>Ga0136600_1001172_pt1 | contig 12455 bp, 12 predicted proteins | sample AntRauMFilla2698_FD_104634 | JGI IMG/M metagenome (GOLD analysis project Ga0136600, IMG submission 104634) | Saline lake microbial communities from Rauer Islands, Antarctica - Metagenome Filla 2 #698 | ecosystem: Environmental > Aquatic > Non-marine Saline and Alkaline > Saline | place...
ATAGTCATCTCTAATTATTTTGGACATTGGATCTTGTCTGATTAAATCTAGGTTGCCCGCGATACTACCAAATGCAGAAGCTAGCTTATCTTTTATCGCTTCAGTTTTAGAATCATCGATTAAATCATCAAATTTTTCTAAATCATTAATCTGATTTGTCAATGCAATGTCTATGTTGTGTAATAAATCAATTGCTTTAGTATTAGTAACTCTTTTAGATGTTTTCTGAGACTTTATTACGCTATGAAAGTGATTACTATAGGTTAAAAGTTCGTTCGTATATGTATTCAACTTATCCATTATTAAATAATTGATTTGCGATTAATTCAGTTATATAAACGAATCTTAACCATTAAGCATTCGATAATATGTCTTAAGGAATACCAATAGAGGTTATAGGTGATACTTATTAACCTGAAGATGTAAGATAATCACTCTATATTCTCTTAGAGAATTTCACCATTTTGAAAATCAATAAATCAAACGCCATGTTTAAAGGATTACGAACCGTAATTTATCCAGCACCAGATCTTAAAAAAGCCAAAGAATGGTATACCGCTATTCTTAACGAGCAACCGTATTTTGATGAAGAATTTTATGTCGGATTTGATATAGGTGGCTATGAATTAGGGCTACAACCTGATAGAAATCCTGGAAAAGATGGTTCTATTGTGTATTGGGGAGTTAGTGATATAAGTAAAACCTGGGAAAAACTTATTGACTTAGGTGCATCCGCGGATGAAGAAATAATGCATGTTGGTGGTAATGTTTATGTCGCAACAGTATTTGATCCATTCGGTAATCTTTTTGGTATTATCCAAAATCCAAACTTTGAAGCAAAGGAAAATTAGATGTATAAAACTGTTGGTCTAGCCAAAGAAATTGAATCTCCTGAAAATCCAGGAGCACTTGAAAAACGAGTAGCGTTAATTCCTGAAGATGTAAAACAACTTATAGATGCAGGAAGTGAAGTATTTGTAGAATTTGGAGCTGGTAAAGGTGTTGGTTTTTCTGATGAAGAATACAAAGAAGTGGGAGCGATTTTACAGAATAATGAAGAGTTGTATCAAAACAAGGATTTAGTTATCAAATTTAAAGGACCGGCTATGGAAAGTATTCCTTTGATGAAAGAAGGTTGTACGTTGTTCTGTATGGCACATTTTAGCTCATTTCCGGCTCGAGCAAAGCTCTTGGAAGATCATAAAATCAATGTAGTTGCAATGGAGAATGTCGTGCAATCACCAGAAGATTTACCTAAAGAATTAGTACTTGGAGCTCTTGCAGCAGATAACTGTATCGAGATTGACCTAAGAAGAGCAGGTGTAGATCAGGATGAATTTCATGTGATTGGTTACAATGAAAGAATGAGTGGAGCTATAAGAAGACTGATGAACCATAGTGCTAAAAAGCTGACACTTCATCCATTGGATGTTACAATATTTGAACTCGGAGAACTAACTCGAAACTCTATCGTTGTATATGATTCATCCGTCAATGGTCATTATTCAGAGTTGATTAAAGAACTTCAAAAACAAGAAATTCGAACCTATGACATCGAAAAATTTGTAAGAGAGCATGGAAAATTAGGATTAAAATATTACAGACATGTAAATCCTGCTCCAAAATTTGGTAAAAGGAAAATCGAAGCTTTACATGAAACGGGAAGGGCAGGTGCAAGCTATGGATTGAAGCTATTGAAAGAGAATAGCTCAAAAAATAAAGTTTCTAGAAATACAAAAGCTGTTATTCTTGGATATGGGAATGTAGGGATGGGAGCTATTGATGAATGTTACCGTCAGGGAGCTAAGAAAATTAGTATTCTTGGAAAAGTTCAAACCCAAAAAGGGATTATCGAAGAATATTTGAAAGATGCAGACTTAGTTGTAAATGGAGCGGAGCAACCAGAGCATTTGCGAGGAGTAAATTATTTGATAACGAAAGATCATGCTAAGAACTTGTTAGAAAAAGGGACCGTAGTCATTGATCTCGTAGGTGGAAGTGCCACAAACAGAAGTGCCGTGGAAAACGTAATCGAGTGTACCTATTTAACAGATCCATATTTTGAAGAAGATGGAATCTTGTTTTCTGCACTTTGGGGCTGGCCGATGATGGGTTTTATGAGAGAAACCGCCATTAAATACAGTGGACAAATTGCAGAGATTCTAATTGGAGAAGATCGCTTCATTGAAGGCTTAGATCAAATGAAACCCGGAGTAGAGAAAGCATTGGTCTGCGGTAAGTTTTAAACAGAAGCAATAATCCTCTTCTTGACTTGATGGAGTTACTGTGCAATTCTTAATTCTGATTCAGTATCAATAGATATGTGACTTTTACCATAAAATTTCTGTAATGAACTAAACTTTTTGGTAGTAATTGAGTATTGGTTATTTTCACATCAAATTACCCCAAAAAGAATATTTATTCATGGAATTATCTTTATCCAATATTTCAAAAACATACAAAAACGGTGTTAAAGCACTCGATAATGTAACTGTTGATATAACCTCAGGAATGTTTGGTTTACTTGGGCCAAATGGTGCTGGTAAGTCTACATTGATGAGAACAATTGCGACTTTACAGGCACCAGACTCAGGAACTGCAGTATTTAATGACATAAATATTCTGGAAGACAAGATTAGTCTTCGTAAAACACTTGGCTATTTACCTCAATCTTTTGGTGTTTATCCTAAAATGAGTGCGGAAGATTTGTTGTTATATTTTGCCCGTTTGAAAGGAATTACCGAAAAGAAAGAAAGAGAGCAAATAGTACAAACAGCATTGGAAATTACGAACCTTTGGGAAGTGCGTAAAAAAAGCGTAAAAGGTTATTCAGGTGGAATGAAACAACGTTTCGGTATCGCCCAACTGTTGTTAAATAGCCCAAAACTTATAATCGTAGATGAGCCAACTGCTGGACTAGATCCTGCAGAAAGGAATCGGTTTTTAAATGTACTTAGAGAAATTGGGACTAATAACATCGTGATCTTCTCAACTCATATTGTGGATGATGTGAAAGAGTTATGTACGGATATGGCGATCATGAATGGAGGAAAGATATTAGGACATCATACTCCAGCCGAAGGTATAGAAAGGTTGAATAACCAAATTTGGACGAAGAATATTCAACGCGAAGAACTAGAAGAAAATGAAGCTAAATTCAATGTAATTTCTTCAAATTTTAACCAAGATAATTCGCTTAATATTAGAGTGCATAGCGAAACCCAGCCTGATGAAAGTTTTTCATTAGGTACTCCTGAATTAGAAGATGTATACTTCGTAACCCTTCATAAAGACAGCGAAATAGTAGCTGCTTAAGTATTAAAATATGTTCTATTCTATTTATTTATTTGAACTTCGTTATTGGTTCCGAAAACCACTGTTTTACGTTTATTGTGGGATTATGTTTTTCCTATCAACATTAATAATGGCTACTGCTGCCGGAATCTTTGAAGGAATAACAGCAAGCATAAATTCAGTAACTATTGTTAATTCAGCTATTGCTATCAACGCCCTGCTGAATGAGATGAATGTGATCATCTTCTTTTTGTTACCGTCCATTATAGGCGGAACTATCTTCAAGGATTTTGACAATGAAATGCATTCTGTAACTTTTTCATATCCATTTAAAAAATGGGAATATCTACTCGCAAAGTTTTTAAGCGGTCTATCTATCACAATTATTGTGATGTTTTTTGCTGCTATTGGAATCATGTTTGGAAGTATTCTACCCGGAACAAATCCTGATTTGTTGGGACCTTTTGTACTTATGAATTATGTGCAGTCATTCATTTATTACCTGGTTCCGAATCTTATTTTTTATGGAGCAATTGTTTTTGCTGTAGTCACTTTCACCAGAAATGTAAGCGTAGGTTTTATTACTGTATTAGCTCTGATTATTATTCAAAGTTTTGCAGGAGTTCTTACTCAGGATGTTGACAATAAGATTTTATCAGCAATGTTAGACCCATTTGGCGCACAAGCTAATGGATTTTATACAGAATACTGGACGATATATGAGCGAAATGAAAATCCTTTGCCATTCGGGGAGATCATACTATACAATCGTTTATTATGGACCGGAATAGGTTTATTTATTTTTGGCTTCGTTTACCGAACCTTTAGTTTTGATCAAGAAGCTTTTAGTTTTTCCTTCTTCAAAAAAGATGGACGAGCTATAACGAAAAAGAATTTTGGAAGTATTATGGCAATCAAGTTGCCAAAAGTAAACCTCGATTTCTCCTTTGTTGAGAATTTTAAAACTGCGTGGATCATATCAAATACTGACTTTAAATACATCATTAAAAGTTGGGGATTTATAATCATCACGATTTTAGGCTTACTGCTTTCCTTAGCTACCATTGCTGTTGGTGCGGAAATCTATGGAACTGATACCCTTCCAGTAACGTGGCAGATGTTGGAATTTCCAGGCTTATTTTTCGGGCTTTTCATTAATCTATTAACATTCTTATATGCCGGATTATTGATACATCGAAGCAGGACAGATAAAATCGACCAGCTAGTTCATTCTACAGCAATGCCAAGCTGGGCAATTTTATTATCTAAGTTTTTTGCATTGATAAAAATGCAGGCTGTCTTGTTGATAGGAATAATGCTTTTAGGTATGGGAATCCAAATTTTTAATGGATACTTCAAGTTTGAAATTGGCCAATATTTGTTTGAATTGTTTGGAATAAAGCTAATAAATGTTTTGATTTGGGGCCTCTTCGCTCTATTTGTTCATTCGTTCTTTAAAAACTTCTATATAGGATTTTTTCTACTCCTTGTAATCTCAATAGGAATAACTTTTTTAAGCCAAATTGGGATAGAGCAATCGATTTTCAAGTTCAATCAAGGACCTGGAACTGCTTATTCTGATATGAATGGGTATGGTTCCAGTCTTGGGCCGTATTATTTATACAAAGTGTACTGGTTACTACTTGGTATAGCTCTTTATGTGTTTTCAATTATTTTCTTTAGAAGAGGTGTGCCAGATTCAATTAAAGAAAGACTTGATGAAGCAAGTAAAGCTTTTTCCCCACTTTTGAAGACTATCTTTTCAATATGTTTAATTGGGTTTTTAGCTATGGGAAGCTGGATCTATTATGTAAATAATATTGCGAATGAAAATCTTTCTTCAAAAGAAAGAGAAAAGCAGATTGCCGATTGGGAGAAGAATTATGGAAAGTTTCAAAATATTGCACAACCACGGATTGTTGATGTCAAAGTTGATTTAGATATTTTCCCAAATAGTAGAGATTTTGAGGCAAGAGGTAAATATATACTAGTTAACAAAACTGCTGTAGCCATTGACTCGATTCATATTGATCATAACAACTACCTAAGTTCATTCGATTTTGGAAACTCTTTCGAATTGGTTCTTGAAGATGACTCGATGAACTATGACATCTACCGTCTTGATAATGCATTACAACCTGGAGACTCACTATTATTTTCATTTGAAATCTCGAATAAGCCGAATGGGATTTTCAGGAACAATTCACCTATCCGTAAAAACGGGACATTCATAAATAACAGTTTATTTCCTAGAATTGGATATAATTCAGCGGGGGAACTTAGTGGTGAGGAATCGCGTGAGAAGTATGGGTTACCACCAAAAGAGAGAATGGCTTCCCCTACAGACTCTATGGCCTTAAAGAATACTTACATTGCCTATGATGCAGATTGGATAAACTTTGAGACCACTATTAGTACATCACCAGAACAAATTGCGATTGCACCAGGTTATTTGCAGAAAGATTGGGTAGAAGACGGACGGCGTTATTTCCATTATAAAATGGATAGCAAAATGCTGAATTTCTATTCGTTTATTTCCGCTAAGTTCGAAGTAGCTAAAGACTCTTGGAATGATATCGCCATAGAAGTGTACTACCATGAGGGGCACAAATTCAATGTAGATAGAATGATTAAAGGTGTAAAACGATCTCTTGATTATTATACTGATGAGTTTAGCCCTTATCAACATAAACAGGTTAGAATTATTGAGTTTCCAAGAACAGGCGGCGGCTTTGCTCAATCTTTCGCTAATACAATTCCATATTCAGAAGCGATAGGTTTTATTGCTGAAGTTGATGAGGAAAATGAAGATGGAGTGGATTATCCTTTCAGTATTACAGCACATGAAGTTGCGCATCAGTGGTGGGCACATCAAGTAATTGGAGCAAATGCTCAAGGTGCGACTTTAATGAGTGAGAGTATGTCAGAATATAGCTCGTTGAAAGTATTAGAAAAAGAGTACGGGGGAGATAAAATGCGCATTTTCTTAAAAGATGCTTTAGATAGATATCTATCTGGAAGATCAGTTGAGACCAGAAAAGAGAAGGCATTGATCTATAATGAAAATCAGCAATACATCCATTACAATAAAGGGTCATTGGTACTGTATGCATTAAGTGATTATATCGGTGAGGATAAAATGAATGCAGCACTCAGTAAATATATTGATGCAGTCGCATTTCAGAATCCTCCATATACAACATCTTTAGAATTTCTTTCCTATTTAGATGAAGCTACTCCTGATTCGCTGAAATATTTATTAGAAGATATGTTCAGGACAATAACCTTATACGATAACAGTGTAAAAGATGCTACGTTTGAGGTGCAGGAAGACAGCACATTTGATGTAAAGTTAGATTTTTATACAGCTAAGTATAGAACAGACGAAGAGGGTAAGCGAAAATATTCGGACGTAAATGGTGATAGTCTTTCATTAGAAATAGAAGGGAGACGAAGACCTATCGAATCGTTACCTCTATCAGATTGGATTGATGTCGGAGTTTTTGGTCAAGATGAAGACGGTAAAGAAAAAGTACTTTATTTAAAGAAACATAAGATCTCAGAGATAGAAAACTCGATTTCAATTGTAGTAAATGAAAAACCAACATCTGCCGGAATTGATCCTTACAATAAGTTGATAGATACAGATTCAAATGATAACAAGCGTAGTTTGAAAGAAGAAAAAAAGACTGATGTATCAGATAGATAAATCAACGCTTAAATTTATAGCAGATCTAAAAAAGAATAATAACCGCGACTGGTTCGAAAAAAATAAAGAGAGTAGATATAAATCAGCACATGAAGATATGATCCAGTTCATGGATAGTTTGATAACTGAAATGAAGAAAGTGGATAATATTGAAACGGTATCTGGAAAAAAATCTCTATACAGAATTTATAGAGATGTACGCTTTTCAAAAAATAAAACTCCTTATAAGCCATTTTTTGGCGGCAGAATTAAAAGAGCTACATCATGGCTCAGGGGTGGACACTATGTACATATAGAACCAGGTAATTGTTTTATTGCAGGAGGCTTCTTTAACCCAAATTCGGATGATCTTAAACTAATCAGAGACGATATTGCACACGATGCTGAGCCATTACGAGATATCCTTTCAGATCATGATTTTAAAGAAACCTGGGGTACTTTTGAAGGTGATGCAGTTAAAACATCACCAAGAGGGTTTGATTCTGATCATCCCGATATTGACTTGATAAGACTTAAACAATTCCATCTAAGTACGCACTTTAGTGATGAGGAAGCTTTGTCAGAGACCTTTATTTTTGAAATAGTAAAGTCATTTTTAATAATACGCCCTTATTTTAACTATATGAGTGAATTGCTTACAAGAGACATCAAAAGCCAATTCTAGAAATAAAAAGGCCGACTTATATTGGAAATCAGCCTAAAAAATTTACGATTGGGTTAGTTGCAAGGAGTGTTATTACCACTTGAATCCCAACAGAGTCTTTCTCCTCCGGTAATATCATAATATCCAGTTTCAGTAGTACTATTCCAGTAAACAGTAACTACTTCGTTACCGCTGTTCACATTAAGTGTATTATCAGGAGTATTTTTAACAAAACTAAAAGATGTATTCTCAGCGTCACTAAAAGTAAAATTGAATGAAGCCATATCATCACTTTCAACAATCCAATCAAAAGTCATTGCAACTTCAGAATTAGAATTATCATCTTCGCTATAAATACTCCACTCGCCCTCATTACTATCAGTTAAAATAAATCCATCAAAGAGCTTGAGGTTATTATAATTTGCCTCTTCTGTATTTGCAGAAATATACATTGCCCAGTTAACCCGAGAGTTAGTTTCTTCCGCCTCTAAGCGAATGGAAAACGATTCTGCACCTTGAGATTGGGAATTCTCCCACGTCCAAACACCATTATTGAACTCTGGATTGTCATCTTCAACAAGCGATAAAAATGATTCTGGAAGAATGCTAAAAGTTGTCATTAGCTGCTCCATAGAAGTTGCTAAGTAGCTAGCTGTTAAAAAGTTTTGCTCAACTGCACTTGAGCTTGCTTTATTATTCTGATCAAAAAAGTCAAAAGATGGCCTTACCTCACTTAAATCTGGTATCACAGGAGGTTCTCCAGAGGATGATTTTTCATCACTACAAGCTGATAATATTAAAACAGTAGATAATACAAATATAGCGAATCTATACGTAGTCAGTTTTCTCATGATATCATAATTTAGTGTGTATTTAAGTACAAGGAAGATATAATTATAACCGAATATAAATACTTCAAAAAACTGAAGGCTCCATATTAAATTAAAAAATGAAACTAATACCGCTATACTATGTTTAAGTTATTATCTACCAATAACTAACAGGAGATTTTATGAAAAAGACAATTGGTCAAATTATGAGCGCAGGCGGATTAATAGGTGTTTTATATTATGGGTATAAGTATTTCCAGGATTCAAACTCTTTTGAAGCTTTTGGTGCCGATGTAGCAATAAGCACAGGTGATTATGTGCCAGTTCTAATTTCTGCAGTAATAATGCTTGCTGGTATTATAATAGCACGCTCTAAATAATTATTAAGATACTAGGAATAATTCTCTGTAGAGATAACTCTATCAATTTCACCTATTAGAGTTCGATTTCTGGTTTATCTAATCCACAAAGTTTCTCGCTAATTTCCCACAACTTTTGAGCTGCTTCCATATTTTGGGCATCTTTTCTGGGGGCTACAGCTTTTTTGTTTTTAAAGTAAGCACCATTAGCATTTTCAACATCATCAGAACTTGCAAGATAAATAGAGGTTTCAGCCCCTTTTTTTGGTGAAATCATAAAAGGTGAACCGATCTTCCAAAATAATTTAACCATCCAGTTTCCATTATTGGGAAAATTAGTTTTAACAACTCCAGGATGCAAACAATTAGCAGTTACATTAGTGTCTTTGACACGTTCAGCAAGTTCCTTTGTGAATAGTATGTTAAAGAGTTTAGAGTTTCCGTAAGCTTTCATAGCAGAAAAATTTTCTGTAAGCTGAATGTTCTCAGGATTAAAATCTCCGTTACGATGTGCCTCCGATGCCACATTTATTATCCTTCCATTTTTAGCTGCTTTTATATTTTCCAGGAGTAAGTTCGTAAAAAGAAAATAGCCAATGTGGTTTACTCCGAAAGTAGCTTCAAGACCATCAGCTGTTTCGTTTCTTTCAGCAGCTATAAACCCATGATTATTGATTAAAACATCAATTTTTTTATATCTGGAAGCAATTTCTGCTGCAGCAATTCTAATTTCTTTTTGAATCGAAAAGTCACATATAACTATCGCAATACCAGCATCCCTTACAGAATTAAGTATCATATTTTTAGCTTCAATTGCTTTGTCTTCATTACGGCAAACCATCACAATGTAAGCCCCTTTTTGAGCTAAGGCTTTTGCTGTTTCGTATCCAATCCCTGAATTTGCTCCAGTTATAACACAGAGTTTATTGGTCATATCCATATTTTGTATTGTTTGTACATGATTATCTAAACTCTAGGGTTCAGAATTCCTTATTTTCAATAAAATACAAAATCATGATTCAAGAATATCTTAATTCAGTAGAAAAATTTATTGTGGTAGGGGATAGAGTCCTAATTAAACCACGAGACATTGAAACTCACACAAGAAGCGGGTTAGTATTACCAGCTTCGGTGAAAGAAAAGGAAGAAATTCAGAGCGGTTATATTATAAAAACAGGTCCAGGCTACCCAATTCCAAATACAGATTTTGAAGAAACCTGGAAAGCATCGGAAGACACTAAGTATATCGGAATGCAAGCTAAAGCAGGTGACTTAGCTATTTTTTTGAAAAGCAGTGCTCATGAAATTGAATTCGAAAATGAAAAATTCCTGATTGTCCCTCATTCTTCAGTTTTACTCTTGATAAGAGATGAGGTTTAAAAGGACTATACGATATTCATCTTGCACAATAAAAAATATCGTATTGAGCTACTACCTTTATTAATCACTTTTTTTGTAATGAGAGGTACTAATTTCATCAAGTATTAGAGCTTCATTTATAATTTCTCTTATAGCGTTTTTTGGGATTTCATGTACTGATGAAAACTCAACACTCGAAACTATCTTTCTTCCTTTAGATTCTAGAATTCCCTGAACATTAGATAATTCGTTACCCCTTAAAAAACATAATGCAATTTTATCTGGCTTAATAGGATTTAAGTAGCAAAACCATTTATTTTGATCATAAAAGGGGATTTTATATCTAATTTTGCAAGTAACAGTAGGGAAGGAAATCAGTATTTCGTGAAAATACTCCAGCATCTTTCGTTGTTCTCCTTCAAAGTTATCAATGAAATAGGCTATTTTATTCATTGTAAACTTTACGAAGCTTTTAGAATAAAAAAAAGGCTTCTGATTTTAAGATTAATCAGAAGCCTTTTATATCAAGAAGGGTCTCTCTTAACCAGCTCCTGATTAGTTTCTTTTCACTTCACCACCATTAAGAATATCTGTATGCACAAATGGATTACCTTTATAGTTGATAATGCCACCACCCTTGATTTTACCATAGAGGAATCTTTTAGCATCAAGACTTATAATACCTCCACCATCAATAGATGCAAACATAGAATCTGACTCAACAGAAGTAAGATTTATAATCCCTCCATTTTTGACAGCAATGTCTTTGATTTTTGGCGCTCCAATAACTATTTCAACATTACAATTGTCAAAACCTTCTGTTTTAGTAAGATGTAATGTGTTGTCAGATACCTTAGCTTTAAATGCTTCTACGCATTTACCTTCGCCATTGATTTGAAGTGTATTTTCTTTGCTATATAAAACAACAACGTTGCCCGCAGATTCAACAGATAGGTCGGCGAACGCTTCTACGGAGATATGTTTAGCAACCCAGTCTGTTGGGGTGTCATTTACTGGAATTATTGGTACTAGTACTGAAAGTAAGGATAGTATTATAGTTTTCATGATTGTACTCTCTGATTCAATTTGTCATAAGTGATGCTCATGAATCTTAGACGAATACAATCTGACTTAGTTGCAAATCAGGTAATTAAATAAGATTAATTGCTACCGCAACAGCTACAGCCACATGGGCTAACTACGCAGTCACATTCTGTACAGGTACATTTGGTCAGGTTTTTCATAGTGTCTATATTTTAAATAAAGTTAATCTGTTCAAAGTAATATTTACTAGTTAAACAGAATAGTATAATGTAAAAAGGATAAGCTCAAAAACATATTTTTAATAATTCACATAATTGTCAGGAATAGATATTCATTAAAGAGCAAAGAATTTTCTATATATTAGAGATAGGGTAAATCTTTTCTCCACGTATTAAGTTGTTTAAAAGCTTTAAGCATTCCGGATCCATACCAACTAAACCATTCTCCATTTATTAATAGAATTGTGGCATCAGGACATGTATTACGAATTTCAGCTATATGTTTCTCCTTAAAAGGATAAGGCTCGCTACTCAAAAGGATTAAATTTGGTGACTTTTTAGCTAAATCATCTAGTGCTACCTGAGGATATCTGCTTTCATCAGAAAATACATTCTCTAATTTATAATGAGATAAAACAGAGTCAATATATGTTTTCTTCGAGGCCACCATCCATGGATCTTTCCAAATAAAATAGGCTGTTTTTAAATGATCTACTTGTGGAGCTTTTAAAAGCAGTTCTTGAATACTGTTCACTAATGCTTGAGATTTAGGTAAAACATTCAAGTCTATCCCAAGTTCATTAATCACTTCAATAGCATCTTTAATGGTATTAATTTTAGTGATATTCACTTTAACTTTGTCCTGAAGAAGTTCTATATCCTCTTTTCGGTTTTCCTCATGATTAGCAATAATGTAATCAGGTTCTAGAGAAAGGATTTTATCAATATTTGGGTTTTTAGTCCCACCAATAATCGGGATATTCGCAACAAGTTCTTCTGGATGGATACAAAATCTTGTTCTGCCAACTATCCGATCTTTAAGACCAAGATCTAAAACCAACTGAGTAAGACTTGGTACAAGACTAATAATTCGATTGTATTTCATGCTTAGAAAAAAGTGAATAGTTGAACTTCATTTATAAAATAATGATTACACTTGAGAAACCGAGAATTTAGACCAAATGAACTCATGGAATTAGGGATTTTCACATTTGTAGA
>Ga0136600_1001174_pt1 | contig 12440 bp, 11 predicted proteins | sample AntRauMFilla2698_FD_104634 | JGI IMG/M metagenome (GOLD analysis project Ga0136600, IMG submission 104634) | Saline lake microbial communities from Rauer Islands, Antarctica - Metagenome Filla 2 #698 | ecosystem: Environmental > Aquatic > Non-marine Saline and Alkaline > Saline | place...
CAAACTGACTCATACGCTGTATCAACTGGCTTAACTCGCTATATCGGTGATACTTGGGAAGCAAACCTCAATGTTAGTCACGAAAATATCAAAAGAACATCTACCGCCATTAATGGTTATGCTAAAAGAGATGCTCTTACAGCAGCGATTCTTGATGGTTCATGTGATGCCTTCAATGGTGGCGGTGCTGGTTGTGCGACTGATGCCATTCGTTACGAGAGTTTCTCTGTAACTGAATCAAGACTCGATACTTTAGAGCTCAGAACAAATGGTGAATTATTTGACCTACCTTCTGGTCCCCTTTCAATGGCAATTGGTGGTCAAATGACCTATGAAACATATGGTGTGAATATTGATGCTGAATCTGCTGCTGGGAACGTTGCCGGTGGTGGCGCAGGTAGTGAAGGTGGAGGAACTCGTCGAGTGACGGCCTTCTTTGCTGAGCTTGCTGCTCCAATTACTGATAAGGTAGAGGCACAGCTCTCTGGTCGCTATGACAGCTACTCTGACTTCGGAAACACCTTTAACCCTCAAATTAACATCATGTATAAGCCCATATCTTCTGTTCTTCTAAGAGCATCTGCTGGAACTGGCTTTAAGGCTCCTAACATGCAGGACCTTTACCAAACTCAAAGCTTTGGTGCCCCAACATTTATTGATGAAAAAGGCTGTGCTGATGGAGTGCCAGGTGCTTGTGCTCCTGCTCAATACACTGTTGCCACAAACGGCAACGTCGGCCTAAGAGAAGAGAAATCTAAAACTTACAATATCGGTGCTGTTATCCAAGCGAACCGTCAATTTAGCGCTAGCGTTGACTTCTACAATATTGAATTAGAAAACACGGTAGGCATTGGCTACAGAGGTTTAACGGAGGCCGAGAATAACGGCATTAACCTTTCTCAATACAACACAACAGTAACAAGAAGAGGAGATGGAAGTATCTCTTTGATTGATACTCAACTTCAAAACCTCTCTAATACTCGTGTTCAGGGACTTGACCTTAACCTTAAGTACAACACGACTCCACAAAGCTGGGGTGAGATCACGTTTAACAATAACACTTCATACCTTACGAAGTACGACCAACAGGGCTTTCCTGGAACACCTTTTCGTTCAGTATTTGAAAGGTCTGGTGCCCCTCGTTGGAGAAATAACTTAAATGTTGATTACGCGCCAACAGAGAAGCTACTCCTATCAAATAGCTTCAGAACAGTTGGACCAAGCAAGAAGTTTGTTGAGACTGAGGGTGACTTGAGCTCTTATACTCAAATTGATACTAGGGTTGCCTACAACCTTTCTTTTATGAAAGCGAGGGTGTCAGTAGGAATTGTAAATCTTCTAGGGACAACTCCACCACTTGATGATACATCCAATGGTGATCAGTTAAACGCAAGTGTTTATGACAACATTGGTCGTCGATTCTTTGCTGCTTACACACAATCATTCTAAATAGAACGGGAGACATACGTATGAACAAATTAATTCCGATCATCTCTGCCCTCATTATTCCACTAGGGGCTTATGCCCAAGGCGGAACAAAGGCAAAGACAGTCGTTAAAGAAGAGGTCAAATCTCTACAGATGGCCCAAAAAAGTCAAAAAAAGATTGACCGATTATCTGAGCAAGCAAGTGAGCTTCTCCTTAAGTATCGGCAAACTTTAAGACAAATTGAAAATGCTAAAGTTTATAATAACCAACTACAAGAAATTATAAAAACTCAAGATCTAGAGAAAGTAAGCGTTGCTGCTCAAATCGAAGAGTTAAAAGATACAAATAAAGGTATCGTACCTCTCATGGTCTCTATGGTTGAGAATATGGAAACCTTTGTCTCACTAGATGTCCCTTTTCTTCCAAAAGAGAGGGCAAAAAGAGTAAGTGACCTTAAGGCTCTTCTTTCAAGAGCTGATACTTCGACTTCAGAAAAGTTTCGTCAAATCCTTGAAGCTTATCAAGTTGAAAATGAGTACGGTCGTACAATAGAAGCATATCGCGATATCAAGAAAAAAGGGGACAATGAAATGACCGTTGATTACCTAAGAATTGGTCGTGTTGCTCTCATCTATCAAACACTCGACGCTAAGGAAGCGGCCCTTTGGAACCCCAAAACAAAAACTTGGGATGAGCTTGGTAGTGAATACAGAAAGAGTATTCAAGCCGGCTTAAAAATGGCCCGTAAACAAACCGCTCCACAACTTATCAAAATGCCCCTATTCGCAGCAGGAGGTCAATAGTGAAGACTCAACTAATAACAATGGCCTTGACTCTATTAACAGTGACAAGCCTCAGAGCAGAAGCTCCTAAAACATTAGACGCCCTTCTCAATCAAGTTAAGAAAGAGCGTATTGATCACTCTAAAACACTTAGTGAAAGAGAAGCTAAGTTTGTTAAGAATAAGAATGAGCAGGCATCTGCACTTAATAAAGCACAAAAGCAACTTGCCGTGCTTGAAGCGCAAACAAAGAAGCTACAAGCTTCATTTGAAAGCAACGAAAAAGATCTCGCTGTTCTTGAAGAAAAGCTAACAATTGCTAGCGGAACTCTCGGTGAGATGTTTGGTGTTGTTAAGCAGGTAGCAGGTGACTTTAAAGGTCAATTTCAAAACTCCATTATCAGTGCAGAGTTTCCAGGACGTGATAAGTTCATGGCAAACCTTGCTGAAAGAAAGAAACTTCCCGCTATTTCTGACCTTAATAAGATGTGGTTTGAAATGCAAAAGGAGATGACTGAATCTGGAAAGGTTGTAAAATTCAAATCTCAGGTCGTAACTCCAGATGGCTCAAAAGCCGAAAAGACTGTTCTAAGAGTTGGGAGCTTTAACCTAGCAGCAGATGGTAAATACTTAAGCTACCAGGCCAGCACAAATCAACTTATTGAGCTTCCTCGCCAACCTCAAGGTAAATTCTTATCAATGATTGGTGACATGGAAGAAGCAAGTGAAGGCGTTCATCCTTTCGGTCTAGACCCCTCACGTGGAGCGATCCTAGGTATGATGGTTCAGGCTCCTAGCCTTATGGAAAGAGTTCAACAAGGTGGACTTGTGGGCTACGTCATTCTCTCCCTTCTCTTCATTGGACTTATTCTCGTTGGTGAAAGGCTTTTCATTCTCAATAAAGAAGGAAAGAAGATTAAAGAGCAATTGGCAAGCACTGGAATCAAAGGCGATAACCCTCTCGCAAGTCTAATCACTGCTTTTGAAAACTATAAAGGCAAAGACCTAGAGACTCTTGAAATGAAGCTTGATGAGATAATCCTCAAAACAGCTCCCATGCTTGAGAGAGGTATACCTACTATTAAGATCCTATCAGCTGTTGCTCCCCTTCTAGGACTACTTGGAACGGTGACGGGTATGATTGCAACTTTTCAATCGATTACACTTTTCGGAACGGGAGACCCAAAGCTGATGGCCGGTGGTATCTCTACTGCGCTGATTACAACTGTACTTGGTCTTGTTTGTGCGATTCCACTTCTCCTTCTTCATAATGTTGTTTCTTCAAAATCGAAGGGACTGATTCAAATTCTTGAAGAACAAGCCGCTGGCCTTCTCTCAAAAAGAGTCTCAGAGGGAGCTGAAGCATGATCTTTGATCTCTTCGAAACTGTAACAGACTTCCTAGCAACCGGAGGAGACGTCCTAAAGGTAATTTTCTTTACGACATTCCTTCTCTGGGTACTCATAATTGAGAGAGTCATGTTTTACAAATTTCGTATGCCTGAGATCTTTAATAAGAAAGTAAACTCTTGGACAGAGAGAAAAGACAAAAGCTCTTGGTATGCCTTTAAAATTCGTGAATGTGAAATTTCTCAGGTGAATCAAGAGCTAAACCAAAATATCGGGACCATTAAAACTCTCGTTAGTCTTTGTCCACTCTTAGGTCTTCTGGGAACCGTAACGGGTATGATTGCTGTTTTTGATGTTATGGCCTTAACAGGTACAGGAAACGCAAGGCTCATGGCCTCAGGTATTTCGATGGCCACTATTCCGACCATGGCAGGAATGGTTGCTGCTCTTTCAGGACTTTACTTTGGAAATGTTTTTGATGGAAAGGCAAAGAAGATGAAAGCCAGTATTGAAGATCATATGCCGCTTGAAGTTTAATAGTATTTAATTAATTAAGGATTTTATATGAGAAGGAAAAGAATAGCTGCAAGCAACGAAGATACAGGAGTTGACCTCACTCCTATGCTTGATGTTGTTTTCATCATGCTTATCTTTTTTATCGTTACCACCAGCTTTGTTAAAGAATCTGGTATTGATGTGAGTCGTCCTAATGCTGCGACTGCCGAGAAAAAAGAAAAAGCTTCAATACTCGTCGGTATTGGACCCGCTGGTGACATCTGGATTGATAAAAGAAAGATCGATATCCGCTCGGTTAGAGCAAATATTGAAAGGCTCCACGCTGAAACTCCTGAAGGTTCAATTGTTGTTCAAGCCGATAAAGCTTCTAATACTGGTACTTTAGTAAAGGTTATGGATCAAATTCGCGCTGCTGGTGTAACGGCCATATCCGTTGCAGCAACAGGAGGGAATTAAGTAATGGTTGGTGCCAGTAAGAATAATATTTACTTAGGCTCTCTCCTTTTTGGCTTGCCAGTTACATTTGGGTTGTTTCTCCTTATGGCCTATTTAGTAACAGCTCCTGCTGAACTTGGTAAAAGTAGCGATACAGAAAACTTTATCGACTTCATTAGAAGCGTTCCAAACTCACAAGTGCAAACCAAAAGAAGAAGTCTTCCTAAAGAGCCACCAAAGCCTCAAGATGTTCCTAAAATGCCAAAAATGGCAGTTAAGGCAACAACTGATGCTCCTGCTCCAAAGATGGCGATGAATGTGCCTCTTCTTGCAAGTAGCCTAAGCTTGGGTGACGGACCTTATCTCGGTGGAGCCTCAAGCGGTGCAGCTGCAACAGGTGATCGTGACGTTATGCCATTGGTAAGAATTGAACCGCAATACCCAAGAAAAGCCGCAATGTCCGGAAAGCAAGGCTGGGTTCGCTTGAAGTTTGATGTCAATACAGGTGGCGGTGTTGTCAACGTGAGAGTGGTTGAATCCTCTCCCCCTAGGCTTTTTGATCAATCTGCTAAGAGAGCACTTTCTAAGTGGAAGTATCAACCCAAGCTAGTGGATGGGAAACCCACCCCTATGAAGAACCTTCGAGTTCAGCTCGACTTTAAGTTAAGAAATTAAGAGGATCATATGAAGAACCTAATACCTCTCTTATTTTTAATATTCTTGGTTAAAGCCCATGGTGGACCAATCAAGATAGATAAGAATGAGCTTAAAAATAGAAGACCAGGACTTACATCGAAAGGTGTACAGAGACGACTCATGAGAGCAAATGAGTTCATGGCCAAGGGAAACCGAGCCGAAGCGATAAAGATACTTGAGGGAATGACCTCTAAAGCAAACTACCGTCCTTTTGAAATGGGCAAAGTTTGGCAAACAATTGCCTACGCCTATGCTCAAAGTGAAAAATATCCACAAGCTCGAAATGCTTTTCAAAAAAGCATTGAGACAAGTGCCCTTCCCTACAGACCAACTTTGCAAAGTCTATTTGCTCTTGCTCAGTTACAAGTCATGGCCGAGAAGTACGGTGAAGCAGAGAAAAACTTAAGCCAATGGTTTGCACTCACAGATAAGCCAAACCCTGATGCCTACGTCTTTATGGCGACAATTGCCTATCACAAGAAGGAAAAAGATAGAGCACTCGAATTAATCCTAAAAGGGTTGGCTTTGTCCAAAAATCCAAAAGAAAACTGGCTAGTCTTTGCAGTAAGCCTACTCTATGAAAAGGAAAGATATAAAGACGCATCTGAATTCCTCTATAAACTAGTAAACCTTAACCACACAAAGAAAATGTATTGGCGCCAATTGGCCGGGACTCTTTTGAATAATGGAAACGGTCTTCATGCTCTATCAGTTCTTAAGCTTGCCCTTATGCAAAAACTTCTTACCGAGGAAGGAGAGATTCTCAACATTGCTAGTCTTTATATAGGACAAGGTCTTCCCTTTGAGGCGAGTGAACTGCTTGAGAGAGCAATGAGTCTTAAAGCCATTAAAAAGAGCTACAAAAATCAAAAGCTCTACGCGAACTGCCTTATCCAAGCAAAAGAGTTTGATAAGGCCCTTGGTCCGCTAGAAAAAGCAGCCGCCTTAAGTAAGGATGGAAAGCTCTATGCTCTTAAGGCCCGCCTCTTTTTAGAAAAAGAAGAGTATAAAGAGGCACTCAAGCAATTTAATCTGTCACTTCAAAAAGGCCTTGATAAAAAAGACCGTGGCCAGGTACTTGTAGAGAAAGGAATTGCCCTTATTCAGCTAAAAGACTTTATTTCGGCCAAAACAACTCTTGATGAAGCCCTTAAGTATAAGGATTCACAGAAGTTAGCTCAAAATTGGAGGAGTTATATTGAAAAACTCTAGAGGTGCCAAAACGCCACCAATAAAACATTAATTATTTATGCATCCTTACTTTTGCTAACATTTACTGTGTAAAATTGATAAATTCGATCAAACTTCAATCAAATATTCGACAAGATTGTTTCTTTTTGGGTAGAACCATTAGCGGTATAGAAACGCAGTGAGAAAGACTAGCGGACAAAAATACTTGGAGAACATTTTAAGGAGAACATTATGATTAAGAAACTGGCCCTGATCGGCTTAGCTTCTGCTCTAGCTTTTGGTGCATATGCTCAAGAGTCTACAGGAAGCGAAAGCACATCAACTACTTCAACAAAGAAAGCTCTTGGGAACAAAACCAAAGGTGACATTGACCAAGAAATTACAAACGCAAGAATGCGAGCCGCTTCTGGTTCAAAGTCTAAATTTTCTGGTTCTGTTGGCGCCTTCTACGACGGTGGTTCTGTAAAAGATCCTCTTTCTGCTGAAAGACCAAATATCTCTGGTGACCCAGGTGTTCTTGTATCATCTGCTGGTGGTGGCTCAGTTTCTGGTCGTTACAGAATGGACAAGAACAACTCTTTTACAGCTGGTGTTGGTTTCTCATTCTTACAACCTTTCCAAAGTTCATCAACATACGAAAATGCAAATGAATTCACAATTACTAACCCAGCGGTTGGTTATTCAAGAATTTACAAAATGCTAGGAATGCAGACGAGCTCTGGCGTTTCTCTTACATATGGTACCTTCAAGGGCTGGACTGATATTGATCGTACTGCAACAGTTAACCTTAGCCATACTATGATGAAAGCCTTTGGTAACTCTGGATTTTCTGCAGGTGTTTCTTTTAGCTACACAAATTACATCAATGGATCTGAAGCTGTTGATGGTTCTTTTGCAAACTTCCTTGGAATTTATCCAATGGCTGAGTACCAATTTAATGATACTTTCGTTGCAAGAACTGTTTTTGGTTACTTCAACTTCTTCAATGTTCAAGGTGCTGCTGGCGTAAACGACTTTGAAAGACTTTATGAGTACCAATCAGTTGGTCTTGGTATTGTTGCTTCACGTGACGTTTGGATCTACCCTAACGTTCAGTTCATTCCAGACAACCTTGACATAGACAACACTAACATTGGTGTTTCTTTGACAATGAATATGTTCTAATTTCTCTTTAATGAGATTTTTTATAGAGCAAAAGCCTCCTGTAAGGGAGGCTTTTTTTATTTAAAAAATGCTAACCCCCTAAAATAATTGGCCTCACTACTATATGGACCTTATTGCCCACTGCAAAAGTATCGCTGCAGGAGGTTAAAATAGAGAAGTATTATTTCCGAATCGCTTGGAAACCTAGGAGGTATTCATGGAGCTTCAGCTCACCCCACGTGAAGAAACAAGAATGAATAACAAGTCGAGAGCAGAGTGGTATGCAAAAGGATATGTTCCTGCAGCCGTTCATGGTCGTTCTGTTGAAGCAGGACCTTGCTTTGTTAATTACAAGCACTCTAAAAGCTGGCACCGAGGAAGTCTTTTTGACGTTTCTTGGGATGGCAAAAAATTCAAAGCATCTATTGATGAACTTCAATATGAGCCTGTGAGCAACAAAATTGTTCACGTCTCCTTCCACCTCGTTGGTAAGAATGAAGTGACTCACATTGATATTCCCGTAAAAACTGTAGGTGATGCAGCAGGTGAAAAAGAAGGCGGAATGGTTGGTGTTCAACTCGAATCAATCACCATTGAAGGAAAGCCTGACGATATGCCAGAGTATATTGAAATCGACGTCTCAGCTCTTCATGTTGGAGACAAGATCACAGTTGCAGATATTTCTCTCCCCTCTGGATGTAAGTGGTACCAACAGGATCAAGAACAAGCCGTCGTGACTTGTTCAATGATTAAGGTACAACCTGTCGAAGAAGAAGCTCCAGCAGCAGTTGCAGAAACTCCAGAAGGAGCAGAGGCACCAGCAGCAGATGCATCGGATTCAGAAGACAAAGAAGACAAAGAAGCCGCTTAATCAGTATTGCCAAAATAATGAGGCCTCCCTTAGTGGAGGCCTTTTTTTATGGAAGAAAGCCCTATGACCCTCTCCCCTTTTCATCTCGCACTCCCCGTTTCCTCAAAAGAAGTCGCAAAGGATTTCTACCATCGCACTTTGGGGTTTTCCCTTGGTCGTGAAGACAAGACTTGGATTGATATTGATTTCTACGGCCATCAATTGGTCTTTCATGAGACAAATATTTCTTTAACTGATTCTTTTAACCCCGTGGACAAAGAAAACGTTCCTATACCACACTTTGGAATTGTTCTGAATCTTGAAGACTGGGAAATATTGGCAATCAAACTAAAGAGCTTAGGATTAGAGTTTATCATTGAACCAACATTGAGATTTCAAGGTATGCCAGGCGAGCAGGCCACGCTTTTTTTCAAGGACCCAAATGGATTAAACTTGGAGTTTAAGGCCATGAAAGATCTCTCTTTTCTCTTTGCAAGAAACTAAGGTAATAAATGAAACTTAAGTAATTTAAAGAGTTGTAATCGCACCCTTGGCGATTCCTTCATAGGCCCTAACGGTAACACTCTTCGAAGGACCAACCTTTTCTTTTATCAAACGAGCAAAAAGCATAGAAAGGTTCTCAACAGTGGACTCATCTTCCATAAAGAACACCTCATTGCCTGGCAAAGTACAAGAAAATTTCCCTTGGGCAGAAGTATAAGCGATATCGACGCTAGGGATTTCACTAAAGCGCCCTGTTGGTAGTTCTCTTTTTACTAATGCTTGAATGTCTTTTTGATTGACTACATTTTCCCATTTACAAAAGTGAATATTTTCTTTGAAGAGCTCTTCCGCGAGATAACTTTCCCACTCACTTGAAGGTTGATTATTAATAAGAACATCAACAGTATTCTTATGCCCATGAAAGAGTCGCTGACAATTGCCATAGTGCTCTTTAAGTCCATGGGTGTAGTGGAAAGTCGCCTTACCGATGGGGAAGACTTCATCCTCTAGAGTTAATTTAATGGCCGTAACGGTATCAGGCATTTCTTTAAGAACTTGTTCCTCGAGATAGATTGCCATTGTTTGCTTATTCACATGACGAAATGGCAATTCACAAATCCCTTGGCGCGGACACTCGTAAGTAATTGGCATATCACTCAAACCATAAGTGTAACTGAGGCGCACATTGCCTTCATTAGCTTCTTCCATCAAACTTGAAGGAATCACTAGTCGATGGTCACAATCCCTATCGATAATCTCTTTCACTTTCTTTTTAGCGTGAGAGAAATCGTATACCACTCCTTCCTCATCAGTTTTGCCGATGAACTCCACATGAACCCTCAAAGCATCACCAACAACACCTTTATGATCATCGAGGTATGCATAGTCTAAAACAGTCACATTTTTGTAAAAGAGAGATATTTTCACCGTTAACTCCGCTAAATAAGGCCGTACAATTACCGTCTATGCGATAATTCTTGCTTGTCCCACCATAACCTACTATAACATAGTGAGTCCATGAAATACGCTAAGTCTTAGCCTATTTTAGCTAGACACACCCCACTTTAGACGGAGAGCAAAGGAGCCCTCATGCTAAAAAGGACAGAGTACAGCACCAATACTGAAGCTGAAGAATCATCTCTAAAATCTGGAAACGATGTTCTCAATTGTGCTGTTAAAGATAATACTGGTCTCAATGATTTCCAAAAGCTACCAAGCTCTACTCCAATAGCCATACCTCGTGTGGGTATTGAGCGCTTTAGAGTACCCCTCAATTTTAAACACGCCGACGGCACAATCATGAGTCATGATAGTGAAGCAAGTATGTTTGTCTATTTAGAAGCGGAAAAGACTGGCGTAAATATGTCGCGTTTTCCTGCGATCCTTCAAGAAGAAGCACTTGAAAATCCTATTGAACCTGCATTTTTTGAGAAAGTTTTAAGTCGCTTCAGAAAAGACCTTCGTGATTATGATAACGAAAAGCTTATTCCGAATGCAGAGTTGTCACTTAAATTTAACTACGCATTAAAACAAGAAAGTTTAAAAAGTGGAAATTGGGGTTGGCAATACTATCAATGTGAGATGAGTGGTGAGCAAAATAAAGAAGGTAAAACTCTTTTAAGCCTTACTGTAAATTACGAATACAGTTCCACTTGTCCTTGTAGTCTTTCAATGGCCAAGCAATATGAAGCTGACTACAGGGCGGGTAAAATCAGTGAAGGTAACGGAATAGCAACGGCTCATAGCCAAAGATCAAATGCTAAAACAACAATTTCATTTGATCTTGAAAATCCTCTTACTATTGAGGGGCTTATTGAAATTTTAAGAGAAGCCCTACCAACTGAAACCCAAAGTTTAGTTAAAAGGCTCGATGAGCAAGCATTTGCCATCCTAAATGGAGAAAACCCGATCTTTGTTGAACATGTCGCAAGAAGACTGAGCAGCGCACTAGACAAAGAAGAGAGCATTCTCGATTGGAATGTTCACATTGAACATTGGGAATCCCTTCATAGTCACAACGCAGTCGCCTATATTCAAAAAGTAAGGTCATAACTTACAACCACTTAACGCTTGGCGCATCCTGTCTAAGGTGTAAGTTTTTGTTATGGCTCCCATAACCAGCATTCATTTGATGTTTTAAGTCGGTTTTTCTATTATGCGACTCTACCCCTTTATCTCTAATAGATAAGAGGGCCATGAGGAGACATGAACAATGAAGAACTCAAGCCTAATTTTAATCATTTCCCTACTTCTTCTTGGATGTTCCAAGAAAAGTTTTCAGGGAGATAAGCTATCTCTTATAAGCTCAGACCTTTTTTCTGATAGACCAACAAACCTCACCAATATTGCCGTCTTAATTAAACTTAAAACACCAAGCTTAATTGAGTCTGGATCACTTAATGAAAATGGTGAGCTGGTTGTCAGTGATGAAGCGAAAGAAGCCTTAGTTCAAGAGCAAGCAGAAACATTGGCCACTGCAAAAAAACTCTCCAGTGATATCAAACTTCTTTTTAGATACAGGTTTACAGTTAATGCCTTGGCACTATCAGTACCCGCTAGTCTTTATGATGATGTTGGTAGTCTTGGAACTGTTGCTAAGATTGAAAGAGAAACGACCTTTAACCGCCCTACAGTTCCTCAAGGAATGACTACTGAAGCTCTTACAAAAATTTTAAAAGAGTCACGTTTTCAGACAACAAGTGCATCACACATTGGGGCAACGAGGGTTAATGAAGAACTGGGCATTAGGGGGAAAGGCATCAAGGTTGGAGTCATCGATACTGGTGTTGATTTTACCCATACAATGCTTGGTGGTTCAGGCAATGTTGATGATTACACTAATATGAATAAGGAAAAAAAATCTGATCTTTTTCCAAACGCCAAAGTCGTTGGTGGATATGATTTTGCTGGTCCGGATTATGGGCCAGGCGCAGTCTTTCCTGACTGGAGGGTGCCGACACCAGACGCCAATCCAATGGATGAAGGCGGTCATGGAACTCACGTAGCAGGCTCAGTAGCAGGTATAGGTGATGGAGTTAATAGCTACGATGGTGTCGCTCCTGATGCTTCTATTTATGCCTTAAAAGTTTTTGGAAATAACGGTGGTACTTCCGATACTGTTGTTATCGCAGCAATGGAATGGGCAATGGACCCTAACGGGGACCTCGACCCAAGTGACCGCCTTGATGTCTTAAACCTCTCACTTGGTGGTAACTACGGTAAGCCCTATATCCTCTACTCTCTTGCTGTTAAGAATCTAGCAAAAGCAGGAGTTATGGCGGTTATCTCTGCTGGAAATTCAGGACCAACGCCCTATATTGTCGGAGCCCCAGGAACAGCGGAAGAGTCCATAAGTGTTGCTGCCTCAGTTGATGGTATGGAGAAAAATTGGAAGTTTAAGACTGTTGCATTTGCAACTCCTGCAGGGGAAGAGCTCCTCGCCCAAAGAATTGAAGCTGCTTTTGGCCCAAGTGTCGAAGATAGGCCTATTACTGGTAAGCTCGTCTACGTTGGTGAGGCCGCCACTGATTTCTCTGATGAAGTAAAA
>Ga0136600_1001175_pt1 | contig 12434 bp, 12 predicted proteins | sample AntRauMFilla2698_FD_104634 | JGI IMG/M metagenome (GOLD analysis project Ga0136600, IMG submission 104634) | Saline lake microbial communities from Rauer Islands, Antarctica - Metagenome Filla 2 #698 | ecosystem: Environmental > Aquatic > Non-marine Saline and Alkaline > Saline | place...
AATCGATATCTCTACCTTGCACATCTAGTTTTAAGAATGCTTCGGACCAAGATTCAGTACTTTTACTTAAAATGATAATGTTATCTGCAGCTGCTGTTAATCCTTGAGTTCCTGAAATACTTTGAAGCCCGCCACTGGCTTTTTTGTTCGTATGATGCACAACTATAATGGCTGATTCAGTTTCGATGGCACATTTATGCAAAGCATCCATAATTTCATATTGTGCAGCATACCCAAAATTATGTTTTGGGTCGAAAATTTTATGGAGTACATCGATCACCACTACTTTAAAATCATCTTTAACAATTCGTGTTTTTAGCTGATCTACAAACTCAGCTCCAGTTTTTTCTGACTCGAATACAAATTTTAGGTCTGTTAGAGGTATTGAATTTCCATATAAGACTTTTTCAACATAATCATGAAGTCGTTTTTTGATGCGATATTTACCATCTTCCAGACCATAATAGAGTACTTTCGACTTGTTAACTGGTCGAGTAAGAAATACACCAACGCCTCTTGATATTTGGCCCATTAGGTAGGTTAAAAGGGTAGATTTTCCTGATTTAGGAGCTGCAGCAAAAATGGTAAGACCTGGGGTCAAAAGGTTCTGAATTATATAATTTGGCTCGGGAATAGATTGATCAAGTAGATCTTGAGCGCTTATGTATCCAACGCTTTTTTTAGGGGAGTCAGTATTTTCGGTACTCATGCGATTTCATTTTATTAATAGGTAAGGTTTACATAGTTAATATTGTGCCAGACCAGGAATGGCTGATTTATTGGCAGATAAACGAGAATCTATTCTATCAATTATTCAAAACCATCGTCACCCAAGCCCGACTAACTCCAAACTTTCGGGCCAATTCAGCTCGGTTTTTTATCTTCCCTGAGTCTAATAATTTACGGTAGATTTTTGCTTGCTCAGCAGTAGTAGGCTTCTTCTTTATAGCGGCTTTTTGGTTTACAGAATTAACCGATTTTAAAAGGTTCGCATTAACCAAAAAAGGGTAGATTTTGAGCAGTTTTTGCCAGTCAATCTCGAAGCGATATCCTTTCGGGCCTCTGTTCAATGCCCTAAGAGGCCATTTTATGGAGAACAAAATTCGCAAGTCCGTAACTTCTGGGGAGCAGAAATACAAAACGTGCGAACTTTCGAAAGAGAGTTCGCATTTTTTTTGAGCCCTTCTTTAATGTATCACCATTCTGCAAATAGGTTGTGATTGCATACATAGTCTATTCGTATTTGTCCAATTCCTTTATAAATCTAAGTATTTTCATTTGAAATTATATCTAGTTCCAATCTATTTGGCGTTTATTATCTAAGATATTTTTATCCAACAACGTTAGATCAGGATCGAGTATCACAAGATCATGGCGTTGAGATAAAGTGTAGCTAACGTCTGATTGATTGAAGTTTTCTTTAATTTCGATTTTCTTTATTAGGGTCTTATTTCCCAATTCATCAATTTGATAAAAACCGATTTCAACTGGTCTTGTAAGTTCTAAGGTCTGTTCATTTTCAATATCAACTACTCTGAGCTTGTTAATTAAACTTCCATTATTCAAACGTCTTATTCCACAGGCCTTATTCCAAAAATCAATAAATATCCGATCATCCAGAATTCCCCAATTGTGGCAGGATAGGTCAGATAGTTTGTGACAGATGCTTCAATACCGAAATAATAAAGCAGCGTGCTCAGGATGTACCAGGTTCCGCCAATAATTAAGGTGTATCCAAGCCAAACGGGCATCCGACGGGAGCTTATCACAATGTGCCCCATGGGTATGAGCCATAAACCAAAGAAAATACTTCCTGCTGCCCATGAGTGTTCAATAATACCTTGAAAAGCTGATATAAGTATTATCTGATCATCCATTGCCAGAGAAGAGCCTGCAATATCTATGGCTGATCCCATAGCAATGGCGCTTATCATAATCGCAACTGCATTGACTGTTCCCCAGATAGCGATAGCCCATGCTGCCGATTCATTGATGGATCTGAATAACTTATAAAACCAGAAGGCGGTTAAGACCTGAGCCAATATAATTGCAAATTCTAATAATAGGCGTATGCGTGCAATTGAATCATCATTAATAAGATTTTGTAAAGTAGAGTTAGGGTCACCTGTGGTAAATATTTTCGGATGGAAGATCAGAAATCCCAAAATTCCCGAAATAACCATTAACAGATACCATAAACCTGTGAGACGAGCGGTTGTTTTTAAAGAATTAGATGCAGTATTCATCGTAGAGTATAATCGGTGATTTATGGGCATAATGGGGCAGAAGTACGCAGGGTATATATTTATGTTGCATCGAATTTTTTATCCTAAAACTTCTGCCACCCAAGCCTTGCTCATTCCAAACTTGCTTACAAGTTCCGAATGGCTGTTTATTCTTTAAACTTATTTAATTAAAAAAAAGGTTGTAAATAGCCGCAGATAATGGTTTTATTAGGATAGTTATTGATTCTAAAATTCACATAAACCTATTTTCACAAAATGGAATATCTTATCATCGCATTAAAGCTCATAGTTGGAATAAGCATTTTGAATGTCTGGCTGTTTCGGTCAGGCAAAAAAACTCAGTGGAGAGGGGGGGAAGCTGGTAATTTGGAAGAAGAATTTAAAGCTTACGGATTGCCTAAATGGTTTATGTGGATTATTGGTGGTCTGAAAATACTGTTGGCAGTCGCTCTGTTAGTATCTATTTATTATGCAGAAATAGAAATTTATGCATCATATGGGATAGCATTTCTAATGTTCGGTGCTGTTGGCATGCACATTAAAGTAAAAGACCCTGTTAAGAAATCTTTTCCAGCATTTACTTTCTTAGTATTATCGCTAGCTATTGCTCTACTATGAACTGCTCAGGATGAGCATCAGATAATTATAAGCAAGATAGCTGTTTAGTATCATGAAGAAAAAAGAGGGTAAGCTTTCATTCAGCGAATCACGAACTTTTATTCGAGTACTGAAGGCAACAAGCATCATAAGACTGAGCCCAGTTGCTGCAATAAAGCCTAAAATATAAAAATAAAGCCCTATTAGAAGTCCACATGCTCCAAGAAGTTGTAAAGTGCCTGTTAGCTTGCGAAGAGTATCACTCATGCCGTACCGACGAAATTCTTCGATCATAAATGGTGACCTAAGACACTGTATGCCATAAACCAAAAAAAAGATGGCAATAATTATTGAAAGAAATAGAGTCGGGTTATTCAAAAGAGTACTTGATATATAAAATGAAGTTTTTCAATTTGTTGTCATTGGCATGAACCTACTCTGACTGCAATTCATTCAAATAGTTCTAGTAGAAGATGAAGGTATCTAATTTGAATAAAAAATTATCAACTCAAAACCTTAGAAATCCAAGCTCTGTTGCCCTCAAAGTTTCGAACAAGGCTGCTTTATTTAAGCTCGATTTCGATAAAAAATACCTGAAAATACATTCCAACATCTTATTATATAAATTTGTTACTTTAAACTAACCAAATAGTAAGGTTTAAAATGGCGCCTAACATTGATAATGGACATCCGATTCCAGAGAATGAGATTGATCGTATATTAGAACTATCGGATTTAGATCTTGATTATACTGATCTTAAAAAATATCTCAATGATTTAAGTAAACTAGCGGCAAAGGTCGCAGGCACTTCAATATCATTTGTTAATTTAATTGATTCATTTACTCAATGGACGGTTTCTTACGCAGGGTTCGAACTCGACCAAATGTCCCGTGAAGATTCTGTATGCCAATACACAATTGCCAGCGAAGAAGAGTTTGAAATCAAAGATTTGACTAATGATGAGAGGTTCAACGACAAGTTTTATGTAAAAGGAGATCCTAATCTCGTTTACTATTTTGGAGTCCCACTGACAACAAAATCTGGGCAGAATATTGGGGCTTTGTGTGTGTTAGATAAAAAATCGAAGGAGCTTGATCCAGAGAAAAAAGAACTACTTAAACTTATTGCTGATGAAGTAGTAAATAGATTGGATTTCCTAAAACAAAATCAGGAACTAAGGGATGAGTTAACCGATCTAAAAGAAACTCATAGAAAAGTAAGTCATGATATTCGAGGACCAATTGGTGGAATAATCGGTTTATCCCAAATTCTAGAAAGTGATGCCAAGAATAATATAAAGAGTGAAGATTATCTTGAGTTAATATCACTGATTCGTAAAGGTGGTGAGTCAGTATTAGAACTGGCAAATGATATAATGAATCGTGATGGTTGTAACCAAAAGCCTTCTGAGGGTGAATTTAATTGTGAATCATTTTGTCTTAAGTTAAAAGAACTTTATGTACCGCAAGCTAAATCCAAGAATGTTAATCTGATTATACAAAATACGCAGGAAGTTGATTCCGTATTGTTTTCGAAAGCCAAATTACTTCAAATTGCTGGTAACTTGATTTCGAATTCAATAAAGTTTACTCCCCAAAAGGGAATTGTTAAAGTAGAAGTAGATATTATTGAATCAGCTGAAGGCCAAAGTAATTTACTAGTAATAAAAGTAACAGATGATGGAATTGGGATGTCTCAGGAGACAATCGATAAGATCTTATCTGATACTACTTCAAGTTTGGATGGTACGGCGGGAGAGAAAGGATATGGTTTCGGGTTGAGTTTAGTAAAACACCTAGTAATGAAAGCACATGGCTTTATAAACGTTGACTCTAAGGAAGAAAAAGGAACTACGTTCGTAGTCACATTACCCGTTTAGTTTACCAGTTATAAACATAAGGGTTACTTTGAATTTAAATCTTTGATGAGAGCATATAATTAATCGAGAGATGATCGGCTCTTGAATGAAAGTAGAGTCTAGAACGTTCAAAGTCTCGAATAGCTTCACATCTATTTCAACATTCCAGTACTTTAAAACAAACTTAGCCTTTAATTTCAAAGATTGTATTGACCCCATATTCAGAAAGATCCCGTAAAGATCAGTTACTATTTATCACAGGTATTCTATTCATTGCGCTTAACTTGAGACCAGCTCTGTCAAGTTTAGGTCCATTAATAGGAATGATTCGGGAAACAACAGGCTTATCAAATACTTATCTAGGTTTATTAACAACTTTGCCTCTCATTGCATTTGGAGTTTTATCTACGTTAACCCCACTTTTTACTCGAAAATATGGAATAGAAAAAACACTATCTGCCTCATTAATTTTATTGACCCTTGGGATAGTTCTCCGTGCATCAGGCTTTGTTCCGGCTTTATTTGTTGGAACGGTACTTTTAGGAATAGCTATTGCATTCGGTAATGTGCTATTGCCATCGTTAGTTAAACGGGATTTCAATAAGCACTCTGGATTTATGACTAGTCTTTATTCTGGGATGATGGGGGTTGGGGCTGCTTTGGCGGCTGGTCTCAGTGTTCCTATTGCCGATCATGTAGCAGGAGGATGGAATACTTCCCTTGGAGTTTGGGGTTTATTGTCACTTTTAGCCTTTATAATTTGGTATCCTCAGACAAAACATAGTGAGCCAACTTTCAAAAAAAGAAGCTTTAAAAAAGCGATGAAAGATTTAGGATCCAATATGTTAGCTTGGAAAGTTGCGCTATTTATGGGATTGCAGTCACTAGCATTTTATGTGATTTTAGCCTGGTTGCCTGATATTCTTATTTCAAAGGAATTTACTTCTTTAGAGGCAGGCTGGTATTTATCACTTTCTCAGGTAACAGGTGTTATTGGGTCAATGATAACTCCCGTTATAGCTTCAAAAAAGAATGATCAAAGAATTTTTGTAGTGGTGTTGGTGCTATTGGAAGCGATAAGTTTAATTGGGTTATGGTTGGGCGGTGTATCAAGCGTTGCGCTTTGGGTATCATTAATTGGATTTGCGCTAGGTGGTAGCTTTGGTCTAGCTTTACTGCTAATTGTATTGAGGTCAACCAATTCTGAAACAACAGCCGAGCTTTCTGGTATGTCTCAATCGATAGGTTATTTATTAGCCGCAACCGGACCAATTGCAATCGGGATAACATATGATATTACCGGTTCATGGGACACTGCCTTATTTATCTTATTCGGTATACTTGTAATAAAATTGTATATGGGAATTGGAGCAGGTAGTTCACAAAAGCTTTCTTCTTAGTATTTAGCTAAATCTTTTCTTAAATCAGATAACCAAGAAGATTACGATAATATATTACGCTGTGGGTCCAAGGAAATATCTGGTTTAGTCAGCTTTGTGAATAGAATTAATGAAAGCTGATGTACTTGATGAAAGGCTTTAATTTCAAGTAACTCCTACAAATATACGGCAGGAAGTGTACTTCGACCAAATCTAAATTACATTAGATGTGCAATGTATTATAATATATAACTAATGTATCTATTAAGTAAGTTAATATTTGTTTTTCTATCGTCAATATATTAGTAGAGGTGTTTATTTATTACTTTCTATAGATGTATTTAAATACATTTTGTGTACGAAAGAGTAAAAAGTCTGATAGTACACAAATAAAATTCAAAATTATATCTGACTAAATCCCTCAGATCGCAGATTTAACTTTGGTTATAAGTCCATTTTGTTCACAAAAATTTAGTCACATTTTCGACTTAGATGATGATCTTATTTTGTTTTTTATCACAGACGTATTAGTCATAAAATGCTTTACTATAAACGTTAATGACGAATTACTGTAATATTATAATTTCTATAAAAATAAAGCCCTCAATTAGTGAAAGAGGGCTTTATCATTGCTTAGATTTGTAATATTAATTTGGAAAATTCTAGGGAGTAATGATCAGTTTTCCGCGTGTGTGCAGAGTCTGTATATCCTTAAGAGCCTGCCCCACATTTTCCAGATTATAGGTTTTTGAAACATGTACTTTTATCTTTTCTTCATCAGTTAATTCCTGAATATGTTGTAACTGTGCTGAGTTTGGTTCCACAAATACATACTGAAAGTTTATGTCTTCACTGATTTCGGGATTACTGTTTGTAATAGAAATAAGATGTCCGTTTTTCTTTAGAACATCACTTTCCATAACTTGATTTAGTGTTTCTCCCCGAGAACAATGAAAGATTAAGTCAACACCATAAGGGGCTATGTTCTTGATTGCTTCACCAACATGACTGTCTTTGTAATCTATAGTATGATCGGCACCGAGTTCTTTCATGTATTCATGATTAGCTTTACTTGCTACGCCAATAACTTTAACACCATGAGCTTTTGCTAGTTGTATTGCCAAAGTTCCGACACCACCCGAAGCTCCTAATATCAATAAAGTTTGCCCCTGAGTAAGTTTTCCCGCATCAAATAAAGATTGATAAGCAGTAAGACCCACTAATGGGATACCACCTGCTTCTTCAATAGTTATTTTACTAGGACTCTTAGCTAAATAGCTTTCTGGAAGCACTATATATTCTGCGAATGTTCCGTGCTGTATTTTTGGCCGACGTGCATAAGCATAAACCTCATCCCCTTCATTAAATCTTCTAGCCGAATGACCTCTTTTTTCAACAACACCTGCCATATCCCAACCTGGAATGCTTGGAAATTCTGAAGGGATAGTATCTTTAAGCATTCCTTTTGCAACGGCTGCATCAACGGGGTTTACACCAGCAGCTTTAATCTTGACCAGCACTTCACCTTCACCAGGTTCAGGTGTATCAATTTCGCCTGTTTTGATATTGTCTAATTCTCCAAACTCGCTATAATAGGAGGCTTTCATAATTGTATTAAATATTATTTTTTGATTATTGATTCTACAAGCATAACAGCAGTAATACTAATGTCGTTTCAGTACATCAAGAATGGCAAAGTGCTGTTTAAAGATTTCTCAGGAATGTCTATGGTCATAAATTCTTCAGCAGACGTAATTATTCTAGTCAGATGATATTGAGTGCAGGGGAAGGAAGAATTTACTTGGGGGAAAGGCTTAAGTTTCAAATAACGATTACAAATATACGGCAGGAAGTGTGCCTCGACCAAATCTAATTCACTTTGACAGCTGAAGTATCTTTAATGTATAACTAATGTTATTAAATATATATTTAATGTAGTTTTAAATAGGATAAAAATGACCTTAGAAAGTGTAATAGAAAAAGAATATTCAAGTGTTTTTAATCTCTTTTGTGTTTATATAGGGGAAAGGTAGAAATTAGAACGTAATTTTTATCAGGCCTGTTATTTAATGTAGAAAAGATTAACAATGTATTGAAAGGATTATTAAATTATGGAATATCGTTTTTTAGGGAGATCAGGACTTAAAGTATCAGCATTGTCATTTGGATCTTGGGTAACTTTTGGAGAGCAAGTGGATACAGATTTAGCTTATAATCAAATGAAAACTGCCTATGATGCTGGGGTTAATTTTTTCGATAATGCCGAAGGATATGAGCTGGGGAAGTCAGAATCTATAATGGGTGAGGTTATAAAACAAGCCGAATGGAAACGATCTGATTTAGTTCTCTCAACGAAAATATTTTGGGGAGGAGATGGGCCAAATAATCAGGGATTATCTTTCAAACATATTAAAGAAGGAACAGAAGCTTCTTTAAAAAGAATGCAAACTGATTATGTAGATTTGCTTTACTGTCATCGTCCAGATTTATATACACCCATTGAAGAAACTGTCTGGGCAATGAATCAAATGATAAATGAAGGAAAGGCATTGTACTGGGGAACAAGTGAATGGAGTTCAGAGCAAATTCGTAAAGCGTATGATTTTGCAAGACAAGAGCATCTACGACCGCCACTTATGGAACAACCTCAATATAATATGTTTCATAGAGAGCGAGTTGAGAAGGAATATGCGTCTTTATATAAAGATATAGGTTTAGGGACTACTATTTGGAGTCCTTTAGCGAGTGGCTTGTTAACAGGAAAATATAATGAGGGAATTCCAGCTGGTTCTCGTTTAGATCTGAAGAAATATCAGTGGCTAAAAGAACAATTGTTAGACACGGAAGAGGGTAGAGCAAAGCTGGAAAAAGTTAAGAAGCTGGCACCTGTTGCAAAAGATCTTGGAATCTTGATGCCTCAACTTGCTTTAGCTTGGTGTTTAAAGAACGAAAATGTAAGCACAGTTATAACCGGAGCATCAAATGTCGAACAAATTGAGAGTAATATGAAAGCCATGGATATCATTGATAAGTTAGATACAGAAGTAATGGCAAAAATTGAGAGCATTTTGGATAATAAACCAAATGAGGAGCAGGACTGGAGAAGATAAAATTTCCGTCTTATTTAATAATGGATAGAGTGAAAACTTAAAACTACTCTATCCTTCTACTAAGGCATTATACATAACAGATGTCTGGATTATATTTCCATTCCAGTTATTTAAATATCTACGAGCCTCTAAATAACGATTAGTATTGAACTCATCATATACTTCTGAAGAAGGATCAACACTGCTAATATGAACGTTGCTAGCAGAATGGATAAACTGGTTATTACCAATCCACATACCTACATGTGTCACTGCTCTTGATCTAATATCTGTTGCCTCGCGACCAAAGAATAATAAATCACCAACTTCTAATTTATCCCAGTTTTTATCTGCATCAATAAGGGTACCAGCTTTTACTTGCTGACTTGCGTCACGTGGGATGATTTGACCGTTCATGAAATAGATTGTTTTTGTAAATCCGCTGCAATCCATTCCTTTGGTGGATGTGCCTCCCCATAAATAAGGAGCTCCTATAAGAGTCTTAGCAGTTTTTGTAAGTGATTCTTGATTGGCAACAAGTTTCTCTTCCCAATCTATTAAGAGTTGTGACTCACTTTTCTTCACATAAGCATTTCTTCCATCAGGATATTCTACCTTATGATAGATGCCTGAGCTTTCGGTTACTTTTAGAATACTTCCAGCAACCAAATCAGATACTTTTTCTGAGTTTGAGTTGGCATTAGAATATGCAAACCCTACAGTATTTAGGTAGATGAGTTTAGGAGCATTAACCCAGTCCAAATACTGCTCCTTATTCATTCTTTCAATTCCACCGCCATCGACCCATGATAAGTAATCATCAGGTGCTTGAACCAAATACCATCCGCCACTCTTTTTTAGAACTTTTAAAGGCATACCCATTATTGCCTGTGTAGCAAGCTGAGCGGAATGTCTGGGTTCTGACCGCAAATTCGCAGCAGAGTTATTTACCAATGCAAAAGTCATTTCGTTTAAACTAGAAGAAGGCAGTACTTCAATACTATCTATGTAAGAAATATTTTGTTCATCAAGAGTTTTAAATAGAGCTTCTTTAGCATCAGGTAAATTTGTTTCGCCAGTTAGTAAAACAGAAGATGACTGGGACGAAATGTCAACATCGAAAAGTGCGACTCTAGAGTCCGGTACAAAATCAGAGTCTATTTGATTAGTGATAGTTCTTACCTCTTCCAATTTTGAAGTATCACAACCTTGTATGAACAAAACTAAAGTTAGAAAAAATAGAAAACGAATTTTACTCATCTGCATCTGTTTAATTTCTTGGTTGATATCAATATATCAAAACTAAAGCATTGTAAACCACTTTCAATTCTAAAAGTAAATTAATGGATATCAGAAAGTTTATTATTCCAGTCCTATAATTCCGAACAATTGGTTAAGTAAAAAAAATTACTTATTTAAAGTTGAACTAATTGAATAATATGCGACTCCAAATTCTATTTATACTGTTAATAATATTAAATATAGAGAGTGTTTATGCTCAATCTTTAGATGAAAATAGAGTTTTAACAAAGATAGAAACATTATTTAATGGAATGAGGTCAGGAGACAGCGCTGCTGTAGCCAGTGTGTTTTTAAAAAATGCTACGATGCAATCAATTTCCAAAGATAGGGATGGAAATACCAGAATAAATACGGGTTCATTATCAGCTTTTAAAAATTCAGTCGCTACTCCGCATGATCAAATTTGGGATGAAAGAGTAGCTAATATTAAAATTAACATTGATGGTGATATGGCTGTAGCTTGGGTGCCTTACTCCTTTTATTCGGGTGAAGATTTCTCGCATTGTGGGGTAAATTCTTTTCAGTTCATAAAAACTGATAAAGGATGGAAAGCTCTTTCAATCGTTGACACCAGAAGAAATAATAATTGTATTGAAGATTTATAGAGGACATTATGAAATTATATTTAATAACAGTACTTACAATCCTGGTAACATCGAGTTCATTTGCTCAGGACAAATATGCTAAAGATGTAGAAACTATTGATGCTATTGTTGAGGCTCTTTATGCAACAATTTCAGGTGAAAAGGGAGAAGCAAGAGACTGGGATAGATTTAGATACCTGTTTATACCTGAAGCACGATTAATTCCAACCAGTAAAAATCAAGATGGTAAGTTAGTATACAGCGTTTCAACCCCTGAGGAATTTCTTCAGCGAGCCAATCAAGGTTTTGTAGAAAATGGATTTTATGAATACGAGACTAACAGATCCACTGAAGATTATGGACATGTTGTTCATTTATTTAGTACATATGCATCCAAAAGAAGTAAATATGATGCAGAGCCCTTCAATACAGGTATAAATAGTATTCAATTATTTAATGATGGCGACAGATGGTGGGTAGTAACTATTTATTGGGCACATAATACACCATATAATCCTATTCCAGAGAAGTATAAAGCAAAAAATTAGTTGGAGTGATGTTTTCAAATTAATAAATCGTGAACTACTCCACGATTTTATAACGAATCTTTGTCTCTTCTCTAGAGAATGCATCAAAATGCCACCATTCACTATTAATGGGTGAAAATTGGGCTTGAGTCATTATCTCTCTCAGGATAAGCCTGTTATCTACCTGGCTTTTTGTTAATGTACCATTCTCAACCAATTGGCTTTCATTGGTTATATGTGCAGTTTCACTAAACTCATCATAATCTGTGCCCATATCCAATGGATTACCAAGTGAATCAGCGAGTGTTAAATCAATGGCACAACCGTAATTGTGTATTGACCCTGATTCTGGATCAGCTACGTATTGAGAGCGTTCATTAATCGGTATGTCAACAGTATCCCAAAGTACTTGTTGGATTCTTCGGGGTCGTGCCGCATCCCAAATCAGTAATTGAAGCTCAGGATATTTTTGAGTTAATAATTTCTCAGCAATATATAATTTTTGTAAGGCTTCAGGCTGTAAATATGCAACTTCAAGATTCCCATACACATCTTTCCCAATAAAATTATTAGCAGATGAATATCTTAGGTTTACAATAATATTATTTCCATCGATTTGGACTTTTTCTAGCCCTTGATCTGAATAGACTCTATCCCAGTCTATACTTTCTTTTTTTGAAGTCATGCAATTAACTTGAAAGAGAACCAAGAAAAAAAAGAAAAGGGAAGTATTTTTATTGATCTTCATAGTTCTGAAGAGAGTAGTCGTAGATCATTCTAGAGATATCAGCTGAAGCTTCTAATACAGCTTCTCTGTCAGGCGCATTTTTTGATAAAAATATAAGTATAA
>Ga0136600_1001177_pt1 | contig 12425 bp, 17 predicted proteins | sample AntRauMFilla2698_FD_104634 | JGI IMG/M metagenome (GOLD analysis project Ga0136600, IMG submission 104634) | Saline lake microbial communities from Rauer Islands, Antarctica - Metagenome Filla 2 #698 | ecosystem: Environmental > Aquatic > Non-marine Saline and Alkaline > Saline | place...
AATGCCGGAAAAACTTGCAGAGATCATGGATAAAAAAGAACATTTCACAACGCTTGCCAACGACTACAATACCGTAAAAGATTTTATTGTCACCACATCCGGCGCAACCTAAAAGCCATAACACCCTAAAAGAAAGACACCTTGCAAATGTATACCGCTTTGTTTTTATTTCTGACACTCTCGATTGTTGTCTCGTTTCTTTGTTCTATGTGGGAAGCCGTCCTGCTCAGCATTTCGCCCTCTTACATGCAAACCAAAGTCAATGAAGGCCATAAAATCGGCAAGGTATTGCAAGATTTCAAAGATAATATTGATCGCCCGCTTGCCGCTATTTTAACCCTGAATACAATCGCTCATACCGTCGGCGCTATCGGGGTAGGTAAAGAAGCCACAAAAATCTGGGCTGAAACCAGTCCGCTTATGACGGGTATTATTGTGCCTGTTTTGATGACCGCAGCCATTTTGATTTTCTCCGAGATTATTCCCAAAACCATCGGCGCAACGAAATGGCGATTACTGGCCCCGTTCACCGTACGCAGCCTTAGATTAACGATTATTGCGCTGCTGCCTGTGATATGGCTCTGCCAGCTTGTAACGCGCTTGTTTCAATCTAAAAAAGGCGAGAGCATCTTCACGCGTTCGGACTTTCTCGCGATGGCACAAATCGGCACAGAAGAAGGGCATCTTGATCCTATGGAGGCCGAGTTCATCCATAATCTGATGCATTTCAAAAAATACAAGGTTCGCGAGGTAATGACGCCGCGCACCGTAATTTTCTCCGCGCCGCAGGAAATGACATTCAAAGAGTTCTATGATTCAAAAGAAGAGCATATTTTCTCCCGTATTCCGCTGCGTGAATCCGCCACCAGCGAAAATATTATCGGTTTTGTCCTCAAAGATGATGTGCTTGATTTTCTGGTGAATGACGAAGATCATAAAAAGCTCTCGGAAATTCGCCGCGATATTATTATCGTTCAACACAGCTATAGCATTTTTCAGCTCTTCACGGATTTCATTACAAAGCGCGAGCATATAGCCCTTGTGGTTGACGAATACGGCTCAACGCAGGGACTTGTGACTATGGAAGATGTCGTTGAAACGCTGCTAGGATCGGAAATTGTCGATGAAACCGATCAGGTTGTTGATATGCAAGATCATGCGAAAAAGAACTGGGCGCGTCTTAAAACGCGCAGTGCGGACAGCTCCAAAACGGGAAAGTTACCCAATAAGAACCGCGCATCAAACAAAGAAGAGACCAAAGAAGAACCCAAAAAAGAATAAGAGCGTTTCTTCTTAAATATATTGACATAACTCCCACTTTCTACTAAGATCAATTTTTATTTGATAGTGGCCACCGGCTACTGAATTGAAAGACTGGTATAAGATGGGCAGATCAAAAAGCCACTTTAATATAAGCGCACAACCAAAACACACGGCAGTAAACCCCTTTACACATGTCAAAACACTGGATAATGGCGCCCAATATACGTCGCAGCATTGCCCAAGATCAAATGGCATGTTACGCGCCTCCATACTCATACGCGGCGGCTCGACCTATGATCCTGCAGGCAAAGCTGGTATCGCGCATTTGCTTGAACATATGCTTATTACCGATGATGATGAAAATGAACTTACCTTGCGCGGCGGTAAGGTTGGTCTTGCCACCAGCGATGAATTTATTCATATCGATATTGAAATCCCGAACGAAGGGGATAACCAAGAGCTCTTTTTTGAAATCGTGAGCAAGGCGCTACGCGATGACATTCATGATCAAGCCGCGCTTGATAGCGAAAAAAGACGCGTTAGCAATGAAATAGGCATGTATCACGATATGCCTGACGAAAAAAAGAAAACGCTCTGGGCGCAGCATCAACACACAAAATCCAGCATATCATTCGGCGCTCTGGGCTCCAGAGAAACTGTTAACAATCTGTCTTTAAAAGAGCTAAACACGCATAAGAAAAATCTTTTCCGCGGCGGCAATATCACGGCTTACTTCTCTACGCCCTCTATCAACGCTCTTGGGAAATTCCGCGCAGAAACGAAAAAAGTCCTGAGCGAGAACATAAAAAGAGGCGCCGTATCCCCGATTAAAAACACATCTAACAAGAAATCTTTCGAAATTCATGAAACCGCACAGCATCTCGACCAGAATTATTTTGATGTTTTCATGACGACCAAAGCACGCACCCTCAAAGATAAATTTACTTTGGAATTACTGTCCGCTTATTTCGACGAGCGCATGATAACGCGTATGCAGCAACAATCACCACATTTATACGAAACAGACAGCTCTCTTATGCTGCCGAGAAACCCGGACTATCCGGATAATAATATTGGTGTCTTTAATTTATCCGGCAATGTTATACCATCGGATAATGCCAAAATACTGCCCGCTCTGGCCGATATCATAGTCGAAGCCGCGACAAACCCTGATGAAGATGCGCTTTATCTTGCTTTTAACAAGGTCTCGAAGCCCTTTGAACTGCAGGACGAAGACTATTTTTATTCTTCACCGCCCAGCGATTTCGCAGCGGATATTGCCTACACAGGCCAAATCCTTAAGCCCCATGGCATCATGAAACTACTTAATAATATTGAAATAGACGATTTAACCAACGCTATGCGCGGCATCATCAAAGATGAAAATATTTCACTTTTGACATATGGTAATAATGAAAATTTCGGAACATTATCGGATCTTAAAGCAATGATCTATGATCGCCTGAATGGTATTAAGCCGCCCCAACCTATGGTTTCCTTTGAAACACAGATGCGCCCAAAATCAATGCAGCCATAAATATAGTCTATGCATTAAGGCTTCGGCAAACTGTATTTTTCTTCTGTCATTGCAACAACTTCATCCGCCAAGTTTAATCCCGCATGGCACATTTCAATGCTTGTCGTTCCGGCGCAATCATTGATTTCGCATATATAATGCTGCCCTGTTTTCGGATCAATCAATAAATCCACAGCGCCAAAATCAAGCTTAGCAGCCTTCATCACGCGCACTGCATCTTCTTGCTGCGCCTTTGAAAATTCAAAAGCCTCCGGCGTTGCGCCCAGACCGAAATTCCCGCGCCATTCGCCTTCTTGGGGCACGCGCTTTATCCCTGCAACAACGCGGTCGCCGACCACATATGCGCGGTAATCAATACCGCCACATTCAATAAATTCCTGCACCAGAAAACGCTGATCATTCATATCAAAATGCATCATAGCGTGAAGAGCCTCTTCAAACGTACATACTTTGACAATACCTGCACCGCCCCAGCCATAATCAGGCTTTAAAACAAACGGGCCTTTTCCGTCCGCAAGATCTATGGCTATTTTATGACGCACCAGCTTATGCCCGCCATCATAAGATTCAGGAATCGGCAGTCCCGAGACCGCATTGAAAATTTCGCTCATTTTAATTTTGCTGCATGTTATGGTTTGCGCAAAATACGGAACAGGCGTCGGATAACGTAAATCAAGCCATAAAAGCTGTTCAAAATACGGGGCATCAAGCTCCGCGTCACACGGATTCCAGTTCATAAAAAAATCAATGGGTTCATTCGCTTTCAATGCCGGATACTCAAGCTGTCCCGGCATATTCCAGCGCGCGGAGCGCACATCAAGCATGACAATTTCGTGTCCCTTTTTTTCAAAGGCATCCGTAAGTTTTTTAATCTCGGAATTATCCTCGGTAAGATAATTTTCATCCGTCAAAAATCCGACACGCATAGCCTGCCCCCCTATATTTATTTTTATGAAAATAAACTGTATTACACGACAATGCGCTATGCAAACGAAAAGGCAGCGCGCTTAGCCGTCGTGATATTCATCCAGATCAGAGAATTTTGTGATATCCGCATTAAAGTGCAGGCGTATATTGCCAATCGGGCCGTGGCGCTGCTTGCCGATAAGCACTTCACCGATATTCATTGCGCGCGCGCATTTTTCTTGCCAAGTGCTGTATTTATCATGGTCTTCCATCGATGGCTCTTCGCGGCTAAGGTAGTATTCTTCGCGGTAAACAAACATCACCACATCCGAATCCTGCTCAATCGATCCTGATTCACGCAAATCGGACAGCTGCGGTTTTTTATCTTCGCGCTGCTCCACCTGACGCGAAAGCTGCGAGAGGGCAAGAACCGGGATTTCCAGCTCTTTGGCAATCGCCTTGAGGCCCTGCGTAATTTCCGATACTTCCTGCACGCGGTTTTGCTGTCCCTGAATAGAGCCAGTCCCGCGCAATAGCTGTAAATAATCAACCACAAGCATATCAAGACCGTGCTGGCGTTTTAGACGGCGCGCGCGTGTACGCACGGCGGAAATCGATAATGCGGGCGTATCATCAATATAAATCGGCACTGTTGATAATGTATGGCTGGCGGCCACAAAACGGCGAAAATCATCTTCGGTCAAATTGCCTTTACGGATCGAATCGCCCGATATTTGCGCTTCATCCGTTAAAATTCTGGTCGCGAGCTGATCGGCGGACATCTCCAGCGAGAAAAACCCGACGCGCCCGCCTTCTTTGCCGCCTGTTTCCGCATATCGTTTTGCCGCGTTATAGGCGATATTTACCGCCAGCGAGGTTTTACCCATAGACGGACGTCCTGCCAAAATCAGCAAGTCCGATTTATGAAGCCCGCCAAGCTTATTATCCAAATCACGCAGCCCTGTCGTGCAGCCGGTAACATGGCCTTCTGTTTTAAAAGCGTTTTCGGCAATCTCGATCGCGGTCACAACCGAATCGCGCAACGTTGTAAATCCGCCGCGCGCATCGCCTGTCTCTGCCAGACTGAAAAGCTTTCCTTCCGCTTTTTCAATCACATTCGTCGCGCTTTCATCCAGCGTATGCTCGGAGGCATCATGCACAATATCTTCGCCGAGGCTCACCAGTTCGCGGCGTAAAAACAGCTCGTAAACCGTGTGCCCGTAATCGGCTGCGTTCACAATACCGACCACACTGGCCGCCAAATCGACCAGATAGCCCGCGCCGCCGACTTTTTCCAGATCGGCATCTTTTTCAAAATAATTCTTCAGCGTGACCGGCGATGCTGTCTGTCCGCGATCGATCATCACATGAATGGCTTGATAAATACGCTGATGCGCAGGCGCGTAAAAATGCTCTGCCTTGAGAAAATCAACGACTTTTTCCATCGCGCGATTATCAATCAGCAACACACCCAAAAGCCCTTGTTCGGCCTCGAGATTATGCGGCAAAACCCGATAGCCAAGTGCATTGGGTTCATTGCTTTGTGTTCCGGCGTCTGTTTTCAACGCGTTATTTGTTTTTGTATCTGCTACCATGCCCCTAGATTAAGCACAGCCAGCATCGATTCGCATTAAATCTTTTATTTATTTATTCACATCCTGTGCATAACGGGTATAGTTCGTAAAAATATATGAAAGAATGAAAACATGACAAATAATGACATCGCCGATTTACAAACCACCATCGCGTTTCAGGATCAGAAAATTGATGATCTGAACGACATGGTAACACGGCAGTGGGATGAGATCGAAAAACTGCGCCGCCAAATCCAGCGTGCCGAGAACAAACTCTCCCGCCTCGAAGAGGATTCATCATCAGGCGGTGACGGGGGCAGCAATCCCCTATCCGTTTCTGACCAAGCCAGCCGCGATAAACCGCCACATTATTAATTTATTTAATAGCTGATTGTCCACTTAAGATTATATAACTTCACTTTATTATGGATCTATTCCCATCTGTTCCATTTTCTGACGGGCATAATCCGGCTGCTCCTTACGCGGCGCTAAAGTGCCTCTCTCAGCATTTATACGAATCCAAATCTCGGTTAATTCGAGCTGCGTCTCTTGTCCGATTCGGTCCAGAGGCAGATCGGCGAAAACGAAACTTTTTTCTTCCATTATAATCGGCATGTTTTTGGATCCCATTGTTTTTAGTAGACCTACCTTCATCTAATGGACTCTAGGAACAAAGGCAACAAAAAAGCATTATATTAATATGATCGCCTACATAGAAATCAGATATGAAATCTATTTAAATCCCTATTAAAAAAAGGCCGCACAATTATGTGGCGGCCTTCTTTAAATTCATTTACAGAGTTAAAGCAATTAAGCCTCTTTTTTCTCTTCTGTCTCTGCTGTCTCTTCAGGTGCTTCGTCGGCAGCTTTTGCAGTCTCTTCAGCTTCTTCGCTTGCTTCTGCGTCTGCTTCGACAGGTGCTGCGCCTTCTTCAAAAACTTCCTCAGCAGCTTTTGCAGCCGCTTCAGCCGCTTTTTCTGCTGCTTTTTGCGCTTTGATTTCATTCTCGCTTTGAATGATAACCGCTTCGCCGGTTTTTTCCTGAATTTTAGCTTCATCTTCCGAACGTGCAATATTCACTTTGATCTCGACTCTGACCTCTGGGTGAAGGGCGATCTCGACAGGGAAAAACCCGATCGTTTTAAACGCATCATTGATTGTAACCATGCCGCGCGCAATTTTAACGCCGCTTGCCTGCGTTACAACTTCTGCGATATCACGTGCGTTTACTGAACCGTATAGCTGACCACCTTCGGCTGCGTGGCGAACGATAACAGGCTTAACGCCCTCAACCTTTTTCGCTTCTTTTTGCGCTGCCGCTTTTTTCGCATCATTCGCTTTTACGATGTCTGCTTTTTGCGCTTCGAAATATGCAATATTCGCAGGTGAAGCACGTAATGCTTTATTCTGCGGAATAAGAAAGTTCCGTGCAAATCCAGGTTTTACATTTACGACTTCGCCCAGATCGCCAAGATTGTCAACGCGTTCTAATAAAATAACTTGTGCCATTTTTTAATTCCTTTTCTTTTCACTTCTAACCAAGCCGGGCTTAGTTATCCAGCTCGTTGTTCAAATAAGGCAAAAGCGCCATGTGACGGGCACGTTTGATTGCTGTCGCCAGTTCACGCTGTTTCTTTGCAGAAACGGCCGTGATACGGCTAGGGACAATCTTGCCACGCTCGGAAATAAAACGGCCAAGCATTTTTTCATCTTTCCAGTCAATCGTCAGCGCGTTATTGCCACTGAACGGGCAAGTCTTGCGACGTTTGAAGAAAGGTTTTTTCATTGTTGGTGTATCTGAAGCACTCATTACGCGGCCTCCTTCTCAGGTTGTGCCATTACTGACGGTCCGTCAGTTGCTTTTTTCAATTTGATTGTCATGTAACGCATAACATCATCGGACAGACGCATTTGACGTTCCATCTCGATTAATGCAGGTCCTGCAACTTCGCTCTCGATCAAAGCGTAATGACCTTTACGGCTTTTTTCGATCTTGTACGCAAATGTACGCAGACCCCAGTTTTCAGTTTTCAGGATTTTGCCTTTTTCGTCTTCAAGGACTTTGCAGAAATCTTTCACTAGCGCATCAACTTGCGAAGTAGAAAGCTCTTGCCGTGCGATTAACACAGTTTCGTAGATTGGCATATTGCCCTCCTCACGGTTATTTACCGATCTGTCTTTCCGGACCATCCGGATCGTACATTGTTCCGTTATTCATGCGGAACGATCGATAATAGCTGATACCTATATTTTGTACCAGCGAGGTTATGAATGAGCCGCACTATAAGCGTTTCCCTATATATTGCAAGAAAATTTTATACTAAAAATTACATTAAAAATAAAGCATGAAAAAAGCCGCCTATCTTCATAAGCGGCCTTTATATTATATTACGTCCGAACTAGGCGTATTTTAAGCGCTTTATTGCTACGCTGCGTTGCTGTTGGCGCTTTGCTGAATGTGGCTTGCTAAAAATGTAACCCACTCCGTTGCTTTGGCAGCTTTGGATTCAAGCGAGCGATCCGATTTGAAACCATTGCGCAAGATCGCAGCCAAGGCCCAGCGACTAAGATCAGGGTTTTGCAAGGCGCTGCGGAAACAATCAATACGTGTACGCGCGGCATAATCCGCATAATCCGTATTCGGGCTGTTGCCTGTTTCATTGAGCATACGAAACGCTGTGCCTGTCTCGTCTAACAAAATTTCAATTTTTCGGTTTTTAATCATACAATTCATTTCTTTTTCCCCTTCAAACTATAAAGTTTATTGTTTCATCTATGCAGGACATTGCGTGCGAGCCGACATGGAACCGCTATTGTCATGCGCATTAGATATTTCGTTTTTTAGGTTGTTTCTTGGACTGGTTGAGGCGTTTGAACGAAGTTCGTATTGTCTCAATTTTATCCCTGTTCTCTCCCGTTACAAAGAAAGGATTGCATTAAAATAACACCTTCTTTGTAATATTATGATCCAAACCTAGCACAGAAATAAAGAAAAAGCAAAAAAATTGTGGTCTATCTCTGAAAAATACCTGTTTTCAGTGTATTACATCAATATAGTACATCCAACCGCATGTGTTTTTCGGCCTTAAACCGCAACAAAACAGCACATAAGCATACCAAACGAATCAATAACCCTATAAGATTGACATAAAACTAAATATCTCCTATAAAGAATTATGTTTAGATATAATCATATTCTATGTGAAAAAATGTGGGGCTATTATCCATCTGACTATAGTGGCCGCAATTTAACACATGTCCATAAAAAAACACATCAGGCCTCTGATTCTGATCCATCTTTGTCGGATCAAGATTTTCAGACAGAGCTGCAGGCCATACGCAACACAATAAAGACCTTAAAAGCCGAAGATAAATTAAAAGGCAAAGCGCTCGATGATATCCTTAAAAAACATGATAACCTCATGGAAAAAAGAGCGCTATATCTGAAATCTAAAAATAAAAGCTCTAACGCCCCGCAGGCATTCACCTTCTTGATTGTCTAGCCGCGCAATAAATTTGACAACCCTTATATAATTGTGAATTATGACAAAATAATTAAGATGTAAATTAAAAGATATGCTCATGGTTGAAGGATCACCGTCAGGACTACAAAGCCATTTTAACAAGAATGCAAATCCGCGCCCTTGTGATGACGCGCGTCCTGATAAAATTATTCGTGACAAAAAACCTCATAAAGCCAGATTCTATCCCAAAACCTATCAAGGCGAACTAAAAAAAATCAGAGACCAGATAAAAGAGCTAAAAGCCGAAGGAAAACTTGAAGGCGCAGCTTTGGATGATCTCCTTGCCAGACATGACGACCTTTTAAGACAATGGCACCTTACCGCAAAAGTTGAAAAAACAATCCAAAATATGGATCCGGTTATGAAAGAGCTGTTCTATGCAATGAAAGACATGCAACTAAGAAACCACAGCCTTGATCCAAAATCCCCGCCACCCATAACCACACACCAAGCTTGACAAGCATCACACAATAATTGATTATGACAAAATTAATAAATTGAAAAAAATAATACAATTATGTTTCGCTTATCAAAAGACGCAAAAGATTATTTAAAAAGCACGCTAACGGATTTTTATAGCGAATATAAAAACATGCATTATTCCGATGATTTCGGAAGTGATGCAGACCCGTATCGCGCAGAACTCAAAAAGATCAGAGCGGAAATAAAGAATATGAAAGCCGCAGGAGAACTTAAAGGCGAAGCTCTGGACAATATTCTAGCCAAACATGATGTGCTTATCAGGCAGTGGCACAGCGCCGCCAGAGAGGCAAAAATCATCCAGAACATGGATCCGGTTATGAGAAATCTGTACAAAGCAATGAAAAAATAACGAATAAGCAGCCCAGAACCTTAACCCGCAACGCTATAATAAAAGACTGCATTACAGGATATAAAATGCCGATATACGCATCCACATTAAAATCTCTAAAAACTTGGCTCGATGAAAATAAAAAAGCGCAGCAAGCAAAGCTTGATTCTGCGCACTATCCAGCTGATTATCGCCCGACCCAAGAGATTTTCAAGACTGAAAGACGCGACATCCAGCAGAAAATCAAAAGCATGAAAGCCACAGGGAACTTTGAAGGCGAAGCTCTGGATTCGCTTTTAGCGCGCCATGATGAACTTGTTGCCAAAAGACATCTGGCTGCGAAAGAGGAAAAGAATAATCCTTTTGCTAGCCTTAATACGCACGCTAAAACTATAGAGGACCTCCTTGATCAAATAATGGAAAAACATAATTCAACAGGGCCGAGATAATGAGCGAAACATCACGCCATAGTGAAAACACAATAAGCCATAGCACAACCCAAAAGAGTGTTATAAGAAATAGCGTAAAAATCCATTTTGATGATAAATCACAGACGCGCTATCCTGCGCATTACCGCCCGAGCCAGCAAGATTTCATGTCCGAGCTTAATGCTATCCGCAAAGAAATAAAAGCCCTGAAGGCTGCGGCCACACTAGATGAAAAAGCTCTGGATAATGTTTTGAGCAAACATGATGATTTACTGAAAAAAAGACACGAAATGGCTAAACTGGAAAAAGACCCTGTGCGCGCACTAGCAGCAGGCGCTATAAACCTTCAAGAATTCCGCAATCGCGTAAGCTTCACGCCCCCCATACCAAAAGGCTGACGTAAGATACGCATGGCAGACAATTTATCAGGAGGAAAAATGGGCGACACAGCAGGCAACATCGAAGACACAATCATGGATGAAATAATACGGCAGTTTGATGAAAAACCATGCGCGTTTTATCCTGAACATTATCGTCCCAGCCAGCAAGATTACCTGACCGAACTCCGCACCATCCGTTCAAAAATAAAATCTCTCAAAGCCACCGACGAACTAAGCGGAAAAGCTCTGGACGATATCCTCGGCAAACATGACGAGCTTATAGCAAAACGGCAACTTGCGATACGAGAAGAAAAAGTACAGTCACGCGCGCTTGTGAAGTTAGATCGCGTTCTTGGTTATTAAAAGAAATTCTTAATACAAGACCATCAGCTCACCTTTCACTCTGCTTTGTAATATATCTCCCGCTCATAATCCTCAAGCGTTACCTCCAGAACCTGCTTATCCTGATGCCATTTCAAATGTTGCAAAACCCAAGGGGAAACAATATTTGCTGCGTCTTCCTTTATAAAACCCTGCATATTCGAAGCGCTAACGCGGCGTGCCTTGGCCGCAGCAAACACTTTCAAAGCCTGCGCGTGAACATACTGCTTATACCCGCTTTCAAGCAAAGGACTTCCTTTTTTTATCCCGCCGAGTAAAAGTGCGCTCACAGTGCCGCATGTTACAAAATTGTCCTGTAGGTGCTTACGTGCAAAGGGTTGATAATATCTATTAAAATATTCAAGCGGCGCGCGCAACTCTCAGCATATCCATGCTATACGCGTAATATGCATTGGTCGCGCAATTTGGCTGCAATATTGCGACCTGCTTTAAATCTATATTCTGGGGGTTATATAAGATCTTTAGCGCCTGATACTCACCTTTGAGTGTACTCTCCCAATCGCGGCCATTTTTGCCAAAGGCAGGTCTGTCTAAAATCTCTTGAATTTGAGATTGATGAAAATGCGCCAAAGAAGGACTCTCGTTCAGCAACACAGTCAATGCCTGCATATTTTGTTGCAGCATTATCATATAAATAGCATGCTCTACCATTGATTTTCGTTGCTCCATCACATGCTGCCAAAATTGCGTATTCGCGATCCATTCCGACATCACCCCTTCCGCATCACCTTGCTTGGCGCGCACAATAATCCGCGCTAAGTTCAATCTGTGCGTATCAATAAGACTAGAAGAAGGCGCCGCCGCAAAACGAATATCGGATTCAACGCGCTCGAACTTTTGCAATTGCGCGTAACGCTCGAGCAAAATTTCATTGGCCTTCACATGTCTTAAAATCTGAGCTTCAACATCACAGGCTTTGCGCAACCCTTTATCAAAAACACAAGAAAACGCTTTAATTTCGCCTTTAAAATCAATGCGTGTTTTTGGATCAAAATATTCCTTCTCTTCTTCGCGCGTTAAAGAAGCCTCCCAATCCTTGATCTTTTCCCGCGCCACTTTTTTACCGGTTTCGTAAGCATCCACATTCGCCGGCGCTACAAATCCTTCAAGCAAATACGCACCGTTCTTTTGCGTCAAATCTATCTCGTCAAACAAAAAATCACGTGCCGCAGGGTTAAGCGGTTCATCAGCATGGGCAACGAAACCGGAACCCAAAATACATAAAGCCAAACAAAAAATAGTAAAATTCAAAATACGTCGCACGATCACAATCTCCCGCTAAAAATAAATACTGCACTAATAATAGCGGCAAAACCGAAATAATCATAGCCTGCAAGCACTTTAAAAAATGAATGATTGCAACACTCCTGATGCTTGGCTGCACGCCTGAAAATTGCACAATATAATCAAAACCATTTATTCATAACCCCCTTGATCCCCGTCTCATTTATGCGTATCAATGCAAATTGATGAAAACAAGAAAAGAGAAAAATTTATGACACGCGCTTTTATTTTTCCGGGGCAAGGCTCCCAGTTTATCGGTATGGGCAAAGATCTGGCCGAGAGTTTCGCCGATGCCCGCCACACTTTCGAAGAAATC
>Ga0136600_1001178_pt1 | contig 12425 bp, 7 predicted proteins | sample AntRauMFilla2698_FD_104634 | JGI IMG/M metagenome (GOLD analysis project Ga0136600, IMG submission 104634) | Saline lake microbial communities from Rauer Islands, Antarctica - Metagenome Filla 2 #698 | ecosystem: Environmental > Aquatic > Non-marine Saline and Alkaline > Saline | place...
AACCTTGCCGCATATGGCCGCTGGCACGCCGCCCGAAATAACGCGGACCGCTCCTACCTCGAAGCGCTCAGGCTGCTACTCGCTTCAGGCCCTCGCGCCAACACGATTTGCTGACACCGCCTGGCGCAATGTGTTGGAGTGATTGGGCAGTCCGGCCCACAGCTTAGGTTTCGTTTCCCGACGCCGATGTGTGCCCGACCGGGAGGGACACAGTCATATGGCAATGCGACATACAGTTGATGCAGTGTTAACCAAATCGCATTATCTCTACACGTCAAATGTATTGCCGGGTCATTGAATGCGATTTTCATGAATACGACGAAGCAGTTGTCTTACATCGAGCGGGACTTGAACGGCATAATTGCTGCGATCACACAGGTATCAGGGAGGCGGGCCCGCCGTGCTCGTCGCGTAGCGCAGATCGCTGCCGGCAAGATCACAGGAATTGCATCGATTGGTGGCATGCTGATGTTTATCTCAGCCTTTGGGTCAGCATCTACGGGAACCGCTATTGGCGTTCTCAGTGGCGCTGCCGCCACGTCTGCCCAAATGTACTGGATAGGCTCGATCTTTGGTATGGGCGCCGTCGCCGGTGGTATCATACTTCCAGTATTTGGTGCAGTTCTGGGACTTATAGCAGCTTTCTTTCTATCGCGCGCGGTGTTCGGTCGGCCACGCAAGCCGGAAAATATGCATGAATTCGAAGTTCGTGCTCTATACGCCAGCGCGCGGCTTGCCGAACCAATCATTTCTCGCATGACATGCGGTAATCCACCTACATCCATGGATGAACTGCGTGTATACGCCCACGAAGGGCTACGACCACTATGCGCGCATATCAATGAATATCTTGTTGCCCCCGCCCACACAAATAAATCGGATAAACGATGTCAGTATTTCGATGGTTCGCTCGCCCTGTTGCCTCACAAGAAACTAAGGCGTCATCACCGGAGACTCTCCCTACGCGCTGCCAAGCTCGCTCGGCCGAAACAGGATACGAGCATTCGCGGCTTGCTTCGGTCGTTATGGCGGTCACGTTCCAACAATTGATCGAGAACGCATATCGCGAGTGGGGATTGGAAGAGGAGTTGGTTTTGCAAGCTCTGCGACGTTCAACACGCGAGCTGGAGACCGCCAGCGCTCAAGAATTATCCGATTACCTGAGCTCAATGTCTCAAGATCAACTCCGCGGCGTCGCGTCAAATGTAAAGGGCATTTACCACGAGCTCCTCTTCGTAAAGGCCGAGAATGAGGATTGGGATGCGGTCGCTGCTGAGGTGAAAGAATTTACGAATCATCCTGGAGGTGATGTCGAGTTCTTCGTGAATGGAGACTCGATTGGCGAGGTTCAACTCAAGGCCGTAGCGTCAGAATCTCAAGTCCTTGAGCATTTGATGCGCTATCCTGAAATAGAGATCAGGGTAACCGAGGAAGTGGCCACCATGATGCCTGCAATCGAAAGTTCTGGTTTCTCAAACGAAGAGATGGCCCGCGATGTTTACGAAAGACTCGCGGAACTTGAGGGGGACGGATTTCTTGACGAAATTAACGAAGGGCTGGCGACGTCAGCACTCGTCAGCTCTGCGATCATTGTGGGCAAAACAATTAATGGAAAAAACCTTTCGGGCACACAAATGCGATCATTTCTGATCGATGCCGGGATCGGTGTTACGACCGCCGCCGTACTTGACACCTTGCTGTTCCCACTGACTGGCTGAAAGATGCGAGCGTTTCGCCCGCAATGTGCTTGAGAGGTAATCGGACGCTGCGAAGTTCCTGTCCAAATGATGGGGAGCACCTCACCTTTTGGAAAAAAATCAACAAAGCTGGACCGGTACTTGTTTCAACCTCTGCCGCGAAAACTGAAGATGCAGCAAAGCCTAAGGTGCCAAGAGCCAATCTGGAAATATTGGGTGTGCGGCTGATCTTTCGATCATTGATATTCCTTTTGTTCAGAGAAAAATATCCTTCTGGTCAGCTTATCGCGTAAAACCGAAGTGAGAAGACGGTGCCAACTAAGATGTAAATTAGCGCATAGACGAGAAATTGGATAACGACATTCTTCACGGTGATAAGATCCGTCAGTATTTTTAGCGGTGGTGTTTCGATATTTTCAGTGTTGAATCGTTGAGGCTGTGATTCTGGAAGCAGTCCCGAACACTGGTTTAGTTTTTGAAGGGAATAATGTTGTCGCCCCGCATGAACGACATTGCACCTTCGCTTTCGAGTTCTCTGATAGCAGCGTTTCGTGCGTCCTTGTCAGATTTGAACAGATCATCCCAGACGTGGCTGGTGCTTTCAAAATCGACCACTTCCAGAGTCGATTTCGATTGAGAATGGGTAGCCGTCGGCGGTCACCTGTTGGCTTTAATTTTGCCTGTCTTGTCCGCGCTGCTGCAAAAGTTTTCAGTAATGTGAGCATAGTTCCATAGCATCAAGTCGTCGATACCAGATTGTCTCTGCTCGGTTATAACTGCCGCAAGTTTGTCGGCTTACAGAGGGGGTCCCGAGGCTCCGCTTAGCAGGCTGCTGAAAAAGTCCGCCGTCGTCACGTTTGTGCCAAAGTGGGTTGGTTTTTCGAGCGCTCTCGTCGAGCTGAGGAAAAGAGTTCTGGTCTTGCATCGACGAAGTTGACAAGAAGCGCACTGCAAAATCCTTTTTCAGCAGCCTGTTAGATCTAAACCTCGCCCTAATTGCACTATTCGAAGTCGAACGGAATTTCATATTAAGCGAAATGTATTTCGTACTTTCCAAAAAAGATAGCGCAGTCGTTGTCATCGATACTTAATCATCAGCATTAACTTTTCTCAGGTCCCAGATGAAAATTGGTTGTTCATTTCGCATTCTGAAAAAGATATTTGCCGGGATCAACTTTAGACGCCATCTCCATAAATATTGAGAAGCAAATCAGGGTTCGTGCCAACTCCCTCAAGTTCGGACGCTAAATCGGCGAGTATGGGTAGGTATTTATCCCGTCTCCTCTCGAAAGCAGTCGTTAACTGTTGGCGATTCATCAGATCTTGTTGGACCTCTTTTATCACGCCAGCAAGAGAATTAGCAATTGGATCTTTTCCCAACAATATACCGCGCGGCTCTTTCAAGCGCCACCGTAATAGCCCTGCCAAAAGGAAAGGTGCGTAGTAGAATTTCGTATATTCTTGCCCCAAGTTTGCGCGGAAATCTATTATGACACGACGAGCGAGCTTTTCGACGTCGTCACGCTCTAAGAATTGGGGCGCAGTATCAGATCGCGACAATAAAATCGCCATACAGGCGCTTTCGACACGCCAATTCCAACTACTGACCGGTGTCGAAAGCAACATTTTTATTGTGCGTCTTTCAGTTTTTTTATCTTTTGCAATGCGTGCGAGGCCCTGAAATATCAAGGGCCAGCTCTGCCCACGTCTCACAAAAGGATGCGCGAACATCGCCAGTCCACGGCTCTCGATGCAATCCATTAGCCACTCCCCAACCTCCTCAGGGCAACGGCGAAATTGCCACGTCAGGAATTTCAGCGCCGCATTGCTGTCGTTTGGCTCTCGGTGTTGGTCGAGCAACCTTTTTTTTGTCAGGTCAAGCGCCGCATTTGTTAGAGTTTTTAGCCTGTCAGTATCATGCTCACTAATCTCTTGAGGAAGGGCGCCATCACTGGAGATACAGTATTCACCAAAAGGACGAGCAGATAACCTTTCAGCATAGCTATCCCAGTCGGTATCAGTTCTGCCACCTTCAGTCTCAAGCAGAGTTAATAAACCAGGCCCCCTGGAACCGTCCTTCCAAGCAATAATACCGCATTTCAAGATCAGACGCGCTGGTACCGATGGTGGTTGAGTCTCCAACGAAGCAATTATTTCTTCCCAAGAGCGGGCATCTTCTTCGGCTTTTTCCCAATCGACTGTGAATTGTCGCCCCAAACTTGGTGCATCAAGCATGATCCGTGCGCGCCCCGCGGCAGGTTTTTGTTCGACCCAAAGGGAAACGGGGACTGGGGTTCTTAGGCGCGCATCCAGTTTTACGGTCGCTTTTCGCGGATGAGTTTCCGCTTCTTTGTCCAGATAAACTGATACACTTGAATGCCCTTCCGGAATAGCGAACTCCGCAGGTTTTGGGCTGCGATACACTCGGCCGGCTTCCAGTGTCTCGTTTTCATCTACCAGATCAAAATTTTCAGCACCCTCCTTTCCGAAGACAATGGTGGAAAGTCTGGGGAGAAAGTCAAAATACGCGGGATCTCCTTCACTGAACCGCTGCGCAGCCACCAAGGCGCCGCGCGCCACTACATCAGATGGTAAAAGCACAACCTCTCCTGAGATTAGCCCATTGATTTGTTCTTTTAGAGCTTGCCTGACATGACCCTCGACCAAGGTTTCAAGCAATACTACAGAACAATCGCTTAGCGAGGGAAAGGCTTGGGTGAAGAACCGCTCTGGTATGAAGTTACCTTCGATTGGGCTCACTTTATCCCAGTCACCATTGTGCCGACGCATCATTTCAGACTGCCGCGGTAATCCCAGCGCGATCCGTCCCACGGATCTGGAAAGCGCAAGGTGGGCTGTTTGGGCGGAAAATCCTGTTGGGCCAATGACTGCAATCCGTGAGCGTTCTACGAGGCTTCGATACCCGATATCACCAGGAACCAAAGTTGCTATCTGTCTTCGCTCCGGCGTCAACAATTCTTCTGAGCGCCCGCGAGCTTTGCGCAACCTCAACTTTTGCACCGTAACCCCATCAGGCGCGTGAGAGATTATGCCAACCATCTGTTCTGTTCTCAGAAGCCCCGTTTCAATCGAAGAAAGAACAGCAAGAACAGAACGCCACACCAGCGTCGGGTTTCGGAATTTTCCAGCAGACAGGCTTGATAAGATGCTTTCTTGTAGGACCTCTGTCGTCTCCTGTGCATCGTCGATTGCAATGACGTTGTATGCGGCACTCATAGCCAAGCCTTGGAAGGCAGAGGCCAGCTGTTTCTCTCTTGACTTAGGGTTTTCCAAAAGCGTTCGCACTGAGATACGTCGGGCTTCACGACCGACCTCACCCCAACCGCCGCCTAAGCCATGTGGTGCCAAATCTGCCTGCTGGCCGCCAATCCAGCGTACAGCTTTGTTTTGTCCGACCTGAACAACATGTGTCAGGGGACCGCTGTTTGAAACAAAAAGACTGCCGATGACCTCTTCGTCGCCTGGAAGTATCGTCCAGTTCCGTGCGACGAAGTCACGCCAACCGTTAACGTCAAACCCACAGATCTTTCTCGTGCTCATTCTATATCTCGGTAGATTTCACTACGCACAAAGCTCCGCACTGCATCCAGACCTTCGGCAAGCGGTTCACCTGATGCACCAAGCGCAATGCCATGCACTTGAATGCGTCCCTGCACCTGCGTCACCGTTTCCGCCCGACCGTGGGCGGGCGTAAGAATCAAACCATGGTGTAGGATTTCGTTGCTGGTGAGTTGCTGGATCTGCTCAACAAGTGTTGCGGCGTTTTCCACACTTTCTTGCAGGTCAATGCGATCAATTGCATGGGGGGTCCAGACTGCCACACGCCTTGGTATATCGGAGCGTTGAGGGTCTGTGATCCTAAGGGCAACATGCGCACGGGCCGCCGTGAGTAGCGCACCCGGTATTTCAGGTCGTGCCTGAATTTCGACAATACGGCCTGTTTCGCGGAGCCAGAAAACGGCAATTGGTCGGTCCTGTTCAAACCAACGCCCACCCACAGCTTCGGCACGCCAGGATATCGGCGACTGTGCGACCAAATGAGACTCGTCAAGTTCATCAATCGCCAACGTTATGGCGAGAACTGCAAAGTCCGTCCAAGTTTCGGCCTGCCAAGCCCAAAGATCATCTTCGGTTTTGCGCCTCTGCAACAGTCTCTGCCATGCATCATAAACGCTTTTATAGCCGCGATCCTGCATGAGCACATAATTCGGCGTCACATCTGACGACGCTACCATCACACCAAGATCGCTGAGAGTGGCTGCCAAAGACCTGCATTGTTTTGCGAGCGCGGCCACTTGGATGTAGCGACCGCTCGTACTGGCACGGGGATGTTCGCGTATCCATTCCCGCGCGGCATCAGCGGCAAGGCGCACATGGGCATGAAGCACACGGTTCTCTAAGGTGTCAAAGTTCTCTTTGCGTACGGTCGCAAGGATACGTTGAGACGATCCGGCACGCTCGGGCACATTGCGGCCAGCTTGACGGCTGAGCCACACCATAGAGGCGCGGTCCATCTCTTGCACCCTTGCGAGTGGGGTCAGTTCACGATCACGGCGAAGAACACGACGAATTCGGGTCGTTAGATCACTCAGAACCGGCTTAAGGTTACGGGCCTGACGGACAATTTCTGCCATACGCGGATCTGCTTCGTTTTCAGCACGCTTCCAAGCTTGACGTAGTCTTATCCACGTCTTTTCCGGGTCATCCAGTGCCTCTTCAAGCTCTTGAATGCGCGCCAGGACCTCATTCATTCGTTTCAGGGCGTGCGCTGCAAATTCCTCAGCATCATTGGAGGGTTCATGTCCAGGCCGAGGCCTTACCGGGAACCCGAGGCGTCGGGGGTTTTCACCGTGATCCCGTTTAGGATAGGGATGCAGAGCCAATGTTGTCTCGCGCCCACGAACCGTTCCTCTTAGAAGCACAACATGCTGATTTCCGTCACGTGACGGCACTTCAAAATCACTCAAAAGGCAATCCGACGGCCCAAATGCAGCATCTTCGGGTAGGTATCGTGCCGACCACGGACGCGATCGCATACGCATTAGCGGGTAACCCCGCTCCATACGAATTGACCAGAAGAATCAGACGCAACCTGAACGGAGTCTCCGATTGCATCTGCCAAAGCCGAATCTCCCAATTCACGCTCGACAAATGACTGTAATTTGGAGAACTGAGGTGCTGCCAAATCAACTTCAATGCCGCGCAATTTTGGAAGCAACCGCATCTCAATTTGGTCGGCCAGTGCATCCTCGATAGGGCGGGCACCTTCGATGTCGGGATAGTTTGCTACGTAAGCCATGATCGAACGTCCCAGTCGATGGCCAAAAGGTCTTTTGAAATCTCGCATTAGCTCAACCATTGTCTCGACACCCTGACCGACCCGGCTTTCATCATCCACGCTCGAGATAGGACGCACCCAACCTTCCCAACTCGCACGAGATAGCGAAATTGGCGCTTCTACTTCACCTGTCGTACGGCCATCTTTGATCTGTTTTGGGGCGGCAAACCGAAGAATGTTGGCCCGGTCAACAACTTTGTCTGAAAGGGACTGCGTGCTTTCATCTTCATTCATCGTTCCGGCAAACAACAAATTATAGCCGGGGAAAATTCGAGGTGGGTTTTTCATTTTTGGTATTTCAAGTTCGATTTCGGCGTCTTTGCGTTCGTTCTTATCCTCGATTGCTCCTGCTGTCGGTCTGCTCTCCAATCGGCTCAAAAAGTCTGAAAAATAATATTCGACCCGCGCGAGATTCATCTCGTCAAGCAGGATCATCATCATTCTATCGCCAAGAGCGTCATCCTTGTTGTTGACCACATCAAGAGCCCAAAGAGCCCTTGCCATATCTGTCGGGCGAAACTTACCTTCGATATAGTTAAAGAACCCCATCAGATCTTGGGGACTGTCCCATCGGGGCTGGACAGGAACTTGCAAGAAGCCAATCCCCATGCCGGCCGCGTATTGCCTGGGTAACTGGCTTTTTCCTGTTCCAGATATTCCGGATAGAACCGCCATTTGCGTTGTCTCGTTTACTTTCATTGCAGTGTGGAATGCGCGCAAAGTACGTGCAGGATAATCAAGTCCTTTAGCTCGAAGCCGACGCTCCACGCGCTTGATCGCATCATCCTCGTTCTCGAGAATAGGTTGCCCCCATTCCAACATCGCAGCAATGACGGGTGGCTTTTCCTTAAGTTCACGAAGGGGATCTGCCATCGGATCATCACCATCCACTGGGCGAACCTCCGCTTTCGCGATTTGCCCTTCCAGATAAGCAAGCCGCGCCGCTAACGTTCCGCGTGTCTCAGCTGCGGCCTCTATTTCACCCTGAAGCTTGCGCAATTCAATTGCTTCAGCAGCGGTTTGCGCCGCAAGTTTACCCTGCTCAGTCTGTGCCAGCGTCAACGCATCGCGCTCGTGCATCATACGGGCCTGCACTTCGGCCAGAGAATCTTCTTGAGCAGCAACCCTGCCGTCGAGGCGCGCGCATGCGGCCTCCAAGGCAACTTCTTTCGCCACGAGGCTTTCTACCCGTTTTTCGGCGTCCTCAAGTCTCTGTACTTCTTCCCGCATCTCCGCAATCTTAACCGACATACTTTCGTGCTCGTGGCTCAACACATTAATTTTATTGACCAGATTTTCGGCCTTCTCGAGCCTTTCTTTGATCGTGTTAAATTCAGCCCTTAAAGGCGCAATTTCAGCTTCCAAAGACTGACGCTCAATAATTGCGTCCTCAATCTCGCAACGGACTTCCTGGACCTCATTCCGCTTTTCGCGAAGGCTCTCCCACTCGGTTAGCAGATCTTCTTTCTGCCTTCGCAATCCGTCAACTTCTGCTCCAAGGTCGGCAACAACTGCCATCGCTTCGCGTCGCTTCTCAATCTCGAGTTCGAGGTCCTGCATGAGAAGGCGCTTTTGTTCCAAACGTTCCTCATAGACCGCGAGTGCCTCAATGGGCCCAGCAGCAGAAACTGCACGGTCATGACGGTTCGCCAAGAAAAGCTGAATAAGCGCAAGCAGGATCAAAACGCCTGCTGCGATGAACGCCAGAAATGTGTTGGTGGTCAGCATGCCGTAATTTCCTTATTCCTGCTCTTCAATGGGTTCGATCTCCGGAGTGGCTGCTGGCGTTGGTGTGGTCGAAAGCTCGGTCAATCTGTCGAGTTCTGAAACAACTGCGGTTTCAATCTGAAGAAGACTGTCCGTCCGCCGCGCCACCTGCGCCTCAAGATCGGCCTGTAGTGTGACAAGTGCTTCTATCTGAGCGCGCAAACTTGCCTCCTCAGCTTGCAAGTTCTGATTGATGTCTTGCGCTTCCGTTGCATTGGACTGCGCTTCTTCAACTGTCAGATCAAGGGAGTCGCGGCGCACTGTGAGCCGCTCCGACTCTGCCTCCAACGTCGATACGAGCGCAGATATTTCTGTGCGCCGCTGTTCGATACCTTCAAGATCTGCTCGCGCTGCGGCAGCCCTAACCCGCGTTTCTTGGGCCGCAGAAGTGAGAACAGGTACTTGCTCTTCAAGCGCGGTCTTTCTTACGTCAAGAGCCTCCAACTCTATTACAAGACGTGCCGTTTCCGTTTGAACCGCGGAAAGACGTGCAACTTCTGCTTCCTTACTCTCAAGCTGAGCTGTAACAGCGGCAATTTGTTCTCCTAAGGTTGAGAATTCTGTTTGCGCAGTTTCCAACGCAGTGGTCGTAGCAATCAATTGTCCAGAAATATCCGCCAGACGCGCCTGAGATAAATCTGCCCGGCTCTCAAATTCTGTAGCTTGAACACGCTTACCGGCGACATCGGCCCGGATAGCTTGCTGTTCGGTTTCTAATTCAGCAACGGCATCGCGCAAATTTTCAAGCCTTGCCGCAAGTGCGCCAGATTCTTCGCGCCTCGCAGAAATGCTCGTTTCCACGCCAGCCAGCTCTTCCCTTGTACGAGAAAGAGATGTGCGTGCCGCCTCTTCACTCTCTGAAAGGTCCGCGATTGACGAAGTTATCCGAGCCTCGTCGCGCACCAGAGCGTCAACGCGTGCATGAGTCGCTGACAGATCGGCATTGGCTTGAGACAAGGTGTTTACTTCACGTTGAAGCATCTCTCGTTGCGGCCCAAGTCGGTCAATTTCTGCAACGATCCGATCCCGCTGTGCGGCGCTGTCACGCTGTTCAGCTTCAAGGTCTACAATATCCGCACGAAGTTCTATGATCTGACTTTCCAATCTATTTTTTGTTCCGTCGGCCTGAGTGACAGCAGCCCTGAGACGCGCGGCGTTTTCAATTTCCGCCTGCGCATCACTCAAACGTTCTTGAAGCTGCGCAAGTTCGTTTTGTGCACCGTCTCGACGTGACAGAGCATCGGCCGCCTGTTGTGTAGCGCTCCGTTGACTGCTCTCGGCTTCGGCCACCTGTTCCGACAAATCGGTCCTCTGATCGGAAAGCGTAGCAAGATCGGCACGCGCCATCTCAACCCGCTCTCGCGTAGTCGCGAGTTGCTCCGTGTAGAAATCAAAATCCTCAACTATCCGCCCATACTTCTGATCCAGCGTATTCACTGCAAAGATTAGATAGCCCGACACGACGATGGCCACCGCCCCCAAAGCAAGGGCAATAGTTGTACTTAGGCTTGATCTACGAAAGTTCACGTTCGATGATGTCAAGGCATCCCTCCAAGTCATTTGAAAGTTCGTCGACCCAGAAACGACGCACGCGCCAACCCATGGATTTCAACTGTTGATCGCGCCACAAATCCGATGTCTTCCGCCGACCGTCTGCTGTCTGGTGCCATCGCCGTCCGTCAACTTCAAGATCCAGCTTCACGCCATTCTCACCGAAAAGGGCAAAATCCAAACGCCTACCCGCAATCTCATGCTGCGGAAACGGTTTGAGGCCGCGCTGACGAAGCGCATGAAAAACGCGCCGTTCCCAGGCGCTATCAAAAATACCCTCACCTACACGCGCCTTCGGTTCTGTCGCCTTTACGGCAAGCCTTTGAAGCGCTTTTGACGATCCAGATCGGGCAAAACTAAGATCACCGAAAATCATGGCAACGGCGCGAGCACGTGAAATCGCCACGTTCAAACGTCTGCTGTCGCGCTGAAAAAAGGATAATCCAGATTGTGGGCTACGCGGACCAACACATGGCGAAAACAAGATTAGATCGCGCTCCTGCCCCTGAAATCCATCGACCGTACCAACCTTTAGATCCGCAGCATTCCTCATGGTTTCAGGAATTGCTGCGCGCACCGCCTCATCCAGAGTCAGAACTTGCGCACGGAAAGGCGATATAATGCCAATGCTTCCCTGATAGTCTTGCTCCAAAAGCACTCGTCGCAGATGGCGTACGATCGCTGCCACTTCCGCTGAATTCACGTTACCGTTCTGCGGAACCGCCGGAGCAGGTACATCTTCCCAGGCGATTCCAGGCTTTGCGCCCACTGGAACAACTAATTCTGCTGGATCATAAGACGTTTCCAGCTGTCCGCCGTAAAAATTTTCGCTAATGTAATCAACAATCGGACCAGCGGAACGGTATTGGTTGCGCAATGTAACTCGCGCGACCCCCGGCACACGTGATGCGAAATCAAACAGCGATCGGCGGCTTTGAGCAAACCTACCCATCCGCGCGACAGGCAGCCCTTGCGCTTGCATAAGATTACGATCTTGCGTTTGGCCCAGTTGCGGAATGAAAGACAGTTGCTGATCGTCGCCGACCACGACAGCCCGCTGTGAACGCGCGAAAAGAGGGATTGCCGTCGCAATATCGCACTGGCTCGCTTCATCAAAGATAACGAGATCGAACAATCCATCATCTAACGGAATACGACGGGGCGCGCCCAATATCGATGCGAGCCACAACGGTCGATGTTCGATCACAGCTTGAGCCAAATCAGTCGGCAATTGCCTTTTGCCACCAGCAAAGGTCCAATCATCAAAGTCTTCCGCAATCGTCTGCCGTCGGATTTCTGTCAAATACGTTCGTTGCGCCATCAAAAGTGGTAATAATTTTTTAGCGAGTTCCTGCACGGTTTCTCCAAGCAAGATTGGGTCGCCGTCAGTTGAAATGGAGTCGCGCTCGGACCGTAATTTCTTCAATCGCGATTTGAGATCGATAAGCGCAGCACCTTGATCTGGACGCCCGGCGCTTACCTTTGCAGCGCCACGCGAAAACAGACCAACCAGAATAGCTAAAGCCCGCTTCAGCCACAAACCTTCCGTGGCTTCGCTTACAATCGGCAGTTCACTTTCTCGCTCATGCCGCTCTCGAAACTCGACACTTTCAATAAGGTCCCCGATCTCGCATTCCAAGTCGGCCTTTTTACGCAATCCGCTGATAACTTCCGTACGCGAACTTGCCACCTTAATCAGATGAGATATCATAGTATTGTCTACGTCAGCGTTTCGTGTCGCATTTTCTCTGTTCACAAGCGTTTTCAACGCATCCAAGAACCCAACGTCCACGTCCTCTTCCGGCTTCAGGGTCCGCGTCACAAAGGGAGTGTTTGGTGCAAGTTTACCAATCCGATCTTCGACAGCATCCAATGCTTGGTGATTTTTGGATGCAACGATCACGCTACCGCCTGAAAGCAACACCGAAGCTGCCATTGAAACGATAGCTTGGCTTTTGCCCGTACCTGGAGGCCCAGTCACGACTGTTAACGGCGCTTCGCAGGCATGAGCAACAGCCTGACTTTGTTCACCATTTAACTCACCAACGTTG
>Ga0136600_1001179_pt1 | contig 12425 bp, 18 predicted proteins | sample AntRauMFilla2698_FD_104634 | JGI IMG/M metagenome (GOLD analysis project Ga0136600, IMG submission 104634) | Saline lake microbial communities from Rauer Islands, Antarctica - Metagenome Filla 2 #698 | ecosystem: Environmental > Aquatic > Non-marine Saline and Alkaline > Saline | place...
CCAGCGGCAGAGCCCATGAACCTGCTTGCGGACTGGATCAGCCGCGAGCATCTGGCTGAAGAGCTGATGATTACACCCGATACATTGTGCCGATGGGAGGCAAGACGCGAGGGCCCGCCTTGCGTGCGTATTGGCCGGAAAGTTTTTTATCGCCGAAGCAGTGTCGAGGCCTGGCTGGTCAGCCGCGAAAAGAGCAAGCCGGTACGACAGGGGAGAAACCGCCGATGAGTATCCCCTTGCCCTTCCGCAAGCGCAGCCAGCGCGCTGATCGCGATGAAGCCCGCCTGGACTGGATCGATGAGCGTCGGCGCGAAGCCCGTATTGTTGTGGCCGACGTCGTGCATCATTCCGACCACATGCTGCGCATTGCGTGCAAAGTTCTGGTGCAGCACGGCGAGACGCCTGAGGAGTGCGAGGACGCGCGCATCCTGCTGGTGATCGTTGACGGCAAAACGCCGTGCCGCGCTGAGCGCCACCGGCCAGAACCGGAGGGCCGCTCATGAAACGACGTGGAACCCCCGAGGCGGACCTGCAGCGCGCTGTTGTGGTCGCGCTGCGCTTTGCGCTGCCCAAAGGCGCAATCATCCATCACTGCGCCAATGAGATCACCGAAGCCGGTCCGCGCGGTGCCAAGCGCCAGGCGATCCTGGTCGGCATGGGCGTTCATCCCGGCTTTGCCGATCTGGTGATCCTGTGTGACGGGCGCATGCTGTTTTTGGAGCTGAAATCGCTCAAGGGCAAGCTGAGCCCCGCGCAGGAGGCGTTTCGCGATGCCGTTCTGGCGCAGGGTCATGGCTGGGCCCTCGTACGCTCGCTCGATGACGCGCTGGGCGCGCTGGCTGATCATGGGTTCACCACACGTGTTGTGCAGCAAGATGCTGCGCAGCGCCATGCCGATGGTTCAACGCGGAGGGTCACCCCATGAGCCACAAGGCAACCAACTGGGCCATCCAGCAGCGCGGGCTCAAGCCTGCAACAAAGATCGTGCTGTGGTTCTTGTGCGACCGGCACAACCCGGACTTTGGCTGTTTCCCAACCCAAGCCCGGCTTGCCGCGGATGCAGAAATGTCAGTCTCGGCGCTGAACGCGCATCTGGCCAAACTGGAAGAACTGCGCCTGATCCACCGCGTGCGCAGTCATGATCCACGCACCCACAAGCGTCAGGCGACACGCTACATCTTGGGGTTTGAAGGGGGCTTTCCACAAGAGCCAACTCCGGAAACCGTAGATGGGGTTTTGGGAACAGAGAAAGAACAACACGCCAACCCAACTCCTGATTCCGGACATGGAATTGATGCGAAAGCCATCTCCGGATTTTCGCCAAAGCCATCTCCTGATTTTGCCCAAAGCCATCTCCGGAATCCGGAGACTAACCTTGTAAGAGAACCTTTAAAGAAACCAGTAAAGGAGGAGGACGCGCAGGCGCGAGATTGTGGTTTTGAGATTTTCTTTGCCGAACTGCTCGGGGCGCTAGGCTTTGCTGCCGATGCCAGCCTCCCAGCCTGGTGGCAGGGCGAGCCTGCGCGGTTGCACATTCGCCGCTGGAGCGAGGAACTCGGGCTTTCCGAAGACCGGATCATCGAGGTCGCTACTGAGACCCGGCAGGATCATCCGAGGCCGCCAGATGGGCCGAAAGCACTGGATCGGTTCATGGAACGCGCAGCCCAGCGCGACGCCCAGATGACGGCAACGGGCCGGACGCAGACAGCCAAGCGCAGCCGCAAGGGCCAAGGAAAGCCACTGCACAACCCGGATGAGCTGGCCGCGTTTTATGCAGCCAAGGTCAACTCTGACGAATATCTGCCTGCCAGCATGATCAGCAACGCCATGTGCGAGGCAATGCTGGCCCGAGGACTGGTGACCGCCAAGCGGCTGCGCGCCCGAGGCGTGCTATGAGCAGGTTTGATCGCAGGCTTCATCTGCAGACGAGCGGTTCCCCCGATGCAAGACAGCAATCGCACGCCATGCAGGGTCGCCCCAAGCGCACGATGACCGCACAGCAGGCGCTGGAATGGGCCTTCGGCAAGGAACAGGCACAGCTGGAGCTTCCGGAGCGCCCTGATCCCGATCTTGGCCAACGCCAAGGCTTTGGTCTCGAATACGTGCTGATGCAACGCGCAGCGCTGGGCTGCAAAGTGGACGGCGGCCAGCACAAAATCGGCAGCTACACCCACGAGGATGCTGAGGTAATCGCTGCCACAGTGGCTGGCATGCCCGACAGCCTTGGCGGGATCCGCATGGCGATCCGCGTCGCAGAGCTCGCGCGCGCTGGGCTGACGCCAGATTGGATGCCAGGCGCTGTGCCGCGTTGCGTGCCTGTCGACATCAAACGGAACCGGCATGGTGATCGCGCTGTCAGCGTCGTTGTCGGCACCGAGCGCATTCTGGTCAAAGGGAAATGGCGGACGATCGACGTTCGGGCCTGTCCTGTCACATGGCGGCCGCATCAGGAACAGATCGCCTCCGCTCGACGCGGCTATAAGGATTGGTGGGCCGCGGTGGATTGGGTGCGTGATGGGCTTATCTCAGGACAGATGCTAAGCGAAATTACAGTTACCAACGCAATGCCAAAGGTCAACCCGTGGGTGCAAAGGTGATTGTCATAGGTCTCGGCAGATTCCGGACTTTCTTTGTGGATGCTAGACAGCCGAACCGAATGGTTGGATGCTGACATTCAGATGTGCTGATCAACGGGCTCAGTTGTGCACCGCTGCGGGTTGGCTGAGCGCCCTTTTTGATCTCACTGGTGATGAACAGCTCTGCAGCCGCAGACGCGGGCGACTATCTTCACGCGCTACTCCCTCTTCGGTCAGGACCTGCAACAGGCGGTCATCGTCCCTGCGCTGGCTGTTAAGCAAGATCTGGGGCGAGGCGACGACGAGCCTAAAGATCGAAGACCGGGTCGAGACGGCACTGATCGCGGCACTGCGAGACGCAGGCCATGAGGTTGAGATGGTGGCGCCATGGTCTGACCTCGCCAGGCATGCAAGGACCGCAGTGCTTCATGCCGGGGGCTTGCCGGAAACCAAAAGCGACCCGATGGCGCGGCGCTGGGATGTTGATCTGTCGCTAAGTGCGCAAAAAAAGGTCATCCTGATTGTCTTTTAGGCACAACGTTTTTCAGTGACCAGTTCACGCGGCAGCAAAACCAAAAAGAATTGTGCCCCACTTTCATCCGCTTACAACCCGACCAACGACTTTTACTTGTCCCTCAGGAGATTTCAGATGAATAAGAGACAAATTGCAATCGGTTGCCTTACAGCGGTGGTACTGAGCACAACATCGACCATAGCTTTTGGCGAGATCATCAAGTTTCACCACGATCTGCCCGACACCTCGGCGCAGCACAAGGGTGCCGAGAAATTCAAGGAGCTTGTGGAGGAGGCAACTGACGGCGCCTACACGGTCGAAATCTATGCGAACAATGCGCTGGGCGATGATGTCGAAGTCGCGCAGCAGATGCAGTTCGGCGCCGTTCAGGCAGCCCCCATCCCGACCGCGAAGCTCGCCAACTTCAGCCCTTCCTTGCAGTTGATCGACCTCCCGTTCCTCTTTCCCTCGGTCGAGGCAACCTATGCTTTGCTGGATTCCGAAGAGGTCGGCGACGTGATGCTCAAGTCGCTCGAGGCGTCAGGCTTCGTGGGTGCCGCTTTTTGGGAATCTGGCTTTAAGCAGTTGACATGCAATCATCTGGTCATTGCGCCCGACGACTACGCCGGACGCAATGTTCGCGTCATGGAAAGCCCTCTACTGATTGCACAGTTCGAAGCTCTTGGTGCGACTGCGATTCCGGTAGCGTTTTCCGAGACCTACACGGCACTTCAGCAAGGTGTCGTGGAATGTCAGGAAAACCCGATCGTTTCCATTAACTCGATGAAGTTCTACGAAGTCCAAGATTATATGATGCTGTCTAATCATGGCTACATCGGGACGGCGTTCATTTTTTCCAAAGTGTGGTTTGACGCGCAGCCACCTGAAATGCAAGAGATGCTCATGACTGCAGCTCAAGATGCAGGCGCTTATCAGCGGCATGTCTCAGCCGAAGACAATGACAGCCTGCTCCAGGAGATCCGCGACGCAGGAACCACCGAAGTCGTCGAGATGACATCTGACCAACTCGCCCTCTTTGCCGAGGCGATGCAGCCGGTCCATGAACTCTTTGCCGATCGCATTGGCCGGGATCTGCTTGAAGCGGCATACCAACAGATCCGCACCTATGCCGACTGACCGCATGAGGGACGTCTACGCGGGATAATACCTATGACAGGACTTTTCTGCGCCAAAAACACTCTTTCGGCCGGGATGCGTTCCGGCCGCCATTTTCTTCTTTTTCAAACAGGCTTTGACCGATGCTTACATGGCTATTCAGGATAGATGCTACACTGACGTTTCTGGAACGAACATCGGTTGCGCTGCTGTTGCTAGTTGCTGTCGTAATTTTGGTTGCTGATGTAGCTTTGAGAGCGTTCTTTGGAGTGGCGCTTGCTTGGGCGGCTGAGCTAACGCGCTACGCGATCGTCTGGCTTGTCTTCATTGGCGGGGCGATCGGCGCAAGATCGGGTGCCCATATTTCCATCGATTTGCTCGGAGCTATCCTGCCACCGCGCGCGGCGCATCGTCTTGCGCAGATCGCCGCGATGATTGCGGCGGGCACGACGGCGATGGTCAGCTGGTACGGCTGGACAATGGTCGGTCAGATGCGACAGTTCGGGCAAACCACTGCCTCCTTGGAATTGCCGATGTGGCTCGTCTATCTCGCCATCCCGATCGGTTGCAGCCTCATGACGCTTCGTTTCATTCAAAACGCCGTTTTCCTGTCCGAAGATACCCGCCGGTTGAGCGTGGCGCAAAGCACAGCCTGAGGATAACCGGATGCATACAGTTCTTTTCGGGTCGCTGATCGTATTGCTCGTCTTGAGTGTGCCAGTCTTCGTGGTGTTGCTTTTGCCGGTGATGGTCGTTCTCGAGACCACGACAGCGACCCCACCGATGCTCGTCATCCAGCGGCTCTTTTCTGGGATCGACAAGTTCCCTCTCATGGCAATCCCTTTCTTCATCTTCGCCGGGAACATCATGGCGCAGGGTGGCATATCACAGAGGCTGATCAGGTTGGCGAATGCGCTGGTGCGTCCGATGCTTGGCGGGCTTGGCATCACGACCGTTACCAGTTCGATGTTCTTCTCCGCGATTTCCGGTTCCAGCCCCGCGACGGTCATTGCCGTCGGAAAGATCATGCTGCCCGCGATGGAGAAAGAGGGATACAAGCGATCGTTTTCAATCGGCCTGCTGATGAGCGCGGGTTCGATGGGTATCATCATCCCGCCCTCAATCTTCATGATCGTCTATGGCGCAGTCACCGGCGTCTCTATAGGGGCCTTGTTTCTGGCAGGTGTCGGCGCAGGCATCGTCTATGCCATCGCCTTTATTGCCGTCTGCGTCGGCTATGCGAGATGGACCGGTATGGTCCGCGAAACGCGATGGGACCTGGCTGAGATCGCCAGCGCCGCGCGCGCCTCGTTCTGGGGGCTGGCAACACCGTTCATAATATTGGGAGGCATATATGGAGGCGTGTTCACGCCGACCGAGGCCGCCGCGGTGGCGGTCGCCTATGCCCTTGTCGTATCGGCCGTCATCTACCGCGAGATGAACCTTTCGGACGTACTTGAGTCGGCCGTCGAAAGCGCGGTAACAACCGCCCAGGTCATGATCATTGTCGCCGCCGCCTCGGCCTTTGCCTGGTATCTCACCACATCGGGCATGGCAGGTGGCCTGACCGGGCTACTCGCCGGGATTGGAAGCAATCCGGTCTACGTCCTGCTGGTAATAAACTGCATCATACTTATGGCTGGAATGGTGCTGGACCCGAACTCGATCATCATCATCCTCGTGCCCTTCATTGCGCCAGTCGCAGTGGCGGCGGGGATCGACCCTATCCATCTTGGGATCGTTCTGGCCGTCAATGCCGCGATTGGCATGTTCACACCACCCTTTGGCCTGAACCTCTTTGTCTCCGCAGCGCTTGGCGTCACATTCAATGACGCCATCAGAGGTGCCTTGCCCTTTATCATCGTGGGTCTGATAGCACTTTTGATAATCACTTATGTGCCCGTCACCTCGCTGTGGCTACCGGCCCAGTTCTACCCGAACATTTCAACGACCTTCTGAGGAACAGCCAGATGTTGCAGACTTGCGATCCCTTCATTTCGAGATTTGAACCGCCGCTTGTCGGCAAGGTCCGGTCCGGTCCGCTGGCGGGCCTGAGCGTCAGCGTCAAGGACGGTTTTGACATTGCGGGTCATGTCACCGGTGCGGGATCTCCCGAATGGGCAAAGTCCCACAGCCCAGCAACAAAAACATCGCCGGTCGTCGAGGCCCTGATGGATGCCGGAGCACTGGTCTTCGGCAAGACGCAGATGGATGAACTCGCCTACAGCCTGATGGGCGTCAACGCGCGCTATGGCACGCCCCTCAATCCCGCCGCTCCAGACCGGGTTCCAGGTGGATCATCGTCCGGTTCCGCCGCGAGCGTTACAGCCGGGTCGGTAGATATCGGTCTGGGAAGTGACACCGGCGGGTCGGTGCGGCTGCCCGCATCCTTCTGCGGCATTTTCGGCTGGCGGCCGACGCATGGGTCGTTGTCCAGCGAGAACCTCGTGCCGCTGGCGCCAAGCTATGACACGCCCGCTTTCTTCACGCGCGATCTGGCGACGATGGCTTTGATCGGTTCCGTCTTCGCGCCGTTGCAAGTTTCATCGGAACCGGTAGACCTGTGGTTACCATCGGATCTGTGGTCCCTTGCACAAGAGCCTGTCGCAGATGCGTTGCGCGCTGGGCTGCCTGCCGCCAATTATCGGTCGGGACCGCTCCTGCCAGACGGGAATCTGAGCGACTGGTTGACCGTGTTCCGGACCCACCAAGCCTATGAGATATGGCGGGCGCTTGGACCCTGGATATTGGAAACACAGCCAGACTTCGGGCCTGGAATTCAGGAACGCTTCCAAATGGCCAGCACGATAACTAAAGAGGCCTTCAGCGAAGCGGCGACCCGAAGGGCGGCAATTCGGGCGTACCTCGAGACTGTCGTAACTCCTGAAACAATCCTTGTGGTTCCGACATCACCGGGCGTCGCACCACTACGTTCAACCCCACAAGGGGACCTTGAGGTGTTTCGCAATGCGGCCCTGACTATGCTTTGCGTCGCAGGTCATGCTGGTCTGCCGCAACTCAGTATTCCACTCGCCATAGTGGACGGTTCCCCTGTCGGTCTTTCGCTCGTCGGCGCAAGAGGCATGGATACGCATCTCATTTCGATCGCAGACAGATTTCCTGTACGGACGCGAAACCGGGAAGGATCCGCAACATGAAGATCAACCGTCCAGAAGTGGTTGCCGAAGTAACGGACGTTTTTCAAAGTTATGAAACGGCTCTTGTCACGAACGATGTCGACACACTCGACGCACTGTTTTGGTCGAACGACCTCACGGTGCGGCTGGGTGCTTCGGAAAACCTTTTCGGCAAGGATGAAATCCTAGCGTTTCGCAACGCGCGCGCTAGCGCGGGACTGAACCGCACGCTGCAACGCGTCGTCATCACCACCTTTGACGATGATTGCGCCACGACGAACGCCGTTTTCACCCGCGCAGGTTGGCCTGCATCCCGCACCGGGCGCCAAAGCCAAAGCCTTGTCAGGTTTCCCAAAGCCGGGTGGCAAATCGTATCAGCGCATGTCTCAATCATCGATCTTGATCTTTAATCGGCTTCGCATTCATACTCAGCGTTCTGCCGCCCCTTAAGGGCTTATCTACGGGTGGCTTCACTGAGGCATGGGGGCACATCATGCTCCTGGCAACTACGCGGTAGTCAAAGCAGCCCCTGTTACACGACGCGCATCTCGGATCTACCAGTGGTCAGATGAACGGCATCCCCCCTCCCATGGTTCCTCCCTGGACCTATCCGTATACGGGGGGGCTTAGCGCGCCATTTCGCTAGCGCGTGGCTTTTTCACCGGGGAATCCACTTGGAAGCCACCTTGGCAAGCGGCGGAATTAAAATGATTAGATTACAGAGGTTTGGAAGTATAAAGCTGGCTTTCAAGGTGGATTCTTGAGTGGTTTAGTCAAGAATCCACCTTGGCCAAAACCTAGCCAGTTTGGCCACGGTTGGAAGCCACCCCAGCGGTAGCGTGTTTTGGGCTTCGCAGAACCCGCTGATTCAAAACAAAAATCGGATTGACTTTTCTAGCCCCCTTGACGTACCACTTGATCATCGAAGATTTGCGCCCGGAGGATATACCTCGCGGGCGTTTTTGTTTTTCCCACATCGCGGATCCGATCCTATCGCTGGCAATGTTGCCCGCGCGCATCGGCATGTCTGCTCTGTCTCAAGCGAGAACCGCCCCATGGACCTTGTCTTCGCGCCAAGCGAGATCGAGACGTGGCCGATTGATCGGCTGCGGCCCTACGCCCACAACGCCAAAATCCACGGCTCTGATCAGGTGGCCAAGATTGCCGCAAGCATGGCCAAGTTCGGCTGGACCGTACCCTGCATGGTGGCTGACGACGGCGAGCTGATTGCGGGCCACGGCCGGATACTAGCTGCCACGATGCTGGGGCTGACAGACGTGCCGGTGATCCGGCTTGGGCATCTCGACGAAGCGGAACGCCGCGCCTACCGCATCGCCGACAACAAATTAACCGAGATGGGAGAATGGGACGAGGCCATCCTGCGCGACGAGATTGCAGAGCTGCTGGCTGAGGATTTCGACTTGTCGCTGCTCGGGATTACTGACGAAGATCTGGATGCGCTGTTGGGCGATCCAGATGCGCTGGGCGGCGAGGGGCCAGTTGAGGGCGAAGATGACATTCCCGAACCGCCAGTCACGCCGGTGTCGGTGCAGGGTGACCTGTGGCAGCTGGGGTCGCACCGGCTGATCTGCGGCGACAGCACGTCCGCTGACGTGGTCGGTCGGCTGCTGGGTAATGTGAAGCCGCAGCTGATGGTCACCGATCCGCCCTATGGTGTGGAATACGATCCCGGGTGGCGTAATAAGGCAGGTGCTGCAGCGACCAAACGCACCGGCAAGGTGCTGAACGACGACCGCGCTGACTGGCGCGAGGCATGGGCGCTGTTCTCAGGTGACGTTGCTTATGTCTGGCATGGCGCACTGCATGCTGCGACCGTGGCAGAAAGCCTCACGGCGACAGGCTTCAATATCCGCTCGCAAATTATCTGGGCCAAGGACCGGCTGGTGCTGAGCCGGGGCGATTATCACTGGCAGCATGAACCTTGCTGGTATGCAGTGAAGAAGACGGGCAGGGGCCACTGGGCGGGGGACCGCAAACAGACGACGCTCTGGCAGATCGCAAACAAGGATCAGGATGCGGACACGGTGCACGGCACACAAAAGCCGGTCGAATGCATGCGTCGGCCGATTCTGAACAACTCAAGCCCCGGTCAGGCCGTGTTTGAACCCTTCATGGGGTCCGGCACCACGCTGATCGCGGCCGAGACTACAGGGCGGGTGTGTTACGGGGTCGAGTTGAACCCGGCATATGTCGATGTGGCCATCGAGCGTTGGCAGGCCTTTACCGGCAAAGAGGCTGTTTTGGCAGAAAGTGGAGAGACCTTCGGGACACTCAAATCGCAACGGCTGACCGCGTGATGCAGTCTCGCCGCCGATCACTGATCAAGGCCATCACCAATGTCGCGGTGGGCTATGCCTTGGCGCTCGCGACGCAGATCATCGTGTTCCCATGGTTCGGCTTGCACACGAGCCTTGCTGACAATCTGGCGCTGAGCGCAGTTTTTGTGGGGATATCCCTGCTGCGCAGCTACGCGCTGCGCAGGTTGTTCGCTCGAATCGATCGCTAATAAAAAAGGACCAGCCTAAGCTGGTCCTGAGTTGGTACAAAATTGCGGCGAGCAGGCCGCAATTTAGGCAGGTTAACAGGCGGTAAACCCTTAAACTTTATCCACTGTCAGATTTCGATTCGCAAGACCACATCAACATATTGATAGGAATAGGTGTTAAGCCCATCATATTGATTCTCGGATGTAATAGACTCGACCACGCTGCCCGTCAGAGGTCGTGGAGACCTCAAAGCCGAGCTTCTTTTTTAACCCGCCCGAAATCATGCCTCTGGCGGAATGTGCAGCCCAACCGGTCACCGCAACGATTTCGCTGATGGATGCCCCTTCAGATCGCTGGAGGAGCGCGATGATCTTTGCCTGCTTGGTGCCAGCGCGGATGGTGATTGGCTTGGGCGTGGCAGGACTGGCCGACGCTTCGGCTGCGTCCTTCGGCGCAGAGGTCAGCTCCAGTTTCGCCTTGCGCAGATTGTTCATGGTGGTCGCCACCACTGGCTCTATCCCGATCGCAGAAAGGCCAGCTTCTGTCGCAATCAACGTGGTGCCGTGGCCATCGCCAGTCTCGCGCCAAAGCGGCTCGCCGCGCCGAAGGTTGGCCTCGACCTCCTCGAGCCAGCCGCGTGTGATCATCGCAGTCACGGCCTTCTGTGCGGCCGCCCCATGCAACCCCTTGGGCAGCGGCATGGCCAGATTGTCAGGGCGCGTGGCCGCGCGGCTGAGAATGATGGTCTGAGTGATGGTGAGTTTGGGCATCTGGGCCTCCTGCCGTGATGGGGACTGTTGGGGTTTGGGTCTTGGTCAGTCGGTCTCGGCCATGGCGGCGGCGGCCGCGAAGTGCTGCACCCAACCCGTCAGGTAGGGCAGCCCTGCGGGGATCCCGTCGCAGCGCTCGGTCTTGCGGCTGATACGCCAGTCCTGCCAGCGGCGGATCGCGGATGCGATCGCAGTCTCGGTGTCGATGTTGCAGCCCATCATGTTGCCGACCACATCGTCGGCGAAGTGGCGGCCCATGCGGCTGTCGAGGAAATCGCGGATGCCGATCATCTCGTCCTCGCTGTCGGCGCCGATGGCAGCAGCGATCAGGCGAGAGGCGAGCGTCCAGACCTCCGCGCTGCGGCGGTCGCGCTGCGGGCAAACAGTCACGGCCCGGAAAAATCCGTAGTCCTCGTTGCGGCTGGGCAGAATGGGGTGCGTGGTCATGGCGGTGGCTCCGTGGTGAGTTGCATCGTTTTGGTACAATCACATTCGCTCTGCTGCAGTGATTGTCGTAGGCAATTCTGAGCAATATCAGTGCTTTTTGATCTATCTGTGACGCTCAAACGATCCAGTCTGTATTGTGCGACGCCGCCTGTTTCCCCTCATGGCGCTGCGCCGCATCGGCGGAGCACGGCGGGCGTTGACGATGGCCACGAAGAGCTCGCGGGCGATGGCGGCTATCTCGTCGGCCCCGGCGCTTGAGAGTTGGACATCATGGATGGCGCTGGCCTCGCCCAGATCAGTCAACGCATAGAGCGCCGCGAATTCCGCCTCAGTCGGATCGCAAGTGATGGTTTCCCGGTCGTGTTCGGACACCGCGACGCTGCGGCAAAAGCGCAGGTCAAACCCGATGGCGCATTCGCGGCGGGCGAGATCGTTGAGGGTTTCGCCCTCAGACAGGCAGTTGAGGGAAGGATTGGTCATTTGGCTGCGCCTTCGGAAGCGTGGGCTTCGGAGTCGAGTTCCACCCATCCCCCGTCCCGCCAAACATAGAGGTGACAGAGCTGGCAGGTCGGGCGCGGCAGGATCGGCGGCTCGCGGGGCGGATCGAAGCAGTCCAGCACGTCCGCGCAGACCTGCCGGATTTCCTTGGCGGCGAGGATGTCCTCGGGCGTCCACGGCGCCAGCGCGGGAAGCATGTACGAGGGGTAGCCGTCGAAGTGGCAATAAATGTGAGCCCATTCTGCGGGTCCGATCTCGATGGCGATCTGCGCACGCGTACTCATGGCTGTCTCCTTGTTGCGGTTTTGTTGCAGGCTTTTGCGCGGGCTCAGATGAGCCCGTGCTGTTGCAGGAGGGGGACGACATCGGCCAACTCGATCGTCAGGCAATCGATCCCGATCCGGCCCGCCATCTCGAAGACCTCAGCGTTCAGGTTGACGTCATTGAAATGGCCCTGCAGCGCGGACGCGGTCATGGCCTCAATAAAGCGGCTGCGGTCGATGAAGATGCGTGTCGTGTCGGAAGTGGTGGCGATGGCCATGTGCGTGTCCTTTCAGGAGTGAGGTGTGGGCGTGTGGAGATTTAAGCGGCGCGGCGTCCGGCCTCGAAAGCCTCCTCGAGCGCTGCGCGGATGGACCAGACGGCGACATCGTGGAAGTCGAGGCGATCGCGGTTGCGGGTTTCCAGCGTCTCGATGCTGTGGAAATGCTTCGCTGCGATCTCCAGCAGCAGGGCTTCGCTGGGGGCTTTGGCAAGGGTGGTGGTCTTGGTGGTCATGGCGTTGTCTCCGGGGCTGAGTTGCATCGTTTTCCTGCACCCAGAGTCGCTCTATGTGGGAGTGTAATCAACTGAATAAGATC
>Ga0136600_1001180_pt1 | contig 12394 bp, 11 predicted proteins | sample AntRauMFilla2698_FD_104634 | JGI IMG/M metagenome (GOLD analysis project Ga0136600, IMG submission 104634) | Saline lake microbial communities from Rauer Islands, Antarctica - Metagenome Filla 2 #698 | ecosystem: Environmental > Aquatic > Non-marine Saline and Alkaline > Saline | place...
CGGATCCTGATACTGCGCCCGCGCCGCGTCGCCCTGCGGCGCCGGCGTACGGGGCAGATCGATCACCGGCGGCTGCGCGGCGGCCAGAAGAAGGGCGGCGAAAACGCTCATGGCCGAGAGGATAAAGCGGATATGGCGCCGGGCAAGCGCGGCGTCAGCCGTGAAGGCGCTAGACCGGGGCGCTAGACCGGCAGGCCGCGCTTGCTCAGCTCGCGGCGCACCAGGGCGGCGTTTTCAAACACCACGCCCTGAAAGCCGGCGGCGAGGGCCGCTTCGATATTGTCGGCGCGGTCATCGACGAACACCACGTCGCCGGGCGCATGGGCGATGCGGGTCTTGGTCAGCTCATAGATCGCCGGGTCGGGCTTGAGCAGCTTTTCCTCGCCGGAGACCACATGGGCGTCAAAGCGCGCGATCGCCGGATAATTGGAGAGGATGTGCGGCCATTTCTCGGCCGGCATGTTGGTGAGCGCGTATTGCGCGATTCCCGCGCTCTCCAGCGCCTCGACGATGGGCTCCATACCCTCGATCCAGCCGTCGAACATGTCCGGCCAGCGGGTTTCCCACGCGCGGATCAGCTCAGCTTTGTCCGGGTGGGCCTCGATCAGGGCTTCCCGGTTTTGCGCCATGGGCACGCCGGAATCGTGGCGTGCATGCCATGCCATCGTGCAAACGCCGCCGAGGAAAGCCTCGACGGCGTCTTCATCCTGCAAAAGCTCGCGGTACACACGGGCGGGATCCCAGTCGACCAGCGTATGGCCGAGATCCCACAGAACCGCGCGCACCTGGCGCACGGCTATCCGGCGCGGGCTTTGAAGCGGGGGTTGGTTTTGTTGATCACATAGACCCGGCCACGGCGGCGCACGACCTGGCAATCGCGGTGGCGGTTCTTGAGAGAACGGATGGAGCTGCGCACTTTCATCGTCGTCGCCCTGAATTTAAAAAGCCCCGGCGGCCGGGGCGGAAAACGGTCAAGAGCAGGCGATCTACCGGCGCGGCGGCGTGAAGTCAACGCAGCGCAGCTGATATCAGCATGAAAAACTGACTCTGCCCCCACTCCCTCTGGCGCTCAGAGCACGTTAGAGTGCATGAGGGGCGTAACACAAACGAGGCAGTCGATGATATCCACCCTGATGCGGAATGCGGGTCTGGCGGCGCTAATCCTGGCCTGTGCCAGCTGTGCAGGGGCGGGCGCACCGTCGGCTGCTGTGGCGAACGAGGGCGCGTCGAGCCGCGGCATTGCCGCGGTGCAGGCTGACGGCTTTGATACCTGGCTCGCCGGGTTTCGCACAGAGCTTGCCGAGGACGGCGTCAGCGAGGCCATCATCGCCTCCATGCTGGACGGGCTTCAGCCCAATCCGGTGGTATTGGAGCGCGACGCCTATCAGCCGGAATTCGTCCGGCCGGTCTGGCAGTATCTGCAAGGCGCGGTGAGCGAGCAGCGCGTCACGCAAGGCCAAGCGGCCCAGGGCCGGGTGCTGGCGACACTGGAAGAAATCGAGGCCGAGTACGGCGTCGACAAGGACATCCTCACCGGCATCTGGGGCCTGGAAAGCGCCTATGGCGTCATTCAGGGCAATTTCGACATTGTACAAGCGCTGGCGACGCTGGCCTGGGACGGCCGGCGCCGCGATTTTGCCGAGAGCCAGCTCAAAGCCATCGCCCAGATGATCGAGCGCGGCTATGCCACCCGCGAGCAGCTTGAAGGCAGCTGGGCCGGCGCCATGGGCCAGACCCAGTTCATCCCCACCACCTATATGGAACGCGCGGTGGATTTCGACGGCGACGGCCGGCGCAATATCTGGGAGAGCGAGGGCGACGCCCTGGCGTCTGCGGCCAATCTCCTGGCGCGCGCGGGCTGGGACCGCGACGAGCCGGTGGTGGAAGAGGTCCTCCTGCCCGAGGGGTTTGATTTCGAGGCCTGGTCTGAACGCTCGCGTCTCAGCGTTTCGCAGTGGGCGGCTCAGGGCGTGGCTCCGGCCAGCGGATCGTTTGACGGCGTCGAGGCGCTGCAGGCGCGCATCCTGCTGCCGGCGGGCGGGGCCGGACCGGCCTTCATCGCGTTTTCAAACTTCGACACGCTGCTGCGCTACAACAACTCCACGAGCTACGCCCTGGGGGTGAGCTATCTGGCCAAAGCGCTGGAAGGCTCCGGCACGCTGCCGGGCGGCTGGCCGGAAGGCGATCCGCCGCTGGGCCGCAACCACGCCCGCGATCTGCAGGCCGCCCTTACGGCGCTGGGCTTTGACACCCAGGGCATTGACGGCGTGGTGGGTCCCAACACTCGCAACGCCCTGCGCGCCTTCCAGCAGTCGAAAGGCCTTGAGCCGGACGGCTACGCCGGCGCCGCCGCCTATGAACAAGTCATCGGATCACCGCCGGTGGCCGAGGACGATTAGCGCGCACGCGCCGGGTTTAGCGGCCTAAACCACCGGCCCTTCGTCCTCGTCGCGTTGCAGGGTGGCCGCCGCGGCGCGCACCCGGGGGTGAAGCAGGGCCAGCAGCAGCGCGACGACCGCCAGCACGGCGTTGAGCAGGAAGGGCGCGGACGGGGTGACGGCCTGATACAGCCACAGCCCCGTCACCGGCGCGATGAGGAAGCCGAGCCCGGCGGTGGCGGTGGTGAGGCCGGCGGCGCGGCCCTGCTCGTCGGTGTTCACCGCCAGCGAGGCGCCGGCCGTAAAGCCGGAGCGGGCGAGGCCGAACCCGAAGCTGTTGAAGATGTATCCCAGCACGATGGCCGCATAATTGCCCGCGAAGACCATCTCCACATTGCCGATGATCACCAGCCCCGCGCCCAGTGCCATGAGCACGCGCGGACTGGTTTTCAGCGCCGGGATCACCACAAGCTGGGCGAAGACGAGCGCGGCCGCGCCGGCGGTGAGGGCGACGCCGGCCAGCTGCAGGCCTTCAGACGGGGTCTTGTCCAGGCGGTCCATGACGTAAAACGACAGCGCCTGAAGGCTCGCCGCTTGCGACAGCCAAAGCGCGCAGCCAAACAGCATGAAAGCGGTCAGGCGCGGATCCGCGGCGAATTTGAACTGCACCAGCGGATTGATCGGCCGGCCCTGGCGTTTGGGCGGCGTCTTTTCGGGCAGGTAGCGGTTCACGCTCACCGCCGCGATTCCCACCAGCACCGCCACCAGCGCCATGAAGGCGGCCACTCCGATGCGCTCGGAAAACGCGGCCGCCAGCGCTGGCCCGATGACGCTGCCAAGGCCAAAGGCGGCGGTGAGCCCGGCCAGCGCCTCGGTGCGCTCCTGGGGCGAGGTGCGGTCGGCCACATAGGCCTGAGCAGAGGGATTGGTCGCTGAGCCCAGCCCGCCGAACAGGCAGCGCGCCAGGGCCATGGCAAAGATCGCGGCCATGGGCGGCAGGATCGCCTGCTGCCCCGCCCAGGCGCCGGCGGCGAACACAAGGCAGGAAAACGAGAACGCAGACAGGCCCAGCGTGATCAGCGGCTTGCGGCCCCATCGATCAGACAGCGCGCCCCAGACCGGGCTCATGAGCAGAAACAAAAGCGCGGAGATGGTGTAGATCGCGCCGACCCAGACCTCGGCCACTTCAAGCTCGCGCGCCAGGGGCGGCAGGATCGCGAACAGCATGGAATTGCCCACCGCCGTGGCCATCAGGCACACGAAGAGCAGCCGGAAAGCGCGCCGGCGCACGTCGGGAGAAGAGGGCGAGGCAGGATCAAAGGGCGCAGTCACGGCGTGAGACATACGCCCGCCCGCCACGCCGGTCCATGGCCGTAAAAGCAAAGCGGCCATGCGCTTACTCTTTCCAAGGCCTAAACGCGTCGCAAACCCGGCCTTAAGCATCCCATGCCTATAACCGTCCCGAATTCGGACGCACCCGGTTCAAGGAGAGCGGAAAAATCCGCCGGCCGGGTGCGCCATCCAGAACGGGTGTGGTGGGATATGTTTCAGATAATCGGCCTTTTGGTGGTTTTCGGCATGGTGTTCGGCGGGTTCACCCTCGCCGGCGGGCATTTTGACATCATCGTCAAGGCGCTGCCGTTTGAAATGATGATGATTGGCGGCGCGGCGGTGGGCGCTTTCCTGATCGGCAACGCGTTCGGCACGGTGATGCAGACGCTCAAGGATCTCGGAAAGCTTGTCTCGGGCTCCAAGTGGAAGCAGCAAGATTACATTGATCTGCTGACCTTGTTGTTCCAGCTGACCAAGACGATGAAGACCAAGGGCGTCATCGCCCTCGAAAGCCATATCGAGAAGCCTCACGAGAGCTCGATCTTCACGGCGTATCCGAAAATCATGAAGGACCATTTCGCGGTCCACTTCATCTGCGACACGCTGCGCATGATGACCATGAACCTGGAGGATCCCCACCAGGTCGAAGATGCCATGGAAAAGCAGATCGAGAAGCATCACCACGAAGCCGCCGGGCCCGCCCACGCGCTGCAGACCATGGCTGACGGCCTGCCGGCGCTTGGCATCGTCGCCGCCGTGCTGGGCATCATCAAGACCATGGGCGCGATCGACAGCCCTCCCGCTGTGCTGGGCGCCAAGATTGGCGGGGCTCTGGTGGGCACTTTCCTCGGGGTGTTCCTCGCCTACGGAATGGTGGGGCCGATGTCGGCGCGCCTGGGCCAGATCTACGATGAGGAATCGACCTTCTACAAGATCATCCAGGCGGTGCTTGTGGCCCATTTGCACGGCAATGCCGCCCAGATCAGCGTCGAGATTGGCCGCGGCAACGTGCCCAGCGTTTTCCAGCCCACCTTCATGGAGCTGGAAGAAGCCGTCTCCAACGTTCAGGCGGCTTAAGGCACTCCGCCGCGGCACAAAAGCTCCTTGCGCGTTGTTCGTTTGAGCAATGGGCAAGGAGCCTTCATGCGTTCAGTCCTGTCCGTCTCATAATCCCTAGACATGCGATCACACCGACGCCCTGTATGCGGAGTGCGCGACCGTAGGCGGTTAGCCTAATCGGGCCGCGCCGCCCGCGACACCGCGCTTGGCCGACGTGGCCTGCACGACACAGTTTGCGGTGTCGCGGCGACGGGCCGGATGTGAGACCTTCCCCGCCATGACCTGATGGGTTAACCCTGTGCTCCTCCGGCGGCCCCGCCCGCCGTGCAAAGGAGACTTCGACCCGTGGTATTAGATCTGAACTGAAAGCGGCGGCCTTCTGTTGAAGGCGGCGAGCGCCGCGCCCACCGACCCGGCCGCCGATCCCGGCGCAAGGGCAATTGTGCAAAACCCTCGCCTTAACGCTTTCAGATCACACCGCCGGTGACATCCGCCGCGCGTTTTACGGGTTTCTTCCATGTCTGATTTCGATGACGAGACGCAGCCACGCGCGCGCATCCTTTCCAATCTTCAGGTGCTGGGTTTTCTGGTGCGGCAATGGCGCCGCCGGCCGGTGGCATTCGGGTTCGTGATCGGGTTTACCTCCATCGCGACGATGGCCGATATCTTCATTCCGGTGGCCGCCGGCGCGCTCATCGATGCGATTTCCGGGCCCGGGGCCGACCCCGGGGGCGATGCGCACTGGGGCGCGCTCGCAGCCTTTCTGGGTCTGGCGCTGACGGTGAACGTGGCGCGCCAGTTCATGGTACGCACCGAGATTCCGTTCTCCAGCGCCAACATGGCCGACATGACGACCGAGGCCTTTGCGACCGTGCAGCGTTTCTCTGTGGACTGGCACGCCAACACCTTTGCCGGTTCGGTGGTCCGGAAGATCACCCGCGGCATGTGGGCCTATGACACCATCACGGCGACGCTCTGGTTCGGGCTGGTCCCGTCCGTGGCTGTGATGCTGGGCCTGTCGGTGTACATGGCGTTCAACTGGCCGCTTGTGGGCATCTACGCGCTCAGCGTGATGGCGATCTTCATCACTGCGTCGGTGCTCCTGGCGACTTATTATATCCGGCCCCAGAACATCATCTCCAATGCGCGCGATTCAGAACTTGGCGGCGCTATTTCCGACGCGGTGTCCGGGGTCGCCACGGTGAAAAGCTTCGGCGCGGAATCGCGCGAGGATCAGCGGTTTTACGATCTCGCCTGGGTGTGGCGGCGCGAGACCAAGAAGACCTGGACGCGCTTTGTGAACACCTGGCTGGTGCAGATGGCCGCCGTACTGGCGCTGCAGGCGGGCCTGGCCGGCATGCTGGTGCAGCAATGGACTGAAGGCACCGCCACGGCGGGTGACGTCACCTTCGCCATCACCGCGTTCTTGATGATGGCCGGATATATGCGCCGCTTCGGCGAGGAGGTGCAGAACGTGCAGCGTGGCCTGGACGAGATTCAGGACATTGCGCTGTTTGCAAAAACGCCGGCCCAGATCGCCGACGCGCCCGGTGCGCCGGCCTTCGTGCCAGGGCCCGGAGAGATCGTGTTTGATCAGGTGCGCTTCACCTATGGCGGGCAGGACCGGCCGCTGTATGACGAGTTTACTCTGACCATTGCTGCCGGTGAGAAGGTGGCGCTGGTGGGCCCGACCGGGTCTGGCAAGTCCACCTTCGTCAAGCTGGTGCAACGGCTCTATGATGTGGATTGCGGGGCCATCCGGATCGACGGCCAGAATGTGTGCATGGTGACGCAGGATTCCCTGCGCGCCCATATCGCCCTGGTGCCCCAGGATCCGGCCCTGTTTCATCGCACCATCGCGGAGAATATCGCCTATGCCCGCCCCGCGGCCAGCCATGAGGATATCGTCGCGGCGGCGAAACGCGCGCGCGCCCACGCCTTCATCGAGCGCCTGCCGCTGGGCTACAAGACGCTGGTGGGCGAGCGCGGGGTGAAGCTTTCCGGTGGCGAGCGTCAGCGCGTCGCCATTGCGCGTGCCATCCTGACCGATGCTCCGATCCTGATCTTCGACGAAGCCACCAGCTCGCTGGACAACGAAACCGAGCGCGATGTTCAGGCGGCCATGGAGGATGTGACCGCGGGCAAGACCGCCATTGTCATCGCCCACCGCCTGTCCACGATCCGCGATGCAGACCGGATACTGGTGTTTGAAAACGGGCGTATTGTGCAGCAGGGCGGCCATGACGAGCTGGCCGAAGCTGACGGCGTGTACGCCCGGCTTGCGGCGCTGGCGGCAGGGTGATTGGCAGAGTGATTGGCGGGGTTGGCCCGGACCGGCTAGACCACGCCGGCTAGACCACCCCGGCTAAACCATGGCTGCAGCGGCGATCAGGTCGACAATGAGCACGATCCCCGCCGCCGCAGCAGCCAGGCCCGGTGACAGGCCCAGAGCGCCGTGGGCCACGCGCCAGTGCACGAAAAGGCGCACAATCTGATAGAAGGCGAGCATAGCCCCGACAAATTGCGCGTCGGCGATCCCGGCCATGTAGAGCGCCCAGATCAGCACCTGAACATGGAGCAGCACAAAGACCGTCCAGTTATGGACCACAAGCCAGGCAAAGAAGCGCTCGCGAACGCCCATGAGCCCGCACACCGCAAAAGCCACCAGCGGAAACAGCAGCCAGAACCGCGCCCAGATCAGCAGCATCTCGACCGGGGTGGCGAAGTCTTCCGATCCGCCGCTCGTCGGGTTTTCCGCCATGAAGAAATTCGCCGACGAGATCAAAAACCAGAACGCCGGAAACGCCACCACCACCCCGGCAAAAGAGGCGATCACGCCGGCCGGGGTGGGGTTGAAGAAGTCTTTCCAGTCAGGCTTGAAGGCCAGCAGCTGGAACACGCCGCGCACGCCCCGGCGCGCCTCGATTAGCAAGGATGGGCCGGGCGGTGTGGGCGGTACTGGATCGCTCACGCGCCGAACACGTCAAAATAGCGTGTCAGCACCCGCTCATAAACGGTCGCCAGCTTGGTGACGTCGGCGGCGGGCACGCGCTCGTCGATCTGGTGCATGGTCGCGCCCACCAGGCCGAACTCGGCTACGGGGCAGTAATCCTTGATGAAGCGGGCATCCGACGTGCCGCCGCCGGTGGTGAGCGCTGGCTCATGGCCGGTGACTTCAGTAACGGCGGCTTTCAAAAGATCGGTGAACGGGCCGGTGCGGGTCAGGAAGGACTCGCCGGTGACTTTCAGGTCCAGCGCCACCTTGCCGGCAAAGCCGAACCCGGCGGTTTTCGCCTCATTCTCGATCCAGCGTTTCAGATCATCGCCTTTATGGGCGGTGTTGAAGCGGATGTTGAACTTGGCGCTTGCCGCACCGGGAATGACATTGTGGGCGGTGTTGCCCACATCAATCGTGGTGACCTCAAGATTGGAGGCCTGAAAGTGCGGCGCGCCCTGGTCCAGTTCGCGCGCGGTGAGGCGGGCCAGAAGATGCATGAGCACCGGGATCGGGTTTTCCGCCTTGTCGGGATAGGCCACATGGCCCTGGCGGCCGGTGACGGTGACGACGCCGTTCAGCGAGCCGCGACGGCCTACCTTGATGGTTTCGCCCAGAATGTGGGGATTGGTGGGTTCGCCCACCAGGCAATGGTCCAGCTTTTCGCCCTTGTCGGTGATTGCCTGTAGAAGGCGCTTGGTGCCGTTTATGCCGGGGCCTTCCTCATCGCCGGTTATGAGAAAGGCGATGGAGCCCTTTGGCGCGCCGTTCGTGTCCAGGTAAGCGGCGGCTGCGGCCACCATGGCAGCGATGGCGCCCTTCATGTCGGACGCGCCGCGCCCCCACAGCACATCGTCTTTCACCGCGCCTGCAAACGGCGGCTCGGTCCACTGATCCTCGGGCCCGGTGGGCACCACGTCAGTATGGCCGGCAAAGCAGAACACCGGCGCAGCCGTTCCGAGCCGTGCGTAGAGATTGTCCACCTCTTCAAACTTGAAGCGCTCACAGGCAAAGCCCAGTGTTTCAAGCGCGTCCTGAAGCGTGTCCAGCGCGCCCTCGTCCGCGGGCGTCACGGACGGCGCCTGGATCAGCTTTCGGGCAAGCGGAAGGGGATCGGCGAGGGCGGAGCAGGTCTTGGTCATGGGGTGAGATGTAGGCGGTCTTCCCCGCTCTGGCCATGGCACCTTTTGACCCGCCTGCGCGAACCACCTTGGCCCCGCCGGTGCCTATCACCGCAAAACGAACTGCTGACCCGTACTGCTCCTTATAAGATAAATTCCTTATAAGGCTTAAGTGAATGTGGGAAATGGGTATGTCGGTAATCGAGCTTGATCTTGAGGGGCATAAGCTGATTGAAGCTGCGCGGCTCACACTCAAAGAGACCCAGCTTTGCATCATAAAGCGCGCTCTGAAGGGTGCCGCAAAGCGCAAGCCGAGGCCGGCCCGGACATCGGCCAATACGGATGTGGCGCGCAGGACCGGTCATTACCTTATAAGGATGGGTGACCGGCAGGAATTCGCCGCGAGCCAGAAGGACGCGTATATCAAGCTCCTCAGCTGGCTCAGACATCGTACACCGGGGATGTTGGAAAGGCTCGCTGACGAGCAAACCAGACGCGGGCGGCGGATCGTAGCGCGCTCGGCCAGCGCGCTTTATCCGCGGCCGGGTCTTGAGCTCTATGCTGAAGAGATCGGGGAGGGTTGGTGGGCAGACCTGAACCTGTCCAAAGTTCAAAAACAACAAAGACTTAAGCTCGCCTGCCGTCTTGCCGGGGTGTCCTGCGGCCCAAACGCTGAAGCTTACGCTGAGATCTAGAAGTTTAGGTACTGGCCAGAGCCTGGGCATCGTCGAGCAAGCGCGCCGGCGCGCCGCCCGCCAGAATCGCCTCGCCCGCCTCCAGCGCCCTGGCCGCGCGGTCGGTGCGCATCAGCGCCAGGGCAATGCCGCCGGCGCTGGATGTCACCTCGCCCAGCGGGGTTTCGCCCGCAATGACCGGTGCGCCTCGCTCCGGTGCGCGCCCCTCAGGCGCTGCGGTGTCGAAACCCAGGCGCAGGGTGCGCTTTCGCACCCCGCCCTTTCGATGCATGCGGCTGGCGACTTCCTGGCCGACAAAGCAGCCCTTCTTGTAATCCACCCCGCCCAGCCGGTCGTGATTGACGTCGGTGGAGAACACCTCGCCCGCGCCATAGTCCGCGCCGAACTCAGGCACGCCCGCTTCGATCCGCGCGGCGTGGTAGGCGTCCGCCTCGTCGCCGGGTCCGCCGGCGGGAACGATCGCCCGAAGGCCCAGCGCGGCGTTGCGCGGATCCGGCGCGGCGGCCAGCGCCACGGTTTTCAGCTCGGTTTCGCCTTCGCCCCGCGCAGCTGCAACAGCGAGATCATCACGCAGGGTGATCTCGGCTTTCGCGCGCAGGCGATAGAGGCTGAAGCGCTTCACAAGGCCCTCGGCTTCGCTCAAGGGCGCATCTATGAAAAGCCCGCCTTCGCCGTCATCAAACACAATGAAGTCGGCGAGCACTTTGCCCTGCGGGGTGAGCAGGGCAGAAAACAGCGCCCCGCCGTGGGCCAGGCCTTCAGGGCCTTTGGTGATGACGCGCTGCAGAAAGCTGCGGGCATCGTCGCCGGTGATTGCGATGACGGCCCGGGCGGGAAGGGTGGTGAGAAAATCGGTCATGGCAATTAAGTGGGCGCATCCCCCCATGCGGATCAAGAGCGAAACCGCACCCGCTCTGGCGCGATTTGATCGAAGCGGCTAAAGCCGGGCTTCCATGACCCGCATTCTGTTCATCACAGCCACGCGCATCGGCGATGCGATCCTGTTCTCCGGCCCGCTGGCGCACCTGCTGGCGGCGCACCCGGACGCGCGCGTCACCGTGGCCTGCGGCCCGCTGGCCGCGCCCCTGTTCGAAGGCGCGCCCGGCGTTGAGCAGGTTATCGTCATGGCCAAGAAAAAGGGTGGCGGGCACTGGTTTGATCTGTGGCGCGCGGTGGCTGGCACGCGCTGGGATCTGGTGGTGGATATGCGCGGCTCGATCACGAGCTGGGGCCTGCTTGCCAAGTCGCGCAAGGTGAACCGGCGCCGTCCCGGCCATGAGCATGATCACCGGGTGCGCGAGGCCGCTGCAGTGCTCGGCCTTGATCCGCCGCCCTCGCCAAAGCTCTGGATATCAGCCGGCGCAATCCGCACCGCCGAGACGCATCTGCCCAAAGGCCGGCCGGTGCTGGCGGTCTCGCCGGCGGCGTCCGCGCCCTACAAGGAATGGGCACCCGAGCGCTTCGCCGTGCTCATCGACGCGCTTACAGGTCCCGGCGGTGCCATGGCGGGCGCGGCTGTAGCGCTGTTTGGCGGGCCGGGCGACGAGGCGACGGCGAAGGCCGTGGGCGCCGCATGCCGGCAATCTGGCATCATCGATCTTACCGGCAGGCTGGCTTTGCCTGAAACCGCCGCCTGCCTGTCGCGGGCGCGGCTGTTTGTGGGAAATGATAGCGGCTTGATGCACATGGCCGCGGCGGCCGGAACGGCGACGCTTGGCCTCTTCGGCCCCACCGATGAGCGCATTTACGGGCCGTGGGGCGACCGGGCGAGGTCCATCCACGCCGGAGAGGCCGCCGACGAAAACGCCCGCGGCACGCTGCGCCATTCCGAAGAAAGCCTGATGGGCGCGCTTCAGGTAGATGCGGTGTTGCACGCCGCCGAGACGCTGCTCACCGACACCGCCTGAGTCGCTGGCTGAGTTATCGACCAAGAAACGCCGGGACGAGGTTCGATCCCGCCCCGGCGCATGGCTGTCTACTCGTCGCCGGCCATCGTGCCGGCCATCGATTCGCCCATCATCGCGTCGCGCACCGAGCGGAACTCGTTCTCCTCGTACCAGTTCGGCCAGTCTTCGCTGTCGGTGACCTGGCGGGCAACGTCGTACATCAGCTGTGTGGACTGAACAAAGCCGCGCATGTCCCACTCGCCGTCATATTCGTCGGCGGGCTTGTGATAGCGCTCGGCGCGGTAGCCGGCTTCCACCTGGGCGCCGTAGTCAGCACCGCGTTCGGCGTGGATGGAGCCTGAATCCGCATACAGCATCGGCACGCCCCGGCGCGCCAGCGTCACGTGGTCGGAGCGGTAATAATACCCGGCCTCCGGATTGGGATCGGGGGTGAGGCTCATGCCGATCTCGCCCGCCTGGGCTTCCAGAATGTCCTCAAGCTCCGAGGAGCCACGCCCGATCACCACGATGTCTGCGGTGGGGCCGATGGGCAGCATGCCGTCGAAATTAAAGCCGGAAACCGTCTGGTCCAGCGGCACCAGCGGCTCTTGGGCGTAGTATTCGCTGCCGAGCAATCCCTGCTCCTCGGCGGTGACAGCTAGGAAGATCAGCGAGCGTTCGGGCGGCGTTTCAGCCGACGCGAACGCCTGGGCCAGTTCCAGAATCGCGGCCGTGCCCGACGCATTATCCACCGCGCCGTTATAGATCTGGTCGTCGCCGGCAAAGTTCAGCCGCTCGCCGATATGATCCCAGTGGGCCATGAACAGCACGTATTCATCCGGGCGCTGCGACCCTTCCACCATGCCGGCCACATTGCGCGAGGACAATTCGCGCAGCTCGTTTTGAAGCGTCGCCGAAAGCTGGGCGC
>Ga0136600_1001184_pt1 | contig 12382 bp, 13 predicted proteins | sample AntRauMFilla2698_FD_104634 | JGI IMG/M metagenome (GOLD analysis project Ga0136600, IMG submission 104634) | Saline lake microbial communities from Rauer Islands, Antarctica - Metagenome Filla 2 #698 | ecosystem: Environmental > Aquatic > Non-marine Saline and Alkaline > Saline | place...
ATCATGTTTTAATCGAGGCAATGGCAAAACTGGGTCGCCCTGATATATTCTGCGTTATTATCGGCGCAGACCAAGGCCGCACAGGATATCGTCTGGAACTTGAAGAGATGATTAACGAACACGGGCTTGGCGGACAAATTCGCATTATTGATCATTGCAATGACATGCCTGCTGCTTACAAACTCGCAAATGTCGTGGTTTCCGCATCAACCGACCCCGAAGGCTTTGGCCGCGTGCCGGTCGAGGCGCAAGCCATGGGCAAACCCATTATTGCCACCGATCATGGCGGTGCGCGCGAAACCGTTCGTAAGCGCGAAACAGGCTGGCTTGTCACCCCGCATAAAACGGACGAACTGACCGCCGCGCTTCAGGAAGCCTTATCCCTCACCCCCGCCCAGCGCTCTATTCTGGCAACACGCGCCATGGCACATATCGCCGCCAACTTTACATGTGAAAAAATGGCCGATGATACATTAAATGTATACGCAGAGCTTCTGGAAGAAAAACTATCAGGCCAAAGTAAACTGCAACCGGTGGCGCATGATAGCCCTTTCTCTTCAGGCAATATGCAATAATTCAAACAATGAAAACCACACCTCAAATTCTGGTTATTAAACTCAGCGCTCTTGGTGATTTTGTGCAGGCCTTGGGCCCGATGCAAGCCATTCGCAAGCATCACAAGGATGCGCATATTACGCTTATCACATCCAAAGGCCTTGAAAAAATAGGCCGTGAATGCGGATATTTTGATGATATTATAATTGATAACAAACCATCCTTTATAGATTTAACAGGATGGCTTTCTTTACGCAGCATTATGAATAAGGGTAATTTTGACCGTGTTTACGATCTGCAAAATAATGATCGTACATCGCTTTATTTCAAACTGTTTAAAAATCCAAAACCCGAATGGGTCGGCACGGCCAAGGGCGCTTCGCACCGAAACGTAAATCCATTGCGCACAGCAGGTCACGCATTTGATGGTCATGCTCAAACACTAAACGGAGCCGGAATAAAGACTGTCAAAATTGATAATTTATCATGGATGGATAACGATATATCGGCCTTTGACTTGCCTGCGCGCTACGCCCTTATTATACCCGGCTGCGCGCCAAGCCCCCCCGAAAAACGCTGGCCGGAAATACACTTTTCGGCGCTTTGCAATGCGCTGACGGCAAAAAATATAACCCCCGTTTTAATCGGTGGATCGGATGAGGTCGAAATCGGCAACGCAATCTGTGAACAATCACCGAAAACAATAAATTTGATTACCAAAACCGTTCTTACAGATATACCGGCTTTGGCGCGTAAAGCTGCCTTAGCCATTGGTAATGATACGGGCCCCATGCATTTTATTGGTCCGGCAGGCTGTAAATCACTTGTATTATTTTCATCCCATAGCGACCCCGTGCGCCATAAACCGCTGGGGCCAAATGTGGAGACGATACAAAAAGAAAATATTGATGATATTACGCCGGAGGATATTATCGAACGCGTAGAACAGATGATAAATATATGATGAAATGCCGCCGTTAATACGTGCTTGTTAATCTATTTTGAAAAACATAAAGCAATTCTCATTATTGCCCTCATTATAAACGGTGCCGATCCTGCATCCCGAAACGCCAAATTCTGCCTGAACATTGCCGCCGGCTGAATAGCCATCATCCATCTTACGGTCCAGATTATGCGCATTCGTCGGCGAAATCGGATGGACACCGGCATTGGTCGGCATATCACCCTCGACATTCGCCTGCAGACGCAAATGCACCCCATAGATCTCATTTTGTGTATCATTCATATGTATGGCATGCCAGCCGCCGCGAAATTTTGATGTTGGATGCGTAACGCCCCATGTCGGAATATCGGGATTAGAGTCTGTTTCAACGCCGTCCGCAATTAAACCGGCCAATGTTAAATGCTTCCAAAACTGTGTGGTTTCCTCAAATTTCGAGACATCTTCTTCGGCCGCAACAATAAGGTCTCCCAAAATTGCATTACCATTGCCACCACGGCAAAATGTATCAACTTCAAGGCATCCCGGAATACGGCTTTGCGCAGAAGACATATCCCCGGGCAAAGCTCCATAAGTGTCATAAAATGCATTAATAGACGCCTGATAAGATGTAACTTGCGATACAGTTGCATTTACCTTCGCGTTATTAAGCAACTGATTTGCTTTTAAAACACCACCAATAAGCAGCCCTACCACAATCATCACGATCGCCAGCTCCACCAAAGTAAAACCTTTAGGCTGGCAAAATTTTTGCACGCAAAATGTTTTAATTTTTGATTGAATAAAGAATTTTATATTGCTGTGTGATGAAAAAATACGCATAACCCCAGTATGCACGATATTCAGGGTGTGTAAATATTATAAAGTGTTAATAGAACAGCCCGCGCCGCCTCACTGGTCATGGAATAATAAATTGTTTGCGCCTCTCTGCGTGTTTCAACCAGACCATCACGTCTTAATCTTGCCAGATGCTGAGACAACGCAGATTGGCTGATATTTATTATTCTCTCAAGTTCACCTACAGATTTTTCTGTATTATACAAGGCACATAAAACCGCCAGACGGTTCTTGTTTGACAAAGATTTTAAAAGCTGTACCGCACTGTCTATATTATTTTCAACATTTTTAACGTTCATTGTATTCTCTTAAGAACATATTCTTTATTTCCACAAAGCCTAAAAATATTATCAATACATTTATAGCATTGCAATAACAATTATTTATATAAGGCTTTTAAAGATAGACAATAAAAGACTAGCAAAGCAAAGCTATGTTTGCATTATATCCTAAGAATAAAAGCTAGCTATCTATCAACTTCACTTTTGCTGGAACCCGGCTCATTATTTTTTCTACAAGCACAAAAGGAAGCATGCCAATAAAGCCGCACATCACATACATAGGCCACGGAAAAACAATGCGGCCTTTGTTACGCGCAAGGCCATTTGCAATATTTATCGCTGCCTCCTCCGCCAGCATCATAAAGGGCATATTGAAATCATTATGATCGGTCATCGCCGTTTTTATAAAGCCGGGACAAATAACATTCACACGCACATTACAGCGCGCCGCATCCACGCGGAGCGCTTCGCCATATAATCGCACAGCCCCCTTTGAGGAACTATAAGCAGGCGCGCCGGACCAGCCGCTAAAGGCTGATAAAGAACTCATGATTGCGATTTGTCCGTAGCGGCGTTCCATCATTGCAGAAAAAACAGGATCAATCGTATTAAAAACACCCTTTACGTTCACGTTATAAATCTCGCGTGCCTGCTGCACAGGTTCCGCGCCGTGCAGGCCGCCGCTACCGCCGGAAATTCCTGCATTTGCAATCACAAGATCAAGCGGTGTTTTTTCATCAGCCTCGCTCATCCATTTTAACATCTCGGCCTGATGGGTCACATCGATGATCTTTGCATGCACCGCCGCTCCTTTATCGCCGCAACGCTTTGCAACATCTTTCAGACGTTCCGCATTGCGACCCGACAGATACAAAACAACCCCGTCAGTGGCATAATATTCAGCCAGCACCGCGCCGATCCCGCCGGACGCGCCGGTAATCAAAATATGACGCGGCGGCTTATAAATCGCTTTTTTGAACATCTCTGTTCCCCTTATACTTATCAATTTTTTGAATGAAAAACATATTTTTCAATCCCCGAACCCTTTACAAACCATCATTATAGTATAACCATATACAGCATGAATAAAGCGAATCATTACAACTTAAAACGGCGCGGCCTTATGTTGGTTTTATCTTCTCCGTCCGGAGCTGGAAAAACAACAATTAGCCGCGCGCTTTTAAAGAACAATGATGATCTGATCGTATCCATATCCGCAACAACCCGTGATCGCCGCGCCGGCGAAGCCCAAGGACAAGATTACCATTTTGTCGACATAGCGCATTTCAACAAAATGGTTGAAGATGGTGAAATGCTGGAGCATGCCAAAGTTTTCGGCCATTATTACGGCACGCCGCGTGCGCCTGTTGAAAAGGCATTATCCGAAGGCAAAGACGTTATTTTTGACATTGATTGGCAAGGTACGCAGCAACTCAGCGAGATAGCCCGCGAAGATCTTATTACCGTTTTTATCCTGCCGCCTTCTGCCAAGGCTTTAGAGAATCGTTTGAAATCACGCGCCATAGACACACGCGAAACAGATGATCAAATTCAGCACCGCATGTCCAAAGCCGCGGATGAAATGTCGCATTATCATGAATATGATTACATCATTATTAACAATGATATTGACGAATCAATTGCCGAAGCCCAAACCATTTTGGACGCCGCCCATCTAAGGCGCGAACGCCTCAAAGGCCTGTCAAAATTTGTAGGCGGCTTAAAAGGCGGCCTGTAAATCCTGTCACTCTTTTATGATCTGAAGAAACTCCGCATAACCAAGCTCTTCGGCGCGGCGTGTTTCATCAATTCCCGATTGCTCAAGCTGCTCTTGATAAGCTTTTAAACTGGAACGCAGCATTTTGCGGCGCTGGCCAAACGCGGCCGCGACCACTTTCTCCATTTCATCATACAGCGCCAGATCGGGATTATCCGCTTTGGGGCGTATCTGCAAAACGGAGGACGTAATTTTCGGCGGCGGTATAAAAACAGAAGGCGGCAAATCAAACAAAGGATACACATCCGCTATCCACGGTACCATCACAGATAAACGCCCATATGTTTTTTCGCGTTTTGCTGACGAAAAACGATCAGCAACTTCTTTTTGAAACATTAAACTCATATCTTTGATAAAATGTGGCTCTTGCGCATGCAGCCGCAGCCAATTTATCAATAAGACAGTCGCAATATTATAGGGCAAATTTCCAAAAATACGGATCTGCTGATCTTTTTCAATCAAGCCTTCATCGCGCAGCGAGCGTAAATCCATTTTCAATGCATCGCGGTTTAAAACCGTCAAACGTCCTTCGGATGCATCAACCAGCTCTTGCAGCGCTCTAACGGCGCGTGGGTCAAACTCGATGGCAATCACCTTGCGCGCGCCGCCTCGCAATATGCTGCGCGTTAATCCCCCTGGCCCGGGGCCAATCTCGATGATGGTATCACCCTCTGTGCCTCCGCTATCTTTGACAATTTTATCTGTGATATTCAAATCAAGCAGAAAATTCTGCCCGAGCTTTTTATCCGCGCGTAAATTGTGCCTCTCGAGCACATCACCCAGCGGCATCAGTTGATCATAAATATCTGTATCAACCATAAAAAATACACCTTAATTTGAAATTTGCATTAAGAGCGCAGCTCAACAAAAGATTCCGCTTTTAAATCCATAAGATAACGGCGCTGCAAACGATCAAGACGCTGCATGCCAAGCTGGTTTTCAATCTGATCTTCCGAAGGCATGTTTTCTTCTGAAATCTCGCGTTTTTGCGCGAGGAAAATAATATGATATCCCGATAACGACCTAACAGGATCGGTCAATTTGCCCTCGGGAATTTCTGATAGTAATTTATCAATCTCCTCGGAGAGCTGTCCCTCTTGTACCCATCCAAGATCACCGCCCTTTGCTGCGCCTGCAGATTGCGAAAATTGCGACGCAACCTTTTGGAACGGCGCTTTACGCTGCGTTAATTCGGTATGTAGCTTACGCGCTAAATTTGCCACATCGCGTTCTTCTTTAGGCGAGTTTACGGGCAAAAATATCTCAAAAACGCGATATTCCGCTTTGCCTATGCCGGACTTTAAACGCTCCAATGTTGCAGCAACATCATTTTCGGAAATATCAACCTGTGATCGCAATAATGATTGCACAACTTTTGTCCATGCGATCTGGGATCTAATTTGATCCTCTAACGTAGAGACAGGAATTCCGCCTTGCTGCAAAACATCGCGGAACTGTTCGGGCTGCATTTTATTCTGCTGCGCAATCGTCGCAAATCCGCTTTCAATTTCCTGCTGCGTGATCTCCAGATCATATTTTTCCGCTTCCTGCATCTTGATTTGCTCTTCAATCAGCGCAGTTAAAATCTGCGGACGTAGTTTTTCAAAAATATCCTGACTTTTCGGCAGGCCGGACGATGTTATAACCAGTTTCATGCGGTCATTGACATCCGATGATGAAACTGCGCGATCATTGACGATTGCCGCGATCGTTTCCTGCTGCGCTTGGGATGGCGTGGAAAACAGAGCCGCAAAAGCCATTACAGCGCATAGCAAAATCATACGAATAGAATATATATGTGTCATCATCATTTTCATGGTTGTGGATTATACTTTCAAAGACATAAACAATTTTGGCGCAATAATCAAGAAATCCATAGTCGCGCCATTATTTTACGCCGGATGATTGCCGAAAATACCGCCCGCACGGAAATGTGCCAAATATGTCGGTACGATCTGGTGCAGGGATTGCGGCGATATACCGAGATCCGCAAATGTATTTGCATCATCCGCCACGACATTATCCGTCTTAAGACTTTCGATCTGATCGCGTGTTAATAACGGCTTTGGTAAAAACTCCATAAAAAAGGCTTCAATCTTGGCAATGCTCCACGGCAATGGCACAAGGCATCTTTTACGGCCGGTATGCTCCATAATTATTTTATAAATTTCTTTAAAATCAACCACATCGGGACCGCCAAGCTCGAAAATCTGCCCCTGTATTTTCCCCGGTGTCTTCTTAGGCGAATCAATTGCAACCATAGCCGCGTCCGCAACATCGCCGACAAACACAGGCTGGAACTTTGTTTTACCGCCGCCGATTAACGGCAGCACAGGCAAATAGCGTGATAATTCCGCGAACATATTAAAGAAATTATCATCCGAGCCAAATACAACACTCGGGCGCAAAATTGTGGCTGTTTTCACATGTTTTAAAACGGCTTTTTCGCCAGCGAGTTTTGATTTTGCGTATTTCGAGCTCGCGCTATCCGCGCCCAAAGCGGACACATGAACAAAATTGTCGATCTTCTTCTTTTTGCAGGCTTTGGCAATCGCTTCGGGTAAATCGGCATGCACTTTTTCAAAACTGTTTTTACGTTTTTCAAATAAAATGCCTATACAATTAATCACGTAATCCGCGCCATCAACCGCAGATTCGATTGATTTAGGGTCACTATAATCACACCCAAAAGGCACAATCTGTCCCACTACGCCGCACGGGCGCAGAAAATAGGCGCTTTCCGGATGGCGCGTTGCCACCTTGACCGTGATATCACGGCTTGCAAGCTCTCTGACGATCTGCTTGCCGATAAACCCCGTGCCGCCGAATATGGTCGCGATCTTATTCTTATGTGTCATAACAAAATTACCCGCAGTGATTATATCTTACTTCAATAATATGAAGCCCTTACCTGACAGAGGCAAGGGCTTATTCATTATATATACGAAAAACATATAGGCGTGTTTAAACTCTATTTTACGGATGCAACCTGCTGTGCCAGCGCTCCATGATGCCTTGACGTACCTCCGAGGTAATTGCAGGCCGCACATCATCTACGATCAAACTGATATTTACAAAAATCTGATCAAGATTATGGTTCAGCTCCGCGCGCGCCGCCGTAGGAAAAAAATCAGAAAACAAGCTGACATTAAATTCATTCACATCAATAAAAAATGAAACGTCCTTGTCCTTCCAGTTCGCCTCGATCATCACCAGCGCAAGATCGTCATGCGGAATTGTAATACGCGAAACATCCAGTGTATCGCCTTGCAAAGTGGTTGATATAGGGTCTTTGAACCCCTCGACTACATATTGCCGCAGCAAAAACCCATTCTTAGAGGCCGTATCTTCAGCATATAATGTACCGAATTTTGACCCGGGCAAACGATTGCGCACCGCGCCGTTAAATGTTGATTGTGATGATGGTTTCGTCATAAAACACACTCCCTTTTTATGATATTTTAATATCTTCATCGAAAACGCCCCTGTCAGAGCTTCTTTATTTTTGGATAATCTTTATTACCTCATTTTTTATAAAGTAAAGCTTACTAAAATAACCAACAAAGTCAATAACTCTTTTGCATTGCACCATTTCTGATTTGGTGTATAATTTTGCCACCGCTGGCATAATATAGCGCCAAAACACCCCCGAAATTCACAAAATACAAAGTTTCACCCGCATTGATCAATGCAGGCTTTGGCATGACAGCCGCTTATCCCGTTGATCGCGGCGTCCTCGTCACACAAAATCTATACGGCGATGTATTATCCGACGTCATGGCATTTCAGGCACACGGCTCTCTCGGACTTGCCCCGTCTGTGAACCTTGGCGGCACAAGCGACCAGCCGATTGCAATGTTTGAAGCCGTGCACGGCACAGCCCCCGATATCGCGGGGCAAGGCATAGCCAACCCGAGTGCATTTCTTTTATCCGCACTGATGATGCTCAAATTTATCGGTCAGGATAATGCTGCGACCACCATCCATAATGCCCTTATGAAAACATGGGAAGACGGACAGGCAACGGGCGATATCCAATTGCGCAGCAAAGATGACAAAGTCACGCGCGGCACGCTTGGCACACAAGATTTCGTGCAGGCTGTTATCGGAAATCTCGGTCAAAAACCAAGCCTGGATTTACGCCAAATTATATGAGTGATGATTTAAAAGCCGCACTGCCCGCGCCGAATTAAAAAACAAAGCCGATACGCTATAGACTATAAACGGCCGCGACACATAGTTATCTTTATTTCCGCAGCAGTTTGATCATAATCTCGCCGCCATCATGGTCATGCCCAATGCTCTTAAAACCGCAACGATCATATAAATGCGTTTTCTCGGGATATGTGGAAATTATAACAGTGGCACTCTTTTGTGCCGCTTGATTTATACTCTCTAAACACGCCTCCACCAGCATTTGACCAACCCCTTGAGATTGGTAATCCGAATGCACACCCACCCAACTAATGCCCCAAAAATCTACAGTAAACAATTCTTCAGAATACGCTACTGTTCCTATCAGACCGGCACCGGCAACTTCTGCAACCAAAAAAGAGGGGCGCCGAAAATCCTGTGAAAACATGCTCTCAAGAAAATTCAAAGCTAAGGTACGATTTTCTTCCCCGTAAATTTGGGTCAGAAGATGTTCTAATTCGCCTATATCCGTTTCAAGCGCAGATCGAATCTTCACTATATTCTTTAACATTTTTTAACTTTCAATTAAACTTTTTCACAAAGCTATCCAGCACGCGTTTTTTGCCGCCGTGATCGAACACAATATCCAGCTTATGCCCGTCAATATGAATGATCGTGCCGTAGCCGAATTTATCGTGAAACACGCGGTCTTGCACCGCCATGATTGTGCCGTCTTCGCTCATGACTTTGCGCTCGCGGCTGCGCTCCTGTGTCCGTGCCGCCGCGGCCATGCCCGATGAATCCCAGTGCGATGATCGGCCGGGGCCGTATAATCCCGCGTCCGTTTCCGCCGTTATATCATCTTCGGGCAGCTCATCGACAAAACGCGCAGGAACGGCATTAACCCATTGCCCGTATATACGCCGGTTTCCGGCAAAGGAAATATATGATTTTTTGCGCGCCCGCGTGATACCGACATAGGCAAGACGGCGCTCTTCCTCTAATCCCTTCAGGCCATTTTCATCCATCGTGCGCTGTGACGGGAACAATCCCTCTTCCCAGCCCGGCAAGAACACGGCATCAAACTCCAGCCCCTTTGCCCCGTGCAGCGTCATAATCGTCACAAGGTCGGTTTCTTTTGTATCCTGTGTTTCCAGAACCAAGGCCACATGCTCTAAAAATTCGGGCAATGTTTCAAATTCGGACAGGCCGGAAATAAGCTCGCGCAGATTTTCAAGACGCCCGGGCGCTTCGGGCGTTTTATCCATCTGCCACATCTGTATATAGCCGGATTCTTCCAAAATCATACTCGCAAGCTCTGTGTGCGGGTTCGTATCCATCATCCCGCGCCAGCGCTCGAAATCATCGGTCAGTTTCATCAGGGTCGATTTCACCTTCGGCCGCAGCTCGTCACTTTCACAGAGCGTCAGGATCGCATCATAAAGACTGATCCCCTTGCTGCGGGCAAAGCTGTAAAGTGTTTGCAATGTCGCATTGCCAATGGCGCGTTTGGGCGTATTGATAATGCGCTCCAGCGCCAGATCATCCGCAGGCTGCACGGTGACGCGCAAATAAGCCAGCGCGTCCCTAATTTCAAGCCGTTCATAAAATCGCGGCCCGCCAATGACGCGGTACGGCACGCCCAGTTTGAAAAAACGATCCTCGAACTCGCGCATTTGAAATCCTGCGCGGACCAAAACGGCAATCTGGTTCAAATCCCATTTTTTGCGCTGTAAAGTCTCGATTTCCTCACCGACCCAGCGCGCCTCGGCCTCGCCGTCCCATAAACCGCGCACGGATACTTTCTCGCCTTGTTCCTGATCCGACCAAAGCGTTTTGCCCATACGGTCCTGATTATTTGAAATCACGCTGCTCGCCGCCGAGAGAATATGGCCTGTTGATCTGTAATTTTGTTCAAGACGTATAATTTTTGCGCCCGGAAAATCCTGTTCAAAGCGTAAAATATTACCCACTTCCGCCCCGCGCCAGCCGTAAATCGACTGGTCATCATCGCCGACGCAGCAAATATTCACGGGCTTATTTTCTGTTTCTTTGTTATATCCCTTGTTATATCCTTGGGCCCCCGCCAAAAGCCGCAGCCACATATATTGCGCGACATTTGTATCCTGATACTCGTCCACCAGAATATATTTAAATTGGTTCTGATAGTCCTGCAGAATATGCGCGTTCGCAGGATCGCGTAAAATCGTAATCACATGCAGCAATAAATCACCAAAATCACAAGCATTTAAAACCTTGAGGCGGTCTTGATATTGCCTGTAAATCATCACCAGCTTTCCGTTTGCCATTTCCCCGCCATCAGAGGGTTTCAAATCGCGCGGCAAACGCACCTTGTCTTTCCATTCGCTGATTTTGCCCGCCATGACTTTCGGCGCCCATTTTTTTGTATCCAGCTCGGCATCAATCATAAGCTGCTTGATAAGGCGCACCTGGTCATCCGCATCAATAATCGTGAAATTCGAAGCCAGCCCCACCAGATCGGCATGTTTACGCAGCATCCGCGCCCCCAGCGCGTGAAACGTCCCCAGCCACCAGCCATCAACGGCTGGCGGGCGACCATCTGCCGCCATTTCGCCGAGTAATGTGCGCACGCGCTCTTTCATTTCCTGCGCGGCTTTGTTCGTAAACGTCACCGTTAGGATTTGCTGCGGCCATGCTTTGGCCTCGCATAATATATGCGCCAGCCGCGTCGTCAAAACCCGCGTTTTACCCGTGCCCGCACCCGCCAGAACCAGCAACGGCCCGTCAATCGTCTGCACGGCCTCGCGCTGCGGCGGATTTAAACCCAGTATATAAGGCGGAATAATCTCGCCCGTTTCGGCATCGATCCGATCCCCCGTTTCATCCTGAGAATCCACCAGATCATCATAAAGCGCATCGCGCTCCTGATCGTTGTCGTCGGGGGCGTTATCCATAGAATCATTCATATCTTTTGTGTCCGCATTTTGCATCCTATATTCATAAGCCCTCCGCGCCTCACTTTCAACCATGCATCCCCCACGAACAATATTCACCCCACAATATTGTTTTGCTTTAGACATTTACAGTTAAATATAGGATTATATTTTTGATTATGTGCTTTACGAACCAAGATTATGGACCAATAAAAAAGAAATTAGGCTATTGACCTTTTCTTTGGATGTAATGACATTACACAGCTTTTCTTCAAAAGTCTTTTCAACCTCGTTACAACCATGCTCTTTGGCAAATTATTAGAATTTACTAATTTATGATTTCTTTATTTGCCATTAGGCTTATCTAGCTTTAAATCGCCCTGTGCGGGTGGTAACGGCTCAGAAATCGTTACAGAGCCGAATGAAGTTGTAAGTAAACCTAGTTTTGTTAAACCTCTATCATACGAATAGAAAGTAGAAATGCCATAAACCATAGCTGTTGCTACATGAATACCATCTTTTGGGCTTACTCCATATTCCCATACCAACTCTTGTGAAATTTCTGCTAATCGTCTATTGACTCCTTTAGGCACAATCCATTCATTGGCAAACAACGCCTTAACCTGGTCGCGTTGTTCTTTCGGTATAGGCGATTTAACCCCCTGAAGGCTCAAAACCTCGGCTATTGCAAGCGATGAAGTAAGAATCTTTAAATTACCTTTTGAGGCGTCCTCAAAAAGTGTATTAATAACATCAGCGCGATTTTCTTCGTCTTGTAGCCAAGCCAAAAACACGCAGGAATCAAAATATATTACGTCAGACATATTCTTTTAAAATTCCCCTCGTACTTTTATAGTCTTGTATGTTCGTGGCCTCTGGTATGAGATTAAATCTATCTACAAGTATTTCGTATGGCAATCCA
>Ga0136600_1001186_pt1 | contig 12374 bp, 2 predicted proteins | sample AntRauMFilla2698_FD_104634 | JGI IMG/M metagenome (GOLD analysis project Ga0136600, IMG submission 104634) | Saline lake microbial communities from Rauer Islands, Antarctica - Metagenome Filla 2 #698 | ecosystem: Environmental > Aquatic > Non-marine Saline and Alkaline > Saline | place...
GAAACTTCCTGGCCCGCCAGCATGGCTTTAATCTGAGGTGCCTTGTTGCGTGCAATTCGATGCAGGATACTGTGCCGAGCGTAACGCCATTGACTGTCGATGCTTGTACCTTGACGATGGTTATCGGTATTGCTGAAAATAGCCGTGACGCTCTGGCCGAGGCCACCATTACGAGCTGTGAACAGGGCGTAGCCCTCACCACGGGGGTCAGCAGGATCCTTGAGCAGTTCATGGGTCACCTTGGTATAGCCTGCGGCCTCAAGCGTGTCCCAGTCGGTCTCACGAGCCACGATGACATCGACATACGGATCGTAGGTGTCCTTGGTGTACCCTTGGACGATTTGGGTCTTGTCACTACCAAACAGGCTCTTGTGAGCTTCAACTTCCATTTGCTTATGCGCCCGAAGCAGGAATTCCACACCATTGAGATCGGCGCCATCTGTATTGCGCCCTAACTCTCGGGTCATGACTTCGGCCACCAGCTGCCTAAAATCTTTCGGGCTACCGGACGGTGCACCCTGCCGATCAATGGCCGTCAGTGTGGCAATCTCGGCAATAATTGGTTCTACTGCAGCGGCTGTATCAGCCGAGACGGTGTACTTCTGCGCCGTACCCAGCTTGTTGGCGATGTTGTAGGCATTGCGCATCAGTATCGGCGTCTTGACGTGGCCGGTAGCCATGTGGATACCGAGGGCCTTGGCCTGCTTCTCGTAGAAGGATCGATCGTTGGCAGGCAGCTGAGCCACCAGTGCAGAGATTCGATCCTGGCGCTTGCTCTGGCTCTCGACCAGCTCAAGAATTTTCGGAATGCTGTGATTGTCCATCAGGATGTGGGCGCCAGTACGGACCAGGATCTTGGTCAACGCTTCGGATTCCTGGGCAGAAAGTTTGCTTCCGAAGGCTGCCAGGATTTCCTTGCCAACTTCAAGGTTGAAGCGCTTACGTTTCTGCTCCATGGTCTTGGTGCTGGCCAATAGTTGAGTCAGCCGAGCCAGGATGTCATCATCGCCCCGGAGCTCGGTCCAGGTCTGGCCGATGAACCCGACCTTCTCGTCAGAGTTGCCGTCACGGACTCGCTTGATCTGATCCATCAGGAGACCAACTCGACCATCCATGGCCAGCTGGGTGATCTTGCTACCTGCCTGAATGAATTCACGCTTGGAGTTCTGGAATACGTCCTTCTTGGCAATGTTGCGAACACCTTCGCGGACCTTTTCGGCCAGCTGCTGACTCCGGGCTTCGAGACCAGTCTCGCCACGCTTGCGAGCTTTCTCGATACGACGTTGGCTCTTCTTCTCCAGCAGCGTCATGTTCCGTATCAGCTTTTCGGCTGCCTGGGTGTAGCTCTCATCCGAGCGCAGTCCTGCAAAGCGACGCATCAACAACGACCAGCCAAGTTGCATCAGATGCTGGATACGCTGGAATAAGTTCTTGCCCTGCAGTTCGACTTCGCCACGCTTCAGGTATTGCTTTCTCAGTGCACTGGTCAGCGGTGGATAAACAGCAACCGCGGCCATGAACTTGCTCAGGAACGGTGTGATGTTGCCATCGGCATCTTTGTCGATCTTGAAGATCGCGTCGAACAGCGAACGGTAGTAGTCCTGTTGATCCTGGCTCAGGTTGCTGAAGTCCCCGTCATACATGATTTCGGGCCCCAGTGCCTTGGTGGCATTATACAGTTGCCGAACTTCTCGCCTGATACTGGTGGCCTTCGGACCCTTAAGCCCGAGTGTTTCACGCATAGCCAATTCCAGGGACTCGAGCACGTAGTGTTCCTGAGGGTTGAGGTCCATCAAGTTGGCCACGCTGTTTGCGTCGAACGAAGGCTCTCCGTTGGCGATGTTTTCAGCAAATACGTCTTCGGCCGTAAACGGAGTTTCACGTTTTAGGCGTTCTTTGAAGGCACCGTCCTGAAAAACCGCATTGGTGATGTTGGTTAGAATGTCTTTCAAATAATTGGCTCGACCAAGATCGAGTGGCTTGTTGCCTTGACCCAGCGCATCGAAGACTTCCTGTGGTGACAGACTAAATGCACTGGGCGTACCCAGTGACATCGGCAGAATGGCAGTGTTGCCACTACGTTGGCGCTTGATGCCGCTGGTTTCAGCGTGCTTCATCACGATGGCGCTATTGGCGATCAAGGATCCAAGACCTGTGGTCCACGCCTGAGAATTGCGATTCTTGAAAATCAGTCCTGCCAGACCCTTGATGAAAGACAGGAAACCCGATTCTTTAACCTGGGTCTTGAGCTCATTCTGCGCCTCAGTGTTGAGCTGGAGCTTCGACAGGACTTGATCCTGGAAGTCGGCGTTCGACAGGCCCCAGGCAATCAGCTCGTCGACATTGGCAATCTTGCCTTTGAAGAACTCGAGATTTTCTTTCTCGATGAAGGCCTGAGTCTTCGTGAGAAGCTCCTGAAGGCGTTTGTGAGCCTGAACCGCAGCAGGGCTCTTTTCTTGACCGCTTTCGACTGCACGCAGTACGCTGGACGTGCCTGCGTGAATCAATTCGTGCAGCAGGATCTCTGTCGTGAGCATCGAATCCATGAAATCCGGGCTCTTGACGCCGATCCAACCGTCCGGGTGGTAGAAAGCGCCAGCCTGCTGCAGGTTCTCGATGCCCTCGATGGGCGCCGAAGTCGGCTTGATCAGGCGGATTTCCATATCCGGATCGATGATGCCCTGCAGGGTGTTGAGCAGTCGGGTCTCAAATTCGATCAGTTCCGGAGTCCGGCCGCCTTCATGGATCCGTGCTCTCAGGCTCTTAATCATGTTCCGAGCGTTGGTCGAGCCCTGATTTCCGAACAGTCGGACAAGCTCCGGATCGCTGTTGAAGCGGGCTGGACCGACCAGCCCCCAAGCTGACTGGTTGGGTTCCTGTTCGAGGTCGGTGGGGAACTCGATGTATGGATTGGTTTCAGTGCCTGCTTCTTCGGTTTGGACCTGAGCCAATTCGGCCTGGACCTGAGCCAACAGTTTCTCAACAACCTTGCGATCGGTATCGGTGATCCGGTACTCGGTACCATCCAGTGAATACTGGCTGACCATGCTGAGATTCTTCATGAACTCCAGCTTGTCGGCTTCCATCTGGTAGGCCTGTTGGGTAAATTCTTTAATTAGCTGCTCACCGTCCCAGCTTTTGCCCATTCGTAGACTGAGTGCTCGGCGGCCTGCCGTATCCAGGGAAGTGTAGAGTTCCCGTAGTGCGGCATCAGAATCCTTCAGCGTTTTGAGCATTTCGAGCGGCAGCGAATATTCGGCCATTGTCCGGAAGGTGTTCTTGTTGAGTAGCTTGCCACCTTCCACGACATCATTGATGCCGAAACCAAGTGCATCATGGATGTTGAGTGCATCGAACTTGGCGTAGGTCTGGGCGGCAATGGCCGAATCAGTGGAATGGATAGCCAGTACAACAGCTCGAACGCCGGGTTCCTTGAAGCCAGGCTTACGGGAACGCAGCCGTACCCACTGGGTAATGGTTTCACCATCCCGGGTGTGGTCGTTCAGGGCATGTTTGCCCTTGACCAGGACAAAGTTGTTTCGGATTTTCTTTTCGAACTGTAGCTGCTGGGAATAAACTTGACTGTCCCCGTCTTCATTGGTGGTGCGCTTGGGCAAAAACAAGCCCTTGGTCCGATCGCCCTGGTTGCTCAGCCGGGACAAGGCGGTGTGCACAAATGGCAGCATTTTGCCCAGCTTGCGGTCGATCTCTTCGTAGGCTTCCTGCGACAGATCCTGGGTCAGTTGACCCTTCTTGTTGACCCGCAGGGTGCCGTCTTTGCGGCCCTGCTCAAGCGCCTGATCAACCAGCGTCTCGTGGGCTGACATGTAGATCTCGAATATGGCCTCGCTGACTTTAAAGACTGACGATCGGCGGGCCTTGAATTCCCCGAACTGGAAGTTCAACGCGTATTCAACAGGTTCGCCCAACTGTTCGATGTAGCGGTCCTTCAACTCTCGGACTTGTACATTAGTCAGTACAGCTGTGATGTCGGTGACCTGGTTTCGTTTGGACAGTAACCGATTGATGCGCATTTTGATCTCTTGCTGCGCAATGTAGTTGCTATCGTCTGAAGACTTCTCAATTGCTGCATAATAGCTTGAGATGAATTCTTCAGCCATAGTCTCCATCGTGCGTTCTATGCCAGAGCCGAACTTTAACTGGGTCAAAGGTGTCTTGACCAGTTTGCGACCCCCTGTATCGGAGAAGTTGCCGGTGAAGTAAAGAATGTCACGAATAACCCCGTAGTCGTCAGGATTCTGCATTCTGTAGTTCAATGTTTTTTGTATAAAGTGAGACAGGGTTTCGTACATGTCTCGACCGTTATGCTCGCTTTTGAACTGGCTGTGGTTGAGGATGCCCTTATTCACAGCTTCCTGGCCCATGAGGCCGACCTTCATACCCAACCAAGGGCCGATCGTACCGAACATCAGGTTGGTCAGTGCCGGACCGTTGGTCACACCGTCGATTTCGATCATGACATTGGTAGTGAATGGTTGACCTTGTTCGAACTGAGCCATCTGTTCTAGAACATGGAATGACCACAGGTGTTCACCACCTTTGTCGACAGCAGCCTGGATGGCAGCCTTGTCGTCATCGTTGAGCTCGTCTTTCCGGATGGCCTGCATTCCCGCGTCAATAACGGGATCGGCTATTAACGATTCGTAGTGAGCCACGGCAGATTGCAGATTGTGCTTGTCGACGGCAAAACCCATGCCCTGAGCCACGGCCACCTTGAACAGCCTACCTTTCTTATCATCGGCGGCTGGATCAATTTCGGTTTCCCAGGCCTTGGAATACATCAGGTGACGATGCACTTTCGAAGACTGCGGATTCATGATGGTGTGGGCCAGGCCAACTCGCTGCTGAACCCAGACAACTGGCGTCAGGTAAAACGGTGCATCACCGTTGGATTCACGGAAATCTAGCCAGCTCTGGATGTCCCGGATAATACTTTCGTTACTAGCCTCGACCGACTCTTTGTTGGCCTCATGGATCATCGTGTTTTCACTGGCCGTCCTCACACCGGCAAGACGCCCGATCCCTTCTTGACCAAACTGGATCAACTTGTTTCCGACCGACTGGTTCAATACCTGCTTGCGGTTGGAAACTTTCTCCAGGATCTTGGCCAGGATGGAAGGAGTGTTCTTGACGCCGATGGGTGTGTTGTCCTCGCCACCCTGATTGTCCTCTTGCTCAGCCAGATCGGTGTTCTCACGACGGGCATCATAAGAACCTGGCTTGCTGGCAGGTTCCCGGTTGCCTTCCGGCGCTCCGAAGAGTTTTGGCAGGACAGTTCCCGTACCGCGGGAAGCCCCGACGATTTCTAGTAACTCCAGGTCGTTGTACTGAAACATTACCAGATTGTGCGCAATCAGCTTGCCGCGGTCCTGATTCCGGTTCAGTATCGGATTGCGTGATTCCCGCTTGATCAGCAAACCACGCTCAAGCATGAGGGCAACGGCATAACCGCCTAGAGCGGCCTGCAGGTTGCCGAACTCTTCCCGAGGCCTGCTCGGGTCACGCTTGATGCCCAGATAGCTGGTGATTTGCTGGCCCATTCGCTGGGCAAGAGCATTCTGTCGCATCAGCGGTTCGCCAAGCAGATTCCACTCTTCTTTCGAAGGCTTGGTTTTAGGGTCACGTCCCAAGATGGCATTGATGTCGCCCGGGTAGTTCCTGCGTTTGGAGCCTCTCTCTGCAATTGCGGTATAAGCCGCAGCAATGATGGCGGCACGGAAGTTCGGTGGCACATCCCGGCCCAGGGTTCGAACCAGGTTGGTGTATTCGAAGCCGGGGCTGGTGGCTTTGCTGCCGATCTTGTTCAGTGTGTCATTGGCCTTGCGAGCAAAGCCAGCAAAATGATGAAACATTCGATCCTGCTTGGGCGTGATCTCCTGTTCGATATAGCGCTGCAGGATGGTAACCAGATTTTCTCCACTGTCAAGCAAGACTTTCAGGAAGTCTTTCCGAACCACTAGTGGGTTGACAGTGACGGATCTTCGGCTGGCCGACCTTTTCTTGTATAGGGGAGACTCTTGCGCAGTCTCTTCAGTCGTTTGTGTGGGTTCGGGCTTGGCCTGCTCGTCGGTTCGGGTGTCGGTATTGGTTTCGGTTTCGTTGTTTGCCTCCCCGCCCGCATCCGGCTCCTGCGCGGCTGGCGCCGCTTGGGCCTCCGCGGTCGTGTCGGCAATAAATGGGGTAACTTCATTGGTCGTATCGGTAATAAATGGGGTAACTTCATCTTTATCTACGGAAGAGTCACGCTCAGTTTGTCCGCGGGTTTCAGGCTCTGCAGAAACTCCTGCTGATTGCCTTGAAACTCCTGCGGGCTGCTCTCCTCGCGCTGCTCGTTTACCGTATCGCTCTTTTGCCTCTTTTTCGGCCTTGAGCCTGGTGTCTGCTTCAGCTTTGTTCCGTCCTTTTTCATAGGTAATTTCCAGTCCTTGTTTGTAAATGATAGAGCCGTCTTCAAGCGTCCTTTCCAACCTAATCTTGGCCAGGTCTGTGTTGATGGCTTCCATGATCGGGCGAGTGTCCTGCTTTGTCAGGATGTAAAACTCGTCACCCGAGATATGGAAACCTTCGCCTTGTTCAGTGTGTCGGGCAATAACGGTCCCGATTGCCTTGAGCAGCTGGTCACCGACATCAGGGCTCATGTTGTCGTTGATCCACTTGAGGCTGTCGGCATCGATCGAGATGACTGGGCCTTCCCAGTTCTTGAGGGCTTCCTCGAATGCTCGTCGATTTCCAAGTCCAGTCAGACCATCTACCAGGAGTTCACGAATTGCCTCTTCCAGGGTCATTTCACTGACGGCCTTGCGTTGAGTTGTATCCCCACGACGCTCAGGCTGACCTTCGGGGGGTCTTTGGGACGACTCATTGGTCTGGTCAATCTCGACGTTCGCAAAACCTGGTTGGGTTACCGGCTGTACAGCGGGGATTACACTGCGATCGAAACCGAAGTCAGGTTGAACCTGTGCCTCATTCTGTGCGTTTTCGGTGGTTTGTGTGTTTTGGGAAACACTCTGTGCCTGACCGGAGTCTGGCTGCAGATTTTCCTGACCGAAGTCTAGCTCCAGCTGTGCGTTTTCGGCGGTTTGTGTGTTTTGGGAAACACCCTGTGCCTGGGCGTCTTGGACGCTGCGGCTGAGAATGATACCAGTCGAGTTGATTAGCTTGACTTCGTTGTCGATGTTGGCTATGAAATCTTCACCGCTGATCTTGCCATTCTTCATTTGAATGAATTCAAAGGCGCCCAGCTGCGATTGCAGAAGGCGGTTCTTCCTACGCTCGGAAGGTGTTTTACCCCACGGCGTGCCTTTTTTGCCCACCTCTCCGTGAACCCAGCCGGTGCTGCTCTTCGGATCCTTGTAGATGTAGGTCGGCCGACCTGTTTCAGCCGCCAGTTCATAGGCTTTCCTGGCGGCCCGGAGCTTGGACGTGTGCTTTTTGGCAAACTCCCGCAGCGTGTTGATCACGGCCTCGGCCTTCTTAGTGTCTCCACTTTCCAGTGCACGGCCAACATCACGACGATATTCGTTGACGCCTTTGAAACCAGGAGCACCGTGCATGACGTTGCTGCTGACCTCCTTGGAGTTTTTCTTGAGATTGTTCAGTTCGTCGTGAGCTTGAAAAGACGCCTCGACTTCACCAATGTAGATGCGCTGCTTCTCGGTCAGCGATGAGCTGTCTTTAAGTTTCTGGAGATCTTTCAGGACTTCTGAGGGTCCATATTCGTTCCGATTCAGCGCCATGGTGTGGATCACTCGATCGGCGGCTGCGGTGCCTTCCTCACTGGCCTCAGGCTGCGTTGCTGTCTCGAGGTCCTGCTTGCGCTGGGCTTCCTTGGCGAAGCGCTGCTCAGCTTCGATCATCATTTCGTAGCCAATGAAACCATCACTGGCTCGACGGGCATGTTCCCTGGCTTCACGAGTAGCCCGGGTCAGTTTCCGAATCTCGATCGGATTGACATCTTTCTTGGCACTTTCCTCTTCCAACTGCTTGCTTAGTTCAGCGGCCCGGTTCTGGGTCTCATCCCGGATCTTCTCGGCATTCTGCTGGGCTGCCTTTTGTTCTTCACCTTCCAGGCTTTTAGCCCGATCCAGTTCGATAATCATGGCTCGAGCCGGATTGTAGGTGCGAACATCCTCGGCATCCAGGAGACTGTCGACGCTACGGTCTCCATTGCGAATTTCCTTGTCGTATTGATTGACAAGGTGAGTGTTCATTCGCAATTTGGGACGATCTTGTTCTCTATCTAGTGCTTTAACAGCGCTCTCACCAGTACTGGTCATGATCATGCCTGCACTACCGATCGATGCGAAGCCGCCGCCTGATGCAGCACCCAACAAACCAGCAGTGAGGAGTGACTTGCCGGAAGCTGTTCCATCGAACGGGTTATCTTTGGATTCTTCAACCGCTGTCTGATAGACCTCAGTAAAGCCCTCGGTAGTAATAGACTTGGCGAGGTTGACTGTGGCTTGGGTGTAGGCACTTTTGGCCGCATTGGTGATTCGATCCGGCGTCACTTCGAGGACTTTGGTGACAGCTTTGCTGAAACCAGCACGTCCCTGGAGTGCTTTGAGCATTGTCAGGTTACCGGCTTGCTCGGCCAGCATCGCTGTGCCAGACCAAATGGCCATGGAAGCGCGGTCTTCATCGCCCGGGGGACGACCGTGCTCTTCCTGGTAAGCCATTAGTTTCTCACGGTAAATGTCGGTGGCGTAAGCGGTGTTGATGGCGGCAAGGACTTTCTTGCTGGCACCCCCGGCAATGAGATAGGGCAGCTGCTGCGTAATAAATTCAAACGTGGCACCAGGGTTGTTCAGCAGATCTTTGCCACCATCGCGGATCATCTTGCCGACACCGAGCATGGTGTCTGCAACGGCATCGTCATAGTTGCCCGTACTGGCCGCCTTGCTCGCTTCTTCCAGATGTCCTTTATGGCGATCATAGGTAGCGCCGATGTCGTTGGTCAGAACGACACGATCACTCTCATTGTAGAGCTTGGCAAATTCGCTGTTCTCGAACTTGTCGCTGATTTCTTGAGCACGTTTGAGACTCTTTTCTGCGGTGAACAGGCGTTCCCGGTAAGACATTCCCCGGCTGGGGCCTATTACTGCTTCAATCAGTTTGAATGGCGAATTCAGTGGATTCGGTGACGGGGACAGCGCTTCTTTCGCTGTGTCGGTGAAACTGTTGGTCCTTGTCCCACTCAGGAGTTTCTCTTCATCAGGGGTAAGATCTCGCTCGCCCTTCTTATTGATCATCCAGAGATCCAGGACCTCTTCAGGAATACCGTCGAGCATTTTGGTGGCTCGCATGGTATCGGGTGCGGTAACAAAGTCGCTGGCCCACTTGTTCAGGGTTTCGGTGCCGATGCCTACCAGAGCGTTGATAGCACGACCCGTGACGGTATCGAGCTCTGCGTTGTTGACCAGGGCATCTCTTTCGTAGTCCCGGTTTTGCTGTTGGATCTCTTCGTTACGATTAAAGAATGCGTCATTGTCGCGTTTTTCGTAATAGTTCTTGACCTCGGCGGGGGCAAACCCGTTGTTGGCTTCTCGGAAAGCGTCCATACTCTCGTAATGCTCGAGATCATCAACAGTGAATTCGCGCTTGCGTTGAAGCAGTTCCTGTTTCAAAGCAGAAACCCCCTCAAGTTTCTGGGGGGTTTCGAACTCGGCACGATCCAGCCTGTACTTCTTGAACGGGTCAACCATTGGTTAGGTCCCTTGGATTATTTTTGTTGTTATCGACGGAGCGGGCGCATCATACGCTGGTCATCATAGAGGTTGGAGCGAAGTCTCCGAACCCCTGCTTCTTCGCTTGTGAGGTCTTCCTTTCGGGCCTCCGCCTGGCGTTGAAGGGTACGAGCGTGTCGTGCATCACGTCTCTGCTCTGCCGTCATTTTTTCGTAGGGGATCTCGGCCTCGACCTTTTCCCGGTTCTGTCGGCCGGTCGGTAGATCTCGGCCCACTACCATCGGGATGGGCTTCTGGCCGCGGCGAATGCGCTGTGCATTTCGTGTCGACTGCACTGCAACCCGGGCATCCGTTTGGTAAGTGTCCAGATTATTGGCCAGATCTATTTCTGCTTGTTTGAGTTCGTCCATTGCATCCTGAGTTGTTCGGAACGTTGTAATGGATTCTCGAATCTTGCGTTTGATTTCTTCATCGGAACCGCCGATTCCATCATCTCCCGGATCCCCTCTTTGTGCATTAAGACCTCCCGCAGCATGGGTCAAGATTTCCCACTGGTATTGCTTAAGAACCTCTGGGATGTTGTCGTACATGTTGCCATTTTTGGCTCTTTCGAGGGTGAGATACTTACCACTTTTATCCACTTCCGTCGTGGCCATGACTTCACCCCAGAGGCGGGTCATATGGGCGAGGGATCCATCCTCGGTAATACCCTGCTCAGCCAAGGCACTGACGAGTTTATTGGGGTCAGCTAAAGATTCTGCCGTGAATGAAGGATTCATGCTTGCACTAAGGCGACGTTGTCTGTCTTCGAACTGGGCTTTCTCGATCTTGGATCGGCGCTCGAATTCCTGATCCTGGACAATCGATACTTGTTCGAGTTCGGCCGCCTCTTCGGGGCTGACTTCAGGCTGCGACTGAGTGTAGATATCGCGGAATCGACTCATTAGCTTGAGACGACGAGCCGGGGGTATAGGATGACTCCCGTCCGGTTTTGCATTTTTGAGGGCTTCTTCGGCGCCTTTGCGCAACGTATGGAAATCACCATCTGCACCTGCAAACTCGGTCAGAATGCTTTCACCTGTCTCGTTCCACTTACGCTCTTGCTCCTGGCGTGCTGCGGTTTCCCGGCTGCGGAGTGCCTCGGTAGCATTCCAGACATCCTGCTGCAGTGGGCCACGCATACGGGCTGCACCGAAGACATCAGCGTTTGTGTCAAGAAATTCCTGCTTCTTGGCAGGGTCCTTGATTCCGCGGAGTTCCTGGATCAGGGGCTGAGCCGCTTCCTGGGCTTGGGCCAAGGTGTATTGTTGATCAGCCACCTGATCACTGCGCAGCGTCTGCAGTCGATCATCGACAGCATCCCGAGTCAGGTCCTGGTTGATCCGTGCACCGAAGCTTTCCCGCAGTCTGTTGATAGCACCGGATTCCTGGGCAGCCTGGAGCTCTTCAGGAGAGCCGTACTGACTTAGCTGGTCGAGGAAAGCATCGGTGTTGGTTTCGACATCATGGTCGAACTTGTCTTCGCGCCCCTGCTCGACAGTGCCGATAGCACCTCTGAGGCGATCCAGACCACCCATGACTGTATCGGTGGCGCCACGCATCAAATTAGCAGCGGCGTTTGCGCTCATGGTAGGACTTACATTTCTCCAGGTGATAGGCATGGCTTAAATACCGTTCTCGTTCATGTGCTCACCAACAGACTTGTACCGGGATTCAGTCCCGGCGTTGTTGATGCGAGCGCGCTGCCGGTCTCTAAGCTTCGTGTTGTAGTCCTGTTTCTGGGCATCAAAATTCAGCTGGAACTGGCGCTTGCTTTCTCTGAAGGCCTTCTTGGCCAGTCCATACTGTTTCATGCCAAGGTAACTCCCGGCCAGGCCCGTCAGGGCCGACGCCGTAGCTGCCAAGTTACCACTCGTTCCTTCATCGGGGTTTCCAAAGAGCCAGTTGATGACGCCACCGGACTCAGACTGTTGAGGACCAGCGAGCTTCTGGGCCGTTTCCAGGGCGTTTCCGCCGAGCATGTCGCCAACACTCCCGCCGCTGGGACCACGGCCAAAGCCGAAGAGAGATTGTAGATAGTCAGGTGATAAAGCGGGTTGTTTCATGATAAAGCTCCAAAGTCAGGTGTGGGCGGCAGTCTTAGCGCGTTGTTCACGTAGTTAGTTATTGTTTCAAGACTTCTGACACCTACATTCCCACTGTGCGCTGTTCTTTCAAAGTAAGCCTCAGTTGGTTCGCCAATCAGTGTCAGTGGCTGCATTCGTCGGACAAAGTATAAAGGATCTAGGTCAATAGGGGAAGCCAGGACTTCATGCATTTCTTCAAGTTCTTCAAGCTTTTCCTTGGCTTCTTCTGCAAATGCCCCGTGCTCGACCTGCAAATTCTCCATATCCGATGCAATTGTGCTGCTGATTCCATTGTGGAGGCCTGCAGCTACCTTCAGATAATTCATGGCAGTCTCGTTGATGGCTTTGGAGCCTTCAGCGAGATTGCCTACCATCTTTTTGCCCGCGACGACTGTCACAGCCAAGGCCAACCAGAAAGCAATTTCAGTTCCAATTGTTTCAACTACGAATTTGAAAATGTAATCCAGGATCAGAGTCTTCAGGATAAAGGCTAGTGTAAATTTCAGAATGACAAAGGCAGCTGCAGTAATCGCTGCGGCAC
>Ga0136600_1001187_pt1 | contig 12352 bp, 10 predicted proteins | sample AntRauMFilla2698_FD_104634 | JGI IMG/M metagenome (GOLD analysis project Ga0136600, IMG submission 104634) | Saline lake microbial communities from Rauer Islands, Antarctica - Metagenome Filla 2 #698 | ecosystem: Environmental > Aquatic > Non-marine Saline and Alkaline > Saline | place...
CCGACACCGACGACTTCGAACCCCATCTCGTCGCGCGCGATGCGGGCCGCGGCGCGCACATGGGTGCCGTCGCCGAACACAAACACGCGCTTGCCGGTCAGGTAGGTGCTGTCGACGCTGGCCGAATACCAGGGCAGGCGCAGGCGCGACTCGTCCAGCGCCGGTGCGACGCCCAGCAGGCCTGCCAGTTCGGCGACGAAATCGCGGGTGGCGCCAACGCCGATGGGAACGGTCTTGGTGAAGGGCACACCCAACTCACGTTCCATCCAGCGGCACGCACTTTCGCCGGTTTCGGGATACATCAGCACGTTGGCATGCGCGGCACCCAGCCGGGTGATATCGCTGGGGCTGGAGCCCATGGGGGCTGTCATGTTTACGTCCACGCCCATGTCGAACAGAAGTCCGGTCAATTCGGTGATGTCGTCGCGGTGCCGGAAGCCCAGGGCTGTCGGCCCGATCAGGTTCACAGACGGGCGCGCGGTCTTGTCCGTGGACTTGGCCAGCGTGCGGGTGATCTGAAAGAATGTCTCATCCGCGCCGAAGTTTTCCTTGCGCTGGTAGCTTGGCAGGTCCAGCGCGATCACCGGCACGGGCAGGTTCATCGTCTCTGCCATCCCGCCGGGGTCGTCCTGGATCAGTTCTGCCGTGCAGGATGCGCCCACGATCATCGCCTCTGGCTGGAAGCGGTCATAGGCATCCTGGCACGCGGTCTTGAACAGATTTGCCGTGTCAGAACCCAGATCGCGCGCCTGAAAGGTCGTGTAGGTCACGGGCGGGCGGTGGTTGCGCCGTTCGATCATCGTGAACAGCAGATCGGCGTAGGTGTCGCCCTGAGGCGCGTGCAGAACATAATGCAGCCCGGTCATGCCTGTGGCGACGCGCATCGCGCCCACATGGGGGGGGCCTTCATATGTCCAGACAGCGAGCTTCACCGGCGGGCCTCCGCACGGGCGGCGGGCGGCTGGGCGGCATCCAGGCGCAGCACGGCCCGTCGCCGCAGCGGGCGCGAAAAGAGCCCGGCCAGATCACCTGCCTGTTCGTAGAAATGCACGGGCGTGAAAACCAGTTCGATCGCCCATTTTGTGGTCAGACCTTCGGCTTCAAGCGGGTTGGCAAGGCCAAGCCCGCACACCGTCAGGTCCGGGCGTGCGGCAAGGCACCGGTCCATCTGCAGGTCAACGTCCTGGCCTTCGGAAAAGACGGGACCTTCGACCATCATGTCCATATCCGGGCCCATCAGATCGCGGTGCAGATAGGGGGTGCCGACCTCGACCGCGCGCATGCCGCATTCACGGGTCAGAAAGCGTGCGAGCGGAATTTCCAACTGGCTGTCCGGGAAGAAGAACACAGACTTGCCATGCAGGGCCTCAGACGCTTGCGCCACGGCTTTGCGGGCGCGGGCACGGGGGGCAGCGGTGACACGGTCGAACAGATCCGCCGCTACGCCGAATTCCTGCGCGATTGCCCAAAGCCACGCCGTGGTGCCTTCTTCGCCGAAGGGGAAGGGGGCTGCGATGTGACGTGCGCCGCGGCGTTCGAGCGCCGCGTGCGTGTCGCCGAGGAACGGCTGGGTCAGTGCAAAGACGGTCTGCGCGCCAACACCAAGATCGTCATCCTTGCGTGGGGCGGGCAAAACGTGGATGGGGCCGACGCCCATCGCCTCCAGCAGGCCAACCGCCTGCTGTTCCACAACATCCGGCAGCGCGCCCACCAGCATAAGTTCGCGGGCTTGGGTTTCCGGCAGTGCGGGGACCATCGCGGCAAGGCAGGCGTCTTCGCCTTGGGTGAAGGTCGTTTCGATCCCGGAGCCGGAATAGTTCAGCACGCGCACATGGGGTCCGTGCGCAACGCTCAGCCGTTCGGCCGCCTTGGCGAGATCAAGCTTGATAACTTCCGACGGGCAGGAGCCCACGAGGAACAACTGCTTGATGTCCGGGCGGCGGGACAAAAGGCGGGCGACTTCGCGGTCCAGTTCATCCTGCGCATCGGCCATGCCGGCCAGGTCGGTTTCCTCAAGAATGGCTGTGCCGAAGCGCGGCTCCGCAAAGATCATCACGCCCGCAGCACTTTGCAGAAGATGTGCGCAGGTGCGGCTTCCGACGACCAGAAAGAACGCGTCCTGCATTTTGCGGTGCAGCCAGATGATGCCCGTCAGCCCGCAGAACACTTCGCGTTGGCCGCGCTCGCGCAGGACCGGCACATCGCGGCATCCGCTGGCGGGCAGGGGGCTGTGATCGTTCATGCCGCCGCCGCCATATCCAGCCGCGCCGCACGCAGTTTCAATATGAACTGACCTGCATTGATCACGTAGGCGACGTAAGCTGCCAACGCGAGCCACATCAGCGCAGATGGCGACATGGACCCGGCAAGCAGCCCCCAGATATACGCCGTATGCAGCGCGATCACTACAAAGCTGAACACGTCTTCCCAGAAGAATGCGTGGGCGAAAAGATATTGGCCGAAAACGATTTTTTCCCAGATCGCGCCGGTGACCATGATGAGGTACAAAAAGCCGGTCTTGATGATGACGGACACGGTCGCCGCGTCATATCCTGCGCCGGCGATCAGGTAGCGCACGACAAGCACGAGCGACACGATAAAGACGAGGAACTGAACGGGCGCAAGAATGCCCTGGATCAGGGTCCAGATGCTGGCATCGCGCCGTGCGCGCTGCTCCGCATCATACAGGGGGGGTCTTTTTGCAGTGTGGGCGGCGATGGGCGGCACGAGGGCTACTCCGGCTCTTGAAACTCCCCAAACCATGCGTGTGACGCTGCAATGTGTCAACTATAATTTACAGTCGCCCTTGGAATTTCTGCCCGACTGCCTCTCCGCCCGCAACGCTACTTCTCGGTTAAAGCATTGTTTTAAAGCCAAATCTGGGGTGGAGGGACCGGGCAGAAAAAGAAAAGCCCATTACCTTTGACATTGTGTCTGGTTTAGTGGACACTTATCTCACCAGGCCGAGGCGTTTCGCTAAGAAATGGCACCACCCTGGTCAAGGACACCCTATGCCGCTGCACAAAACGACACGACACGATCCGCCAAGTTCGTCCGACCTCATCAGTGTGCTTGCTTCGCATGTTGTTGAATCGTTGCGGGTGCGTGCTGCGTCCCGGATGCGATTTTCCGGCGGTCGTGCGTGTCCCCGGATCCTCGCCGACCTTTTTGACAAGGTGAACGATCCCCGTTTCGACAGTCGTACCGCGACTGCGGAATTGATGGAACGCGGCCTTGCGCAGGATGCGGTAAGCGATGTCTACATCCCTGCGGCCGCGCGCCAGCTTGGTGCTGACTGGACAGAAGACAGGATCAGTTTCGCGCAAGCGACCGTTGTCGCGGGTCGGCTTCAGGAAATGCTGGGATGGTTGGTCCAGTCCAACGATTTCATGGCAGAATCGCATCGCGCGACACCAAATGTTCTGTTCATGGCAGAATCGCATCGCGCGACGCCGAATGTTCTGGTTCTCAGCTTTGCCGGGGATGAGCATACGCTGGGCTGGAAGCTGATTACATTGCAGCTGCGTCGCCTCGGGGTTGCGGTGCACGCGGTTCTGGATGCCACACCCGCTGCCGCGTCCGAGATCATGGATCAAAACGCGTATGACCTTGTGCTGATCTCGTCGTCGCGGATCGGGGTCTTGGGCCAGATCGATGCGATGGTCGATTTCCTGCACGCCAAAATGGCACAGGTTCCACCATTGGTCCTTGGCGGAAGCGTGATCGACCTGATCGACGACACGCCTTTGTCAACCAATATTAAAGCCGTGACAAATAGTCTTGACCGGGCCCTGTCCTGCAAAAAAATCAATACATCTCTGCGGAGCAATTAAAAGTGACCCATAGATGAAAGCTGCGCCAATAAACCGGGCCACCAGCTTCAGCGCAGCGAATTTGGAAAGGTTTGCCAGGATCGAGCCAGGATCCCTTGGTGGGATCGTTGCTGCTGCGTCTGACATCACGATGTTGCTGACGGGCGGCGGGGTGATTACGGCCCTGATGATCAACGAAGGCAGCGGTGATCTTGGCAAGCTCGATCATTGGGTGGGGCGGCCCGTCCGGGATTTTCTGACAGCCGACTGCATCTCCAAATTCGACGCAGCGGTCGAACGGCTCGAACGCGGCTCCAGAACGTCCAGAGCGGTGGAGTTGAACCACCGTGACAATGCCATCTGGGAATTCCCGATCCAGTATACGTTTCATTCCATTGAGGCTGATGGCAGTTTTCTCATGCTCGGTCGGGATCTCCGCCCGATCGCGGAAACACAACGGCAACTGGTTCAGGCGCAGATCGCGTTGGAACGGGGCTATGAGGCACAACGGGAATTCGACAGCCGCTACCGGCTGCTGCTGGCCACCGTCACGGATGCGATCGTGCTCGTCTCGCTTGGCGACGGTCGCATCAGCGATGCCAACGACCACGCGGCCGAACTGTTTGACTTGCCGCGCAAGGATATCGTCGGCGCGGTGTTCGCCAGCCTCTTCGATGAAATTCGCCGGGCCGAGATGGAATCGAAGTTGCTGAATTCCGCCCTGTCCGAAGGCGGTGCGCCGATCATGCTCACCACCTCCGGCTCTGGGCGCAAACTCGCGCTTGCGCCCAGTGTCTTTCGTGTGGGTGGGGACCGCGTTGTCATTTGCAGGCTCACCCCCCGCGAAGAGGTTTTGCGCATTGCCTCTGACGGGCTGAACTCTGCGATGGAGGGGCTGTTCGCCGCTGCGGTCGAAGGTATTCTGTTTACGGACACGGTGGGTACGGTCCGAAATGCGAATGACCGATTCATGTCGATGGTGGATGCAGCCCATCTGCCGGCCATCAAGGGCCGCAACCTGAGCGAGTTTCTGGCGCGGGGTCAGGTCGATCTGGGCGTGGTTCTTGAGAATGTGCGGCGTGACGGCCAGGTCCGGGTCTATACCACCGACCTGATCAGCGACTTCGGATCCCGGGTGCCGGTCGAGGCCTCCGCGATATCGCTGGGCCAGGGGCGCGGCGCGCAAATTGCCTTCATATTCCGCGACAGTGCCCGGATGGAAGCTATCCGCATCCCGCCCATGGAAGGCGAAGGCAACGCGCAACAGAATATTCTTGAGCTTGTCGGGTCTGCTTCTCTCAAGGAGATCGTGGCAGAGACGAACGATGTTATCGAAAAGCTCTGCATCGAAACGGCGATCAAGCTGACGAGCAACAATCGTGTGGCGGCGGCAGAGATGCTGGGCCTGTCGAGGCAAAGCCTTTATGTGAAATTGCGTAAATACGATTTTCTGAAGAAGGGCGATGAAGAGTAGTCTTTCCCAGGTGTCAGGTGAGCCTGACACTTATTTACGGATAGCGCCCTTCTTTCTCTTGCAACGCTCCCATGTGTCAGTCTAACCTTACAGTATGAGCGTGACAGATATTCCCCTCCCGCGACGCTGGCCGGACCCCGTGGCCGCCCTCACGATGATCCGCCCGATCACGTGGTTTCCGCCCATGTGGGCTTATCTTTGCGGTGTCGTCTCATCCGGCGTGCCCATGGCCAGCGCGCCGTGGCTTGTTCTTCTGGGCGTGATCCTTGCGGGACCCCTGGTCTGCGGCATGAGCCAGGCTGCGAATGACTGGTGCGATCGTCATGTGGACGCCATCAACGAACCCAACCGACCGATTCCTTCGGGTCGCATCCCCGGCCGCTGGGGCCTTTGGATTGCACTGGTCATGACGGTCGTTTCGCTTGCGGTCGGCTGGACTTTGGGGCCGTGGGGTTTCGGGGCCACAGTTGTCGGCGTGATCGCGGCCTGGGCCTATTCCGCTGAACCCATTCGCCTGAAACGGTCGGGCTGGTGGGGGCCGGGGCTGGTGGGCTTTTGTTATGAAGGGCTCCCGTGGTACACGGGGGCGGCTGTGCTGTCTCTTGGTGCCCCCGCCGCACCTGTCATCACGCTGGCGTTTCTGTATTCCCTCGGGGCGCATGGCATCATGACGCTCAACGATTTCAAGGCACTCGAAGGCGACCGCCAAACCGGCGTGAACTCGCTTCCCGTCACGCTCGGCCCGGAACAGGCCGCCCTTCTGGCGTGCTGGGTGATGGCGGTCCCGCAGCTTATGGTCGTGGGCTCCCTTCTCTTGTGGGAACGTCCCATCCATGCCGCCGGCGTGGGGCTGGTGCTTCTGGCACAACTTGCCGCGATGCGGGTGCTGCTGCGCGACCCGCGCGGCAAGGCGCCCTGGTATAACGGCACCGGCATCGTTCTCTACATCACCGGCATGATGATCAGCGCCTTCGCGGTGCGGACGCTTGGAATTGCGCCATGACGCTTGGCTGGGTGTCGATCGTCCGGCTTGGGCTGGTGCAGATGTCGCTGGGCGCGATTGTCGTGCTGTGCACCTCCACGCTGAATCGTCTTATGATTGTGGAACTGGCCTTGCCAGCGTTGCTGCCGGGGTTGCTGGTGGCACTGCACTACGGCATCCAGATCAGCCGCCCGAAATGGGGCTTCATGTCGGATACCGGCGGGCAACGCACCCGCTGGATCCTGCGGGGAATGGCGGTGCTGGCCCTGGGCGGTGTGCTTGCGGCGGTCGCGATTGTGGTGATGGAGACCCGGTTCATTGCTGGTATCGCCCTGTCAGCGCTTGCCTATGCGATGATCGGTCTGGGGGTCGGGGCCTGCGGCACGTCGCTTCTGGCACTTCTTGCCACGGCGACCGAACCGCACCGTCGCGCGGCGGCCGCAACAATTACCTGGCTGATGATGATTGCCGGCATCGCGCTTACGGCAGGGGCCGTTGGCGCGGTCCTTGACCCCTACAGCCCCGCGCGCCTGCTGGAGATCGTGATCTGCGTGGCGCTCGCGACCATGGTTCTGACCACGCTCGCGGTGTGGGGGATAGAGGCGCGGGTCGCGCCGGCTGTGCCGGATCCGCACCCGATGCCGTTCATGGACGGCCTGCGAGAGATCTGGGGCGAGACGCGCGCGCGCAACTTCACCATCTTCGTCTTCCTGTCGATGACTGCGTATTTCATGCAGGAGCTGATCCTGGAGCCCTATGCCGGGCTGGTCTTCGGCTTCACGCCGGGCCAATCCACCAGCCTGAGCGGCGCGCAAAACGGCGGCGTGTTTCTGGGCATGCTGTGCGTCGGCATTGCGGCCACGGGCCTGCGCTTCGGGTCGTTGCGATCCTGGGTCGTTGTGGGCTGCATCGGCTCTGCCGCCGCTTTATGCGTGATCACCCTTCTGGGCCTGACGGGGCCGGTCATTCCGCTGACCGCCGCCGTTGTGGGCCTTGGCGTTTTCAATGGCATCTTCGCCGTCGCGGCCATCGGGTCCATGATGGCGCTTGCGGGCCAGGGCCGGAATGCGCGCGAAGGCACGCGGATGGGCCTTTGGGGCGCGGCACAAGCCATCGCCGCCGGGTTTGGCGGGCTTGTCGGGGCAGCGGGTGCTGATCTCATGCGTCAGTTTTTTGCGACGGATGCAGCGGCGTTTGGCGCGGTCTTCACATTTGAAGCGGTGCTTTTTCTAGTGGCTGCCCTGATGGCAGCCCGCGTGATCGAACGGCCTGCGCCGCAGATCTCACCAACTTTCGTTCCGGGAGAATGAACATGTTCGATGTCGTTGTTGTTGGCGGGGGGCCGTCAGGTTCCACTGCGGCGGAAGATCTTGCCCGATCAGGCCACACTGTGGCGCTGATTGACCGCGGGGGACGGATCAAACCCTGCGGGGGGGCTATCCCGCCCCGTCTGATGCAGGATTTCGACATTTCCGATGCGCAGCTTGTCGCCAAGGTGAATACCGCGCGCATGGTTTCGCCCACGGGGCGGCACGTCGACATCCCGATCGAAAACGGGTTCGTGGGCATGGTCGATCGCAAGGATTTCGACCCGTTTCTACGGCAGCGCGCGGCCAGTGCCGGGGCCGAACTGCTGACCGGCACATTCCTGCGGATCGAGCGGGAGGGCAAACGGCGCTTCGTGATCTACCGCGACAAGGAAAGCGGTGAGGAACGCAAGCTTCAGACCCGCATCATCATCGGTGCCGACGGGGCACGGTCAAAGGTGGCGCGGCAGCACGTGCCGGGCGGCGACAAGATCCCCTATGTGCTGGCCTATCACGAAATCATCGAAGCACCGGCGGCAAATGACGTCTATGACCCGACGCGCTGCGACGTGATCTACGACGGTGCGATCTCGCCCGATTTTTACGGCTGGATCTTTCCGCATGGCGGGACCACCAGCGTGGGCATGGGCACGATCGTGCCGGATGTGGATCTGAAGAAGGCCACTGCGGCCCTGCGCACGACCTTCGGTCTGAGCGACTGCAAGACCTTGCGGCGCGAAGGCGCACCGATCCCGCTCAAGCCGCTGCGGTTTTGGGATAATGCCAATGATGTGGTGCTGGCGGGCGACGCGGCTGGCGTGGTCGCTCCCTCATCGGGGGAGGGTATCTATTATGCCATGGTCGGCGGGCGCGTGGCCGCGACGGCCGCGGCCGCCACCATCAAGACGGGGCGGATCACCAACCTCGCCCTGGCCCGAAAACTGTTCATGCGCGAGCACAAGCAGGTCTTCAAGGTGCTTGGGGCCATGCAGAACGCGTATTACCGCAGCGACGAACGGCGGGAACGCTTTGTATCGCTGTGCCACGATGTCGATGTGCAAAAGCTGACATTCGAGGCCTACATGAACAAGCGTCTCGTCAAGGCGCGGCCACTGGCGCATATGAAGATCGGCATGAAGAACCTCGCGCATCTGACGGGCCTTGTGCAGCCAAATCACGTCTGACCCCATTGCGCTGACAGGTATCGCGCGGCGGGGCAAAGCGTGCCCCGTCGACCTGCTGGATTTTGCATGGGAATCAAGATGCTGCCCTTTCAAAAGGGTTCGTCGCGACGCAAGGCCGCGTGCGCGTTATGGTCCGCGCTCTCAAGGATTTTGGTAGGCCCGGCAGGACTTGAACCCGCAACCAAAGCGTTATGAGCGCTCTGCTCTAACCAATTGAGCTACAGGCCCCCTGAGCACCGCAGCGATACCAGACCGGGAAGGGAGGTCAAGCGCAGGACCCGTTCGCGCTTCCATTTCCGCTGCCGCTGCGCTACGGCCATCGCGTTGCGCCCATGAGCGAGGAAACCGGGATGACAGACCCGAAAAGCGGCCTGACCTATGCCGAGGCCGGCGTGGATATTGACGCCGGAAATGCGCTTGTCGAACGGATCAAACCCGCCGCGGCGGCCACGGCGCGCCCCGGCGTGATGGCGGGGCTGGGCGGATTTGGCGCGCTGTTTGATCTGAAGGCTGCGGGCTTCACCGACCCTGTTCTGGTGGCCGCCACCGACGGTGTGGGTACCAAGCTGCGCATCGCGATCGATACCGGCCGGGTGGATACGATCGGCATCGATCTGGTTGCCATGTGTGTCAACGATCTGGTGTGCCAAGGTGCTGAGCCTCTGTTCTTTCTGGATTATTTCGCGACAGGCAAGCTGGATCCGGATGTCGCAGCGCGCATCATCGAAGGCATCGCGGCAGGCTGCACGGCATCCGGCGCCGCCTTGATCGGCGGGGAGACGGCAGAAATGCCGGGCATGTACGGCGCGGGTGATTTCGATCTGGCGGGCTTTGCCCTGGGCGCGATGGAGCGGGGCAGGCATCTGCCCGCGGGCGTCGTGGCGGGCGATGTCCTGCTGGGCCTTGCATCTGACGGGGTGCATTCCAACGGCTATTCGCTGGTCCGGCGCATTGTTGAACGGTCCGGACTGGCGTGGGACGCAACAGCACCCTTCGCGGCGGACCAGATGACCCTCGGGGCCGCGCTTTTGACCCCCACGCGACTTTACGTCCGCCCTTGTCTGTCAGCGATCGCGCAGGGCGGCGTCCACGCGCTTGCCCATGTCACCGGCGGCGGGCTGACCGAAAACCTGCCGCGTGTGCTGCCAGATGGGCTGGGTGCCGACATCGACCTTGGCGCATGGGCCTTGCCGCCGGTCTTTCGCTGGCTGTCCGAAGTGGGGCAGCTTGAGCCGCGCGAAATGCTCAAGACCTTCAATGCGGGGATCGGCATGGTCGTGGGTGTCGATGCGGCCCGCGCCGATGCGCTGCACGACCACCTGACGCAGGCGGGCGAAACGGTCGTTCGGCTTGGGCACGTGACCGAGCGCGTGGGCGTTCGGTACATCGGGACCCTTGCGTGACCGCACGCGTTGCGATCCTGATCTCCGGTGGTGGGTCCAACATGGTGGCACTGGCGCGCAGCATGACAGGCGATCACCCCGCCCGCCCCGTGCTGGTTGTGTCAAACCGCCCCGATGCCGGCGGTCTGGCGCGTGCGCAGGACATGGGGCTGCAAACGGCGATTGTGGATCATCGCGCCTTTCCCGAGAACCGCACCGGTTTTGAAACCGCGATGACCCAAGCGCTGGAGGCCGCAGCACCCGATATCGTGTGCCTGGCGGGCTTCATGCGGATCCTGACACCGGGCTTCACCGACCGCTGGGCGGGCCGCATGCTCAACATCCATCCGTCGCTGCTGCCGAAATATCGCGGGTTGCACACCCATGCCCGCGCGCTGGAGGCGGGCGATAGGGTCCATGGCTGCACCGTGCACGAGGTTACGGCCGAACTGGATGATGGCCCTGTGCTTGGCCAGGCACGCATCCCCGTCCTGCCGGGCGACACGCCTGAAACGCTGGCCGCAAAGCTTCTGCCATTCGAACACGCGCTTTATCCACTGGTCCTGCGTCGCTTCGCCGAAGGCCTGCGCGCGCCCGTCACCATTGAGGCCGCCTGACCGCACCCTGGGGTTGGCCTTTGACTTGTATTCAGTGGCCGTCCCGATAGGGTGAGTTTTTATACCGAAAGATCGCCGATTTGACCATCACCACGCTGACGACCACCCAGGAGCTTGCGCAGTTCTGCGCCCGTGCCGCCGATCATCCGTTCGTGACGATCGATACCGAATTCATGCGCGAACGAACGTATTATTCCCAGCTGTGCCTGGTGCAGCTTGCGATCCCCGAAGACGGGCCCGACAGCGCCGTGCTGGTGGATCCGCTGGCGACAGGCATGTCTCTGGAACCGCTCTATAAGCTGTTTGCGGATACGTCCGTGGTGAAGGTCTTCCACGCCGCGCGGCAGGATCTTGAGATCTTCTATTTCGACGGCAAGTGCTTTCCGATGCCTCTGTTCGACACCCAGGTGGCCGCGATGGTGTGCGGCTTCGGCGAACAGGTCGGCTATGAGACGCTGGTCAAGCGGATCGTGAACGAGCCGGTGGATAAATCCTCGCGCTTCACGGACTGGAGCCGCCGCCCGTTGTCAGATGCCCAGAAAATCTATGCGCTGGCGGATGTGACCCACCTGCGCACCATCTACACATCGCTGGCCGAAAGCCTGGACAAGCAGGGGCGGCGCAAATGGGTCGACGAAGAACTTGAGGTTCTGACCAATCCCGCGACCTACGTGATCCAGCCCGAAGAGGCGTGGAAACGCGTCAAGACACGGACAACGACGGCGCGGTTCATGGCCGTCGTGGCCAAGCTGGCAGAGTTCCGCGAACGTTATGCGCAGACCCGCAACGTGCCTCGCAGCCGCGTCTACAAGGACGATGCGCTGGTCGAGCTGGCGTCGGCCAAGCCTGCGCAACCGGGCGATCTGGGCAAGCTGCGGCTGTTGCTGCGCGACGCGCGCAAGGGGGACATTGCCGAAGGTATCCTCACGGCGGTGGCCGAAGGGCTGGCCATGGCGCCCGAAGATGTGCCGCGCCCGGATCGCAGCCGTGAGAAGCTTTCGGTCAACCCCGCGCTCGCCGATCTGCTGCGGGTGCTTTTGAAGGCCAAATCCGAAAAGGCCGGGGTGGCACAGAAACTTGTGGCCAGTGCGGCCGATCTGGATCTGATCGCGGCCGGTGAACGCGATGTGGCCGCGCTGCGCGGTTGGCGCGCGGAGGTTTTCGGCAGCGATGCCTTGAGTTTGTGCAACGGTGAAATTGCGCTGGCGGCGCGGGGCCATGACGTTGTCATTGTGCCGCTCTGACCGCTTGGGCGGCTTGTGCCGCCGCGCGGTGGCTGGCAAGTTCCGACCATGACCGATTCAGCCCGCCCCGTTGACGCGCCTTTGTCGCGCGTGCACCAGATCGCCCCTGCGGGCGCATCCGGGGACATGATCACGCTGGATTACGATGCGCGGTTCGTGCGGCGCAAACGAATGGTCAGCGATGGCGGGCGGGCGTTCCTGATCGATTTGCCGACCGCCCGGTCGCTGGCCGCGGGCGAGGTTCTGCTGCTGGATGACGGCACGCGGATCTGCGTGGGCGCAGCGCCTGAGCCGCTTCTGGCGGTGCGGGGTACGCTGGTGCGGCTGGCCTGGCACATCGGCAACCGCCA
>Ga0136600_1001188_pt1 | contig 12345 bp, 16 predicted proteins | sample AntRauMFilla2698_FD_104634 | JGI IMG/M metagenome (GOLD analysis project Ga0136600, IMG submission 104634) | Saline lake microbial communities from Rauer Islands, Antarctica - Metagenome Filla 2 #698 | ecosystem: Environmental > Aquatic > Non-marine Saline and Alkaline > Saline | place...
GGATCTTGGCCTGACCACAGCGCAGATCGTCGCCGAACCACGAAACGACAAGCGAGACGGATTCGCAATTCGGAAGCTCGGTTTCAAGCGCCTTCGCCGATGCCAGAAAATCCGTGGCCGCCAAGGTGTTGTGCATATTGGCGGGCTTGTTTCGACCCGGTCCTTCGGCATAATGAACCGGAGTTGTCGCAAGCGAATATTCGCCAGTGCCGGGTATCAATGCGATCGCACGCACACCCTCAACCATCGATCCCGCACTGTCCATTGCACTTTTCTGCTCGGGGCGCACCACTTCAAACGTAAATTGAGGCACGCGATTACCAAATGGCGTCAGGTCGAGATCTTCGAAAATCACATAGGCCGTTCCGCGATATGCAGGCGCATCGGAGCCTCCCTCGAACGCAGAGATCGTTGGGTCAGGCAACTGGCTTTTTGTCCCGCGATAAACACGCAAAGACAGGCTCGAACGATCAATCTCGTTACCATCGGCCCATATGCGCGCAACATGACTGATCGTTCCCTCGCACAACGATATCGCCAGGCTCACGCTATAGCTATAAGTCGTCACTTTGGGGCCTTTGGGCGATCCAATGCCCTTTCCCCCGGAAGCCCGTTCGGTATCACGCCGCTCCACAAAAGGGGACGCCCAGATAACCTGGCCGCCCATGCGCATGCGTCCGTATATCTGGGGTACTGCCGCCCCTTCGCTCGCCCCGGTCAAACGGAACCGATCAACCCGTCCACGTTCGACCGGTTCAGATCCGCTGCCCATCAATCGCTGGTCTATCATCTGGCCGACGGTCGCGCCCGCAGCGCGGCCAATTACAGCCGCCGAAAGACCCAGAACAGATCCGCCAACAGCCCCCCCCGCGGCAGCTCCCGCCGCGGACAACAACAATGTCGCCATCAGGTTTTCTCCTCTGGAAATGCAAAACGGGCGACAATACGGCGTCGCCAGGGGCTCGATAGCGGGCTTTCGACAACCCCGTGCCGCTCATATGCGTGCAAGAATGTGCTGTTCGCACCCGTCTCGCCCTGAATGCCGACATGCTTGGCGATACTGGCCTCGCGCATTCTGAACAAAAGAACATCGCCCATAGCTTCGGAGTGAAGGTCTCGTGCCACCAGCCACTTACCTGCGGCAGCCCACAACGCTTCGTGGCTGTCGGGTTCGGCCCAGTCGGAACTGTAAAGCGGGATCGCTTCGGGCTCCGACCCGTAAAGACCGCGCCAGACGCCCCGCAACAGCCCAAGGCAGTCACAGCCCGCGCCACGGCAAGTGGCTTGGTGACGATAAGGCGTTCCGATCCAGTCCCGCGCGATTTCGACACTGCGCTGTGCGGAAGCGGTCGTCACGACCCGCCTCCGCCACCACTTCTGGGATATGCCATGAGCCAATCCTCTCCGGGGATGTGTGGAAAGCCGCGAAAATTCAGAAAATTGGAAACTTCCTCCGGCAGGTGTCTGCGCGCTTGTCGCAGCCAGCCCGGGCGACGACGGAATCGCCGACCGCAAGCGTGGCGCGCAATTCTCCCCAAAGCCGGATCACTCTATCTGACCCGACAGGGGCATCGTCCTTGATCATGGCGACCAATCCGTCGGCGTCGCCGGAAGTGACCTCCATCCGGCCACGCGCGAACCAACCCTCTTCCCGGGACCCAAGTCCGCTGACCAGATACTCCTGAGTGCCCAAAACCTCGACAATCGTCCCACTGGAAGTGAACGATGCAGACCCAAGGTCGACACGACAATCTCCGTCACCCAGCGACGCCGCGCATTGGCCCTGATAGACCCGCCCCTGCGGCTGGTTGAGCCTTTCCGACAGACCCCGTAGTTCAGCGCGAAAGCTCCCGCCGCCGGAAGATACTTCTCCGATGCGTCCTTCAAACAGCTGGTAGCGTGTATCAAGAGCCATCCAGTTCACCAGCCAGGCCCGCACGCTTGCATCGTCAAACCGTCCGGCCGTCAGGTCCGCCTCGTTCACGGACTCGCTGCTCAGCGCACCCATCGCTTCGCTGTTGTCCACGGAAAGCCCCGTCGTCTGCTGCAAGGCTTCGCCGGTCAGACCGGTATCTGCCCGAAAGACATATCCGTCGAACATCAGATCGCGATCATGGTCCGTGAAGCCAAACCGCTTTCCATCACGGCGCTCCAGCGCCCAGCACCGACACAAGGTGGTCGTACCAGTCTTGAGATGCGCCTCCATCTCAGGCGAAACGCCCATCAGACCCGCACCTCAAGAACAGGAACATCAGGAACGTCCCCAGCCTCGAAGCTCGACACTGATGTCACGATCTGGTCTGTTTCGAAGCGCACCGGAACATCGAATTCGAAACCGGCCGCAACTTGCACTCCAAGCGCCGGTGGCACGGCAAAGGTCACAAGGCCCAGCGTTGCATCAACGGTAAATGCGGCGGGCGGCTGTTCCGCCCCATCCAAAGCTACGCGAACCGTAGCCTCGACCGGCTTGGAAATCGGGCGTACGTATACTTCCGCACCCGATTGATAGGCCTTTGACAGTGCAAAAGCCTGTGTCTGCCCGTCGCCTTCGCCAATAATCTGATCCGTAGGAGCGACGGCCTCCGATGGATTGCAGCTTTTGAAATCTGCCCAGTCCTTCCACCGAAATCCGTTCAGCTGCCCCTGACGCGCTTCAAAGAAAGCAATCAGGATCGCCACATCATCCAGAGACCTCATACCAAGCCCGGCATCATAGCGCCGCCGCGAATGGGCCCAGGGCGTGTTGCGCTCTTCAAAACCATTCGCAAGCGTGACAACTTCCGTCCGTCGTACAGGCCCGCCAGCAGACCCGAAACTCAGCGATGTTGGAAAACGTATTTCGTGAAAACCCATCTGTTTCTTCCTGTCGGTTGAGTTCAGCGGTTACGTTGGCCGCGCCCCAGGGCCCGGCTCATCTGGGCCGCGATCTGGCCTTGCGATCTGCGGAAACCCGCCACATCAGGGGTCGTGACGTTCACCACGACACTCACCGCGCGCCCACCACCTTCGGACCGGACGCCAAGCTTGCCATCCGCGCCACGCGTCAACGGCATGATGGCCTCAGGCCCGGCTTCACCCATCAATCCGGTTCCGCCGCGCATCGGAAACGTGGTCGGGCTGCTTACAACACCCCCTCGCGCAAAGGGCATCACGCGCCCTTGGGTGAAGGGCGCCCCTTTTGCGAACGGCATCGCGCCGCTGATCACAGCCTCGATGCCCGCGCCTGCCATTTGCCCCATATGCCTGGTCACGGGGTTCATCGCCGAAGAATAGGCAGAACTGACAATTGACTGGCCGATACCGCGAAGCGCGTCAGACGCTTTCATCCCGTCGAAAAGCAGCCCGTCAAAAGCGCCACGAAGCCCCCTGCTGATCCCGTTTGACAAGGTACGCACCTCGCGTCCGGTATCGGCCATGGTGGTACGGATCTGTTGAAGCTCACCAGAAAACGTGGACGCCACGCTCTGCGCGCCTGCAAGGCTTTCCTCCAACCCACGCATCTGCGCCTCAAATTCGTCCGCCGTGTCACTGTTCATCATCTTTTTCGCCTTTCACAGTATCTGGAAAACGCTCCATCAGATTGCCAAGACTTGAGCGGTTCAAGGGCCTCGATTGGCTATCCATCCCCAGCATCAAGAACAGCTCTGCGGGGGTAAGGCGCCAGAATTGCTCTGGCCTCAAACCAAGACCGCAAATGCCGGCGCGCATGAGACCGGGCCAGTCCAACGAGGTCATGCACCCTCCGGCACGCTGAACGCCCGGACCAGAAGATGCGCAGCTGCCTGTGCCGCCACCATAGGTCCGCCTTCAATCTCAGCCTGCAGCAAGTCCTTTGCCTGACCCTGCCACCCGCCGCCACGCAATCCAGCGATCACCAGGGCCAGCACATCGCCTGTCGAACACGATCCGGTTTCGAACCGCGCCACCATCGCGCTCAGGGTGTCGGCTTTCAGTCCGGCCTCAAGCTCGGCCAGCGTTCCCAGCGTGAGTTTCAGAACGTGTGGCGTCCCGTCGATGGTCAGGCACACCTCTCCCGCCCATGGGTTCCCGATCACAGCGCGCTGAAGCTCAACGCACCCGCAGATGCCATGGACATTTCATAGCTCGCCTCGCCGTCGTGATTGCCTGCGTACTCCAGCGCAGTGATCTGAAACGGCCCCTCGACCAGGCCGAAGTCCGGAATAATGACCTGAAACATGGGCACGACCCCCGCGAAAAACACTTCGCGCGCCCTCGCATCGGTTTGCGCGTCGCGAAACACGCCAGATCCCGAAAGGCTGGCAGACCGCATGCCCGCGCCGCCCAACAATTCGCGCCAACCCCCAACGCTGTCCAAACTTGTCACATCAACCGTTTCAGCGTTGAAGCTGAGCCGGCTTGCGCGCAGGCCCGCGACAGTCTCAAAAGTCCCCGCACCGTCGATGTCGAGCTTGATCAAAAGGTCCTTGCCGTTTTGAACCGCCATTGTGATCTCCAATTCCTGTCATGTGTCGTCAAGAAAGGCGCGAAAGGTCATCTCGACCCTGCGCCGCGTGCCGTTTCTGTCCCGCCGGGCCACCGCGCGCTCAAATCGCAGAAAAGCGACCCGGCCACGCGACAACGACAGCCCATTGGCAACTGCAGCTTCGACCTCGGCTGCGACAGCTTTCAGGGCGTGAAATCCGCCCCCGTTACCAACCACTGAAATGACGAAGCGGTGCTGTGCCCCGCTGGCGGTTTTATCGGATCGATCCCGGACATCTTCGGGGCCAAGAGCCACATAGATTTCGGGCGGCGTACCGGTCGGCGCTGCATCAAATATCGCCACGCCATTCAATCCGGCCGCCGCTGAAAGCTGCGAAAACACCGCAGACTGGAGCGGCGCAGAAAGCGCATAGGTCATACGGTTGTCTCCTCCGTCGCGCGGCATGTCAGAAAGCGCCCCGTGGAATCCGCATCAGCCACGCTGGCAATCATGAAAATCCGTGCGTCATGTCGAAAGCGCTGCCGGGCAGTCGGTCGCGATGCAGCCCCCCGAGGTGCCGCAGGTACGGTAATTTTCCAAGGTTGGCGCGAAACGCCACTTTCCCCAGACAAGGCCTCCCGCCCCGTGAGCGCCTCAAGCTTTGCATAAAGCGTGCCTTGCGCAATCCAGTTGCGGCGAACGCCACCCGCGCCATCGGCCACTTCAACCGGAGCCTCAAGCACCAGTGGCCAGCGAAAATTGCTCCGCTTCATACCGTCAGCCCACCCAGTACTCGCACCGTCCGGTAACGCTCGATCAGGCTCGATACACCAAAGGGCATATTACCGTCCTGCTCCGTCGCCTCGTGCCGCAAGTCATAGAAATGCGATGCCAGCAAAAGGACAGCCTGCGCGAGATCGGGGGGCATCATGGCCCAAGTCTGCGCGTATCCAGCGGTGAAAGTCACGACCGCTTTGCCAAGCGGCGGAATGTTGGGAAGCCGTGCACCCACGGCATGCAGCAAAGGCCGGTGCGTATCCTCTTCCAAGGAAACATCCACTACATTGATCGGCATCACGTCACCACTGCGGGACACAACGCTCATGGACACAAGCCCGGTTACCGGGGCGACAGGAAGCGCCTGCACGTTGTGACAACGCCACGCCGACACGGTCCAGCGGAAGGCGCGCTCGAACAGCAGCTTCCCGGTCCTGGCCTCAATGGCCGCCAAAGCTGCGCGCAGCGCACCCTCCAGTACCGGATCCTGCAAGTCATCATCGGAAAAACCTGTACCAAGGCGCAACTGAGCACGCAGCGCCATAAGTGGCAGATCTGCGAAAGGGGTCGGGGTCAGCTCGACAAGCTTCATGAAAGCAACTCCGGTCATAGGGGTAAAACGCAGGTCAGAGCCGCATCAAGGGCGGGGCAGCCGCGGGGGTGCTGCTCTGACGGTGGGAAAGCTGGACAGCACGTCCTGTTGGATCGCAGCCGCCCCTATGAAACGCACTTGAGAATAAGTGCGCTTCAATGGGGTTGGTGTCAGCTTGCAGCGAAGCGAAGCACCTTGATCGCCGCAAAGTCGCTCACGTCGCCGCCAACACGCTTGGTTGCATAGAACAGCACGTGTGGCTTGGCCGAAAACGGATCCCGCAAAACGCGCAGGTCGGGTCGCTCGGCAATGGTGTAGCCGGCCGCGAAATCGCCGAAGGCAACAGCAGCACTACCGGGGGCAATATCCGGCATCTGCTCTGCGATCAGAACGGGATACCCCATCAGACGCGCGGGCTCACCAGATGCCAGACCATCGGACCACAGGAAACGTCCATCTGCATCTTTCATCTTGCGAACGGCACCGGCCGTCTTCGAATTCATCACAAAGGTCGCGTTTGCGCGGTACTGAGCTTCCAGCGAATAGACCAATTCGATGATGGGATCCGACGGTGCGGTGGACGAGAAATCGCCAGACTGACCGCTTGCGACGTATCCGATGCTCTCCCAGGCCCAGCTTTCATTCGCGACCAGCGGGTGATTCAGAAACCCGCGCGGCTTGTCGATGCCATCGCCGTTGATAAAGGCCGTCGCTTCTGCCCGTGCAAACTTGTCCGCAATGCGACCTGCCAGCCAGCTTTCGATGTCAAATGCGCTGTCATCCAGCAGACGCTGGCTTGCCTTCGGAAGCGCCGAAAGCTCGTGCAGCAAAATCGTAATCCGGTCGATCTTGGGCGATGTCGTCTCGGTCAGCGATGCTGTTTCATTCGTCCAAGTGTAGCCAAGTTCCGCATGATCCACGAGAACATCATAGGAATTGCTCTCGACGTTCACAACCGAGGCGATCCCACGAATGGATGCCGTAGAACGCAGCACACTTTTGATCGCGTCCGACGTTTGCGGATCCACCAGATAACCACCATCGCCATCCACCGTGGTGGACAGGCTCTTTTGCTCCATCTCCAGCGCACGCAGATCCGTGTCATTGCCCTTGCGAAGATAGCCGCCAAAGGCAGTTTTGTGCGACAGATCCATATCGGTCGCCGTGGAAAGTGCGGGGCGCCCGAAAAGGGCAGTTTTGCGGTCCAGCATGGTCAGCTTCTCTTCCTGTGCTTTGAGTTGGGTGGTGATGCCGGCGCGAAACGCCGTCAGGTCGTCCATGAGCCCGGTCAGTGCGGCTTTGATCTCAAGGGCCGGGCGTGTCGCGTTGGGGCCAGCCTGCGCCTGTGAGCCAGGCACAACCTCTCCGGCCCGATCGAATGTGTCGGGGTGCTTCATCTGTGCAGATCCTTTCGAGAGTGGGTTGAGCGGCCTCAGTCCATCGTGGCCAGACGACGGCGGGCGTCGCTCACGACTTCCGCCAATTCTTGAAACAGGGTGTTTGTATCGGAGGCAGACTGATCTTCCGATTTCGCGCCGATCCGGGCCTCGGGCAGCATCGGGAAGGTGACAAGCGACACCTCCCAAAGCTCGACCTCGGACAGAACCCGGCGCCCGGCATCGTCCTTGTGCGCCTTCACCGTGCGGTATCCGATGGAAAGCCCGTCAATGGCACCCGCCTCGATCAGCGCGGCGGCCTCGCGGCCCCGGGCAACTTCGGTTAGAAGGCGTCCCTTGACGTACAACCCGCGCTTGTCCTCGCGCACCTCGTCCCAGATCCCGATGGGCTGCGTGGGATCGTGCTGCCAAAGCAGTTTCACACCGCGGCCTTTTTTGGCCAACCGATCAAGGGAGGCCGCATAGGCTCCGGCGGCGACCAGATCGCCGCCCTGATCCATCTCTCCGAAAAGCGATGCGTACCCTTCGATCCGTGTGCCCTCAACAAGGGATAGCCCGTCGTCAAACTGGCAGAATTTTCGCTCCAGTCCACTGTCCATAGAGTATTGCAAGGTCAAATCCCTCCGTTTGGGGCGACTGCTATCAATGATCCGACCGCCTGCGCGAGGATTGTGGCAACAACGCCGTAAACCGTCAGCCAAAGCCGCTTTTCCAGCCGCTCCATCAGGGCCTCGATCCGGGTCAGCCGACCGTCGATGCCCTCGAACTGCAATTGCAGCAGCTTCTCATGCGCCTCACGGTCCTGCGCCGGGCCGTAATCGAACGGCTCGAACAGGAACCGCGACCCACTGGGGTGGCGTTGCGACGTGCTCATGCCTGCGCACCCGCATCGCGCGGCGGCAGCCCCAGCATCGCGCGCTTCTCATCGTCGCTCAGGAAATCCGCCGCCGCGACGCGCCGCCACTGCGCGTCCCGCTCGACGGACAGCGCAGGCACCCGGTCCATGTCGATCTGCATATCCACGGGCGCATCGCTGAACCGGCCCAGAAATGCGCTCAGCGATGCCATGACCCGGCACGCCAAAGGCAGGACCGTCAGACGATAGAAGGCCCGGTTCGCCTCCTGATAATTCGCGTAGGTCGTCACCGGGGATGCCCAGCAACATGGGCGGCACCCCGAAGGCCAACGCAATCTCTCGCGCCGCGGCATCCTTGGTCTTGTGAAACTCCATGTCTGACGGGCTGAACCCCATCGGCTTCCAGTCCAGACCACCTTCCAGCAGCATCGGCCGTCCAGCATTGCGCGCGCCCATGTAGTTGGTGGTGATCTCATCCACCAGCCGTTCGTAAAGGTCGCCGGGCATGGTGCCCTGCCCTTCGCCGTTGGAATAGACGATGGCCCCCGAAGGCCGTGCCGCGTTGTCCAGCAGCGCCCGCGACCAGCGCGAGGCGGAATTGTGGACCTCAACAGCGCCCGCCGCCGCCTGCAACGGTGCCAACCCGTAATGATCGTCGGTGGGGTGAAAGCTGCGCACATGACATACCGGCGCCACTTCGCCCGTCATGTTGAACCGCCGGGTGCGTCCGCCGACCCGGTACATATACGCGACAGGCCAGCCATCCGCGCCCGGCACCACGCTCATGCGGTCAGACCGCAGAACGTGCAATTCGAAGGGCATCGCGCCGGGCGCGCCGCCAACGGCCTCAATATATCCGTTGCCTGTCAAAAGGATCTGCCCAAACAGCGCCTCCAACAGTTCGGCGCGCCCCTGCGCCGGGTTGGGCTGGGCCACCAACGTGCCGACCGGATGCGCATCGTACCGACGCTCGCAATCCTGCACCACGAACGGAAGCGCGGCGGCAGCTTCGGCGATCATCTTGACCGAACGGAACCCGACCGGGTTGCCGATGAACCCGTTGCGCACCAGCGCTCCGGGTTCGCGCACGATCCCCGAACCTGATCCGGCACCGGCCGCAGCCATCGCCAGAACCGATCCGGTTGCCGCCTTTCGTTGTGGTGCCGCCGGAGGCGCCATCGGCGCCCGTGCTGCATCGCGTTTCAGGAAATCCAGTTTCATGCGCGCATATCCTCTGTGTCCGCCGGGGCGGTCTGCCCGTGTTCGGGGCGATAAAACGTTTTCAGGCAATTGCTTGCCGGGTGATCCTAAAGCTGGCGCATCCGGGGTCGACGAAACTGTGCCGCCGGATCAAGCACCAGATCCTGCAGGGCCCAGACAAGCGCATCAACCCGGTCAGGGCTGCCACGCCCCTCAAAACCGCGCACTGTCATCTGGCACATCTGCTCTTCCAGTTCCGCAAGACCGCCCCGCTGATGCTTCACGCGACCCTGCTCATAAAGGGCCGCCACCGGCTCGGCCCGGGCGCTCTTGCCGCGCGTTGCGTGGACCGCGCGATACGACACAAGCGGATCCACCTGCCGGATCACGCTTTCAACCATGTTGCCGCCCTGGTTCACCTCGGCCACCAGCCGGTCCGCCCCGTGGCGCTTCATGGCGGCCAGCGCGGCCTCCGCCCAGCCGCGCGGGCTGGTGCCCTGAACGGTGCAATCCTCGATCACATAGGCGCGCCAATCCTGCGGCGGGCCGGACATCCGCACACCGGCAACCACGATCCCGCAACTGTCGGACCGGTTGTGCCCGCTCACCGGCGGGTCCACCGCAACAACCACACGGTCCAGTTCCGGCACCCGCTCCACCTGCAGCGCTTCCAGCATGGCCAGCGTCCACAACGCGCCCTCGGCATCCTCCAGAAGGATCCCGTCCAACTCCTGCCGCCCCAACCGCGTGCCTTCATACCGCTCGCGTACCTCGGCCAGAAAGCTGTCCGCCAGATAGGCGCTGTTGGCCTCCGTCGGCGCATGGGTCACCACGGTCGATTTATTGTCCAGAATACGCTTCAACACGCTGATATTGCGCGGGGTCGTCGTGACCACCTGCCGGGGCGTCTGCCCCAGCCGCAGCCCAAACTGCAGCATGTCCCAAGCATCTTCCGCCTTCTTCCACTTGGCCAGTTCATCCACCCAGGCCGCGTCGAATTGCGGGCCCCTCAGGCTTTCGGGCTCATGGGCGGAAAACACCTGCGCCACCGCTCCGTTGGGCCACACCAGCCGCTTGCGGGTCGCTTCCCAGACGGGGCGACGGTCGGGGGGCGAACAGGCCAGGATCCCGCTGTCGCCCATGATCATCACTTCGCGCACCTGCTCGATGGTCTCACCCACCAGGGCGACGCGCCGTGACCGCCCCGGCGCCAGCGGCGTCGACCCTTCGACCTCGCTGCGCACCCATTCTGATCCGGCGCGCGTCTTGCCGGCCCCGCGGCCACCCATGATCACCCAGGTGCGCCAGTCCCCTTCGGGCGGCAGCTGATGGTCCAGCGCCCAGAATTCGAAGATGTAGGGGAGCGCCAGAAGCGCTCCCTCAGTCAGATCATCGAGGAACGCGTCACGCACCTCCGGCGCCGCGGAGGCAAGCAAGACGCCGCCCGATTTCAGATCGGGCTGCATCGAAGTCGACGGCATAGTCGTTGACGATACCGGCATCTGATCGTGCTTTTTGTTCAAGACGTTCCCTTTCCTGAAGCGCCGTTTGAAGGGCCGATTTCAGTTCTTTAAGAAGCCGGTTGGCTTCCCCGCCATTGCTCAGCTCGCCGACATCAAGTTGCCCGACCAGCTTGTTCAGCGCGCTCGTGGCGCGCTGAAACGTTTGCTGCGCTTCGGAGAAAACTTCATCCGACCCGCCTGTACCCTTTTCCGGGTAGATCATTGTTGTATTGGTAACCGTCGTATTCATTAACCCACCTCTCTCGCTTCCCGTCGAGAGAGCCACAAAAAAAGCAGCGCAGGAGTTACCCTTGCTACTTTGCCCATGTCTTCCAGCTTGCCTGGATGTATACGTTGGACCGTTCTGTTTGTCAATATAAACAGTCGCTTAGAACAAATAGGGTCCGTGCGGCACGTTAGGGTTTCGTGCAGCAAATCACGCCGAGGATACCCATGATCCCAGCATTTCAAGGCCGCGCCGTGCGCTCATGGGTTAACGCGTCCGGCCCGCCGTCACCGCGTCGGCCCACAAAACGCAAAAACCCCGGCCCTTGCTGATGCACAAGGACCGGGGCCAAATTCCGCAAAACCGACTCAGGCTCTATTGATTGCGCTGTTCTTCGATCCGCCGCCAGCGCTGCACGTTGATGTTATGCTCCGCCAGTGTCCGGGCAAACACGTGCCCCCCCGTTCCATCCGCCACGAAGAAGATGAACTCCGTATCCGCCGGATTGACCGACGCCTCGATGGCGGCCCGGCCGGGGTTGGCAATCGGGGTGGGGGGCAGCGCGGGGATCACATAGGTGTTCCACGGCGTGGGCCGGTTCAGCTCGCTGCGCCGCAGCCCGCGGCCCAACGTGCCCCGCCCTTCGGTCACGCCATAGATCACCGTGGGGTCGGTCTGAAGCCGCATCCCGTCATTCAGCCGGTTGACGAACACGCTTGAAACCCATGGCCGTTCTTCGGCAACGGCAGTTTCCTTTTCGATGATCGACGCCAGGATCAGCGCCTCATAGGCATCGGCCAGCGGCAGCCCGTCCATCCGCGCCCGCCAGACCTCCGCCAATGTGCGTTCCTGCGCTTCGCGCATCCGTGCCACAAGCGCCGCCCGGTCCGCACCTTTGACCACTTCATAACTGCCCGGCGCAAGCCAACCCTCATCCGGCGTGCCCTCGATCTGGCCGGTCAGGAACGGCGCCTTGGCCAGGCTGTCGGCAATCTGCCAGCTTGTGACCCCTTCAGCCACCGTCACCCGCGTGCGCGCAAAGCCACGGTCGATCAGGTCCTGCAACGCATCCGGCACAGCCGCAGCCAGATCGACCTCCAGAATATCAACGAACTCGCCGCTGCTCGGGTCCAGCTCGCGCACCCGGATATCGGCCGCCGCGACCCCGATGCGCAGGTTGATGTCCGCGCCGCATGTGCTCGCACCGCTGCGCGTCACAAGATCAACGATTGTTTCGATCGAACTGCCCGGCGGGATCAGGAAATTCCCGGCCTTCAGGCTGCCGGTCTTGTCGGTGTAATCCGCCCCGACCCGCATCAGCCCGGGCCGCTCAATGGCGCCCGTGTCGGCC
>Ga0136600_1001189_pt1 | contig 12339 bp, 12 predicted proteins | sample AntRauMFilla2698_FD_104634 | JGI IMG/M metagenome (GOLD analysis project Ga0136600, IMG submission 104634) | Saline lake microbial communities from Rauer Islands, Antarctica - Metagenome Filla 2 #698 | ecosystem: Environmental > Aquatic > Non-marine Saline and Alkaline > Saline | place...
AGACTAATGTTCCTTTTTTAAGGCTTAGTCATAAAGATGTTTTTCACTTTAGTTTAAAAACTAACGATAAACATAAAGTAGATAGTTTTTTTAGAAAAGCCTTTAGTTTAGGCTTTATTTGTAATGCTCCAAATGCATCATTAATGTATTTTAAGCATTTGGGATGTTACCTAACAAATTTACCTGCTATTAACCTTGGTTTAATTTATAATCCATCTCAAATATTTCAGTATTTAAATATAAAACTGTATATAATAAGTTCTTACTGTTCTTCATTATTATTTAACACAATTATTTGGATCGATTGCATGTCAACTAAAAATACTTATATAGGTTATTTAGCTTTAATTATATGGTGCACATCTGCTTATTTTGCCTCTAGTATAAAAGACATACCAGTTTTCCAATCTTTAACAATAACCCTTGGATTAAGTTTTATTAGCTCTGTTTGTCTTTTGACCGTTAATAAAAAGTGGAAACAAGTAAGACAGCCAAAGATGTATTGGTTTATTGGTATATTAGGCATTTATGGTAATGACATTTTATATTTAAGTGCAAGTAAACTTGCGCCTATTTCTCATATTGGCCTAATTAGTTACCTTTGGCCCATATTTGTTATTACCTTATCAACCGTCATTCTTAAAAAAATTGTTATAAATGAAGTTGTAGCAGTTATACTTGGCTTTTTAGCGATTTATAACCTTTCTAATGGTGTAAATATAGATTTTAGTTTTATAGCAGGGTACACACTTGCAATTTTAGGTGCTTTTGTTTGGGCTTTATATATAATATTTTCTCGTAAATATAACAATGCTCCACCTGAAATGATTGGTTTATTTTGTGGAGTAGGTGCTGTTTTTTCTTTATTTACACATTTAAATTTTGAAATGTTTGTTATGCCCAATACTAAAGAGTTTTTGTCTTTACTAATGCTGGGTATATTTAATCAAGGTATTGCATACATTTTATGGGATGTTGGCGTAAAAAAAGGCAATTTTAAATTATTAACTATTTTATCCTACGGTAACCCACTTATAGTTACATTTATATTACTAGCCTCTAATGAAGTCCAATATAGTCATAATATTATAATATCTACTTTGCTTATGGTATTAGCCGGAGTTAGTGGACATTTTAAAAATAAAGAAGCTAAAGTTGCTTTTATTAAGTAAATTAAGCCTTGGCTTTATTATCTGTGGTTAAATATCTGAAAACCATAGTTAAACCTACGATTGATATGCAAATATAGGCTATTGATAGTGGCATTTGATTAGTATCAGGAGCAAAAGCTAATATATTACATATAAGTGCTGCCCCAACATTTTTAATTAAACCTAACACAGCTCCAGCCAGTCCTGCGATGCGCTTAAAAGGCTCTAAGCATATAGCCATTGCATTTGGAGCTACAAAGCTAGTTCCAAACGAAAAACATATAACAGCTGAAATAACAACCAAAGGACTAACATTATAAAATCCAGTCATAAATAAAAATAATCCAGCAAATAACATAATCCCAAAACCAAATTTTATAATTATATTTGAGTTTTCTTTAGTAGCTATTAAACTATTCATAGCTCCGCCTACTGCAAATGCAAATCCAACCATTAAATTAATAAATCCACACTGAATACTGTTAAACTGAAAAATATTAATTAGTAAAAAAGGGCTAACAGATAACCAGCAAAGAAGCCCACCATAACTTAATAAAATTGCTGTTGTTGCGACTACAAAATTTCTATTTCTAAATATTAAAAGTATGTTCTCTTTAAGTGAAGCGTAAGATACTTGTTTTGAATCTTTATACCGATTTGTCTCTTTTGTTAAAAAAACCATGATTAACAAAATAACATTTAAAATGAAGATAGCTCCAAAGTTCCATCTCCAACCAAATTCAGTATCAATTATTCCACCTAAAAATGGAGCTATTGCTATGGCTATGGTGGTAATAATGGCAAAGTAAGAGCTTACTTTGGTTAATACCTTACTTGGAAATAAGTCCCTTAAAGCAGCCTTATAAATTGCATTACAACTAGCAGCGCCCAAACCTTGTAAAGCACGGCCTAAAAGAAGTTCATAGTCTTGATTCGCAATAAAGCACATGTAAGTGCCGAATAACATAATAATAAGACCAACCATTAAAGGTTTTTTCCTACCATAAGCATCTGATAATGGCCCATATACAATTTGCATAGCGCCATAGCCATATACATAGCAAGGAACAGATAATTGGATTGTGTTTATATTACTCTTTAAATCATTTGTGATTGAATTTAGAGATGGGACGTATAAATCAGCAGCTATTTGGCCTAGGCTTGCAAGAAATAATATATATGCAAACGCATAATAAATATTAAATCCTCCTTTGACATGCATAAATATCCTTTAAAGCTTGTTACGCTATTTTTTAAAATGGTGGAGGTGGCGGGAGTCGAACCCGCGTCCGCAAATGCTCTATTTTCAGCTCTACATGCTTAGAGTCATTGATTAATTTTCGACTTAATAAAGCTCAATGGTCAAAGCTAATTATCAGTCTAGATTAATTAAATTTCAAAATGCACCTTAATCAAATGCATTTCAATCTTATGTAAATGACCATCATATTATATCCATAAGCAAACATAACGGATGGTGGTTAACCGTTTCTTAAGCGGCTATAGCAGCAGAATTGTTCATTCCGGAGAAAGACATTCTGTTGCTACCAAGTCTAGCTTTTTTTGCAGCTATAAATTTGGATTTTTATTTACGAGTATAATCCACACTCGGCATGCACCTTAAACTTTACACCAACGTCAAAGCCAGAACACCCCCATTTAGATATTATATCAGAAACTAAATAATTATATTATATAGTTTTTTTAAAAAATCTTCTTTGTTCTTTGTTTAAATCTCTTTCTTTTATAGTTCTTCTTTTATCATGCTCTTTTTTACCCTGTGCCAATCCTATTTGTAATTTCACAAGGTTTTTTTCCCAAAAAAGCTTTATAGGTACCAAAGTACAGCCTTTTCTTTCTACTTGACCTATTAACTTTCTGATTTCAGATTTTTTTAAAAGTAATTTTCTACTTCTTGTAGGATCAGTATTAACATGTGATGAAGCCATTAACATAGGGTGAATTATTGATCCTATGAGCCAGACTTCCCCTTTTTTAAGTATGGCATGACTAGTATTTATTTGTACCTGTTTTTGCCTGATACTTTTAACTTCCCAACCTAAAAGCTCAATACCACACTTGTAATCTGAGATAATATGATAGTTAAAATGAGCTTGTTTGTTATTAGTTATTACCATAATTTGCAAATGTTATCTTTTAAGTTATTATAGGTATTTTAAGAGCGTTGAACTAAATGCATAATATAGAAAAGAGCATAGTAACTCCATTTACCCAAAAGGAGTTATTCGAAATTATAGCTAATGTAGAGCTTTACAGTCAATTTATTCCTGGATGTAATGAATCTAGCTTAAAAATTATCAATGAATTAGATGCTGTTGGAACACTTCATATCGATAGAATGGGCATCTCTTATAATTTTAGTACCCTTAATACACATTATAAGTATGAAAAAATCATATTAAACTTAGTTAAACCTAATGATGTCTTATCAGATTTAACTGGTGAATGGATTTTCAATAAAATTAGCGACTCAAGCACAGAAATTATTTTCAAACTCCAATATAATATGTATGGGGTGTATAAATTTGCCTTACCTCTTTTAGTCAACGGACTTGCTGATAGTATGCTTAGTGCTTTTTCACAAAGAGCCTACGAAATAAAGAAAAATGATTAATATAGAAGTTTTTATATCTGCTAACCAATTTTTTAGGCTAGAGGTAGCAGAAAACTTAACCTTAGAAGACTTAATTAAAGATTATTTGCAAGAGTATGACATTGACAAAATGAAAGTGGGTGTTTTTTCTCAGGAAAAGGATAAAGATTACGTATTAAAAGATAATGATAGGGTCGAGTTTTATAAACCTTTATTACAAGACCCCAAACAATTAAGATTAAAAAAATTAATCATCTAATTTGATAATTTCAAAAACGAAGTCATTTTTAAATTTAACTATTAATCTATTTTTTATATAAGCTTTTGTTTTATCAATACGATATTCAATATACTCAAATCTATTTTTATGCAAAGACTTTTTGATTGGCTTACCTAAAATTTCAATAACCTTTGCTTTACTCATTCCAGGTTTAATACTATCAACAATTTTTTTGGATAAGTTTTGTCCCTGAGTCGTGTGGAAATTATAGTTGTTTAAGTAATTGGTTATACCACAACCTGATAAACTGATTAAAATAATCGATGCTATTGCTTTGTACATAAGTTTTTTCATACGGTTATTATAGTATTATGTAATTTTTAAAACAATCTAATCTTTTAATTTCAGCATATCCTCTGCCTGGGCGAGGGTGTTTTTATTAATATCTAAACCGCCAATAATTCTGGCTAACTCATGGATTTTTTGTTTTTTTTCTAACACAACTACGTTAGAAGTTATAATATCTGCATTTCTTTTTACATATAAATGCTCATTTGCTTTAGTTGCGACTTGGGCTAAATGTGTAATGCATATTATTTGAGTTTTTTCACTTAATTTTTGTATCATTTTGCCAAGGTAACTTGCAGTAACTCCACTTAAACCAGCATCAACTTCATCTAAAATTAATGTATCTGCTATTTTGCCTAATGTTAAAAGAGCTAAACTTATTCTTGAAAGCTCTCCACCAGAAGCGGCCTGTTCTATTTTAACTGGATTATCATTAATAGAGCTTTTTAACCAAAAATTTATTTCATCTTGACCCTTACTATTTAAGTTAGTCTTATCAACTGTAGCTATGAATTCTCCCTTTACATCCAATTTATTTAAAATGCTATTAACTTCTAAATTAAAGTTTAAAGAGTGCTGTTTTCTTATTTCTGTAAGTGCTTTTGATGTTTCAATAAATTCTTGCTCTGCTTTTATTATTTTTTGCTCCAAATCATTAATAAGATTTAGATTATCTTCATAGTTATTAAGAATATTTTTCTTATTTTCATATAAGTTGGGTAAATCAGCAGGGTTTACTCTATATTTGTTAGCCAATTTTTCTATTGTACTTAATTTTTCATTAATAATATCAATTTCACTAGCTTCTTCGCTTATACTATCTTTTAGCTGTGCCAGTGCATCTGAAATTTCTTTTGTTATGCTAGATGCATCATAGGATAAATTTATTATGTTTGTATCTAAACTAGTAATGATTGGCATATTAAGTAAACTAATTATTTTAGCAAAAGCAGGGCTTATGCCTTTGCTTTCATCCTCAATTATTTGAATGCACCTATCTAATATGTCCTTAGTTTCTTTAGCTTGATTAATAGTTTTAAATTTTTTACTTAAGCTTTGATATTGCTTTATATTTTCAAGGTTTTCCTCAAACTCATTGATTTGAAATTTTAAAAGTTCAATATTTTCATCTTTATTTTCAATTTTATTAAGCTTTTTTATTAATTGATGCCAATTAATATAAGTATGGTGACAGTTCATTAAGCTTTCCTTATAACTACCACTAAGGTCGAATAAGTCTATTCTAGAAGATGTCTTTAACAACAAGCGTTGCTCTCCTTGAGCCTGCTCGCCTATAAGTTTTTGTGCTAACCATACTAATCTATCTTTATTCACTAAAACTTCGTTAATAAAACATTTAGTCCTATTATTTTTACCTATAGTTCTTCTTATAACAACTTGCTGTTTAACTGGAATATCTATTTTTAAAATTTCATCTTTTATCTCTTTTGACACCTCAAAAGTTAAAGAAATATTACAATCTACACAATTATTAGGAAACTTATCTCCTAAACCAGTTCTTATAGCCTGTAATACCATAGATTTTCCAGCCCCAGATTCACCAGTTATAACGTTGAATTTATGATGTAAATCAATATTGATATTTTTTAATAATAAAAAATTATTAATACAAATAGATTGTAACATTTTAATATTTACCCAGTTTTGTAGATAGTGTGTGAAAATAATTGAAACTTAACGGATGAGCAACTCTTAATCTTTTAAAACTCTCTCTTATATTAATATTTTCATTTTGAACAAAATTAAGTTTCATAACTCCATCAATTATTCCTACGGTTGGTACATTTAAAGCTTTTATTTCTATTTTAGCATTATCAGGTACAACAATAGGGGTATAACCAAGAGTACTTGCGTTAACGGGAGTTATTATTAATGCTTTTACATTTGGTGTAACAATAGGTCCTCCAGCAGATAAAGAATGTGCAGTTGATCCTGTTGGAGTTGAAACTATTAATCCATCGGCTTTTATTAAAGGTAACTTTTCATTATTAATTATTATTTGAAATTGTATTAATTTGAAAGCTTGATTTGTAATATAAATTTCATTTAGTGCTAAACAGTCTTTGATTTCTATTAATACTCTATCCAAATACTTATAGTCACCATTAATTATATCTACAAGCTCCTCGTGATTATTAGTTGGATTTATGTCACTTAAAAATCCTATTGTCCCGTAGTTCAGACCAACCATTAAAATATTATGTTGCATTACAATTTTTGCTGCACTTAAAAAATTACCGTCCCCGCCTATGACAACTGCTAAATCCATATTATCTAGATCTTCTAAAGAGGCAATTTTAATGTCTAAATCAACCTTGCTACTGATAGAGTCAATCGTCCAAATAGTAATTCCAAGTTTGCTTAGCGCTGATATTAGTTTTACAATACGTGATTGGAGAAGCTCTTTATTTGGATTATTACCCAAAATTAATATGTTGTGTAACTTATGTTTCATATTCAAATGTTGATGTTTGGAATTCATATTAAAGATTATCCCACATAACAAGTTTACTTAAAATTATAATTTTACTTTTAGATAATAACGGAGCATTAATGAAAGATTCTGACAAGAATGATAATAAAATTTTTGACATAGACGAACAAATTGAAGATTTTGATGAATCAAAAGATAAAAATCTTAATGATAATAAGCAATCAGAATCTATAGACGAAATTGATGAATCTACAGCTGTACAAGATGAAGTAGATAATCAAGACAAAGGTCACGATGTAAAAGATTTATTATCTAAAATTGCAACCTTAGAGAAACAATCTAAGGAAAACTATGACTTAGCAATACGCACTGCATCAGAATTAGAAAATAATAGAAAACGCTCTAACAATGAACTTATCAAAGCAAGAAAATTTTCTATTGAAAACATTGTTAAGGCATTAGTGCCTTGTCTTGATAGTCTAGAGCAGGCAAGTAATGTAAAAGATGCAACAGCAGAACAAATGCAAGAAGGCATTGATTTAACCTTAAAGCTTATGATTGATTCTTTAGCTAAAAATAAAGTTAATAGAATTAATCCTAATAAAAGCGAAAAATTCAATCCCCTTTTACATGAAGCAATGTCTTTACTACCATCTGATGAACTTGAAGATGATACAATTGTAGAAGTGTTTCAGATAGGATATTCAATCGAAGATAGAATAATTAGACCAGCAAGAGTAGTTGTAGCAAAAAAGAATAATTAAATCCTTGTTTTTTTTAATTTCATCCCAATGTATTAGGTATAAGAGATTTTAAAACATATTTTTAGATAAAAAAATTATTACGGAGTAATCAAAATGGCAAAAAAACCTATTATTGGTATCGATTTAGGTACTACAAATTCATGTGTTGCTGTTATGGAAGGCGGCAAAGCAAAAGTTATTGAAAATAGCGAAGGACATAGAACTACACCAAGTATTGTAGGTTACACCAAAAGTGGTGAAATACTAGTTGGTGAATCAGCAAGAAGACAAATGGTCAATAATCCAGAAAATACAGTTTTTGGAGTTAAAAGACTTATAGGAAGAAAGTTTGATGAGAAAGTAGTCCAAGAAGATATTAGAAAAGTTCCTTACAAGATAGTAAAAGCTGATAATAAAGATGCTTGGGTATCAACTTTAGGTGTAGCAAAAGCACCACCTCAAGTGTCAGCAGAAATTTTAGCTAAAATGAAAAAAACAGCTGAAGATTATCTTGGAGTAACAGTAGATGAAGCAGTTATAACTGTTCCTGCATATTTTAATGATTCTCAAAGACAAGCAACAAAAGATGCAGGTAAAATAGCCGGTCTAAATGTTAAAAGAATTATAAATGAGCCAACAGCAGCAGCTTTAGCTTACGGCATGGATAAACAAAAAAGCGATAGAACTATAGCAGTTTATGATTTAGGTGGGGGTACATTCGATGTTTCCATTATCGAAATAGCTGATGTTGATGGTGAACATCAATTTGAAGTATTAGCAACAAACGGGGACACCTTCTTAGGTGGTGAAGATTTTGACCAAAGATTAATCGATTATTTAATTAATATCTTTAAAGATGATACAGGTATCGACTTAAGTAGAGACCCTTTAGCATTGCAACGTTTAAAAACAGCAGCAGAGCAGGCTAAAAAAGAACTATCAACAGCATCACAAACAGATATTAATCTTCCTTACGTAGCAGCAGATGCTAACGGAGCAAGACATTTAAATGTAGTACTAACTAGATCTAAACTTGAATCATTAATAGAAGACCTTGTTGATAAAACAATTGAGCCATGCAAAATAGCACTTAAAGATGCAAAACTATCCGTGTCTGACATTGACGAAGTTATTCTAGTTGGTGGCCAAACAAGATCACCTATAGTTCAATCTAAAGTTAAAGAGTTTTTCAAAAAAGAATCTAAAAAAGATGTGAACCCAGATGAAGCAGTAGCCGTAGGAGCCGCAATTCAAGCAGCAGTACTATCTGGTGATGTTAAAGATATATTACTACTAGACGTTACTCCTTTATCTCTTGGTATTGAAACCATGGGCGGAATCAACACTAAAATTATCGATAAGAACACAACAATTCCTACTAAAGCATCTCAGATTTTTTCTACAGCTGCAGATAACCAACCTTCAGTAACTGTTCATGTTTTACAAGGTGAAAGAGAAAGAGCATCTGATAATAAAACATTAGGAAGATTTGATTTAGCAGATATACCTTCAGCTCCAAGAGGGGTTCCTCAAATTGAAGTTACATTTGACATCGATGCTAACGGTATTTTAAATGTTTCAGCTAAAGATAAAGCAACTAATAAAGAACAATCAATTGTCATAAAAGCATCAGGTGGTTTATCTGACCAAGAAATAGAAAAAATGGTCGAAGATGCTAACAACCATGCAGAAGACGATAAAAAATTCAAAGAATTAGTATCCGCTAGAAATTCAGCTGATGCAATTTTACACTCAGTTAAAAAAACTATGAGTGAGCTAAAAGATAAAGTTTCAGCTGAGCAAAAAGATAAAATTGAGCCAGCTTTAAAAGAGCTTGAAGATGCCATAAAAGGCAACGATAAAGAACTTATAGAAAATAAGAGTAAAGAACTTGGTGAATTGGCAACATCTTTACATGATCTTGCAGCCAAGCAAAAACCTGAAAGTAATCAAAATCAAAAAACTGAAGACAATAAAGATGATGTTGTTGACGCTGAGTTTGAAGAAGTTGATGAAAAAAAAGACAAAGAAAATAAATAATTATGAGTAATGATTATTACAAACTTTTAGGGGTAGAGAAATCTGCCTCTGAAGAAGAAATTAAAAAAGCATTCAGAAAGATGGCAATGAAATACCATCCGGATAGAAATGCATCTGATAAAAATGCAGAAGCTAAATTTAAAGAAGTTAAAGAAGCTTACGAAGTTTTATCAGACCCAGATAAAAAAGCAAGATACGATCAATACGGACATGATGCATTTAAAAACCATCAATCAACAGGTGGTCATGGTCAATCACACGGCGGCTTTGAAGATATTTTTGGTGATATTTTTGGTGATTTTTTCGGTGGGGGCGGTAGAGGTTCTAGCTCAAACCAAAGAAGAGGTTCAGATTTAAGCTACAATATTGAATTAACCTTAGAAGAAGCTGCTAACGGTATTAATAAAATAATCGAGTTTAATGGAGTCTTAAAATGTGACCCGTGTAATGGATCAGGATCCGATAAAAACTCATCAAAACAAACATGCGCAAATTGTAAAGGTCACGGAAAAATTAGAGTCCAGCAAGGCTTTTTCTCCATGGAGCAAGTTTGTAGTGGATGCCAAGGTAGTGGTCAAGTAATTAAAAATCCATGTAAAACATGTAATGGACATGGTTTGGTACAAAAACCCAGAAAAGTAAATGTTAAAATTCCAGCAGGAGTTGACACTGGAGATAAAATTAGATTATCAGGCGAAGGCGAGGCTGGTTCTAATGGTGGACCAAGCGGAGATTTATACGTTCAAATTTCAATTAAACCACATTTGATTTTTAGTAGAAAAAATAATAACTTATATTGTGAACTTCCAATTAGTATGACTCAAGCTATCTTAGGCGGCACTGTAGAGGTACCAACTTTAAATGGCAGGGTTAATCTAAAAGTTCCTAAAGAAACTCAAAACCTAAAGCAATTTAAAATATCCGGTAAAGGTGTCAAATCAGTAAGAAACAGCTTAGTGGGTGATTTAATATGTACAGTGCACGTAGAAACTCCAGTTAAATTAAGTGCTGAACAAATAGAATTAGTTAAAAAATTAGATGAGAGTCTACAAAAAAATAAAAAACACAGCCCCAAAACAAAAACTTGGTTTGAATCAATTAAAAGTTTTTTTGAAGGCCAATAAAATAGGTAAATAAATGAAAAGATTTCCAATGACAAAAGAAGGTTATGATAAACTAGAAGTAGAGCTTAATGACTTAAAAAGTATACAAAGACCTAATATATCAAAAGCCATAGGTGAAGCTCGCGAACTTGGAGATTTGAAAGAAAATGCAGAATATCATGCAGCAAGAGAGCAACAAAGTTTTATTGAAGCTAGGATTCAAAACTTGGAAAATAAAATATCATATGCTCAAGTTGTTGATGTAACCAGCTTTGTTGGCACAGATAAAGTTTTATTTGGTGCTACTGTAACCTTATTAAATATTTCAGATGATAAAACTCATACTTATAAATTAGTAGGAGAAGATGAAGCTGACCTTAAAGAAAACAAATTATCCATAACATCACCATTAGCACGTGAATTAGTCGGCAAAAGTAAAGAAGATATAATAGATCTTGATACTCCCAAAGGACTCGTTGAATATGAAATACAAAAAGTAGAATTCATATAAGTGAGTAATAAGTTTACAAGTAGACAATGGCTAAAAGAACATGAAAGCTGCCCATATGTACAAAAAGCTCGTGCAGAAGGTTATAGAAGTAGAGCTGTCTATAAATTAACTGAGCTTCAAGAAAAATTTAACATTATTAGTCCAGATGATAAAGTTTTAGAGCTAGGCGCAGCTCCTGGCGGTTGGAGTCAGTATGTAGCTAGTATAGTTAAAAAAAATGGCAGAATAATAGCACTTGATTTACTTGAGTTTGAGCCTATACCTTTTGTAGAGCAGGTAATTGGTGATTTCACTTTAGAAGACACTCACAATAAACTAAATCAAACAATGAACCAAGAAAAGTTTAATGTTATTTTGTCTGACATGCTGCCAAACGCTACAGGTCACTCTACCGTTGACCATTTAAAATCATCTACGCTTGTTGAAGAAGTTATATGGTTTGCTAAAAATAAATTAGAAATAGGCGGCAATTTACTTGTCAAAATTATACAAGGAAATGAGCTACTAGGAATTATAAAAGACTTAAGGAAATCATTTTTAACAGTCAAACAAGTAAAACCTAAGGCATCTAGAGCCAGGTCAAATGAAACTTTTATATATGCAAAACACCTAAAAGGAGAATAAAATTGAATAATTATATAGTTAAAAATGCAACTATGCTGGTGTTAATTGGCATATTAGTGCTTTCTTTATTAGATACATTTCGAACTAATGAAGCTAAATATGAAAAACTAGATTACAGTAAGTACATTAAGCTAGTTGAAGATAAAAGCGTAAGTACAGCAGAGATTCAAGATAGCCAAATTAAAGGAGTATTGAAAAATGGTCAAAACTACAAAACTAGAGTGCCAGAAATAAGAGATCCTAAATTAATGAACTCATTACTACAGTCTGATACCCAAGTAACAGGTATTCCACCAAATGAAACTAGTATATTTTTACATATATTTATAAATAGTTTCCCTTTACTAATTATATTTGCTATCTCAATTTTTTTATTCAAAAAACTTATTCCCGGTGGCAAGGGCGGAGGATTACCATTTGGTAAATCTAAAGCTAAATTAATATCTGATGACCGCATAAAAATAACCTTTGCTGACGTAGCTGGTGTAGATGAGGCCAAAGAAGAATTAAGCGAAATAGTAGAATATTTG
>Ga0136600_1001190_pt1 | contig 12338 bp, 10 predicted proteins | sample AntRauMFilla2698_FD_104634 | JGI IMG/M metagenome (GOLD analysis project Ga0136600, IMG submission 104634) | Saline lake microbial communities from Rauer Islands, Antarctica - Metagenome Filla 2 #698 | ecosystem: Environmental > Aquatic > Non-marine Saline and Alkaline > Saline | place...
AGAAACCTGAAAAGGCGCTTCGTAGATTTCCCAATCGCCGTTTCCCAGCTTGTATCGAATCTCAGAAACCCCCGATTCTAAATCTGTGGCGTTGAGCGAAATGTTGGTCTCGGGCTGAATAGCGAATCCCCCGCTGATGGTGGAGTAATATCCCTCAAAACGAAGTCGTGTGGATGGTTTTTTGGCATCGAGAAATACTTTCATGCTCTGCTTGTCGCCCGTATTTCCAACAGCATCGGAGGCGGAATAAGTGAGGGTGTACGATCCGTTTTCTGCTGGAAGCTGAATGGGTCCCGGGTAGATGCGTTCCGGTAATTGGTTGATTTGGTACGAAATATTGTCCGTTCCCGCGCGGTTGTCATCGGCCTGAATGGCGATGCTGGCGGAGGGCGAAAGATAGATGTCGTCTTCCTGCCGGGAGTGAATTCCTAAAATTTCTGTCAGCAGATCGGGACTGTTTTTGTCGAGATAAAACTGATATCTGAGCGTGTCTCCGGTGTTTTTTGTGTGATCAACGGCCCATGATTTAAGTATGTATTTTCCATCTGAAAGTGAGTTGAGTGAAATGGGCGTTGAATACTCTTTGGGCTCAGCGTTGTCTATCTGATAGAAAATGCTTTTCACGCCAGAGGCGTTATCTGATGCATTCAGCGAAATTACAGCACGCGATGATAATACATTCACATTTCCGGGACCTTCAACTGAGAAATCCACTTTGGGACCGGTTACATCAATCTGAAAGGTTTTTACAGATGGCTTTTCCACATTTCCAACGCGATCGACGGCGTAGAAGTAGAGGAGGTACGATTCGTTTTTGGTGAACTGAATATTCTGCCCGTTAAAAGCGGTAAATGGCTGTTCGTTGAGCGCCCAGTATCGTTGCTGAACGCCGGAAATATTATCATCAGAAGAAAAATTTATGGAGAGATTTTTTCCGATAAACGTGGTTTCATGCTGATCTTCATAAACCGGAGCGTTTTCAAAAGTAACCGTCGATTGCGGTGCGGAACCATCCACAAAAAGCTGGTAGTTGTGCTGATTTCCTGAGGCGTCGCTGATCTTAATTGTTGTAGTTCCTTCATCCAGAATGTGATCAGAATTATCACCGGATGAAAATTCTTTTGAAGCACTGGTCTCACTCCCCGCATACAAAAAGGTGTACGCCTGATGCTGATTGATAAACCGTTTTCCATCTCCATCCTCAACCATACGCATCGGATATTCCGGCTGTGGTTTTTCGGGAATATCAGTCTTGTTTTGGGCTGATAAAGATGTTCCGGTCACAGTTAAAAGTGTGAGCAGAAAAATTGTCCGGTAAAGGTGTGTTGAAGTAAAAATCACATTCAAAAAAGTAAAAGTTCGTAGTGATTGTTTGGTTGTAACTCTTTAATTATAAAGGGATAGTCTTTGCCGCCCCAAAATCTCAAGTCCGCCAGCCGGTCGGAGGCTCTGCCGTCCCGCATTTACTCTACGATTATAAATCGTAACTCCTCCTCGATCTCATTTCCCACGCGGTCGATGCTCTTAATCATCACCGAATGCTCACCGGGCTCAGAAAACGTGAGCGGGGTGGCGTAGGCTGATTCATCGCCCTCATTGATGCGATACCAGATGCCATCTGCTCCGGAAGAAGCGTCGGTTGCGGCGAGATAAATTTGAGTGTCAACGGGATACTGATCGAGCACGGAGCCGTTCTCAGTGGTCGATGAACCGATCTTTCCGCTGCTGAAATTCTTGATGATTTCGGGGGCGGTGTTGTCGGCTATCACAATTACCGTGATCTTTTCTTCCTCATTTTGAACGCGGTCGGTTCCGAAGTAGTGAATGGTGTAGCGTCCCTCATTCGAAAAGCTGAGCGGGGTTTCATAAAGTTCTGACTCACGCTCGCCTTCCACAGAAAACCGAATATTTTCCACGCCTGAAAGCTCATCATCTGAACTCAGAATAATTTGCGTTTGAGAGGTGATCCAGGTTTGTCCCCGCTGTGTGAATGATTTGCCATCGAAAGTGTGATCAGATGTCGGCGGAGTTTTGTCAAGTACCAGCGTTTGTGTGTTTTGGGCTTCGCGATTTTCCACATTATCAACCGCTCCAAATGCGAGGCGGTAGCTTTTTTCTTCGCCGGGAAGCGTGAAGTTTTCGCCGTTGAACGTTTGCTCGTTCCCTGAATCGATGGTGTAAAACACGGATTGCACACCGGTTTTGTTGTCAGACGATTCCAATCTGTATTCGGTGTGTTCTGATACAAAAAGCCGATTGCCCTCAAACTGATCTCCCTCTACAATAAGATCGGTTCGGGGAGTGGTTTCATCGAGATAAAACGCGAAAGTTCGTTCACGTTCCTGATTAGTGACGTTGTCGGTGGCGAAATAGGTAAGTGTGTGATCTCCCTCACCGAGGCCTGAAACAGATAATTCTGAACTGTACGTTTGGGGAGATTCTTCATCAAAAAAGTAGCGGATGGTTTTAACGCCTGAGAGTTCATCGCCGCTTTCCAGTTTGATTCCCGCAGTTGGCGCCAGAGTTGAACCCGTATGCGTTCCTGTGATGGTGTGACGAGAATTCGGAGCGCTCAAATCGACCGTAAACGCTCGTCGCTGCACAATTTCAGCGTTTCCAACGTTATCAACGGAGTAGAAGGTGACGAGATATTTTTTCTCCTGATTAAAATTGTAGGTGCCGAAAAACGGGCTGTAATCCGCTCCATTTACCGAAGTGTAGATGTCATTTACGCCCGCGTGAGTATCTTCTGATGTAAAAGAAGCCTGAAGTTTTTCACCGTAAAACTGACTATTTCCCGCCCGGTATTGATTCGGAGCCGTGATGTCGATCTGAGTTTCGGGTGTATCTCCATCTGATTGAAACTGAAGCATCAGCGTGTCCTTGGTCTCGTAATTGACCCAGCGGATAAACTGATTTCCTGAAAGTTCGAGGTTGATCTTTTCCTGCTCGGCGGGGGAATATCCATCTTCGTTTTTGAGCTGCGCGTTTTTAAGCCGGTGCTTGGTCGCTCCCGGTTCTGGTGATGACGAAAGCCAAACGTACACAGGTAATTCCTGCGGCCAGTAGATGCGCTCCCGCTCACGATCCTGAAACACTTTTAGCGGGTGTTCAAGCGGCTGAGCCTCGTTTATTTGGACAGATGATTGCGCAAAAACCTGATCGGTTGATTGAGAAATTCCAAATAAGAAAAAAAGTATCAGAAAGAGAAATAGCGATGTTCTGCGCATGAGACGAGCATCTGAAAACAGTCTGTAAAGAAATATAGAAATGTTCATAATCACGTAAAGTGAATGATTGCGGATGATGAAAAGCATCAGGACACGACTTTGCCACGATCCAGGAGTCGGACGCGATTTTTATGACAAAGTCATGCCTGATGACTATTTAATGAGGACCAAAAAGCCAGTTTCCGGGAGTTTCCGGTTTGTCACTTCTGTGAAAATCTCTTACCGCCTGAATGAGCTCGGCTTCGTCGATGGTGCCGCTTCCGTCGCTGTCGAGCTTTTGGAAGGCATCGCGGGCATCGGATGGAGAAACGTGAAATGAAACCATCAGGTTGATATATTCGACCTGACTGATCACTCCGTTTTGGTCTTCATCGAGAACAGCAAAAAGTCCGCGCACGATGTTATTTACATACGAATCGTACCATTCCTCATCGCAGTTGATCACTTTTTCATCCTCGAATAAGAGCCATTCCTCTAACGACACTTTTCCATCGCTGTCAACGTCGGCGTGCTCCTGAAGATTAGTCCAGATGGTTCCTAATCCGGCCTGAATCCCTTTGTAGGTTTCAGATCCCTGTTCGATATTTCTCATGGCGGCGAGATTTTCACCAATTTTCTCCCAATCCTCTTTCTCTATAAAACCGTTGTTGTCGATATCAACGAGATTGAAATAGTGGGTTTGTTTTTTTGTTTGAAGTTCGGTCATCATAATCTATGCTCCGTTTTTTAATTGAGTGATTTTGATTTTAATGTGACCGGCTTATTCTCTTTCCGATACGTTTCGTCAGGAATAAACCGGTTCAGATTTTTTGTGATGGAGTTATTTTCATCGAGATTAATACGGCCCGAAGAGATAGTTTCCGGGTGCGTCAAGGTCTTCGCTGAGATGGAAATCTTCGACGATAGTCACGAACTCGTCTTTTGAAATTGTTCCGTTTCCATCAAGATCAAGATGCTGAAACGACCACTGTGGAATACCTTCAGCAACACCGAATGAAGTCATGATGTCGTTGAACTCGTCAATATCAATTTCTCCGTTTCCGTCGGCGTCAATCAGATCAAACACATCTTTGGTGATCTTTTTCATGTAGCCTTCGCGGGTTTCTTCATTGTCGAGAATGAGATCTTCGTGAGCAAGCCAGTCGGCCAGTGTTACACGGTCGGGATCTTTAGAAATGCCAAATTTCCGGGCGTTTTCCCAGATCAATGAAATGCTGTTGTTGATGTATTTAAACTCGTCGCTTCCTTTCTCAAGTCCCCGTTTTGAGGTGAGGCGATCCACGATGATATCGACGTCTTCTTTTTCAAAAAATCCGTTTCCATCCACATCGAGACAGTTAAAATATCGGGTGAGTTTGCGTTGTTGAAATGGTGTAAGCATAAGTCAATCTCTTTAATTTAAAATTGGGTTTTTGTGAGTTGGTCGAATGATTAATAGGGACCAAAGAGATAATTTCCGGGTGCGTCCATATCTTCGCTCATGTGAAACTGTTCCACGATAGTCACGAATTCATCACGCTCAATGAATCCGCTATCATCCAGATCGAGATGCTTGAACGCCCATTCGGGAATTCCGTCTTCCACGCCAAATGCTTTCATGAGGGCGGAATATTCGTCGATGTCAATTTCTCCGCTTCCGTCGGCGTCGATGAGGTCGAATACGTCGCGTGTGACTTTCTTCATGTAGCCTTCACGACTCTCTTCAGTGGCTAAAACCACGTCTTCGTGATGGAGCCAGTCGGCCAGCGTTACTTTGTTGGGATCCTGACTATAGCTGTAGGTCCGGGCGTTATCCCAGATCATGTTCATGCCGGCCAGAATTTCTTCATAGCCTTCCGAGCCTTTCTCAATTCCGCGCGCGGCAGCTAATCGTTCGGCGATGCGTTCCACATCATCGGCTTCGAAAAAACCGTTCGCGTCTGTGTCCAGACAGTTAAAGTAGCGTGTGAGTTTTCGTTTTTGAAAAGGTGTTAGCATATGTAACCTCTGATTTTTGATTTGTATTGAGTTGTTGTTTTGGAAATTTATGTACGATTAATTCTGTCATTAGAGATCGGCATTCTCGGCCACTGTTTCTGCGTCAGCATCTTCATCTTTGACTTCACTGAGCCCGGTTATCCACGCGATGAGTTTGTGGAACATCTCTTCAATAAATTCCAGACTGAAACCGAAAGCGATACTGATTCCCACTTTGAAAAAAGCCACACCGTCGGAATATTCATCGAGATAAGGATCGATATAGAAATCGACGTACTGAAAAATGACAATCACCACCACGGCTATGAGCGCTTCAGAAAGAGAGATAGCCCGGCCTGTTTTATTGAGAATTCCTGAGATGGTGAGTGCGCCCAGAAGAGCAAAAAACTGCAAAGCGTAGAACCAGTTCGATTCGTACCACGGCGCCTCAATGGAGAGTGAAAAAGCAGCCGGCTTGCTCAAATCGCCATCTTTATTTCGGCTTTGCACTAAAAAAGTGTAATCACCCCAATCCAGATTGGTGTATTCGCGGTAGGTGTTGGTGCTCCAGTTCGACCAGCTTCGGTTGAGTCCCTGTAGCATCACTTTGTGTTCCAGCTCTCCGAGTTCTTCATAATTATTTGAGGAGTAGCTGAATCGAAACGCGTTGGTGGTGTAATCGAAGATAAAATCAGAGGAGTCAGATTGATCAAGCACCTGAACGCCTTCCCTCTGCTGGGAAAAAGCCCCGCCGAAAATCAGCGAATCTGTAGGCATATAAACTACGCGGCGGATGATGGAGGCAAACACATCCGATTGATTATTGTCGATGGCTTCTTCTTTTGACTCATCCCCGGAAGAAAACCAGCTTTTAACGATATCCCATAAATCCACAGCCCAGCTGAAAAAGTGTGTTTCAGAATCATCGGTTTTTATGGGAATGAGAGAAGTGTCGGATTGAGTGGAATCGAGCACGGCCACGGCGTTCATGCGCATCCCGGTTAATTCAGGAGCTATTGAGATCAGAGCCACGCCTTCGTCAAGTCCGGTCCAGAGAGTGGATGTTGGTGTGAAGAGAAGATCAAAAACCACGTTATTCATGAGTCCGCGGGGCGATTCACCGGCCTGAATACGATCCACAAGTTCACCATCGTAATCCAGCAGCAGAATACCATCGCCAAAAGTGCCGATAGCGATGAGCTTTTCCTCAATCACATCAATAGCTGTAATTCCCGTTGAAATTGTGTTTTGGACGGTGTTGCTGCCCGACCATTTGAATAGTGAGAATTCATCAGTAGCCACGTTTCTGTGAAGAAGGGAAATTCCTGAAGAAGGCGTGCTGAGCAGAAGTGCGTTAGGGGAGATGGAGCGCATAATATCGGGGCGTGAAATTCCCGCCTCATCAACTTTTTGAAGATTATTCTGATCATCCAGATAGACAATTCCTTTATCCTGATCAGTCAGAATCAGCGTAGATCCCAATAATCCGCCACTGATGAAGGAACCACTTGCAATATTTGTTAATGACTCGTTTGCGTAGAGTATCACCGAATTCAATCCCACAAAATAGACGAGATCGTTAGTGATAAGGAGTTTGATTACGGTGTCGTTGTAGCCCTCGGGGAGCAGATTGGTGAGCGTTCTGTAGCGGGTTGTTCCACCGTCATCTACATAGAGATACCCGATTTCATTTTCCCCGCCAGCAAAAATGCGTCCTTTGTTGTTTACTTCGAGCGCGTTAACTCCGGTGCTGTCGGGTACGGGGATAATTCGCCACTCCAGTCCGTCGAACTCCACAATTCCGTAGTCCATCGAAAAATAGACCAGTCCGCGGTTGTCCATTGTGATGGAGTTGATCTGAATATTTTTAAAGATTCCATCGGCGGGGAAATTCTGAGTTTTTCCCTCTTTCATGGCAGTTAATTCAACCGAACTGACGGTGACGGAATCAGTTTGGCCAGCCAATGCACACGCTAATGCTGAAAGTGAGAAAAATCCCCACAACAGAAAAAGAGAACGCGTTAATTTGAATTGACCTGATGGCATGATCTCTGAAACCCATTTAATTTTAGTTCCGTGATACGATCAATCTGATTTTTTACTTTTTGTTTAAAGTGAGCTAATCAATTGAATGACCGCATCGTACGCTATTAATGTAGTTGAAGAGAGATGTACGAGATGTGCCGTTTATAAAAATTTCATTTGGGGGATAGCGGCTTGCTTGGAAAGGGAGAGATTTATGAAATGAAAAAACGGCCTGTTGCGTTCTACATATCAAACACAAAAAGGTCATTTTAAACTCACGATGAACATATTATGAGCAACGTTTTAGTCTCAACAGATTGGTTAGCGCAACATTTAGATGATGAAAATATCAGAGTGGTGGAATCGAACGAAGATCCGCTTCTTTATTTTGATAAGCACATACCCGGCGCTGTGCACATCGACTGGACAACAGATCTGAATGATCCGGTCCGACGTGATTATCTCGATAAAAAAGAATTTGAAGTCTTATGCGAGCAAAACGGCATTTCAAATGATACGACCATTGTCTTTTATGGTGATAAAAATAACTGGTGGGCGGCTTACGCATTTTGGGTGTTCCATCTGTTCGGTCATAAAAATCTGAAATTACTCGATGGCGGACGACTGAAATGGATGAACGAAAATCGTCCAATGACGGATGACAGTGTTGAGTATGAAAAAGCAGAATACACAGCACCTGAGCGGAATGACCACACAGACCGCGCGTTCAGAGATGATGTTCTTGACCATCTCACAGAAAGTGGACGAATGGTGGATGTTCGCAGTCCTGAGGAGTTTTCTGGTGAACGCATGCACATGCCCGATTATCCGAACGAAGGCGCTCTGCGGGGTGGACATATTCCCGGTGCTAATAACATTCCGTGGTCAACGGCAGTCAATCCTGAAACGGGTGAGTTCAAATCGAAAGATGAGCTCAAGTCGATCTATAATAAGATTAATGACCTCCCGGAAGGTGAAGATATTATAACGTACTGCAGAATCGGTGAGCGCAGCGCTCATACATGGTTTGTCCTGAAGCAACTCCTTGGCTATAAAAAAGTAAGAAATTATGATGGAAGCTGGACCGAATGGGGAAATTTAGTAAACGTGCCTATTGAGAAAGGTTCTTAGTTTTTCGAATCAAATTAATAGCGAAAAGACCTTGAAGGTTGACAAACTTTCAGGGTCTTTGTAGTTATAAGCGAATTTTTTTTAAACATCACGAATCAAAAAGAATAGAATATGTATCCCAAAGAGCTACAGCGATTAGTCGACTATTTGAACAAAATTCCTTCTCAGCAGGAACGGACACAAATGCTCATCAGCTACGCACGAAAATTTAAGGAAGTGGATGAATCTATAGCCACACGTCCGTTTGACAGAAGTCACCGCGTAGAACATTGTGAGTCGGAAGGTTTTGTTTGGGTAGATGATAATGGTGATGGAAAGGCGAAGATGGGATTTGCGGTTGAAAATCCACAGGGAATATCAGCAAAAGCATTTTGCGCTATTCTTCAGAAAACCTGTGATGGTGAGCCACTGGAAACCCTGTTTTCGTTAGACGAAGATCTTGTCTATCACATTTTCGGAAAGCAACTTTCAATGGGAAAAAATATGGGACTGATGGGAATTATACGGATGGTAAAACAACATGCGAAGAACGCGATTGAAGCCTGAGTGAGGTAAAAATAGAAAAGAGGTTTGGGCCACTGCTCTCCCGCCTGAAAAGAAGTGTAGGATTAAAAAGCTAAAACAGGGAGAGCTGGCTTCGCCGGATGTTTTTTGAATAAGTGAGGCAGTACAATCGGCGAAGACTGAGAGGGGAGGGATTGTCTTTATCCTCTCAGTCTCCGCTGAATGAGTTTATAGTCGAAATTGTGCTTATGGGCAGCGAATCCAGCTCTCCTGAGTGGAGTATTGTGCTTTGGGAGTTTTGTTTTCAGGAGAGCAGTGGGCCTTAGTCAATCTGGTGCTGGTGAATGGATCACTGCTCTCCCGCCCAAAAGTTCTACAAGTTTTCCAAACTAAAACAGGGAGAGCTGGCTTCGCCGGATGTTTTTTGAATAAGTGAGGCAGTACAATCGGCGAAGACTGAGAGGGGAACTGTTGTCTTTGTCCTCTCAGTCTCCGCTGATTTTATAATGTTATACCCACTCATTCTAAAATTAATAATCTGACTACTCGTTGTTTTTCTATAGTTTGCTTGCGATACTATCTAAAACACAAACTCAATAATTTGTTTATATGGAAAAAGCCGAATTGAAAAAGGAAGTTGAACATTTACTCAAGGATTTACCCGAGGATGCAGAATGGGATGATTTGATGTATAAGATCTATGTTCGTCAATCGATTGAACAAGGTCTGAAGGATGTTGAAGCAGGACGAATCGTTTCTCATGAAGATATCAAAAAGAAATATCGGCTGACCGAATGAAGATAGTATGGACGAAAAAGGCTGAGAAACAATTGAATCAAATTTTTAAATATATTGGAGATGATTCGCCTTATTATGCCTATCGAACCACTCAGAATATTATTGAAAGAGCTGAAAACATCACGCAGAACCACAGAAAGGAAGAGCGGTTCCAGAATATCAACGAGAGGATATTCGTGAAGTTTTTTACCATCCCTACCGAATAATTTATTTACTCTCCGGTGATCAAATCGAAATATTGAGTGTAATTCATGAGCGACGTCTATTATCCGATAATCCAGAGTAACCGTGGGTCGTTCTCGAAACTGCGTTTTTGGCTAGCGTTTTAGGTTTGTGCTTTGGTGAATTTGTTTTCAGGAGAGCATTGTTCCTTAGTCAATCTGGTTGCTGGTGATTGGATCTTTGCTCTCCCGCCCGAAATATTATGTGTGTTTTCCAAACCAAAACAGGGAGAGCTGGCTTCGCCGGAAGGATTTTTTGAATAGTGGAGAAGGCACAATCGGCGAAGACTGAGAGGGAAGGGATTGTCTTTATCCTCTCAGTCTCCGCTGAATGAGTTTATTGTCGAAATTGGGCTTCTGGGCAGCGGATCCAGCTCTCCTGAGTTGATTATTGTGCTTTGGGAGTTTTGCGGGCAGGAGAGCAGTGGGCCTTGGTTGACTTTGTGATTGCAACCCAACAAAAAAACGCCTCATCAAAGTAAAATGATGAGGCGTTTTAAAGCAATCAAAGTTTAAAAATCTACTTCTCTCAGCTCATAAACTTTTCTTTGAATCCGTTCTTTACATTCACGCCAAGGTAGTACATTGCCGGGACGAGGAAGAGGGTGAGAAAAGTCGCAAATCCTAAACCGTAGATGATGGTCCATGCCAGTGGTCCCCAGAACGATGCGTTATCTCCACCGAAATAAATATTGGGAGAGAAACTGTTGAACAACTCATAGAAGTCAATATTCAGCCCGATGGCTAATGGAATCAGTCCGAGTATGGTGGAAGCTGCCGTCAGGATTACAGGATTGAGACGGGTGGATCCGCCTTCAATAACGGCTTCTTTGAGCTCTAATCCTTTGCTTCTCATCAGGTCGATGTAGTCGATCAGAATAATTCCGTTTTTCACCACAACTCCCGCTACGGCAATGATTCCCATTCCTGTTAATACAACAGAAATGTCCATTCCGAAAGTGGAGAATCCGATAAATACTCCAATCAAACTAAAGAGAACCTGTGAAAGGATAATTAATGGTTTTGCGATAGAGTTAAACTGTGCAACCAATATGAGAAAGATCAGCATTATTGCGGAAAACAGAGCAACCATCAGGAATTGAGCCGTTTCTGCCTGCTCTTCCTGCTCACCGGTGAGACTCACAGAATATCCCTCAGGAATCTGAAAAGAGTCGAGTGATTCCCGGATCTCAGTGTTGATTTCGTTGGCGTTGTAGCCTTCCAGAACGTTTGATGAAATGGTGACCACGCGCTCAAGATCAATTCGGTTAATCGATCCCACACTTGAGGTGAGTCGCGGAGTTGCCACGGCTGAAACCGGGATAGAGGCTCCAAGCGGAGTGCTCAATCGCATGTTTATCAGCTGAGTTACATCTTCACGGTCTTCTTTACGCAGACGCAGACGAATATCGTACTCATCCTCATCTTCACGATAAGTTGAGATTGGAATCCCGAGAAGGGCTGTTCTCATGGCGCTACCAATTTGCGCATTACTGAGTCCGTAGGTGTTTGCCTTTTCATTATCGATATCCAGAATGATCTCAGGATTGTTTACCTGCAGATCACTGCGCAACTCTTCAATACCACTGATGTTCTGATCTTGAATATGCTGAATGAAGTCATTGCTGAGAGTAACAAGCTGATCAAAATTATCTCCCGTCACCTCAATGTTAATTGGTTTTCCGGTTGGAGGGCCGCTTTGTTCCTGCTCAACGGTAACCTCTGTGCCCGGAATGCCCTGAACGCTCTCGCGTATCTCATTGAGATAATCCTGCGTGGAAACGCCGTCGCGATATTGGTAATCGACAAATTCGACAGTGATTTTACTTTTATTAGGACTCGGTGTGGGGTCGATGTCGTTTGACGGAGTCGCACCAACTGCCACGTTGGTAATCACGGATTTAACCACAGGATTATCGTTACCCAAAACCTGAATAACACGATCCTCAAGGAGTTTATTCACCCGATTTGTTTCATCAATATCTGTCCCGACGGGCATCTTGTTATAAACAAAGACAAAGTTAGGATCACTCTGTGGGAAGAAAACGACTTTTGGAGACGCAATCCCAAGCAGAATTATACTGAAAACCAGGAAAAGTACCGTAGTTCCAAGAATAGCCCAAGGGCGCCATCCCACTAAAATCCATTGAATAGAGTCGTGATAAGCACTTTGTAAGCGTGGTAGCACACTTGTGTTGAACTTCTTGATAAGCGGACGTAATACAAAACGCTCTGTAATCCACATCAAATAGACGAAGATGAGGAGGTTTGCGACAAACCAAATTCCCGCCAGATAGAAAATAGCTGTAATCGCTAATATTACAAGTGATACGATGGCGAAGAATTTCGTGTTGTGCGGATGATCTTCCTTAATATCGTCGCCTTTCATAAATGAAACAGCAAATACCGGATTCATGACCAACGCTACCAGCAGGGAAGCTAAAAGTGTCAGAATCAATGTTACCGGCAGATA
>Ga0136600_1001193_pt1 | contig 12287 bp, 9 predicted proteins | sample AntRauMFilla2698_FD_104634 | JGI IMG/M metagenome (GOLD analysis project Ga0136600, IMG submission 104634) | Saline lake microbial communities from Rauer Islands, Antarctica - Metagenome Filla 2 #698 | ecosystem: Environmental > Aquatic > Non-marine Saline and Alkaline > Saline | place...
ACGATTTGAGATTAAGCCGTAATAAAGAGAGCAATAAAGAGAGCAACAGGCATGATGTGCCGGCTGTTATTTCAAACCATCAGGCCAGCCGTGAGAATGCACAGCGGCGGGTAAGTCATTTTTCTATCTATGCCGCGAGCAAAGGGTAAGAACAAGCGGAACAGAGATATTACCGTATATTTTACGCGGTGTATCTCTATGCGCGGCCCATCGCGAGGTATTTTTCCTGACGCACTTTCAATATTTTATCGGTATTCCAAGGCGTCAGATCAGATAGATTTTGTTCTATATATTTGGTTACCGTTTTTATTGTTTCGTCTTTTTTCCTGTGCGCGCCGCCAAGGGGTTCGGGTATAATATCGTCAATAAGCTTTAGTTCCATTAAGTCCTGTGCGGTTAGTTTAAGCGCGTGTGCGGCATCACCGGCATGAGAAGCGCTCCTCCATAAGATAGAGGCGCAGCCTTCGGGTGAAATGACGGAGTAAATTGAGTGTTCCAGCATTAAAACGCGATCCGCAGTGGCAATAGCAATAGCACCGCCAGAACCTCCTTCGCCGATAATAACAGAAACAATAGGAACAGTTACGTTCAGGCATGTTTCAATGGATTTTGCAATGGCTTCGGCTTGGCCGCGTTCTTCTGCGCCAACACCAGGATACGCGCCTGCCGTGTCAACCAGAGTGATAACAGGAATTTGGTATTGCTCCGCCATTTTTAAAAGGCGCTGCGCTTTACGATAGCCTTCAGGGCGTGCCATGCCGAAATTATGTTTGATACGCTCTTCTGTTGTCTGGCCTTTTTCGTGTCCGAGAATAATACAGGATTGCCCGCGAAAGCGTCCTAAGCCGCCAATTAAAGCCTCATCTTCGCCGAAGCATCTTTCGCCGGCGAGGGGGGTAAAATCGGTAATCATGCCTTTGATATAATCTTTAAAGTGCGGACGGTTTTCATGGCGCGCAACTTGCACTTTTTGTGGCGCGGTGAGCTTGCTGTAAGTTTGTTTCAGCAAACGATCCACTTTGGCAGACATGCGTTGTATTTCATCTGAAATGTTGAGGCTGTCGTCACTGCTAACATTTCGCAGTTCCTGAATTTTTGCTTCAAGTTCCAAGATAGGCTTTTCAAAATCAAGCTTGCTCATATATTTATCTCATATTCAATTAAAGGAGGGTTATCAAATAGCAAATCAGGCAAACATTTTCAATAGATGTTTGCCTGATTTTAAATTTGTTAAGTACGCTTTTACAATAATTCTTGTAAATTAGCTATCTGAACCGGTTTTAGATAGCGGATGCTTATCTTCAACGGTCTTTTTAGCGTCTTCACCAATTATGTGCGTGTAAATCTGCGTTGTCGCGATGTCTGCGTGACCCAGCATCTTTTGAACAGAGCGAAGATCCGCGCCGTTTTTAAGAAGGTGTGTTGCAAATGCGTGACGTAAGATGTGCGGGCTCACTGTGCCCTCTGGCATGCCTGCTTTTTCTGACAGATCTTTGAGAAGCTGTGCGAAACGCTGACGTGTCAAATGACCACTTTGCGATGTTTTTGAAGGAAACACCCACTGTGCTTGTGATCCGCTATCATCTTCTGCAATGAATTTACCGCGAGTAGCAATGTAATTCGTCAATGCTTTTTGCGCAGGATCAGACATAGGTACCATACGCTCGCGTCCGCCTTTACCTACAACCATAAGGAATTGTGTGTCCTCACCGATTGCGGACATTGGAAGACCGACTAGCTCTGATACGCGAAGACCTGTTGCGTAAATCATTTCCAGCAAGCAAACGAGGCGAACGCTATCTCCGCCGTCTCCTTGGGCTGCTGTTTTAATCAAATGATCAACTTGGCTTTCTGTTAATGTCTTAGGCAAAGTACGTTCTTGCTTCGGACTATCAATCGTTGTCGTCGGATCATCCTTACGGACGCCTTCTGATACGATGTAGCGGAAGAACTGACGAAGGGCGGAAAGACGACGTGCTACTGTGCGTGTCGCAATCTGGCCTTTATTGTTTCCTTTGACGTGAATTTTTTGCGCTAAATCCCCAAGATAGGATTTAAGCTGTTGTGTTGATGCATCGACAATTTCTACGCTGCATTCGCTGCGAAGATATAGACTGCAATCAGCAAGATCGCGCCAGTAAGCCTGACGTGTGTTATCTGCTGCCCCGCGTTCTGTTGTCAGCATGTCTAAAAAGGAATCAACCAATGGATGTAGGTTTGGTTTTTCCTTGGGTGGACGACCTGGACGTGCCATATTTCTTACTCCTTATACGTTTCTTTTAATATGCTAAAGCTTCTCTTACGAGGACCTTAGCAAAATGTTTTAACCCCACATCATCAAAAGTTTTTGCAGTTGCCCACAAAGCATCTTGGCTGATATTTTTAGTCTTATCGTCACGATAAGCGATAGAGCCTAACATAACCACTAATCCTAATTCCCTGTTTTGCTTTATTGTCTTTACAGCACTTTCGGAGCGGTTTTGTTTACTGCCATAATGCATTACATAACCGTATACCGAAGTCAAGGGGTTAGTGTTTTCATAACTCATCTTGGGATCAATATTAAACAAATATGCAGCCGTGTCAAGTTTTTCATAATAAATTTTATTGTAATTATAAATGTTTTTTCTAATATTCTCTTTAAGGCTTGTTTTACCTAATATTAACTTTGTTTTTTCTGAAGTTTGCTCTGTGGACAAAATGTAAAAAATAATCGATTTTTCAAGTTTTTCGGGCAAAGTCCGATCTTCATACAGCGAAAAAAACGTATTTATCCACTTTTCTGTGTATGAAATATTTTCTTCTGCTGCCAATTGAAACAGTAAATGAGCCTGTTTTTCATCGCGCATTTTAATGAATGTTTTCAATGGAATATGTTCTAACAATGGTGATAGAGGGCGCAATAAATTATATTCATAATTAGAATTATCTTTAATCAGGGCGGTAGTGAATACATCTAAATCCTTTGATTCGTGGGCGCTGTGAACAATTTGTTGATAAAGTTTGATGCGTTTATCATCGGATTTTGTACCTATATCATTAAATAAATCTTCTAGATTCTCTGTGGAATACATACCAATGTGATAGGCATAGGCTGCGAATCGAAGTTTTGATTCTGTCTTGAGCGCCTCTGCAGACAATAGAATCGCTATATCAAGCGGTGCCGGGGATGATTCTTGGATATTTTTATTGTTTTTCAGCAGGTTTTTTTGAATTTTATCAGGGGTCTGCGTGAAGAGAAACGCTTTTTCTATGAGTGATTTCTCACTCCATTCTTTAACATCACTTTTGGGAGACATCTTCGTAGTACTTTTGTCGAAATAGGATTTTTGACAAAGTGAGGCTAACGATTCTACCCATTTATCTTCGTAACGTGCGGAAATGTCGTGGGCTTGAAATTCCAGGCAGGCAAGTGCTGTATCGCTGTTGAATAACAGTGCGGCTAGCCCGTTTTCAAACTGTCTCTTTGTAACCGGGCTAAGCGGGAGCATCTTGTATAAGGTTGCTGCGTCTTCAATAAGGCCCATACGCAGCAATGTTTGAAACCGTAGCGCTAGAATATCGTCTTGCTGCTGTTCGGGAGGGGCGTAATCACGAATCGATGACGCAACCGGAGCAGAGGTTAACAGTAACTGCCGCTGCAATTGATAAAAGGGGCGCAGTTTATGTTCTGCAGGTAAGGCTGCCATAAAAATTCGGAGCGTATCTGTGTCCGAACGCGCCCAGATGTCCGTGCCGAGTGATTGCGCGTTTAATGAATCCAGCGTGCCGAATGATTCGAGGGTAAATAAATCCGCTGTTGCGGCTGTAATGTTTTTTTTTGTATTGCGCTCTTTATGGCCTTTTGTGCTGCCGGCCATGCGGTCATTTGCATATGTGTATGCGGGCAATATTGTCATTGTAATTATGACAGCAAATAACAGAGCGATGTTTTGAATGTTGAATGACACCGTAAATCCCCGAGGGTTTATTTAGTTCGCTTCAAAAAAACGACTATTAGGAATTTCCACTACGTTTTGATCTTGTACGATTTCCGGTTCGGACAAAGATAAAAAGACGACGCCGCCAACAAGCGCTAAGATGAATAAAAGGGAGATGAATTTTTTCATATCGTATAATTATCTTTTCTTCTGGTTATTATGATTGTTAGTTAAACGCTATATGAACTAAAATTCAAGCAGAAGGATAAGACAATTCACATTTGTCTTGAAATGCGCTAAGACACAAATCATGGACAATAAGATAACAAACATTAAAAGACGCCTGCACAAGCCGATTGTATTGATTGGACTGATGGGCGTCGGTAAAACCCAGCTCGGGAGAATTGTTGCCAAAGAGCTTGGAGTGAAGTTTGTTGATTCCGATGATGAGATTGTCAAAGCAGCCGGAATGCCTATCTCCGATATTTTTGAGAAATTCGGCGAGGAATATTTCCGAGCGGGCGAGCGGCGCGTTATTAAGCGCCTTATGGAAGATGACAGCGCGGTGATCGCAACAGGAGGCGGCGCGGTTACATCGCCCGAAACAGCGGATCTGCTATGGTCAGAAGCTTTGTCTGTATGGCTTAATGCCGATATCGATGTTTTGTGCCAGCGCACAGCCGGACATACAAAAAGACCGCTTTTGAATAATAATGACCCCAGAGCCGTTTTGCAGAAGCTATCGGATGAGCGCACGCCTTTATATCAAAAAGCCAATATTCATATAGATACCGGCAATGGCAGCTTAAGCAAAATGAAAGATGAAATATTGAGCCGTGTAGAATCATACTTACAAGAACAAGAATAAGCCCCCTATAATGAAGTACGTAATGAACGATAAAAGAGAAGTGAATCTAATGACAATATCAGAAACTGTAAATGTTAACCTTGGCGATAGATCATATGACATTACAATAGGTCGGGATTTAATAAAAAAGCTTGCCGATTTTGTTCCGTACAGCCTTGAAGACCGTAAAATCTTTATTATTACAGATGATAATATCAGTGAAATAATAGGAACCAAGGTGCAAGAGGCTTTAAGTCATAGCGCGGCGCAGGACGTGCATTTTTTATCATTGCCCGCAGGGGAAACAACCAAATCCTGGGTTTTTGCCGAGCGCGTTACGGAATGGATGCTTGCCAATAATGTGGATCGCCACTCTGTTTTATTTACCGTTGGCGGCGGTGTTATTGGGGATTTGGGCGGTTTTGCGGCGGCGATCACAATGCGCGGCATTGATTTCGTGCAAATCCCGACGACTTTGCTTGCGCAGGTCGATAGCTCCGTTGGCGGAAAAACAGGCATTGATACACCACAGGGAAAAAATCTGGTCGGTGCATTTCATCAGCCCGTAGCGGTAATTTGCGATATTGCTTTGCTGGAAACATTACCAAAGCGTGAGTTTTTATCCGGATATGCCGAGATCGTAAAATATGCTTTTTTGGGTGATGCACAGTTTTTCACATGGCTTGATAGTAATTTTGACAGGCTTGCCGCCTTTGATGAACAGGCATTATCCAAGGCCGTGTCCATATCATGCCGCAAAAAAGCAGAAATTGTGAAAGCAGATGAAAAAGAGGGCGGTATTCGCGCTTTGCTTAATCTGGGGCATACATTCGGCCACGCGCTTGAATTTTCGGCGGGCTTCGATGGCAGCCTGCTGCACGGCGAGGCTGTGTCTGTTGGCATGGTTCTCGCGTTTCAGTTATCAAACCGCATGGCTGTTTGCGATGAAAAAGATGTTGATGATGTGATCGCTCATTTGCAATCTGTTGGTTTGCCTGTGTGCGTGAAAGACATAGCTGCGTCCCTTAACCATTCGCCGGAAGAGATCGTATCTTTCATGCAGAAAGATAAAAAAATACATAAAGGGGTGCCTGCGTTTATCTTGGTACGCGAAATTGGAGAGGCTTTTGTATCAAGAGAGGTTGATCTTGATGATGTTCTCGCTGTAATTAAAAACTCGCTTTTATAAACATATCTATGTACATCTTTGCCAGATAAGAATGACCAGATGCGAATAAGATGCGAATGATGAAAGGATCATTATGGATACTGAAATACTGATATCAATAGGGAGTGTCTTCTTCCTGCTGTGCCTATCCGGCTTCTTTTCCGGATCAGAAACTGCTCTTACAGCGGTTTCTGCCGCGCGGATGCATGCGCTGGATAAAGACGGAAACAAGAAAGCCCGCCGCGTTCTCTCTATTATTGCAAAACGTGAAAAAATGATAGGTGCGTTGCTGCTGGGTAATAATCTGGTGAATATTCTGGCGTCTGCGTTAATGACGAGTATCTTTATCAAGATGGCGGGCGAGGCCGGCGTCGTTTATGCCACCCTAATCATGACGTTACTGGTGTTAATCTTTGCCGAGGTTCTTCCCAAAACATACGCAATTCATTTTTCCGATAAAATGGCGATGGCGATTGCGCCGATCATTCGTTGGGTTATTGTTTTGTTTGCACCTGTTACACAGCTTGTATCCAAAATCGTAAGATTGGTGCTTTATCTTTTGGGTGTGGATATTACGCTCGTTGCGGTGGGCGGAAACGTTGAAGAGCTTCGCGGCGCCATAGAGCTTCATCGTTCCGAAGGTCAACCGCAGGAAATGGATTCGGTTGATAAGCAGCGCGCGATGCTGCGTTCGATTCTGGATTTAGAGCATGTCGATGTAGAAGAGATCATGACGCACCGTAAAAACGTCGAGATGATTAATGTTGACGGAGAAGCGGAGCAACAAGTTCAGGAAATTTTGAACAGCCCTTATACACGTATCCCTGTTTATAAAGACGAGCAGGATAATATTATCGGCGTGATCAATGTCAAAACATTATTGCGCGAGATTCATAGCGTAGGCGGGGATCTTACAAAAATCGAAATTACAAATGTAATGTCCGAACCTTGGTTTGTTCCGGAAAGCACATCACTCAGCGACCAGCTTCAGGCATTCCGTGACAGACGCGAGCATTTTGCGCTGGTTGTTGATGAATATGGCAGTTTCATGGGGATTGTAACGCTAGAAGATATTCTTGAGGAAATTGTCGGCGAAATCGAAGATGAAACAGACGAGGTCGTTTCGGGCGTGCGCAAGCAGCCAAACGGCAGTCTGTTGGTTGAGGGGATGGTTACAATTCGTGATTTGAACCGTGAGTTTGAATGGAATTTGCCGGACGAAGATTATTCAACCATTGCGGGCCTGATTTTGCACGAGGCTCAAGCCATTCCGGAGCCGGGGCAGTCATTTACGTTTTACGGTTTCCGTTTCGATGTTGTCCGCAAGCAAAGACATCAGATTACATTAGTCCGCATGATGGCGCCAAGCAAAGAAGAAGCATAATTCAACTGCGCGCATTGACATATTGATTTTGGAGATTTATCCTTCTTCGGTATAAATAAAGATAAAAAAAGAGGGGGAGGACAGTGATGAAAGATAATCAAGCCAATCAAAGTGAACTGGACGTTTCGAATTTATCAAAAGAGGCGGCTATTCACGCACGCGTAATACATAGTTTGAAAGATGAATTTCAGGCTGCTGCCGACGAGGCGCTCGATATATATTTGCAAGCTGCGGGAAAGGCGATTACAGACACAGCTTTACCGGGCACCAGAAATTGTACATCATTAAAATATAATATTGCGTCAGCACGCGTAAAGATGCAGTTTTTACTTGCTGGCGCAGAAGGACGCTATCACAATGGTAATGATTATTCGGCACCAATCTCTGCTGGCAAAGCTTGGGGAGAATATCTGGATGAGCTAGGCCATGGTCAACATGGCTGGGCAAGTTATCCGGCGAATGAGAGCATTCTGCGCGGACTAATCAAGATCAATGGTCCTAAAAAGATGGAGCATCGCCTCACGCAATATGTAAGACGGCAGATCAGCCAAGCTGTTAATTCTATATCAGAATATGTGTTGCCAGCAGAAGCGCTAAGAGAGTTTAAACGCTCTCTAAAGGTGAGAACACCTAGCTAAAGCGCTGTGTTTTTATGCTACTTTTCCGTGGCAATGCTTGTATTTCCTGCCGCTCCCGCACGGGCAAGGGGCGTTTCGCGGGGTGTTGCCCCAGGTTGCGGGATTGTTTTGATCAAACTGGTTACGAACGGGCTGTTGTTTCTCGCCGCTATAGCTCATATCTGTGCCACGGCTTTTTGCGGCAGGCACGGCGCCATTGTCCAGTGCAGGATCTTGTCTTGTTTCCTGCACGTTGTTTGGCTCTGATCTACGGAATAAAAGCTCTTGGCCGTCTTCACTGATGTTAAACTCAACGATACTGAGGGTCTGCACGACATTCTCACGCAGTTGATCCAGCATGCCTTCGAACATACCAAAGGCTTCTGCTTTATATTCATTGAGCGGGTCGCGCTGACCGAAGGCGCGCAGATTAATGCCTTGGCGCAGATGGTCAAGGTTTAGAAGATGGTCTTTCCAGAGCTGATCGAGTTTCTGTAGCACAAGAGAGCGTTCCAGACGGCGGTAAAGCTCCGTGCCTGTGTTGGCGACCTTTTCTGCCATCATTTTGTCACTATGATCAATGAGCCTGTCCGCAATCTCCGCATCCGCTATGCCTTCTTCTTCGGCCCATTTTTCAATTTGCAGATCAAGATTAAGAACGCGGCTGACTTCGGATTTTAAGGTTTCCAAATCCCAGCTATCGGGGTAAGTGCGCGGCGGAATGCATCGATGCACAAGGTCATCAATAATTTGGTGGCGCATGTCTTTGGCAAGATTTTCTATTTCGGCCGCATCCATGATTTCTTTGCGCTGGTCGTAAATTACTTTGCGCTGGTCATTCATAACATCGTCGTATTTCAGCAAGTTTTTACGAACATCAAAGTTCATGGCTTCGACTTTGGCTTGTGCGCGTTCTAAGGCTTTACTGATCCACGGGTGGACAAGGGCTTCACCTTCTTTAAGGCCAATGTGTTTGTGGGCCAAAAGCATTTCCATTTTCTCGGACCCAAAGATCCGCATCAAATCATCTTCCAAAGATAAGAAGAAAATGGACGCGCCCGGATCACCTTGTCGGCCGGCACGGCCACGGAGCTGGTTATCAATACGGCGGGATTCATGGCGCTCTGTACCTATGATGAAAAGACCGCCTGCATCTTTAACAATTTTGCTGTTTTCTTTAACTTCTTTTCTGATTTTTTCGATGGCTTTTTTCTTTTTGGCATCGCTCCAGCTCTCATCGACTTCATCTGCGATGCGCATCTCAACATTACCGCCAAGCTGAATATCTGTTCCGCGGCCTGCCATGTTTGTTGCAATCGTAACTGCGCCCGGGCGACCGGCTTGACCAATGATGGAGGCCTCTTGTTCATGATAGCGCGCATTCAGAACATTATGTTTGATTTTATTCTTCTTTAGATATTTTGACAATCTTTCGGATTTTTCAATAGAGGTCGTGCCAACAAGCGTAGGCTGGTTGCGCGCGGCGCTCTCTTGTATCACCTTCACCGCAGCTTGCATTTTTTCTTCTTCGGTTTTGAAAATCTGATCTTCGTGATCAAGGCGCGCAATAGGCAGGTTCGTTGGAATATTGATAACAGACAAACCGTAAATTTCTGCAAATTCCTCTGCTTCGGTCAGGGCTGTGCCCGTCATGCCTGCAAGCTTTGGATATAAACGGAAATAATTCTGGAAGGTGATGGAGGCCAGTGTCTGGTTCTCGTTCTGGATAAGAGCGCCTTCTTTGGCTTCCAAGGCTTGGTGCAACCCTTCCGAAAAGCGGCGGCCTTCCATCATACGGCCTGTAAATTCATCGATGATAATAACTTTATCATCCTGAACGATATATTCTTTGTCTTTATGGAACAATTTGTGGGCGCGAAGGGCTTGGTTTACGTGGTGTACCAGCGATACGTTATGCGCATCATATAAATTGCCTTCCTCAAGAAGGCCTGCTTTTTCCAAAAGCTTTTCCGCGTGTTCTGTCCCTGTGTCCGTTAATGTAACTGTTTTACTTTTTTCTTCCATTTCGAAATCGTCGTCTTTTAATTTCGGAATGAGTTTATCAACAGCAATATAAAGTTCAGACGAGGTGTCTGAGGGGCCGGATATGATTAGTGGTGTGCGGGCTTCATCAATCAATATTGAGTCGACTTCATCGATGATCGCAAAATTGAAAGGACGTTGAACCATCTCGTCCAACTGATATTTCATGTTATCGCGCAGATAATCAAAACCGAATTCGTTATTTGTGCCATAGGTAACATCCGAGGCATATGCTTGTTTGCGCTCTGTATCATCAAGGCCGTTGGTAATGCATCCGACGCTCAGGCCAAGAAAACGATATATCTCTCCCATCCATTCGGCATCACGTGATGCGAGGTAATCATTTACAGTCACCACGTGCACGCCTTTGCCTTCAATCGCGTTGAGGTATACAGCAAGCGTAGAAACAAGGGTTTTACCTTCACCTGTGCGCATTTCTGCGATACGGCCCTGATGCAGCACAAGGCCGCCGATCATTTGGACGTCATAATGACGCTGCCCCAATGTACGTTTCGCGGCTTCGCGCACCACTGCAAAGGCTTCATAACAAATATCGTCCAGCGTTTCGCCTTCACTCAGGCGCTTTCTGAACAATTCAGTTTGCTTTTGAAGCTCTTTGTCTTTCATTGAAGCAAATTGTTCTTCGAACGCATTAATATGCTCCGCGTCTCTTTGAATCCTTTTGACAGCTCTGTCGTTGCTTGATCCAAATACTTTTTTTGCTAGCGCGAGTACCATGCGGGTCCTACCGTTTCTTTTTTGTGCCTTACGTTTAATTCATCACGAATGTGCATTATTAAAGGCGAAATATACTAAACCATGACATAGGATATAAGCCCCAAAACACCTTGCGTCAATCCATCGCGTCGGTTATGTGCGGATATTCTGTGAGCAGTCTGCTTGTTCTACGAATTACCCCTTTATTCTCGGTGGCTAACAGACTAGATTATGTGCTGATTAAACACAGATATATGCTTAATGACCACCTAAGAGGAGATTGATATGACAGACGATAAACCAGAGACTGTAAAAACAGAAGCAACGGCGCGCAAGGCTGGTTCACCGCCTGTGTGGATATTTGTTGTTGTTATTGCAATCCTCATTGGCGGGGCGTATTTCTTGTCACAAAATACTGCAACACAATCAGAAAAGCGCGACGCGCCGGAGATTACATCTCTTGAAGATGATGCCAGAGTCCAGCCGGTTATGACCGAGGGCAATCCTGTTGTTGCAGTAGTAGACGGTGCTGAAATTATGAGAGACGAAGTTTTGGCCTTTGTCGAAACATTGCCGGAGCATATTAAAAGCATGCCGATTGAAAATCTTTTCCCGATGGCGCTTGATCAGGTTGTAACCGACAAAGCCTTAGAGCAGCGCGTTGCATCTGCGGGGCTGGAAAATGATCCTGAAGTATTAGAGTCGCTGGAAGAAATGAAAAAGGAACTGACACGTAACGTTTACCTTCAGCGTGCATTGGATTCTGTTGTGACCGATGCAAAGCTGCAAGAGAAATATCAGGAAATCGTTGCGCAGTTTGAAGACAAAAAAGAGACCAAGGCGCGTCACATTTTGCTGGAAACAGAAGAGGCGGCGAATGCTGTGATTGCAAAGCTGGATGAGGGCGCTGATTTTGCAGAGCTTGCAAAAGAAGAGTCCACAGGCCCGACAGCAGAGCGCGGCGGTGATCTTGGTTATTTTGAAAAAGAAGCGATGGTGCCCGAATTCGGAGATGCTGCGTTTTCGCTTAAACCCGGTTTATATACAAAAGAGCCTGTTCAAACACAGTTTGGCTGGCATGTGATTAAGGTAGAAGATCGCCGTACCGTAGAGGCGCCTACGTTTGAAGAGGTTAAACCCCAGCTTGAGCAAAAATTACGTCAGAATGAATTGTTTGTACTAATTCAGCAATGGAAAGATGAAGCCGATATTGAAACATATGACATCAATGGCGGCGCGCTTGAGATTACCTTTATTCCTGATGAAGAGACCGGTGAAGAAGCAGACGAAGCTGCAGAAGATACAGCCGCCCCTGAAACGGATACGCAATAAACAGTTTACAGTTTATTTTGCAGATTCTATTTAACGTAGGCTTTTATGGTTTCGTTTAGAAAAAAATCAATATCATGTTACGAGGCGCTGGATCTTCCTGCGCCTCAAAAGCCGAATAAGAAAATTGTCCATGTTGTTGCTGCGGCGCTGGTGGATCAGGATCGCCGTATTTTGGTAACGCAGCGCCCCGAAGGCAAGAAGATGGCCGGTATGTGGGAATTTCCCGGCGGCAAGATTGACGAGGGTGAAACGCCCGAAT
>Ga0136600_1001195_pt1 | contig 12273 bp, 12 predicted proteins | sample AntRauMFilla2698_FD_104634 | JGI IMG/M metagenome (GOLD analysis project Ga0136600, IMG submission 104634) | Saline lake microbial communities from Rauer Islands, Antarctica - Metagenome Filla 2 #698 | ecosystem: Environmental > Aquatic > Non-marine Saline and Alkaline > Saline | place...
CAGAAAGAATACGGCGTTTTTCCAACGCCTAAGAATTTCAATTATTTCTGGAACTTTGGCGCAATTGCCATGGTGATGTTGATTACCATGATTGTAACCGGCGTTTTGCTGGCTATGCAATATACGGCGCACTCGGATCACGCTTTTGACAGTGTTCAGCGCATCATGCGTGATGTAAATTATGGCTGGATGCTGCGCTATCTGCATATGAACGGCGCGTCGTTCTTCTTTATTGCCGTTTACATACACATGTTTCGCGGGATGTATTACGGCTCGTTCAAGCAGCCGCGAGAGCTTCTTTGGATGCTGGGCGTAACAATATTCCTGCTGATGATGGCAACGGCCTTCCTAGGATATACCTTGCCATGGAGCCAGATGGGCGGCTGGGGCGCAACCGTTATCACCAATTTGTTCTCTGCTATTCCGCTGGTGGGGGATGCAATTGTTACATTTTTATGGGGCGGTTTTTCCGTTGATAACCCGACATTGAAACGCTTCTTTGCGCTGCATTATCTTCTGCCGTTTGTAATTGTTGGTGTTGTGTTCCTGCATGTTTGGGCATTGCATGTGACGGGGTCAAATAACCCGCTGGGCGTTGAACCGAAAACGAAAAAAGATACAATTCCCTTCCATCCTTATTACACGATCAAAGACACGTTCGGCCTTTTAATCTTTTTGATTTTATATGTGCTGGTGTCATTTTTCACGCCGCAGCTTTTCTCGCATGCGGATCACTTTGTTGCTTATAACCCGATGATAACGCCCGCGCATATTGTGCCTGAATGGTATTTCTTGCCGTTTTATGCGATTTTGCGCGCTATTACTTTTGATATCGGTATTCCATTTACAGATATAATCCTGATAGAAGCCAAGCTTGGTGGCGTGTTAGCAATGTTCGGCGCTGTCGGTGTCCTGTTCGTTTTGCCGTGGCTTGATACGCATCCGGTGCGCAGTGCACGTTTTCGTCCTTTGTATAAAGCGGCTTTGTTGTTTTTTGTTCTCTGCGTTATCATCTTGGGATATGTCGGTGCTAAGCCAGCAGAAGGGTTCTGGGTTATTTTAGGGCAGCTAACAACGGCTTATTATTTCTTGTTTTTCTTTGTTATTTTGCCGATCTTGTCGCGCGTGGAAAAGGCAAAGGCTTTGCCGGAAAGTATAAATGCTGCTGTTCTTTCAAAAAAGAAAGCCAATTAAATCAAAAAGGGTCTGGCAAAAAGTGTCTGGATACTAACCGGAGTTTTATAATGAATAAAATCATAAGATCATTGTCCATCGTTATTGTTATTCTTGCTATGAATGCGCTTGTTTCGATAAAGCAAAATGTTCATGCTGCCGGAGGATATGATACATATCTTGCGGAACTGGAATGGTCTTTTGATGGTCCGTTTGGCACTTATGATCGCGCAGCTTTGCAGCGTGGCTACAAAGTGTACCGTCAGGTCTGCGCCTCGTGTCATGCTATGGATTTGCTTTTCTATCGTAACTTGATGGAAATCGGATATGACGAAAATCAGGTTAAAGCGATTGCAGGCGACTACACAGTTATGGATGGCCCGAATGACGAGGGCGAAATGTATGAGCGCCCCGCGCGTCCGAGTGACCGGTTTGTTAATCCTTATCCCAACCGCAAAGCCGCCACTTATGCCAATAATGGCGCTTATCCGCCCGATTTTTCTTTGATTGCAGAAGCGCGTCACGGCGGAGCCGATTACATTTACAGCCTTTTGACCGCTTATGAGGAGGCGCCTGAAGGCAAAAATCTTTTGGACGGACAATATTGGAACAAAGCCATGCCGGGCTATGTCATTGCAATGGCGCCGCCACTTTACGATGATATTGTTGAATATGAAGATGGCTCTCCGCAAACTGTGCAGCAATACTCCAAAGATTTGGCGCATTTTCTGAAATGGGCATCTGCGCCCGAATTAGAAGAGCGTAAACGTATAGGTATGATGGTCTTGATATATCTGTCGATTTTCGCAGCGATCATGTATGCCGTGAAACGCAAAATTTGGGCAGATTTAAAAAATAGGCCTTTAGACATTATAACGCGCTAGATAATGCGCTAATTGATAAAATAATAAAAAACGGGGTAGCATGCCGGATATTGAGCAAAAAAAACAACAAGCACGCGAGCTTTTGATTAAAGGCAAGGTTTATAAAATTTTGGCAGGTGCCTTTGCCATTGTAGGGATTGCATTGTTTATTTTTATATATGCAGGACAATATCAAGGTGATATTACGCGGGCACTCAAAGATCCTGTTATTATATTGGCTATATTAATTCCAATGTCGCCGGCTATTATTCTGAGTTTCCTCGCGAGCAAAACCGAAAAGAAATTTATGAAGCTTTATGCCGAGCTAGAAGCCTCTGCTCCCAAAAAAACTGAGCAGCCCTCCTGAGCCACATGCGCGCGCATAGTCCTTTTTTGACAGGGCTATATTACGGCAGTTGAATTCTTATGCATTGCACCATGCTTCGGGCTTTCAGTCGTGCGTAAAACCTTATATGATAATTTTCTTATAAGAATTTAAAATGGGAGATATAAGATTAGCGGCACTTTGGTATTACTTAATATTGTTGGCGGCGTATGCCTTTTATTGTGGGGACTAAAACATGTCCGCACAAGTGTTACAGATGCCTTTGGCGCGGATCTCTATAAAATTATTGCGAAAAGCACAGCTAACCGTATTTCTGCGTTTCTCGCCGGTATTGGTGTTACGGCCTTGCTGCAAAGCTCTACGGCAACAGCGCTGATTATCGCTTCGTTTTGTGGCAGGGGCGTCATGAGCGCGAGTGCTGGCGTAGCAGTTATATTAGGCGCTGATGTTGGAACAACGCTTGTCGCGCAATTGTTAACTTTTAACGTATCTTGGTTTGCGCCGCTTTTTCTTGTCTCCGGCTTTATAATTTATGGCATTAACAAAAATCACCCAAAGATGCCGCATGTGGGCACTTTGCTGGTGGGTATTGGTATTATGCTGTTTTCATTGGTCTGGATTTCGCAATCATCTGCGCCTTTAAAGGAATCCGAGATTGTGAAAATGGTGCTTGGCTCCTTGCAAAGCGACCCTATTCTGGCGATATTAATCACGGCCATTTTAACATGGCTTGCGCATTCATCGCTTGCAATCGTATTGCTTCTTGTATCGCTTGCCGTAGGCGGCGTGATTACGATTGATGTTGCGATCTTTATGGTGCTTGGCGCGAATTTAGGCGGGGTTATTGCGCCGTTGATCGCAACAATGAAAGACGGGCGCGAGGCAACTTATGTGCCGATAGCCAATGTTTTTATTCGCTTTACCGGGCTTATTTTGTTTTTGCCGTTTTTACCGCTCGTTGAAAAGATGCTGATATCTTTTGATCCTGCGCCTGAACGTGTATTGGTCAATTTCCATACATTCTTTAATGTGATACTGGCAATTATTTTCATGCCGTTTACGAAAAAATTAACAAAAATTATTATTAAAATATTACCAGTCAAACGGAATGCAAATGATCCGTCATCACCGCGCTATTTAAAAGAAGAAGAGCTATCCAAACCCTCTATGGCTTTGTCAGCAGCAGTGCGGGAGACATTGCGTCTTTCTGATATATTGCAATCCATGCTGGAAGACACGATTAAAGTGATCCAGAATAATGATTCTGTTATGGCGGGCAAAGTACGCGCGCGTGATGACGTCGTTGATGATTTGTACAAGGCCGTGAAGCTTTATGTAACACGCCTGTCGCATGAAAAATTAAATCCGCACGAAGCGCACCAATATAATCAGATATTAAAATTTTCTACCAATTTGGAAAGCGTAGGGGATGTTATTGATAAAAGCCTTATTGATATGGCGCTCAAGAAGATCAACAGTAAAAAATCCTTTTCTGATGAAGGCTGGGAAGATATTGTTGAGATGCATGAAACTGTACTGGAACATATGCGCCTTGCGCAAAATGTCTTCCTTATGGGCGACCCTAAAATGGCGCGGCAACTTATACAGGGTAAAGATACTGTCCGTATGTTTGAAGAGGAAGCAACAGAAAGCCATTTGGACCGCATTCGCGAGGGCCGAGCCGAGAGCATTACAACCAGCTCTTTGCATCTGGATATCATGCGTGATTACAGGCGCATCAACAGCTATATTTCAACAGTCGCTTATCCGATTTTGGAAGAGGCAGGGCAGTTGCGGAGTAACCGTTTAAAATCTATCGATAAAAATAAAAAATACAAAAAAGGGAGTAAAAAATGAGTAACGCAGTATCAAAAGAGGGCGCGGACATGACATTATCAAATTTACAAAAACAAATTAGCAGCTGCCTGGCGGCATTTGATCTGTCGGATTTACAAAATGCCAGCAGTGATATTGATGTCTTTTCACCGATAAACGGCCAGAAAATCGCTTCGGTAAACGCACATAGCGCAGAGGATGTTGATCAAATAGTTTCGAACTCTGTTGATGCATTTAAAGCATGGAGGACAATTCCTGCGCCTATGCGTGGTAATTTTGTTCGGTTGCTTGGCGAGGAGCTGCGCAAATTCAAGCAAGATCTTGGGACTCTCGTTGCGATTGAAAATGGAAAGATATTGTCCGAAGGCCTCGGCGAAGTACAAGAGATGATTGATATTTGCGATTATGCGGTTGGCCTGTCGCGTCAACTATATGGCCTCACTATTCAATCCGAACGTCCGGAGCATCACATGCGCGAAATGTGGCATCCGCTTGGGGTTGTAGGCGTTATTTCTGCCTTTAATTTTCCTGTGGCCGTGTGGTCATGGAATGCGGCGCTTGCTTTTGTGTGCGGAGATCCGGTGATCTGGAAACCATCGGAAAAAACGCCGTTAACGGCGCTAGCGTGTCAGAATCTATTTGAAAAAGCGCGCGCAGCATTTGAATCAGAATACGGCGAAACTGTTCCTGCGGCATTGTCTCAGCTCTTGATAGGGGATTACAAGGTCGGCGAGGCACTTGCCGATCATGAAGATATACCCTTGGTTAGCGCAACAGGCAGTGTGCGTATGGGCAAAGAAGTTGCGCCGCGCGTTGCTGCGCGTTTGGGGCGTAGCTTGCTGGAGCTGGGCGGAAATAATGCGATGATTGTAACCGAAACAGCCGATCTGGATATGGCTGTTCGCGCGATCTTATTTGGCGCCGTCGGCACAGCCGGGCAGCGCTGCACAACAACGCGCCGTCTTTTTGTGCACGAATCCATTCACGATAAATTGCTGGACGTTCTGCGCAAAGCCTATGACGCCGTGCGTATCGGCAGTCCGCTTGAGGGCGATACACTTGTCGGACCATTGATAGATAAAGGCTCTTTTGATGCAATGCAGGCAGCTCTTAAGGATGCAAAAGATCAAGGCGGCAAAATTCTGACAGGTGGTGAGCGTTACGGTAAGGATATATTTGGCAATGATGCTTATTACGCAAAGCCTGCTTTGATATCCATTAAAGAGCAGACCGCTGTTGTGAAGGACGAGACTTTTGCGCCTATCCTCTATGTCATGCCCTATAAAGATTATAGTGATGCAGTGTTTAATCAAAATGACGTGCCGCAAGGATTATCGTCTGCGGTCTTTACAATGAATGTCCGTGAGGCCGAAGGGTTTTTATCGGCAGCCGGAAGTGATTGCGGTATTGCCAATGTTAATATAGGAACCAGCGGCGCAGAAATTGGCGGGGCATTTGGCGGTGAAAAAGAAACAGGCGGCGGACGCGAAAGCGGGTCAGATGCATGGAAGGTCTATATGCGTAGACAAACCCAGACTGTTAATTACTCCGCAGAGCTGCCTTTGGCGCAAGGCGTAGTCTTCGATTTGTAGAAATAAACACTTTATTTCAATACGATAATTTTTTTATATCAAATTTTATCTAAATTTTAGATGGAATTAACATGTTCTATGTAAAATAGAATTATAGGGTTAAGGGACAAATACCCCAAATCCTCCTCACACGCAAAACTACTCAACCGCCCCAGTTTCTCCTCACTCTGGGCGGTTGATTTTTGTCTGCAAGACAAAACACCGCTTTAATAATTCATTAAACCGAATCTGAGAAACTTATAATATGCTGACATTAAAAATCCAAAACCATATAAGAAAGGAATCTCTATGACACAAGAGAATCGCACGAAGAATGCTGTGAAAAACCATTTAAAGACATTGAAGAAAAAGCACCTTGTATTAAAGCGCCGCATTGAAAAAGAACGCAGGCGGCCGGCGATTGATTCCTTGTTTTTACAAGGGCTTAAAAAAGAGAAACTGAAGCTTAAAGAAGAGATTTCAGATAGGGAAATTACAGCTTAACGTCTCTTCACGATAGCATAAAAAAAGCACGCAATATTCTGCGTGCTTTTTTTATTATAGTATTCATTTTTTTTAGCTCTGTAAAATTTTAAGCCGAGCCTTCTTTTGAATCTGTTTTTAGGAAGTTACTGAAATCAAATGTTGAATCATCTTCTTCTTGCGACGATTTCTGACTGCTGAAATCGGCAGCTTGGGCTTCCAGAGTCTTTTGCGCAGCTTCTTCGCGTTCTTTTTTCATTTTCTCGGGGTCAATGCCTTGCGCCTTATAACCTTTGTTTGATGATGCTTCCAGTTCAGCATATGTACAAAGACCAAGCTCAACAGGGTGACGTGGCTTTATGCTCGAGCTGTTAGGATGTGTGCGTGTGCGAACACGTTCAATCGTAGGCTTGGTTGTTCCAACAAGCTTACAGATTTGTGCGTCAGTGATTTCACTGTGGTTTTTAAGGATAAATGCAATTGCGTCCGGCTTATCGCCGCGCTTTGATACGGGCGTGTATTTTGGCCCTTTGGAGCGCGCTTTAACCGGTGGCAAGTTGCTTTTTGTAGCGGTCATGAGATATGAATTGTCCGCGTTTGCTTTATCCAGCTCTTCTTTCGTCAGTTCGTTATTATCAATAGGGTTACGCCCTACAATGCCGCGACCAACTTCTTCATCCGCAAGCGCGTGCACTTCGATGGAGTGAAGGCCTGTAAAATCGGCAATTTGTTCAAATGTGAGGGCTGTGTTGTCAACCAGCCATACTGCTGTTGCTTTTGGCATGAGCAATGTTGTTTCTTGTTTAGCGGCCATTGTGGTGCTCCTTTTAATAATCCATAAAATTTGTATTCAAAATGCAAAAAGCCTTGTCGATCTCTTATATCTCCGTAGAGGTGTCCGCAGATCAACGGTAAAGCTTAATGCTTTTGGGAATATTGGTTTTATAGCGGGTTTTACTGAAAAAACCAACCTTTTATTACGTGTCTTGTGCGATTTCTAGTAAAATTTTGCCGATATGTACGCCGGATTCCATGTGTTTATGGGCTTTTGCTGCCTCTTGGAGCGAAAATCGGCTATCAATTACAGGCGTAATATCACCGTTTTGGACATGTGGCCATATGTTTTTCAAGATAGCCTGTGTGTAGCTTGCTTTTACGTCATTTGGCTGCGAGCGAAGCGTTGATCCGTGCAATGAGGCGTTTTTTACGATGAGGCGCGCCATGTCGATCTCGGCGCTTCGTCCACCCAAAAATGCAATATTCACAATCCGCCCCCCGCGCGCGAGACATTTTATGTTCTTGTTTGTGTACTCACCGCCGACCATATCCAAAACCACATTAACGCCTTTGCCGCTTGTTATATCTTTAATTTCTGCCGCGAAGTCCTGCTCTTTGTAATGAATGGCGTAATCTGCGCCAAGATTAAGACAGGCCTCGCATTTTTCTCTTGTGCCAGCGGTAACTATCACGGACGCGCCCGCCATTTTTGCCATTTGAATGGCCATGGTGCCGATACCCGAGCTGCCTCCATGGATCAGAATTGTTTCGTCTTTTTGAAGTTTCGCAATAACAAAAATATTTTGCCATACAGTATAAATTGCCTCGGGAAGGGCGGCTGCGTCGGCAATGTTTATATTCGCGGGAACAGGCAGGCAATGATCCGCCTGCGCGATGCAATATTCCGCATAGCCGCCGCCGGACAGCAGAGCGCAAACCTTGTCGCCCTTTTTCCAGAGATCAGAGCGTGTTTGTTCGATAATGCCCGATACTTCAAGGCCGAGCAGAGGCGATGCCCCCTCGGGCGGAGGGTATAGGCCCTGACGCTGCAGTAGATCGGCATGATTTAAACCAGCTGCAGTGGTGCGGATTAAAACCTCGCCATTTTGGGGATGCGGCAGCTCTAAATCATTCAAATGCAAAACAGAGGAATCACCGGACGCTTTTATGTTGATGGCTTTCATAAACTATTGCCTTTTTCTTTTTTTGATTTTAATGTTGGATGCAATTCACCTGACAATCAAGAGGAACTTGCAAATGTTTGAGGATAATTTACCCCTCAAAAAGGAAGGCTTTTCTGCGCGCGCTTTGGACAATTTATCTGTAAGCGAGCTTGAGGAATATATCACCGAGCTCGAGAGTGAGATTGAGCGCGTAAAAGCCGATATTGAAAAGAAAAAAGACTCGCGCGATGCGGCTGATGCGTTTTTTAAGTAAAATATATAATCATATTAGAGGATTAGAGTAATGCGTATAGAGCAAGATATTAAACTTGATTTCAAAGATGTTTTGATCCGCCCGAAGCGATCAACATTATCCAGCCGTAAAGAGGTCGATATTCGCCGCAAATATAAATTTAAGTGGAGCGGGCAAGAGTATAACGGCGTGCCCATTATCGCGGCCAACATGGATGGTGTGGGCACAATGGCTATGGCGAGAGCTTTTGCAAAAGATGGAAACGGTCTTACAGCTGCGCTTATTAAGCATTACTCGATCGAACAGCTCGTGTCTTTTTACGAAGAACAAGGCAATCAAAATGTATGGTACAGCACGGGCGTTAGTGAACGGGATGTTGAGAAACTTGATGCATTTTTGGAAGCAAAATCTAATAAGGACGGTAGCAGCCTTAATCGGTTATGTGTCGATGTTGCAAATGGCTATAGCGAACCGTTTACCGATTTTTTAAAGCGTATGCGCGATAAACTGCCTGATGTCACAATTATGGCGGGTAATGTCGTCACCGGCGAAATGGTTGAAGAGCTTATTTTGAGCGGCGCGGATGTTGTAAAGGTAGGAATTGGCCCCGGCAGTGTATGCACAACGCGAAAAATGACCGGTGTCGGCTATCCACAGCTTTCGGCAGTGATTGAATGCGCTGACGCTGCGCATGGCCTCAAAGGATTTGTTTGCGCAGATGGCGGCTGTACTGTGCCGGGCGATTTGGCAAAGGCTTTCGGCGCGGGCGCGGATTTCGTGATGCTTGGCGGAATGCTTGCCGGTCATGACGAAAGCGAAAGCGAGCTGATTGAAGTTGATGGTGTTAAATATCTCCAGTTTTATGGCATGAGCAGCGATACAGCGATGAATAAATATTCCGGCGGCGTCGCAGAATATCGCGCGAGTGAGGGAAAGACCGTAAAAATTCCATATCGCGGTTCAGTGCACGATTCATTGCAAGACATTTTGGGCGGGATTCGCTCGGCCTGCACCTATACAGGCTCTGTTACTTTAAAGGAGCTATCAAAGCGTACGACTTTTGTGCGTGTGACCCAGCAGATTAACAATGTTTTCGGAAAAGCCTGATTTATTTTTTTGTTTTTATCTAATTGAAAGATGTGTCGTCATATAACTTGTGATTTTTTACAAGCTGCGCTATGCTTTGCGACAAGATAAACTTGCAAAAAATACGGAGCATAATCATGACAGAAGAAATCCAGGATAGATTGACAAAAGCAACTGCAGAATGCCTAAGCTGTTATGGTGAGTGGGATAAAGACAGAAAAGACGATGAGGCGCGTAAAACGCTGATGGAGGCTGTGCACGAGCTGCGTAAAGTGTCTGCACGGCTTGAAATTGAAATGGCCGTTAGTGAGCGTGATCAACGTAAAAACAAGCCGCTTCCAATTCCGCCGCACCGCTCTTCGAATAAGAAAGTTAGTAAGCCAAGTTCGGATCGCGATGATAATGCGGGTAACCAAGCAGATAACAAAGGGCCATCGGTTCAGGTCGAAACAAAGCCCAAGCGCGGCGGCGGTCGTCCCCTGCGTAAAAAGTCTTAATAATACGGCTTAATCATAATTATCTTTTGCAGCGCGCAGAGTCCCATAGGCCTCTGCGCTTTGTGCATTGAGCATCAAGTTTGTTTCAAGTTCCGTCTGCAGAGATACGGGCGATGTGAAGCCGCCGCTTTTTATAGTTGCACAAACATCTTTGTACCGTTTTTGCAAAGCGAGGTTGTCCGGCTCAACCGTAAGTGAAAATTCTGCGTTTTCCATGGTGTATTCATGGCCAAAATAAATCTGTGTTTGCGGCGGCAAAGATTTAATCCAGCTTAGTGATTGAAACATTTGTTCTGCCGTTCCTTCAAATAAGCGTCCTGTGGCCATTGAAAAAAGCGTGTCGCCTGAAAATAAAACAGCCTCACTTTCGATCCAAAGGCAGATATGCCCAAGTGTATGACCCGGCGTTTCTACGGCTTTGATTTTGGTGTTGCCGAGCGTGAATATTTGCCCGTCCGCAAGCGTTACATCAATTCCGGGAATTTTGTCAGCTTCTGCGGCGGGCCCAACGATTTTACAATCAAAGGCCTCTTTAACCGCCAGATTTCCATCTGTGTGATCCCAGTGAAAATGCGTGTTTATAATAAAGCGTGGCTGAATCCCCATTTTTTTGACGGCGCCTATAATGGGCGCGCTATCGCCTGGGTCGATAATTGCGCTGATCTGTGTATTTATATCCGTAATTACGTAGCAATAATTATCTTCCAAAACGGGAATGATTTTAATATCAATCATAGATTTACCTTGTTTCTTGATTTTATGGTTTTGCTTTTTCGCCTGTTCCGATTTCTTCTGTATCCAGAATGTCGGCGAGTTTCATTTCTGCGCTTCCGGGGCGAAGGGGCTTTTGCTGTGATTCATGCGGCGCCCAGCCAAGCAGAAATATAATTTCGAATGTGGCTGTGATACGGCCGTCTTTTTCACTAAAATTATCGTTGTAATATTTTCCCGCAAGATCAAACAATGCTTTGCGTGTAAAATGCTGCGTCCTGCCTGCAAGCGCAGAGCTTTGACCCATATTGCGGATATCGCGCATGAGCGTGTAAATATTTTCATAGCTGGCATGGATTAACTCGCTGTCGATCACAGGCAGGGCAAATCCGGCGCGTTGCATCAGGCTGCCCATTTGCTGCTTATCGGCAAAGGGATAAACGCGCGGCCGCACGCCGTTCGCAATTTGCATTTCCGCATGCCCCAATGATGCGCGAAGCTCATAAAGGGTTTCGCCGCCAAACATTGCGCCAACAAACAGGCCGTCCGGTTTTAGTGCGCGGTTAATTTGAATCAATGCGCCCGGAAGATCATTTTTTGTGTGGAGACTAAGGATATCAATAAAAGAATCGGCGCTATTTTCCGCGAGGGGTAATATCTCGTTTTGAAGACTATCTGCGCTATCGTTGTCATCTTCAGGGGAAATGTTTTTGCTTGCGCCGAGATACTGGATATTGCCGAGCTGCGGCGCGTTGATATTGGCGCGTGTTCCCGAGACGACGCTTGTTTCAAATTCGCGCCTAACGACCTGCAGACGCTCTGTGATATTCTCAAGAGACCAGTCATGCAAAAAGGTTTCCTGCTTTTGGGCGATACGCTGCTGATTTCGGCGTATGGCTTTGTGATCAAATATGTGCGGTGTGCTGGGCATTGTCTTTATGATATATCATAATCCCGCTTAACGGCAAGGTTACTATCCATGTCATCGCTATCCGGAGAAGATTCATCTTTATGAGGGTCTTGCGCTGCATCGGGGAATTCTTTGGTAATTTTAACAGATGATTTATCGTCTTGCGTGTTCAAAAAATCTGTTGAAGTGGTTTGCTCTGTACCGATATCTCCTTTACGTTCCGCTAACGTTGCCGTGATATGGTTGAGTGTGCTGACGTCATCGCTTTGAATTGTACCTTTGGGCGAAAAGCCATGATATTTTTCGCGGCCTGCGGCCCATTCAAATTGATGACCTTCATTATCCCCTGCGCCATACATTAAAACTTTACGCATACCGTTGAGCGCGGACAGTCCGGAGTAATAGAGGTTGCGGTCAAACAGGCGCAGAATTTCATATAATTGCTCGGTTGGAATAAAGCTGACGGGCCCGCCAAACGGTGTTTGCCCCGCGCGGGATGATGCCACGGCAAACGGAAATATTCGCAGGGGTGTAATGCCGACATGACAAAAGTAGCTGGGACCGAGCGGTGATACTTTTTCGGGCGTAACTTTAAACTCTTCGG
>Ga0136600_1001200_pt1 | contig 12249 bp, 12 predicted proteins | sample AntRauMFilla2698_FD_104634 | JGI IMG/M metagenome (GOLD analysis project Ga0136600, IMG submission 104634) | Saline lake microbial communities from Rauer Islands, Antarctica - Metagenome Filla 2 #698 | ecosystem: Environmental > Aquatic > Non-marine Saline and Alkaline > Saline | place...
GCCGTTCGATGTGGCGAAGGTGTTCACCGGATCTGACGGGATACAGGTGCCGCTTGAAAAGACCATCTCATCGTTCAAGGCCGTGGTTGAGGGTGAATACGATCACCTGCCCGAAGCGGCGTTCTACATGGTCGGCGATATCGACGACGTGAAGGCCAAGGCCGCAAGGCTTGCCGCCGAAGCCGCGTAAGGGGGATCTTGATGGCCGATACCATGCAATTCGACCTCGTTTCGCCGGAACGGAGGCTTGCCTCCCACCCCGCGACCTCGGTGCAGATCCCGGGCGTTGAAGGTGATATGACGGCGATGCCGAACCATGCACCGGTGATCACGACCCTGCGTCCGGGCATCGTGTCTGTCGATGGGCCGGAAGGGGCGGCGCATTATGCCGTGACGGGCGGGTTTGTCGAAATCACGCCCGAAGGCACCACGGTGCTGGCAGAACGCGCCTATCCGCGCCACGCCGATCACCGTGAGTCGATCGCGGCGCATCTTGAAGAAGCGCGCATGTCGGCAGCAGACGCGGCCAGCGACCACAAAGACGGGGCGGAAAAATTCGTGGCCGATATGGTCGCCCTGCTTGACGCGATGGAATAGCGGCGACCGGATCCGAAGCCGCAGGATGAAAAAAGCCTCTGCCCGGACAGGGCGGGGGCTTTTTTACGTCAATGCGGGTTGACGCAAAGGCAGGTCGGGTTACCCACAGCACCGAACTGATGCGCGAAAAGGAAATTACACGATGCGGTCTTTGCTGGTGCTTCTGGCCCTTGTATTCACCTTGTGCCCGGCCCTGCCATTCTCCGCGCTCGCGCAAGATGCGGCCCCTGCGGCACAAGCCGCAGCCGAAGACCCGCCCGCGCCGTCCTACCCTGACGGGCTGGATTCGCCCGGCATTCCGGTCGATGAACTGCGGCTTCGACTTCTGCCGCTGACGGTTGATCAACTGGGCGCACTGGCCGATGCTTGGCTGTCCATCGTGCAGCGTCGGACCCAGGCGGTCATTGATCTTCAGGTCACCCTTCTGACCAAAGATACCGCCGCCGCCGAAGAAACCCGCCGCCGCCTGCCCGGGCAGATCGACCTGCGCGGGGAAGCCTTTACGCGTTATTCGCTGGTGGTGGACAATTTCGAGAGGAAGGGCGCAGATCCCGCGGCGGTCGCCACCCTGCGCGCCTACCGCAATTCCATCCTCATCGAGGAAAAGCAGAACGCCGACTGGCGCACCCTGATGGACCAGGCCCTTGCGTGGACAACGCAACCCGATGGCGGGATCCAGCTGGCGATCCGCATCGCCACGATCATCGGCGCTTTGATCGGGCTTTTCATCGTTGCCAAGACGATCCGCGCCTTTTCGCGCAGGGCCTTTTCGCGCGTGCCGAACCTGTCGAGGCTGCTGCAATCCTTCCTTGCCATGGTCGTCTATTGGCTGGTGCTGGCTTTCGGGCTGATGGTGGTCCTGTCCATGCTTGGGATCGACACAACGCCGGCGTTCGCGCTGGTGGGCGGCCTGTCCTTCATCGCCGCCTTCGCGTTTCAGGACACGCTGGGCAACCTCGCGGCCGGCTTGATGATCATGTTCAACCGGCCCTTTGACGAAGGTGATTACGTTACGGTCGCGGGCACGGGCGGTACGGTTCAATCGGTGTCTGTCGTCTCCACCAAGGTTACGACGCCGGACAATCAGGTGATTGTGATCCCCAACAGCAAGGTCTGGGGCGACGTGATCACCAATGTGACGGCCTCCAGCACGCGCCGTGTCGATCTGGTGTTCGGGATCGGCTATGGTGACAGCATCGCAGACGCGCAGAGCATCCTCGAACAGGTGGTCGCGGCGCACCCCATGGTTCTGAGTGAGCCGGAGCCGGTGATCCGCGTCAACGCGCTTGGGGCAAGCTCGGTTGATTTCGTCTGCCGCCCCTGGGTTCAGAGCGCAGATTACTGGACGGTCCTTTGGGATCTGACCCGTCAGGTCAAGGAAGCCTTCGATGCCGCAGGCATCAGCATCCCGTATCACCAGACCGATATGCATGTGTATGTCGAAAAAGAGGGCAAGCACCCGACGCTGGGCGCGCCGACCGGGCCGGCACTTGCCGAGGACGGCATGGGCCGCCCCGAGGGTGCACAAACCTTCGCCACCGGGGACGACACAACTGGTCCCGCCTCGGGCGGCAACCGGGACTGAACCACCAGGACTGAACCACCGGGACAGAATTAACGGGACTGAACAACCGGGGCTGGTCCGCGACAGGTCCGGCCCCCGACACACGCCCTGACGGGCCGGTCGGTTATTCCAGCCGTGCGGTCAGCCGGTCACATCCGGCACCGACCACGCGGTGCAGCACCAGTGTCATGACCGCAAGCACGGCAAGTGCTGCGAACATCAGGTCGATCTTGGCGCGCCCATTGGCCAGAAGCATCAGATAGCCCAAACCCTGGCTCGCCCCCACCCATTCGCCGATGATCGCCCCGATGGGCGCGTAGACGGCGGCCAGCCGCAGCCCGGATGCCAGCGCCGGAAGCGCCGCGGGCACCCGGATGCGCCAAAGCACCTGGCGGCGGGTCGCCTGCATCGATTGCGCCAGATCGAGCCAGCCGCGCGGCGTGGCGGTCAGCCCGTCATAAAACGCGGACGCCACCGGGAAGTAGATGATCAGCACCGCCATCAGGATCTTCGATCCGATGCCATAGCCAAGCCACAGCGTCAGGATCGGCGCGAGCGCGAACACCGGCAGCGCTTGTGTCAGCACCAGAAGCGGGCGCACGAACCGCTTGGCCGTGGGCGACACCGCCATGTGCAGCGCCGTGCCCGCCCCCAGAAGCGACCCGAGGATCAGCCCGGCGATCACTTCGGTGAAGGTCACGCCCGCATGCCACGCGATCAGGTCCGCATTTTGCCACAGCGCTTGCGCGACGCGCCCGGGACCCGGCAGGATGAACGACGGCAGGTCGGCCAGACTGACCAGCGCCTGCCACGCGCCCAGCAGCACGCCCGCCACCAGCAGCCCATTGCCCAGCTGTGCCAGCCGGGTCATGCGACGGCCCTCAGGCGTTCAAGCAGCCGTGCGCCCTGGGCCAGCGTTTCGGGATGATCCACGGGGCGGATCGGGTCCGGCCCGCCAGGGGGCGGCAGGCGGTGCACGCCCGCGCCGTCCATCAGGTACAATCGGTGCCCCAGCCGCACGGCCTCCATCGGGTCATGGGTGACCAGCAGCACGGTCCGCCCGGCCAGATGGGCGGCAGCCAGATCCTGCATATCCGCGCGGGTGCGGGCATCAAGCGCGGAAAACGGCTCATCCAGCAGCACAATGGGTTTGTCTTCGCACAGCGTCCGGGCCAGGGCCGCGCGCTGGCGTTGGCCACCTGACAGGCGCGCGGGGCGCTTTTCGGCGTGATCGGCCAGCCCCAACCGCCCCAGCAACGCGTCGATCCGGGCGGTGTCTGGCATCTGTCCGCGCAGCCGCGCGCCAAGCGCCACGTTGCCGCGCAAATCAAGCCATGGCAGCAACAGATCGTCCTGCGCCATGTAAGCGACCCGCCCGGCCAGGGGTGCTGCATCACTGGCCGCGATCTTGCCGTTGAAGGTCGCACCTGTCTGCAGCCCTGCGATCAGGCGCAGCAACGTGGATTTGCCGATCCCCGACGGACCCAGAAGGCAGGTCCAGCCGCCCGCCACAAGATCCAGTGTCGTGCGCGCAAAAAGTGGCGTGCCGCCAAAGGACGCGTCCCCCCGCAGGCAGACCCCGGGCGCCGTCATCCCGCGCGCAGCCCCATCGCCCAGAACCCGGCCTCCAGCCGCGTGGCGACGGTGAAGCGGTCTGTCAGCTGTGGCCAGCGCGGGGCGGCGGCGAAATCCGGCCCGATCCGGCGGGCAAGCGCGCCGTCGATCAACGCACCCACATCGCGGCACAGGGCCTGATAGTCATCCCCCGCATAGGTGTCGATCCATGCCCGATAGGTCGGTGCGGGCCCGGACGCGCCCAGCCGCGCCCCGATCTCGCCATAGCCAAGCACGCAGGGCGCAAGGGCTGCCAGCAGATCACACAGATCCCCCGCAAGCCCGGCCTCAATGACATAGCGCGTGTAGGCCAGCGTCTCGGTCGCCTCCACCGTGCGTTCCAATGCATCGGCATCAATCCCGGCCTCGGCACAGATCCTGCGGTGCAAGGGCATCTCGTGGTGGACCAGTGCGTCAACGGTGGCGCTCGCCGCGCCCATCTCGGCCAGCGTGTCGGATTTGACGACCGCCATGGCACAGGCCCGCGCAAAGTGTTTCAGAAACACGTAGTCCTGCGCGAGGTATCCCAGAAAAGCGGCGCGGGGCAGGGTGCCGTCCCGCAGCCCTTCGACGAACGGGTGGGTGACATAGGCCTCCCATTCGGGGCCCGCCGCCGCCCGCCAGACCGGAAAGGCCTTGCCGTAAGGATCGGTCATTGCGCGCCGATGTCGATGGCCAGCGCGCTGACCGGGCGGGTGCCCTCGACCAATCCTGCCTCGCCCAGAAACGCCTCGAACCGCGCATAGCGCCCGGCATCAAGGGCGGCGGGCGTCAGCGCCAGACGGGGCCATGTGTCACTCCAGGCGCGGGCATTCAGGTCATCGCGCAATTCGCGGGCCGTGCCGGAGAAGATTTCCCACGCAGCGTCGGGGTTGTTGACGATAAACTGCGTGGCCAGTTCGGTGGCGGCGAGAAACCGCGCAACCATGTCCTTATCCATCGTATCGGGGTTGGCGACGTAGATCAGCTCGTCATAGGCGGGGATCCCGTGTTCCTCCAGATAGAAACACCGCCCCGGCACGCCTTCGATATCCATCTGGTTCAGCTCGAAATTGCGAAATGCCCCCAGCACCGCATCGACCTGACCGGCCATGAGCGCGGGCGACAGCGACCAGTTGACGTTGACCAGCGTGATGTCGTCCATGGTCAGCCCCACGCCGGCCAGCAGGGCCGTCAGCAGCGATTCCTCAACTCCCGCGACCGAAAAACCCACCTTGCGATCCTTCAGATCCGCCAGCGTCTTTATCGGGCCATCGTCGATCACGGCCAGGCAGTTGAGCGGCGTGGCAACCAGTGTGCCGACCCGCACCAGCGGCATGCCTTCCGCCACTTGCAGGTGCAGCTGCGGCTGGTACGATATCCCCAGATCTGCCCGCCCGGCGGCGACCATCTTGGGCGGGTCGGACGGGTCGGCAGGGGCGATGACCTCAACCTCCAGACCCTGATCGGCGAAATAGCCACGCTCCTGCGCAACGATGATGGGCCCATGATTGGGGTTCACGAACCAGTCAAGCATCAGGATCATCTTGTCCTGCGCCAGCGCGGCGAAGGGCATCAGCATCAGCATCAGCGAAACGGCAACGGTTTTCATGGGATGGTCCTTTCAGAATTATTCCAAAGATTATGGAAATGATGTGTCGGGCCATGGCCGTGGCCAACGCTCAGCCGGCCCGCGGCGGCGATGGCGCCCGCGACATAGGTCTTGGCGGCGGCGACCGCGGCGGTATCGTGATGGCCCTTGGCCAGTTCCGCAGCCAGCGCCGCCGAAAGGGTGCAACCCGTGCCATGGGTATTTGCGGTGGGCGTGCGCGCCGCGTTGAACCAGTGCACGTCATCCTCGATCACCAGCACATCCGGGCTGTCCTCGCCCGCCAGATGCCCGCCCTTCAGCAACACGGCAGGCGGCCCAAGCGCCGTCAGGGCCGCCGCCTGAAGCTGCATGCTGTCGCGGTCCGTGGCTTCCGGTGCGCCCAGCAGGGCAGCGGCCTCGGGCAGGTTCGGGGTCAGGTGCGTCGCCAGCGGCAGCAGCAGTTCGCGAAGCGCGCCGACGGCATCGTCCGGCAAAAGCGGCGCGCCGCCCTTGGCGACCATGACCGGGTCCAGCACAATCGGAATACCGATATGCGGGCGCAGGGCGTCGGCCACAGCCTCGGCGATTTCGGCGCTGGCGATCATCCCGATTTTTACGGCATCAACCCGGATATCGGCAAACACGGCGGCGATCTGGTCGGCCACGAAGGCCGGTGGGACGCCATGCACACCTTGCACGCCTTGGGTGTTCTGCGCCGTCAGCGCGGTGATCGCGGCCATTGCGTACGTCCCCCGCGCCGAAAAGGCCTTGAGGTCCGCCTGGATGCCAGCGCCGCCGGACGGGTCCGACCCCGCGATGCTCAGACAATTGCGGATCATGCCGGGGCCTTTGCAAAGTTGCGCGCAAGCTCTCGGGCTGCGGCTTCGGGGTCTGGCTGCCCGCATATGGCCGAAACAACAGCGGCCCCCGCAGCGCCAGCCGCGCGAACCTGCGCCATGTGAACCGCCTTCAGCCCACCGATGGCGACCGCAGGCACAGGTGCTGCGGCCACGATGGCGGCGAGCCCGTCCCATCCGACAGGCGGCTTGTGATCGGCTTTCGTGCGGGTGGCAAAAACCGGGCCTGCACCGACGTAATCCACAAGGGCGGGATCAATGGCACGCGCAGCGTCCAGCGTTTCCACCGACACGCCCAGAATGGGTCCCGCCCCGATCCGGGCGCGCGCGTCCGCCACGGGCATGTCGCCCTGCCCAATGTGCAGGCCATGGGCACCGATGGCGCACGCAGCTTCGACATTGTCATTTATGATGACACGGCCCGGCGTTCCGTCCAGCGCCGCCATCAGCGCATGGCCGAGCGAAATCATTTCAGCATTGGTGGAAGTCTTATGGCGTAACTGCACCGCGTGGACGCCCCCCGCAACGGCGGCGCGCGCCGTGGCCACCATGCCACGCGGGCCGCACAGATCCGCGTCCAGGACCAGGTACACTGAAAGATCAGGTAGGGTGCGCATATCAGGCCGCCGTCACGCGCGCGGCACCAAGCGCGTCCGGGGACGTTGCGTGCAGGGCATCCACAAACGCCACGGCGAAGCTGGCCGGGCCCTCCGCGCCGTCATGGGCAAGCGCGCCCGCATGGGCAAACAGGGCAAGCGCGCCGACCGTCGCATCAAATGGATCATCCACCGCGGCGGCGAACGCCCCCACGAGACAGGTCAGCGAACAGCCCATGGCGGTGACCAGCGGCATCAGGGGCGATCCGCCATCGATGCGCGCGGCACGGGTCCCGTCGGTGACGAAATCCTGCGCACCGGTCACGGCCACGACCGACCCCAACTGCGTCGCCAGCGCGCGCGCGGTGTCTTCGGCGGCGGCAACCTCATCGCCGGCATCCGGGCCCTTGCTGGCCGTTGTGCCCCCGCCGAGCGCGAGGATTTCCGACGCATTGCCGCGCAGGATTGTCGGGCGGCGCTCCACCAGCGCCCGGGTAATGCCCGCGCGCCACGCCGATGCATAATGCGCCACGGGGTCAAGAACCCAAGGCTTGCCTGCGCCCTGCGCCCCGTCGATTGCCTTGTGCGCGCCGTCCACCCAGTTCGGCGACAGCGTTCCCAGATTGACTGTCAGCGCGCCTGCAATCGCCGCAAATTCTTCGCTTTCTTCCGGCGTGTGGAGCATCGCGGGCGATGCGCCGGATGCCAGCAAAACGTTCGCGGCGATGTTCATGGCGACGTAATTGGTGATGCAATGCACCAGGGGCGCAGCAGCACGCATCTGGCGCAGGGATTGGTCGGCCGGGGTTGTCATGTCCATCGCATCGCCTCCAAAATCGGGAAGTCCTGCGAGGCCGCACCTGTTGGGGCGTCGGTCTCAAGACTTCCTCCGCCGGGACTAACCGGGTCAGGTTCAAAGGGTTCTTCTCAGCCCGCAGCGGGGCGCCCCTGTCTACGGTCGCGGTGAAAACACAGTTGAAGCGTTGTGTCACGCCCCTTTTTCGGGATCTCGGCAGGGTTTTGGGACACAGGGCGGCCCCCAAACGCCGCTGGTGCTGGGCGCGGCATCTTGTGAGCCGCGCGAGCCGTTGTCGAAAACAGGAGGCCCCTTGAGACATCGAGGCCTGTCAGGGGTGGCCGTTTGAATGCGCTGAGGCGCAGGGGAGCCCGGCGGGTTGTGTCGATCTTGTGTCTGTGTACGGAGTGATCGCCGTCCGTTGGATCACGGGGCCGCGTCGCAGGCCGTCTGATCCGCACCGATGAGAGCGAGGGCTGAGCCTCGATGCCGCGCAAGCATGAGTTTCCCAAAAAAGGGGTTGGGCGGCGGCCATTTTGACCCCCGCCACACCAGCCCACGGAATTCCCGTGGAAGGCCGCGCTTTTTGCGCGTCGGCGGCCCGAGATGCCCGCCTGCCCTGACCTGTACAGCTGTAGTGAGTCGTGGTTAATTCTTCGTATCGCGCTGCCGATCAGAACAAGTTGCATGAGACGCGGGCGGTTTGGCCCGCCGCGTTCGGCCTTGCGGTGCGGGGCCTTGTATGGCCTGTTCGCGTCAGCGCTATGAAAGGTTCCTGTCCATGCCCAACGCCCTGCCGCTTCTGACACCGCCTATTCAACCGGCGCGCCAGTTCACCGATGCGGCGCAGGCCGTCGCCTATCTTGAAGTCCTTTATGATGCGGCGCTGCAATTTCTGGCCGAAGGCTTCGCGAAGGCAGTTGAGGGCGGCGTGCCTGACGGGCGCTACCGCGCTTTTTACCCCGAGATCCGCCTGCTCATGTCCAGCTTTGCACCGGTGGACAGCCGTATGAGTTTTGGGCATGTGGGCCACCCCGGCGCGTATGCCACCACGGTGACACGCCCCGATCTGTTCCGGAATTACTTCACGCAACAAATTGGCCTTGTATTGAAAAATCATGGGGTTGCGGTGACGGTTGGGCCGTCGGCAACACCGATGCCACTGCATTTCGCCATGGCAGGCCAGGCCGTGCCGCAGGAAGGTGCGCTGAATTTTGCGCTGCGCGACGCGTTCGACGTGCCTGATCTGCAAACCACGAACGATGATATCGTCAACGGTGTCGCGGGTGCGGCGGTTGATGGCGCCTTCCCGCTGGCGCCCTTCACCGCGCAGCGGGTGGATTATTCGCTGGCGCGGCTGTCGCATTATACCGCGACCAAAGCCGAGCATTTCCAGAACCATGTTCTGTTCACCAATTACCTGTTCTACGTGGAAGAATTCGAGGCTTTCGCGCGGCGGATGCTGGCCACCCCGGGCAGTGGGTATACGTCGTTTGTAGGGCCGGGAAATGTGGAGATCACGCATCCGGAGGCGCCGCTGCTGACGCCTGCGAAGTTGCCGCAAATGCCCAGCTATCACCTGAAACGCGAAGACAATTCGGGGATCACGCTGGTGAATATCGGGGTGGGCCCGTCCAATGCGAAGACGGCGACCGACCATATCGCGGTGCTGCGGCCCCATGCGTGGCTGATGGTTGGCCATTGTGCCGGGCTGCGCAATTCGCAGCGCCTTGGGGATTTCGTGCTGGCCCATGCCTATCTGCGCGAAGATCACGTGCTGGACGATGATCTGCCGATCTGGGTGCCGATCCCGCCATTGGCGGAAATCCAGATCGCGCTGGAAGAAGCCGTTGAAGAGGTCACACAGCTTCAGGGGTACGAGCTGAAACGCATCATGCGCACGGGAACTGTCGCCACGATCGACAACAGGAACTGGGAACTGCGCGACCATTCCGGCCCGGTGCACCGGCTGAGCCAAAGCCGGGCGGTTGCGCTGGATATGGAGAGCGCCACGATTGCGGCAAATGGGTTCCGGTTTCGGGTGCCCTACGGCACGCTTTTGTGCGTGTCCGACAAGCCGCTGCATGGCGAGCTGAAGCTGCCGGGCATGGCGAGTGATTTCTACCGAACGCAGGTTTCGCGCCATCTTGAGATCGGGATTCGCGCGATGGAACGGCTGCGCGAGATGCCGCTGGAACGAATTCACTCGCGAAAGTTGCGCTCATTTGAGGAAACTGCCTTTCTCTGAGGCATGATCCGGGCGCTTTTTTTCGATTATCCCCAACAATTATTGGGTTTGGGCGTTGTGCCCATGATTCTTTCGCCGCTAAGGTAATCGGAATGAAACCTAAAGCAGGCAAGGGAGTCCCGCATGACGAAGCCGATGACGAAGGCGCAACTGGTGGCCGCAATCGCAGAAGAGATGGACGCGGATAAAAAAACGGCCGGGGCGGCGCTTGATGCGATTACCGGGCTGATCACGCGCGAAGTTGCTGGCGGTGGCGCCGTGACGTTGCCGGGTGTTGGCAAGTTCTACTGCCGCGAACGTCCGGAGCGTATGGTGCGCAACCCTGCGACGGGCGAGCAGATCAAGAAAGATGCCGACAAGGTGGTCAAGATCACTGTGGCGAAGGCCCTGAAGGACAGCGTCAACGACTGATCCCTGCCAGACTGGCGGAAACGATTTAAGAAGGGTCGCGACGCACCGCGGCCCTTTTGCTTTGAGGGCGCATCTTCATGGACATGAAAGCCATCGCGATGGGGCTGGTTTTTGCCTTCATGTGGTCATCGGCTTTTTCATCAGCCCGGGTGATCGTGGCAGAGGCCCCGGCGTTGGCCGCACTGGCCTTGCGGTTCACCTTGTCAGGCCTGCTGGCCGTGGCGATTGCCGCAGCACTGGGCCAGACATGGCGGCTGACCCGCGCACAGTGGAAAGCGACGGTGATCTTCGGGGTCTGCCAGAACGCGCTGTATCTGGGCCTCTTTTTCGTTGCGATGCAGACAATCGAGGCCTCGCTGGCGGCGATCCTGGCGTCGTCCATGCCGCTGCTGGTGGCGGCGGCTGCCTGGGTGGGGCGTGGGGAACGGCTGGCCCCGCAGGCGGTGATCGGGCTCATGGCCGGTCTTGCCGGTGTTGCGCTTATCCTTGGGACGCGTGCGACCGGCGGGGCGGATCCCTTCGGGATGGCGCTGTGCGTGGTGGGCGTGCTTGCGCTGACGGTGGCGACGCTTTCGGTGCGCAGTGCTGCATCAGGGGGCAATGTCCTGATGATCGTTGGCCTGCAGATGCTGATCGGGAGCGCCGTTCTGTGGGGTCCGGTCGCGACCTTGGGGATCCCGGCGTTTGACCTGTCGCCCCGGCTGATCCTCGCTTTCGTCTACACATTGCTGGTGCCGGGCCTTGCTGCGACTTTCGTCTGGTTCTTGCTGGTCAATCGCATCGGGGCCACGCGCGCAGCGACGTTCCACTTTCTCAACCCCGTGTTCGGCGTTGCGATTGCCGCCGTGGTTCTGGGCGAAAAGATCCGCGCGCTGGATATGTTGGGTGTTGTGATCGTGACCTTGGGTATTCTTGCCGTGCAACTGTCCAAGGCGCCCAAATCAACGGTTGCTCCGCGGTCCTGACTGGTGTGCCTCAGGAGTCGGGGCCAATGGTGCCACGCGGGCCGTCCCCCACCTGCCCACGGTGGCGCAGCAGGTGATCCAGCACAACGCAGGCCATCATCGCCTCGCCCACGGGCACGGCGCGAATGCCAACGCAGGGATCGTGGCGGCCCTTCGTGATGATCTCTGAGGCCGCACCGGATTTCGTGATCGTGGCGCGCGGCGTCAGTATTGACGATGTGGGCTTGACGGCAAAGCGCACGACAACGTCCTGCCCGGTCGATATCCCGCCCAGAATACCACCGGCGTGGTTCGAATTGTAGACGGGCTGCCCATCCGGGCCGAGGCTGATTTCATCTGCGTTGGCCGAACCGGTCAGGGCTGCTGCGGCCATACCATCGCCGACCTCCACGCCTTTTACGGCGTTGATGCTCATCATCGCGGCGGCGAGGTCCGTGTCCAGCTTGCCGTAGACCGGCGCGCCAAGCCCCGGGGGCAGGCCCTTGGCCACAATCTCGATCACGGCGCCGACGCTGTCGCCGGATTTGCGCAACCCATCCAGATAGGTGGCCCAGTCTGATGCAGCCTTGGCATCGGGAACCCAGAACGGGTTACGCTCGACCTCGGCCAGATCAAACCGCGCGCGGTCAATCGCGTGGGGGCCCATCTGGACCATGTAGCCGCTGATCGTGATGGTGGGCGCAAGGACCAAAAGGGCGGCCCGGGCAACGCCGCCTGCCGCCACACGCGCCGCGGTTTCGCGGGCAGAAGACCGACCCCCCCCGCGCGGATCGCGGATACCGTATTTCTGCCAATAGGTGATGTCCGCATGGCCGGGGCGGAATTTTTCGGCGATGTCGCCGTAATCCTTCGAGCGCTGGTCCGTATTGCGAATCATCAACTGGATCGGTGTGCCGGTGGTCTGCCCCTCATAGACACCCGACAGAATTTCGACCTCATCGGGTTCGCGGCGCTGGGTTGTATGCTTGTTCTGCCCGGGTTTGCGGCGGTCCAGCCACTGCTGGATCATGGCGGCATCCAGCGCGATACCC
>Ga0136600_1001204_pt1 | contig 12197 bp, 7 predicted proteins | sample AntRauMFilla2698_FD_104634 | JGI IMG/M metagenome (GOLD analysis project Ga0136600, IMG submission 104634) | Saline lake microbial communities from Rauer Islands, Antarctica - Metagenome Filla 2 #698 | ecosystem: Environmental > Aquatic > Non-marine Saline and Alkaline > Saline | place...
GAACCCGGTGCGCGGCGCTATCCCACTGACGAATGGCCACTAATTTTTGATCATGGCGCAATTTGATCGCGCCGCCATTTTGCTGCATCCACCCCATCAGCCCTTCGACATTGGGCGGCACATTATTGTGGAAGGTAATAACCGCGCCCTTCGGCCCCGCATCAATCTGCGAAACACCCGCCTGCTTACAAAGCTGCTTGATGGCCACAATCTCCAGCAAGTTTTTCACTTCTGCGGGTAAATCGCCGAAACGGTCAATCAACTCGGCGGCAAAGCTTTCAATATCATCTTGCGTCAAAAGATCCTGCAAGCGGCGATACAGGCTCATACGCACGCCCAGATCCTCGACATAGCTTTCGGGGATGAGCACAGACGTGCCCAGATTAATTTGCGGTGACCAGCTTTCCGGCTCCGGCGCATCATCCATATCAACCCCTTCGCGCGCCATTGCCACGGCCTCCTCCAGCATTTGCTGGTACAGCTCGACACCGACCTCGCGAATATGGCCCGATTGCTGGTCGCCCAATAAATTCCCCGCGCCTCTGATATCCATGTCGTGGCTGGCGAGTTGGAACCCCGCGCCTAATGTGTCCAGCGTTTCCATCACCTCGAGACGCTTCATCGCATTATCGTTCAAACGCTGGTTTGGCGGGTAAGTCAGATACGCATAAGCGCGCATTTTCGAGCGCCCTATACGCCCGCGAATTTGATAAAGCTGCGCGAGACCAAACATATCGGCGCGATGTACAATCATTGTATTGGCGGTCGGAATATCAATGCCGCTCTCGATAATATTGGTGGCCAGCAGCACGTCATATTGCCCGTCATAAAAAGCGGTCATGCGGTCATCTAATTCTGTCGGCGTCATCTGCCCGTGCGCGCTGACGCATTTAAGCTCGGGCACTAATTCGGCCAGCATATCCTCGATATCTTTGATATCCTTAATGCGCGGGCATACATAGAAACTCTGCCCACCCCGATAATGTTCACGCAATAACGCCTCGCGGATCACCATCGTATCGACTGGCATGACAAAGGTGCGAATAGCAAGCCTGTCCACCGGCGGCGTGGTAATCAGCGACATTTCCTTCACCCCCGTCAGCGACATTTGCAGCGTGCGCGGGATCGGCGTGGCGGTCAGAGTCAGGATATGCACATTGGATTTAAGCTCCTTGAGGCGCTCTTTTTGCTTCACGCCAAAGCGCTGCTCCTCATCGACAATCAGCAGCCCCAGATGCGCGAATGTAATGTCCTTGGCGAACAGCGCATGGGTGCCGATCACGATATTCACACTGCCATCGGCCAGCCCCTCTTTAGTGGATTTTGCATCGGCGGCCGTTACCATGCGCGAGAGCTGCTCAACCCGCAAACCCGTTCCGGCGAAACGCTGCATGAAATTCTGGTAATGCTGCCGCGCCAGCAGCGTGGTCGGCACAGCTACTGCCACTTGCGATCCGGCCATCGCCGCAACATAGGCGGCGCGCAATGCCACTTCGGTTTTGCCAAAGCCGACATCGCCGCACACAAGGCGGTCCATCGGATGATCCCCCGCCAACCCCGCAAGCGTATCGGCAATCGCGCGCGCCTGATCATCCGTTTCGGCGTACGGAAAGCGCGCGGAAAATGTCTCATACACGTCATTGGCAATATCAAGCTTTTCGGCCTTTTTAAGCTGCCGCGCGGCCGCGATTTTCAGCAAGCCCTCGGCCATCACCATGAGGTCTTTCTTCACACGGGCCTTGCGCGCTTGCCACCCTGCCCCGCCGAGCCTGTCTAATTGTGTGGTGCTTTCCTCGCTGCCAAAACGCGAGAGCACTTCCATATTCTCAACGGGCACATAGAGCTTATCGCCGCCCGCATATTCCAGCTTGAGGCAATCATGCAGCGCGCCCGCCGCCTCCAGCGTTTCCAATGCCACGAATTTCCCCACGCCATGATCGACATGCACAACCAGATCACCCTCATTGAGCGAGGACACTTCGGTGAGGAAATTATCGGCTTTCTTGCGTTTGCTATGACGCGTGAGACGATCGCCCAAAATATCCTGCTCGCTCAGCACGCATAAATCCGGCGCGGTAAAACCATGCTCCAGCGCCAAAATCGCCAAACCTATCTGGCCGTCTTCAAGTTTTTTAATATCACTGCCGCAGGCCACATCAATGAGCGATTCAAACCCTGCATTCTCGAGCAAACCGCGCAGACGTGAACGCGCGCCCTCACTATAGGCGGCAATGAGCGTCTTTTCTGCCGCCTGCGCCGCGATGTAATCCTTCACGGCGGTAAACACATCACCCTCGGGCAGCGCACGGATATCGGCAAAATCACGCCCTTTTCTTGTGCCTTCATCGGGCGCATCAGGCGCCCCGAATGGCGAGAGCATTTCACCAGCATGCAGCTCTTCGGTATAAAGCCGCGCAGGAGAAAGCGGGTGATACACAGCGCCGGAGAGACTCACATCTTGCAATTTTTTCTTCTTGCGCGCCGCCGCCCCTTCTAAGGTTTTACGCGCTTCATAGAAATCTTTGACCTGCGCGGTGCGCTCGGCCGCCGCCTCCGCGGCATGATGATCCAGCGTCACGGACGCGCCGGGCGCGTAATCAAACAATGTCTCCATACGCTCATAAAATAGCGGCAGCCAGTGATCCATGCCGTTATAACGCCGCCCTTCACTGACGGCGGCATAAAGCGGGTCATCGGAAGAGACCACGCCAAACGCCTCGCGGTAACCGGCGCGGAAGCGCGCGATACTATCCTCATCCATGAAAAATTCTGTGGCGGGCTGAAGCGTGAAATTTTTGAGCGGCGCAAGGCTGCGCTGGCTCGCTGCATCAAAATGCTTGATGCTCTCGACTTCATCACCGAATAAATCAATCCGCACAGGTGCATCAAAGCTGGCCGGAAACAAATCGATAATACCGCCGCGCATGGCGAACTCGCCCGCCTCGCGCACCGTATCGGTTCGCATATAGCCATTGGACGCGAGATAATTTTGTAATTGTTCGACATTCAATCGCCCGCCTTTTTGCACAATCAGGCTGGCCTTGGCCAAAACATCGCGCGGCATCACGCGCTGCAAGGCGGCATTCACAGATGTAAGGATAATACGCGGATAGCGCTTTTGCTCCGCCGCCCAGCCCATCATCTGCGCCAAAGCCGCCACGCGCTTTGCCGAGATTTCACCATTGGGCGACACGCGGTCATAAGGCAGGCAATCCCACGCCGAAAACTCGATCACGCGCACATCGGGCGCAAAGAACGACAGCAAGGTTTTGAGCGAATCTATACGCGCATCATCCTGCGCGATATGAATGAGCGCCTTATCATCCGGCATCAACGCGCGGGCTTTATCGGCCAAAATGCGCGCATCCTGCCCCTCCGGCGCGCCAAAGATGGTGGGGATATTATGCGGGTCGGATTGCGGCGCAGGCTGGTTCACGTCTACGAACCCGTATATTTATAAGCCAGCAATTTATCCATGACCGCATTTTGCGACTTGGCGGGGACAGGCTCCTTGCGCATGATCCAGTTATATAAATCCGGATCGCTGTCATTAAGAAGATCTTCGAATAAATCGACCTCCTCGGGCGTGAAACCATGCACATGATCGGCGGCAAAATTGCCCAAAATCAAATCCATTTCCTTGGTGCCGCGATGTCCGGCGCGGAAGATCAATTTCTTACGTTTATTTTCTAAATTATCTGTCATACAATTGTTTTAACACGAAGTTCACAAAGATAAACACGAAGCATTTGAAGAAAATAATAAAAACTTCGTGATCTTCGTGATCTCCTTCTATTCTTCGTGTTAAGATTTTTTATGCCCAGACCATTTGAGCTTGATCCATTATTTCGCGCGCTGAGCGTTTTGCCCGGTGTCGGGCCGCGCAATGCCGCGCTGCTGGAGAAGTTATGCAGCGGGCCCAAAGTGCTGGATTTACTATTTCACCGCCCTGCCGATTTCATTGACAGGTCTTATGCGCCCACAGTCAGCGAATCGGAAAATAGCCGCATTGCCACCATGGCGCTTCGTATCGACAAACATGCGCCGGGCGCGCATAGATCAAAGCCCTATCGTGTTCATTGCACAGATGAGAGCGGCGCCATTACGCTCGTTTTCTTTCATGCCAATAAAGGGTGGGTTGAAAAACAATTACCCGTGGGTGAGATGCGCATTGTCAGTGGCAAGGTGGAATATTATCAGGGCAATCCGCAAATTGTGCATCCCGATTTTATCGTCAAGCCCGACGAGAAAGACCTGATCGAAAAGACCGAGCCCATCTACCCCCTCACCCAAGGTATTACCAATAAGGCCATACGCAAGGCGATCAAGGCGGGACTGGAATTTGTCAGCCCCCTGCCCGAATGGCAGGATGCGGAATTTATAAAGCGCCAAAAATGGGAGCCTTTTGATAAGGCCGTGGCCGCTTTGCATCATCCTGAACGGCCGCAGGATTTGGAAGCCCTCGCCCCCGCGCGGGCGAGATTAGCCTATGATGAAATGCTGGCTAACCAGCTCACCATGGCCTTGGTGCGGCAAAGTCACCGCAAGGTTGGCGGCCGCGCATTTAATGGCGACGGGCGTTTGCGCGCAAAAATCATTGCCGCGCTGCCCTTTAAGCTGACCGGCGCGCAAGAACGATCATTGGCCGAAATTGATGAGGACATGAAAGAGCCGCTCAAGATGCTGCGGCTGCTGCAAGGCGATGTCGGTAGCGGCAAAACCATCGTTGCGGCGCTAGCTATGGCCGCCGCCGTGGAAACCGGCGCGCAGGCCGCCATCATGGCACCCACGGAAATTCTCGCCCGCCAGCATTATGAGAGCCTGCAGCCTTTATTAGATGCGGCGGGGCTTAATGCAGTCATTCTCACGGGCCGCGATAAAGGCAAAATGCGCGAAGCCATCCTCATGCAAATCCTCTCCGGTGAAGCGGATATCATCATTGGCACGCACGCGATTTTTCAAGACGGCGTCAATTATAAGGATTTGGGGCTGGCCGTGATAGACGAGCAGCATCGCTTTGGTGTGCATCAACGTTTGCAGCTTTCTTCTAAAGGCAAAGGCACCGATGTGCTGGTCATGACCGCCACGCCCATTCCGCGCACGCTGACTTTGACCGCCTATGGCGATATGGATGTTAGCCGCCTTGATGAAAAACCGCCCGGCCGCAAACCAATCGATACGCGCCTGATCACCATCCAAAAGCTGGAAGATATGATTGATGGCCTAAGGCGCCAGATTGAAACCGGCGCGCGCATTTATTGGGTGTGCCCGCTGGTTGAGGAATCCGAAGTCATGGATCTTGCCGCCGCCGAGGAGCGCTATGACGTGCTTCAGCAATTTTTTGGCGAGCGCGTTGGTCTTGTGCATGGCCGCATGAAGGGTCCAGAAAAAGACGCGGTGATGGGCAAATTCGCGGGCGGCGAACTTGATATTCTTGTCGCCACCACCGTCATTGAGGTCGGGGTCAATGTCCCCGAGGCCACCATCATGGTCATCGAACATGCCGAGCGTTTTGGCCTATCGCAGCTCCATCAACTGCGCGGGCGCGTTGGACGGGGCGGCACAAAATCCTATTGCTTCCTGCTTTATTCCGGCCCGCTGGGGGAGAGCGCCAAAGCGCGTTTATCAATGATGCGCGACACGGAAGACGGATTTTTGATTGCCGAAAAAGATTTGGAATTGCGCGGGGCGGGCGATGTGCTGGGGGTTAAACAAAGCGGCCTGCCGAAATTCAGACTTGCCGATTTGGCCGAACACGCCGCGCTTATCGCGACCGCGCGCGATGATGCAAAATTGATCATGGATAAAGACCCTGCGCTTAAGACCAAGCGCGGCGCAGCGCTTAAAACATTGCTCTATCTCTTTGAACGCGATCAGGCGATACAATATTTGCAGTCAGGCTAAATCCCCGTGCCCTTCCACAAATCTGTGTAATCCTCGCCATCCTTTAGCGCCGTTTTATCGGGCTTCAAACCCGTTTTTTCTTTCAAACGCTCCACATCATTCACTAGGCCGGAAATGGCCTCTCCCACCGGATCAACCAAGGCGCGCGGCATACCATAGGAACGCCCCTTATCCTCACCGCAATTTACAATGCGCGCCGGATTTCCGACCGCCGTGCAGCCATCCGGAACATTATGAATGACCACGGCATTGGCGCCGATTTTACCGCCCGCACCAATCGTGATATCGCCTAGAACTTGCGCGCCCGCGCCGATAATGACTCCATCTTCCAATGTCGGATGCCGCTTTCCTGATACATTGCCGCCCTTACCGCCCAATGTGACGCCATGATACAGCGTGACCTCATCGCCAATCACCGCTGTTTGGCCAATCACAATGCCCGTGCCGTGATCGATAAACAAATTCTTGCCGATGCGCGCTTGAGGGTGGATTTCTATACCTGTGAGAATTTTTCCGATATTCGCCAAAAATCGTGGCAAAGCGCGCAAGGGCGTATTCTCCCACAAAAAATGATTCATGCGATGAATCAAAACGGCATGATACCCATTATAGGCCAGCAGAACTTCGAGGAAGGTCGGCTGCGCGGGGTCGCGCGCGCGTATGGATTTTATGAGCGCAAACATCTATTTTTTCGTTTTAGCTTTTGCTTTGGGTTTTGCTACAGGCTTTTTTGCTACGGGTTTTTTGGCCGGCGCTTTCCTTTTGGCAGGTGTTTTGGCAGTAGTTGTTTTGGCAGCAGCCTTTTTCGTGGCGGGCTTTTTCGCCCCCCGATCAGACGGCGTAATAATCCCCGCAGAGACAACAAGCTTCACACCCTCCTCCACAGTCATATCCAGATATTTCAATTCTTTCTTCGGTACAAATAGCAAGTAACCCGAAGTTGGGTTGGGCGTTGTCGGCACAAAAACATTCACGGTTTCCTGCGCCGTAACGCGCTGTACCTGCCCTTCCGTGCGGCCAGTCACAAACCCGATAGACCACGTACCGCGACGCGGATATTCGAGCATAACAACTTCACGAAACGCATTAGATTGCGTTGCCATGATGGTTTCAAATATTTGCTTAATCGCGCTATAGATCGTGCGGATGACCGGCACACGGTCCACAAAATACTCGGCAATACGAATAAAGAAGCGCCCCAAAATATTCGTGGCAAACCAACCCACAATGATAAAAAACACAATAGCAACGAGCAGCCCCAGCCCCGGCACCGTCGTGCCGCCATCTAACACTTCATACCATTGCACGGGCAGTATTTTTGCAACCTGCCCGTCAATGGCGGTCAGGAAAAGATAGGTTAAATAAATCGTGATACTGATCGGCGCAGTAACCAAAATACCGGCGATAAAATAACCGCGCATGCGCGCACCGAAAGAGCGCCTGACGTGATCGGTCCCTTCCATCATTTTTTGCGCTGACCGCCCTAATGTATTTTTTGCTTTTGCTTTTTTCATTTATTTGAACACCTTATATTTTTATCACTTTAAAAGTAAGTATATATATTTGCACGATAAAATTATGCTATAATTAATAATAGTACATTTGCAAAAAACTATACTTAAGCATAATAAAATTTAGTTAAAGCTAATGTTAGGGGTGTAACATTGATAGAAATTCTTACAGCGCCGGAAGAAACAAACAAATTTGCGCGCTTTATTTCCACGCGCAAGAGAGAGCTTGATAAGTGGGTTTTCCTGCATGTCGAGATTCTGGATGACGATGCAAAAATCGGCATTGACGAAATTATTCAATTTATTGAATTTCAGTTCCAAGATAAAAATTGCGTTATATTTCGTATGAGCAAAACGCGCGAACTTGTCATTGTCTCGAATAATGAAAATAACAGCGCGCTCACGACATTTGATCAAAAAATATACGAGAATTTCGAAAGCACCGAGGTTCGTAGCAACACATACACAATGAATGAAAGCAGTTTGGAAAAACTGTCTGTGATTTTAACGCGCAGCGTTGATGAAGATGACACATCCGCGCAAATCAACATTAGACGCATGAAACGTTTGAGTAACGCTATGATGGTTGTGGATGATGATTTGATGGTGTGCAAGCAATTCGAACAAATTCTTGCAGGATTTGGCTCATGCGTTGTTGAAAATACGACGAAGGAGTTCTTTGAAGTCTATGAGAAATATGCGCCCGATATTTTATTTCTGGATATCCATCTGCAAACCGATCACGGCCCGGATCTCATGAAAAAGCTTTTGGCTGAGGTTGATCCGCACGCCCATGTGATTATTATTAGTTCGGACACATTCGCCAAGACCATAAAAGAAATTAAAGAAAAAGGCGCTAAGGGCTTTATCGTAAAGCCGTTTAACCGCCAGCAATTATTCGGCCATGTTATGAAGATGCCGACATTCGCGCCGCGCAAAACCTGACAAGCGCCCGCTTAAGAGCGTTCGTAATAACCTTCCTGAATAAGATACTCTGTGGCGAGGTCATATTGCTGCCCAATCGCGGCGATAAGCTCGGCCCGCTTTTCCGCATCAAAAACTTCTAGATTTTGCGCTTCTTCACAAAGCTTACGCATTTTCTCTGCGCCTATTCCGCCTGCAGACCCCTTAAGCGCGTGCGATGCTTCAACCCAATCATGTATGTTATTGGCATCACCCTCAAGCGCCTTTAAAGCAGATAATTGTTCCTGTGATTGCGTAACAAATAATTCAACCATCTCACGCACAAAACCATCATCGCCCATGGCGTTGGCCTTAAGATTGTTCAAATCCAGCGGCGGCGCAAACGATGAGAGGGCCGTGTCTTTGGTCGGCTTTGCATCGCCCTTTTTCGGGCTGGGTTTGTCTGCTGCCGGACTTGCGAGATCGTCAATTTCCGAAGAATCAAAATCAACCCAGGGCGCCAGTGTTTTTTTGAATAAATCAATATCCACCGGCTTGCTGATATAGGCATTCATGCCGATGGACAAGCATCGCTCCGCATCCTCGGGCATAGCGTTTGCCGTCATGGCAATAATGGGAACCAAGCGTTTGTCATCATCCAGCAAACGGATATAGCGCGTCGCATCATAGCCGTTCATCTCCGGCATATGGCAATCCATAAGAACCAGATCATAAAATCCGTTTTGAATTTCTTCGATACAAAGACGTCCATTTTCAACAATTTTATAACTCTCGAAACCAAGATTTTGAAAAAGACGTTTGATAAAAAGCTTGTTCATTTCATGGTCTTCTGCAACCAGAACATTGAGCGCCTGAGGCGGCAAAGCCAATTGCGATATATCACCACCGCCCTCAATCAAGCTCACTTTTTTACTTTCCACAGGCAGATCATCTATCGTTTCAAAGGGAATTCGAAACCAAAAGGTAGAGCCTTGATCCGGCTTACTATCTACACCGATAATGCCGTCCATAAGTTCAACAAGTTCTCTGGTAATGGTAAGGCCAAGCCCTGTGCCGCCAAATTTGCGGGTTGTCGAACTATCCGCTTGGGAGAATTTATCAAAAATCGTTTCCATCCGGTCTTGGGCAATGCCGATGCCCGTATCAACCACCTCGCAATGTATCATGACCTGATCAGAGAATATTTGCTCTGATGTCAGCCTGACAGTAACGCTACCCTCTTCGGTATAGCGCACGGCATTTCCAATAAGATTGGTCACAATACGTATAAAGCGCAACGGATCCCCAAGGACATAGACCGGACTTTCAAGCCCGATGAAATCAATCGACAAGCCGTTTTTACTCGCCATTGGCCGCATGATATGAACAAGATTTTCAACCTTATGATTAATATCAAAAGCGAGGTATTCAAGGCGCACTTCCCGCGCTTCGATTTTAGAAAGATCAAGAATGTCATTCACGGTTTCGAGCAATGTAGTTGATGATGTTTTGACAACCTCGAGCATTTCCCAGCAAGATTTTTTAACATCATCAGGGCCGATAAGCTGCAACATCCCTATCATACTGTTCAAAGGTGTACGCAGCTCGTGGCTCATATTTGCCAGAAAATCCGATTTGGCCTCACTGGCTTTCTCGGCCTGCTCCTTGGCATTAAGCAGATCCTGCGCCTGCGATTGAACCTCGAACTCGAAAGCCTCGTTTTGCGACATTAACTCCTGAAACGAGCTTGCAAAATCGCCAATTTCATCCTGACGATCAACAAACGGAACCTCGCTTGCCCTGAGTTTTTTTCTGCTATCGCGGATGTAATGGGTGAGGCTCGCAACCGGCGTCAATGTCGAGCGCCACAATATAAACGCCAATAACGCGGACACCACGGCCAAAACCACCATGGATAGATAAATAGAAAAATGCGCCTTATCAACCAGACGCTGCATCTTGAACTCTTGAGCGGCAAGGGCTTCTTGCACAAGACGCTCATTTCTCGCTATCACGCTGGAAATATCGATTTTGAGCGGCACGATTTTTTGATCAAACGCCGCATATGCGTTTTCCTGGGCAAAAATCTGCATATAGGAAAATACCTGCTCGGTAGCGTTTTCCAACAAAGAAAGCTGCATACGTAAAATATCCGCAGATTCCTTAAAAGAGGTAAAAGGCGGTTTTTGTGACATACCTAAAATATCATCCAGCCTTAGGGCGTAAATATCCAAAGCATTTTTCTTTTCTGCCATTTTGCCAAGATCAATCTGCGCCAAAGAAGATTCCATCGTATTGAAATAAAGCTGGAAGTGGCTTTCTATATCATCGACATATTCAACATGCCGCAAATTTACATCAATGGCGTCTTGCGCCTGATCGCGCAAATCCGTGATATGCCAGTTGCTAAACAGCAAAACGGCAAAAGACGCCGCTAATTGCAGGGAAAATATTAGTAAGATTTTATGTGATAACTTAAGCATGGATTTTTCGAAGCCGGCCTATAATAATCTCGATAATTAGCATGACTAACCTTTGCCTGCTATCTTATTTGGGCAAAAAAGGGTAAATAAACGGCTACACTTTGTTGAAAAAGCAACTTCGCACACCCGTGTGGCATGCTGGGCCTGTTTGATCGACCTGAAGCAATATCGTGTCGCCGTCACAATCGTAAGACATTGATATAAGTTTTTGAGTATTCCCCGATGTTGCGCCCTTGGCCCATAGCGCCTGACGGCTGCGCGACCAATATGTTACCTGACCGCTATCTATAGTTTGCGCGATCGACTCCGCGCTCATCCATGCCATCATCAGCACCGCGCCGGTCTCGTGGCATTGCGCGATGGCGGGAATAAGCTCCTGATCATTGAATTTCAAGGTTTTGATAAACGCGGTATCCATGATTTGTTTTATAGCGGTCAGTGATCAATTTGCAAGGCCGCATCTTTGTAATTTCACCTTGACGCGCGCCCCCGAAATACATATGTTGCGTCAATCTTTGCACGTCTGTGTGCATTTATGTGCATTTCATAGCGATGATCGCGTAGCTCAGCTGGTAGAGCAACTGACTTTTAATCAGTAGGTCCAGGGTTCGAATCCCTGCGCGATCACCATTTAAATCAATCACTTAGCCGACTTTCAAATAGCCAAACATCCTCCGTGGGACACTCATGGGACACTGGCAGATAAAAAACGCGCCATAACCCTTATGAGCCGCGTATTTTGGAAGAGCCTATAAACGGCAAATCAATACAGCTATATTTTTTACTATTCCTTAACACACTGTTTTAGTTGCAAAAAATTAACTTTTGCACTGTTACAATAGCGAAAGGAGTAAAGCATGGCTATTATTGAAGAACGCACAAATTCCAAAGGGGCCGTAACCTATCGGGCAAAGGTTCGCATCAAAGGTTACCCCGTGCAAAGCGCCTCTTTTAAGCGTAAAACCGACGCGAAAATATGGGCGCAAAATACCGAGTCCGCTATCCATGAAGGACGGCATTTTAGCTATGCACTTTCAAAGCGAAAAACATTTGCCGATATGATTGACCGGTATATTGAAGAAGTAATCCCCCTTAAGCCGAAATCGGCCTATACACAAACACAGCAGCTCAATTACTGGAAAGATAAAATCGGCCATATGGCCATTGCCGAGGTAACGCCTTCGGTTATTACGGCGCTGCGTAACGAGCTTGCATCAGGAAGAACGCCGCGCGGTATTCGCAGCCGCGCGACCGTTAATAGATATCTTGCCGCGCTAAATAGTGTAGTCACGAGTTAAATAATATGAGATTCTATTTGTAACGAAAGGATCTTACATGACACATTCACACCGCAGGCACGATATTTCAGACACAACATGGGCATTATTGGAACCCC
>Ga0136600_1001207_pt1 | contig 12188 bp, 6 predicted proteins | sample AntRauMFilla2698_FD_104634 | JGI IMG/M metagenome (GOLD analysis project Ga0136600, IMG submission 104634) | Saline lake microbial communities from Rauer Islands, Antarctica - Metagenome Filla 2 #698 | ecosystem: Environmental > Aquatic > Non-marine Saline and Alkaline > Saline | place...
ACTGTAACTATTACATCTTCTAATGATGTGGATGTATCTTTAGAAAAAGGCGATGATATTATATCAATAGAAGATACTGATAAAGCTTTAGTAAATGCAGGCGAAGGAGATGATACTGTAACTATTACATCTTCTAATGATGTGGATGTATCTTTAGAAAAAGGTGACGATAGTATATCAATAGAAGATACTGATAAAGCTTTAGTCAATGCAGGTGAAGGAGATGATACTGTAACTATTACATCTTCTAACGATGTAGATGTATCTACAAAAGAAGGTAATGATAGCATATTCTTAGACAAGGTAGAAAAAGCCATCTTAAATCTTGGATTAGGTGATGACAAAGTTACCCTAAATAATTCTCAAGCAACAGTCAATGATGGTGGGGGCCTTGATAAGGTAACTTTATCAGGTGATAAAGTAGAAGAAGTAACATTAATAGGTAATAAAATTCAATCTTATGACTCAAACTCTTTTAATGGTATTGAGTCAATTAATGACACAAGAAGCATCGAAAGATTAAATGTTGTTGCATCTTCTATTTTAGAAGAAAATGGTAAATTAAATATAGATGGAAATATATTCTTACTTCCAGACACCTTATCCGTAATTGGTACAGACAGTAATGATGTTGTAAATATTTATACAGAATCTTTAAAAAATTTAGAAGTTTCTTTAAAAAATGGTGACGATGTTGTAACAGTAAATACAACAGCAAACTCTACAATAGATTTAGGCTTAGGTACTGATATATTAAATCTAAATTTAAACGAAAATACTAATATAAAAGCAGATCTTAATGACTCATTGTTTTTAACTTCATCAGATGCTAAAGGTGTAATATTTTTAAATAACACAATCATTTCAGATGATAAAACTATAACTTATAATGAACTTGGATTTATCCAAGACAATATAAAAGCAGATGAAAAAGTCTATAGTTTTGTAACAGATGTTATTTATATACTGAAAAACCCATCATCTAAGTACACAAATGTTACTTTAGATAATGTGAATTTAGAGTCACTTACACCAACAAATAGCATCATTGAAGCTACAGGGTTGCCACAGGTTATTAACTTTTATGTCAATGATGGAGAAAACTTTAATATAACTAATGTATCTTCTGTAAATACAGTCATTCAAAACTTTGATAGGAAAATTGGTTTGTGTGCGGGTGAAAATTGCGATAATGAATTTGACTTTAGCTTGATAGATTTTTCAAGGTTATTAGCTGATGACATTATTCAAGAAAGTTTATCAGATGACATTGATGAAATATCAATGAAATTAAAGACAGAAAGAAACTATACCTGTATGGACTTATTCAACCCTAACACTTGTGTTGCTTTTTAAAGTTACTAAAGAGATATTTTTACTACTAATTCTTTTAGGATTAGTAGCAAAAGCAGAAACAAATATTAGTTTAGAAAGAGCCTATGCTATTTCCCCTAAAGAAGAAAAACTCGATGTTACAGCTTTTTTATTAGCTGAATTTGAGAGTTCTTCAACTATAAGCACAGAAATTATTTACGAATACATGCCCAGCTTAATTTTCTTAGGTTATAACCTAGTTGTAATTGAGCTTGGTTATTATCTAAATGGCAAGTTAATCAATAAGTGTTTTTTTGAATTAAAAAAAGGTAAGAGCTACCCTTTAGCTAACTTTAAATAAACAATATCTAAGTATATTTTTTTGCAAAAGCCTATAACTGCAACTACAGCACTTAGAGTTAATGCCTAACATCTTTATTTTGTATATTTAACTTTATGTTGGGTGATAGAGTAATGACTTTTAGCTTAATTAGGGTGAGTGAAAGTTGTATTTGAATAAGCAATAACTAATTTAACTTTTGATTACTTAAGAGGTAAAGATACTTACCCCTTAAGTTTTAGTTGTTGTATTTTTTGGATTAAAGTTATTGCTTTCTAATTCTTCGAAAGTTGCTTCTTCATCTTGAACTAAATTTTTCGCAAATTCGATAAACTTATTTCCTTCATCAGTAACTTTAATGTCGCCCTTTAATGCCTCTAATTTAGTTTCATAATCGCCTTTCAAATTATAAAATGAGGTTATTATAGATGAATTTGCAGAACGCTCACTGTGAAGTATATTGATGCTTTTGAATATATCAATTATACCATCTTTATTCTTAATTTGTTCTCCAATTATTCTCTCTCTCTCTTCTTCGCTAACACTATTATAATAGTTCATAATACCTGGAGCTAACAACTGCCTATATTCAAGTTCGTCAGCTTTTTCTAATAATTTATTATGAACATCCACTCTTTTTACCTCTAAAGCATGATACCCACAGCTACCATCTCCTGGAACTGGCCCTATAAGAAATGTTACGTTTTTAAAGTTCTCTCCATCTTTTTGTGAAACAGTTATTTGTCTAAGACCCTTATTTTCTGGTGTAACAGGTAATAATTTCTCAAAATGACCACCATCATGTTTTATGTGTTTGGTTTCGTATTTTTCATCAATAATTATTCTATGTATTTCAGCGTTGTTACGATAAACAATAATATTAAAATTATAAAGTCTAGCTATAGCATCCATCGTTCCAGTAATTTCAGAATCAGTGCTGTAAGCTAACCAGTTTGGTGATCGATTTTCTACACCTATGTAATTTTTAACGTAACTTGTATAGATATCTTTTTCAGCAAAGGCTAGCTTTATAGCTTCTTGTAATTTAACCTCTTCTTCTTGGCTTTGTTTGAAATTCTCCACAATTTTTGCAAGATCGAATTCAGAATCTATCAAGGTTTCAAAATCTCTTTTATCAAGCTCAAGATTATTTTTGAGTTTTATATAATCACCCAAAAACTTGATTAAACGGAGCTTACCTTTTTCATAAATTTTTGTAAGTTTTACTGAGCTTTCTATATCCATTAATAGCTTTGCAACACTTGCAACATCTTCATCTTCTGAGTTTCTTAAGTCTCTAAGTATGCTAATTAATTGATTCTCAGTTAACTGGTCTTTATCAGTTGTATCATCTAATTTTTTTACATAGGTATCTTTAGCTTGTTGGATAGCATTTAATACTTTTTGGCTTGTTACTAATATTGTTTTTGTTTCTTGTGGTTTTTGGTTACTTACTTTGGTTACTTCTATTAAAGTATCTTGAGAATCTTCATTAAACTTCACTATTAGTTTTGTTGCGCCTTTTGTGTTGTCTTCGATATAACCTTCTAATGTTGCATTACTTGCTTTCAAATCTACTATAACTTCATCTTCGTTAGTGTCCACTGTAAAAGTTCTTTCTTGTGTAAAAGCTGCAAGACCAATTTGTTTGATTTGACTATCTGTAAATACTACTTTTTTATCACCAAAATCTTCTTCTGTTGCTTTTAAGTATTGTAATGATTCATCATTATTTTCTTGATTTGCTAATATTTCTTCAATATCAGCTTTGATGCTGGTGCCTTGTAAAGCATCAAAAAGGTCATTCTCACCTATAGATTTTAGGATTTTTTTCCCTGCTTCATCTTGTAGTTTATTCTTATACATATCATATGCTATAGCCTTATCACCTTCTAAGGTTACAAACATGACCTTAGTATCACTAGATATTTTATTTAAAGCTTCTTTAGTTTCTGGATTACTTGCAACTGCATTGCCGATAATTTTATTTTCATTATTATCTACTACTATGTACAAGCCTTCATAAATTTCGTCTTTGGTGCCATTTTCTATAACAGGGCTTGAGAACTCACTATCTTTTTTAACCGTAGCTTTGATATCTATGTCTCTTTGGACGAAATTGTAAAAGTTTTTATCTATTACGTTTTTGGTATTTTGTTTTTGTCCTACTGATGCTAATTTTACATTTGCTAATAATCTAATTTTCATATTTTTTTGATTATTAAATTCAGCTTCGCCTTTAACTGCAAACATATTATTAAAATCATATTGCAGTTTAAGCTTAGCCCCATAATATATAGTGTCTTTTGATTCTAGTCCAAAGCCAAACCCTTGTAATCCTACATGAGAATTTTTTATGATAGAGTTAGTATTAAAAGTAACTTCAGCTTCTACACCTTTTACAGTTACTAGGGTGCTATTTTTAAGCTGAACTCTTTTACCTATAGTTGTTGTATTTGTTTCAGGGTTGTAATTAGCACTTATTTGTCTTAACTGTTCTGGGTTTAAAGCAAATTCACTTTTTATTATTGGTAAATAAGCATTTAATCTAAAAGCTACACTATCTTTAATAAACAGCTCAGTAGCAATAGTAATTGATTGCATGTAGTTTTTTACACGTTCATCTTTGGTACCTAAAACGGCAGAATCCTTGATATCATAAAAAGCTGATAACCCAAACATACATTGGTTATTTATTTTATGTCTAAATCCAGCGCCTACATTAAGCTCAAATGAAAATCTTGGGTGATGTCCTTTCTCTACTTTTCGCAAAACATCATCATAAGATGTTAATAAATATGGGTTAATAAAACCTACTGTTTTATCAGACTCATAAACAGTAATAAAACCACCTAACCGTAGCAGACCTCTATTTTGTTTTTGCGTCTCTCCACCAAATTCAATGTTTAAAGCTATAGGAGCAAGAGCCGATAATTTAGCAAGTGCCAAGGTAAGGGCGGAAACTTTTTTGATGCTCATTTATGTAGTCCTGTAAATTGTGATAATATTTTTTATGACAAGCGCTAGGTTAATTACACGCCTAATCTTATAATAATTATACACTAGGTATGAAGTATTTTCAAATAAATGACAAAACAAACAATCAATAAAACCAATGAGAATGCCTTAATTAACTTGTAAAACTAGCAAGACCTGAATTTAAAATTAATTTTTTCAATAAAGATAAAAGCTTTTCTTTTTTATGTAAAATATTAATGGATTCAAATATAACTGATTTTTTAAAGTTATTGTAAATCCTTTTAAAAGTAACATTTACTGAATCAGTATCTTTTTTATTATTTTCAATACTATCAAAAGACGTACTGCTGTGTTGGTTAAATGTTTCTTTGCAACTATTAGAATTCACTAATCTTTTAATGTTATCTAGTTTTGCATCTTTATTTTCGTTTAAGACGTTGTTATTTAAGTAAATTTCATTATCTTTGTTAGCTGATAGTGGAAATTTAGCTTTAATAGGCTCATTTTGCCTTATAGTGTCTGATGTAGACACCATAATTGCTGTTTCGTCATTACTTGATGCTGTAACATTTCCTGAATCGCTATCGTTAGAATCTTCAGCACTAGCTGATAGTGTAGATACAACACTTCCTGATTCATTATGATTAGCCTATATTTTTTGAGATAAAGGTTTGTTATTAGCATTTTCATACACAACAATTGCTGTTTCATCGCTAGTTAATGCTGTACCACTTTCTATTTCACTATGATTATTTTCTGTAGTGTTAGCTGATGATGTAACATTTCCTGAATCATTATGATCAGCTTCTGCAGCATTATCTGGTGATGTGAAGCTTTCTGAATAGCTATGAACATCTTGTGTGATATCATCTGGTGGTAAAGCTTGACCATCAACAAATTCATCTCGATGAACAGCTGGTAATGTAAGTATAATATTTCTTGCTTGACCATAATCAACTTGTATGGCGCTGGCTATTTGCGGTGGAGGTATAGCAATTATGCTTTGTTGACCCCTATGATATTGCTGTGAAATACTTGGGTCATAAACTACTAACGCGGTACTTTCATTAGATAAATCTTGAAATTCTGTTTTTGAAAGTAAAGCTATAGGTTTTTTGGTTGTTTGTGGTTGTTTGAGTGGCTTATTATATATATCTTCATTAATGTGTGTTGATTCTACAAAATCAAATATTAAATCTTGATTTATCATTTCTGAATTATCAATACTTGTGATCAATTTTTTTCCTGCGCCATCTACACAAGATAAAATTAGTTTATCTTTAGCATCTGCAGTAAAAATAGAAATGAACTCTTTTTTAAAATCTAAAATATTAATTGAATTTTCAACACTCCCACAATTACGTGTATCATATAAAAAATTATTGTACCCAAGTGTAGCTTCAAAATTTATAACTTTATTTAATGGTTCACTTTTGAATATTATGCTTGAAGAGCTGTCTTTATGACATGAAAGTTTAACTGATAAGCTATCTTGCTTAACTTTTTGTATATTTAAAATATAATTTGCAGGGTTTGCTAGCTCCATAAAAGGCTTCTTTTCATGATATGAAACTATCTGATTTTTTTTATTAACTTTAAATTCAATCAAATTATTAGCATTAACATTAATAGTAATAGATGAATTTTTATGAATATCATCTAATTTTATTTTTTCTCCTGTTATTGAAAGTCTATTTTCATAACCTTTACAAAAATTATGTACAGTAACATTGCCTTGATTTAACGTAACATTATCAAACGGACATTTTATTTGATGTATATTAGATAAACCAGTAACTTTACTAAACCCTACTAAATCACCAATAATAAATTTAGCTGGTGTATTTTTTTTACACAATGCTAATTCGCCTTTATCTAAAATATCTATTGTCAAATAATTGGTTATGTAAGATTTATTTTCGCCAGGTTTATTTTTAACACATAATTTAGTATTTTTGTCTTTAGAGTAAATGTTAATTTTTTTGTCACTAGTTAATAAGCTTTCAACTTTTTTGCCATCTTGAGTTAACTTTTTATTAGCAAGGTAAGTATTGCCTACTAACTTATAACCATCAACGACATCTATTTTTCTTTTTGTGGGCAAGCCATACATCAAAGTAAAGAAGCTTGGGTGAAACTCAATTAAAAAATCAGACTTAGTATTTAAGGCTGTTAAAACATTCCCTTCTTCGGCAAACTTTGAGTATGCCTTATGTTCTTTAAGTTCAAATTTAGTGTCAGCACTAAAAATTGTATCACTTGGCACAAAAGTAACAAATGAAAAGTAGGATAATCTATAATCTTGGCTTATGTCATTATTATCCATTTTAGCTTCTAAGCTTTCATCTTTGGGGTGAAAAAAGAAAATTCTTTTACTATCTTCTTTTTTTAAGAAAGCTTCTTCCAAATAGTGAACTGGAATAGAAGAATCATCATAATTTAGCCAAATATTAGTTTTATTATGATTATCTTCACTCATAGCAAAAAGCAGATTATAACTAGAGCTTTTATTAAAATCTTTTTTAATAAGGATTTCATCACCGTCCTCATTATAAGAAGCCTTAAATTTATTTATATTTTTATTAAGATTCAAAGTACCCAAGATAACATAGCTATTTTTCATAAAAACTTGAAACCCATCAAACAAACAAAATGTATTATCTATTGTTTTTAATGTACTAGCTGTAATAACAGAGTTTGTGATAATTCCATTTTGTAAATTTGTGGGATTACTTATAAAGGAGCTGTTAAAGATGGCATTTCTAACTACCATATCTTCTATATTGAATTTCTTAGCTGATGTTAAAAAAGACGATGCTTTATTTTTACAGTTTATAAACAAGACTTTTTCAATGCCTATACTTTCTAAAGTTTGGGTTTTGCTTATTAAGGGAGAATCATTACTATTTGAGTTTACAAAAGTTAAGTTAGCAAGTTTTAAAGATACAGGTTTTTCAAAATCAAAAAGACTTCTGTTTAAATTTTCTATGCGAGACATCTCTTGACCTTCAAAGAGAATTTTTTCAACTGTTTGCAAGCCAAGCGTATGTGTTTCATAACCAGAAAAGTCTAATGCATCTTTAGTTAATAGTATTTCCATAGATTTAATGTTAAAATCATCAACTCCTAAAGCACTTTTTATTTTTGGGGACTTTGAAATTGCATTATTTATAACTGAAGTTTGCATATTTAAAACATCTGTAAATTCTTCAATGCTGTTAACTTCAAATATAGCTTTATCTCCAACAACTTTTACAAGAGCCCTTAAAACAAAACCATTTGTATCAAAAGTGGTTATGTTAAGTTTTGCATCATTTGAATACTTCAAATAGCCTGATTCATCACACTGTCTTAAAGTTTCAGCCGTTAGTGTGCCGTTTTTGTGCACAAGATAACTCAAATGTAAACCCAAATTATCGCATTGGAGGTCTTTGTCAAAGGAAACGTTAGATTTGATAAAATGTATATCTTTTAGATTTGTAAAAGTTCCTTCTTTATGAAAGTTAACTTCGGAATCATAAAAAACTAGTGCATAATCATTTGGGTTTAATAGCTTTATATCTGAGCTTTTACAGGCTGTAAATGTGAATGTGTCTTGCACTAAAGAAGTGTAACCAAACTTAACTTCTTTAACATTCTCTATTGTAAAGTTCGCTTTTTTAGTTGTATGAGCATCACTTTCTACTGGTGTTATTACTGATTTATAATCTTTAAAATAAATGTCTTTAACTGTTAGATGTTTACAATCACCAAAAGAAAAATATTCTTTTAAACAGGCATTATTAATAGATAAGTCTGATATATTCTTGAAATGAACATTATTATGAAACGTGACATCATTAATACGTGCTCCTAACATATTTGAAAGAGATATATTCTCCTGCTTCGAAAAACTATCAATGTCTATATCACTTATGTTTAAAGATGCTGGTTTATTACCGTCTCTAGCTAACGTGTATAAACTATCAAATTTAACAGTAGCTTTACTATCAACATGTGTATCACCTGCACTTTCTATGGACGGGGCTTTTTTAACACCTTCACAAATATTCACATTAGCTAAAATAGCTACATCTTTAAAAGAAACAACAGATGAAAGTGAAAGGTTTAAGTTATCTAAGAATAGTTTATTACCAGATATAGCTGACATTACATTTATTTTTAATACATCACTAGCTTCACTATTCTTGGTTTTTGTAAAAACTAAATTGCCATGGCTTTTATTTAAAATTATTGGCTTTGTTACATTAGTTTCTTGTGAGCTAAGGATTAAAATATGAGCTAATTCTGATTTTGTAGTATCAATATTATTGTTAAATTCAATGCTTTTTTGTCCATTTAAAGAAACTTCAGCACCTTGTTCCAGAGCATTTTGAATTGAAACATACATCTCATCTGTCTTTAGGATGTCAGAACTTATAAGTATTTTTTTGGGGCTACTACCCATTACTCCAAAAAAATAGAGGTCATCTTTAATAGGAGAGCTTGACATTATATTTTTAACAGCATGAAAAAAATTTTGAAGAGCTTCTCTTTCTTGCGCTTTTTGTAGCACTATTTCCCCAGGACAACAAATATTAATGACTCCTTCTGGGATAGAAGCTTTAAAAAATGCATTCAGCTTGTTAGTGGCAAAGATATTTAAAGTTTTTGACTTTGCGTCAGTTATAATTTGGGTTGCTTCATTAATATCTACAGAGTCAGTATGCTTGCCTCCTATGTTAAAAGTTTCTCCAAATTTTAAGATTGAAGAGGCTAATATTATGCTCTTACCCAAAATATTTAACGATTGTGCATATATGTCTGAATTATAAATTGTAACTGTAGAATTATTATTTCCAATGTTAAAGTTGCCTTGTGCGTGAAAAAATAATTTATTTACAAATATGTGTTTTCCTAGGATTTTTAACTTACTTGATTTGTTAACTTTACCATCATATGTCAAATTTGTTATAGCCGATGAATCAGAGCCTATATCAATACTTTTCAATCTATTAAGCTTGCTAGAAGACAAATCACATTTTTGGCCTTTTATAGTTAATGAATATATTGTTGAGATTGGGGTATTAATCACTTTTAAAAATTTTTCATTGCCTTCGGCATCGACTTCGTAAGAACTTGGTTGTTCTAAAATACGTAAACTCACACAAGTTTCTTTGTTATTTATACTATCTAAACCGATTATAGCGTTTGACACACGAATAGATGGGTTATCTATCTTAATTATACCACCATCAACAAATAAACTTTTGGCTTCAATAGAAAATTTTTTACTTCTATTGGCATAAGCTTTTAAAGCTTCGTCATCGTTAATGTACATGCTTTTATAGGATATTGTGACTTTCGACTTTGAAATTTCTACTTCAAAGCCATTACTATCTCTTTGCTGAGCTATTTTTTCAGCTACTTCTTTATCGATTTTATTTATATTGAAATGTTCAGTACAAACTATGTGTGCATTTTCAATACTTACTAAGTTAGAATATAGATTTAAATCTTTGGTTCTTATATTTGAGTCTTTACCAAGATATATTTGTTTTTTAGCGAAGATACTAAAGCTAATTCCTTTTGCTACGATGGTACCAAAGACCCTAGCTCTTTCTTTACAAAACGCAGCAACATGAGGGTTTTTGTACTTTGAATCGCTTATGTAATTTACAGTGATACCTTCATGAACAGTATAATTATCACAATTTTGTATTAATAACTCTTGCTTAAGTTCAACTATGTGAGTCTTATCTTCAGGAATGTCAGTCATGAAACGTAAAACTGTGCTTGCAACAGATCCAATCGCACCCTTTTCACCCCCATATACAATATCTGCACAAAACAAAGGCATTAAAGTTAATGCCAACATAATTTTTTTTATCAAAATACAACTCTTAACTAGAATTTAAAGTAATTTATTCTAACATATGCATCAAAATTAATACAACAATATTAATTTTCACTGAATATAAATTGAGTATTTATACTTTTATTGCTACTAATTTTTTTACTAAATTCACATATTAAAAATTTAATAAAGATATTTAGGTAGTAATAAATTGTTTTTCTTGAAAAAGTTTTTCTTTTTACAAAACCAACTATATTTATATAAAGATGTTAAAAGGAATTCACATGCGAGCTCTACTAATTAGTTTTATTTTTGCTAATATTTCTCACTGCCATACAAAAACTAACCCAAAGCTTCAAGATTTTGTTTCAAAACCAGACACCACATTTATCCAAAAAAATGAAACTGATTTATATGATTATAACAATTTCACTATCAAGGAAAATCATGTAGTAAATTATGAAAACCCCAATAATGTAAAAGATCCAAAAATAATTATTCAAGCTACTAACAATGCTTCTATATTTGGTTATATTAACACTAAAGCTAGTATTTTTATTTTAGCCAAACATATAACAATAGGCGAAAAAGCAGTTATAAAAGCTAAAAATGCAGATTTTGTTTCAAATAATATTTTAGTTCAAGGTCGGGTAATAGCAGAAAAAACATGTTACCACCAATATCTAAACAAACGTGACACTAAAGTTTTTATAAGTAATAAATTGGTTAAGATAAAACAAAGTCTTGAAGATGGTGCTTTACTAAAATGGTTTGAATCTTTAAAAGGCACTGAAAATGAAGTTTCTATGCTTAGATTCGAAGGGGCTCGTATTGATGCTAATATTTACGTCTCTGGATTTGACCTTGCCTGTTTTGATAATACCAACATTACTAAAAATAAATTTATTAAAAATATTGGCTTATTAGAGCTTAAAAATAATCACCACGGATTTCATTTAAACTCCAAACAATGGAATATAAATAATTTTGTAGCTTATGACGCTTTAAAAGAAGATGTCTTCATGCCTACAACAAGTAAAACTAAAGGATTTGTTGAGGTAAGAGAAAGAGAAGAAACAGATAGTTCAGTATTTTCATTTAATATAGCGAAATTTATAAGAAAAACCTTAGAATACTTTATACAAAGATAGCCTAGACTATCTTTGTATTGTTATGACTTTTATCTGTAACTTAAGCTACCTTCATAAAAACCATCATCACTATGGTTATAGATAAACCCACCACCAACGTTTGGTACAAAACCATTTTCAAAACTTACGTCTAATTTAACTTCGGTAAATGCCTCTACACCTGTTTCGAAAACATTTTTACCAAATTTAACACCTATACTGCAGGTATTATCATTTTGACTTAAAAAAGGCATAAATGATAGAAACTTATACTTAATTTTCATGAAAAATGATTTAAAAAACGAGCCCTGTTTGACACCTTGAGAATAACCAGCTCTAAATGAAAATTCATCACTAACACTATATGATTCGCAGTAAGTAGCAGATGATAAACAGCCTATATTACTCTCTGTCACAAAAGAAGACAGTTCTTCTGGAATTCCATCTAGAGAATATGCTAATGAGTTAAGCACTAAAACTAAACCGATTAAAACTTTTTTTACTCGTTTCATTATTTTCCTTAAATAAACTTTATGTCTCTATTTTACACACATTAGTCAACGTGTCAATATAATAACCATAAAGTTTA
>Ga0136600_1001208_pt1 | contig 12182 bp, 13 predicted proteins | sample AntRauMFilla2698_FD_104634 | JGI IMG/M metagenome (GOLD analysis project Ga0136600, IMG submission 104634) | Saline lake microbial communities from Rauer Islands, Antarctica - Metagenome Filla 2 #698 | ecosystem: Environmental > Aquatic > Non-marine Saline and Alkaline > Saline | place...
ACAGGTTATACACCTATTCCTCCCCGACCTGAAATCAATAAAACAGCTATTGGAGCAGAAGAGTTTGTCAATTGGAGACATTTTGAAACTGCAACTGAAATCATTAATGATCTTAAAAATGAAGGATATTCAATTTTAGGAATGGAACAGACATCAAATAGTATTGCTCTTAATGATCTGAATATTAGTGACTTTGACAAGATCTGTTTAGTAATGGGAAATGAGGTAACAGGCATCGATACGGACATCCTTGAATTAATGGACGCATTTGTAGCTATTCCTCAATTTGGGCAAAAGCACTCTTTAAATGTATCCGTTGCTGCGGCTGTTATGCTCTATGCACTCCTGGAAAAACTTAGTTAGATAGTTAATTGAATGAATACACAAATTCTTCGATAATCTACAATCTCTATAACCACACTTTTGCGAATTGATGGGAAGTTGAAAAATAGCTTAGTGATCTAGATTAAAATGTAGATTGCTGCTTTCGCTAAATGAAATGGGTTCTCTGGTTCTTATTCAATGACTCAACATATAAATTGGTGTTACTAATCATTGAAACTGAAATACCTTTTTTCTTGTTATGAATAACATATAAAAACTATCATCGAACAAATTAACATGAGCTTAAAAGAGAAAACAATACAAGAAGTCGAACATAGAATTAAAAATATTGAAAAGGCTATTGCCAAGAATGGAATTGGCTCGAGTTATTTATCAAAAGCTGAACGCGTACAACGTGATGTCAATATTGGTTTGGCTATAGGTGGATTGGCATTGATTGCTGGAGTAACTGCATGGGCACTGATTAGAGGTACTGAAGATTAAACCAACTCCCCAATTTTACCGTATATCATATCTAACTCATCTTCCGTAATGCAATATGGTGGCATTAAATAAAGCACATTACCAAGTGGTCGAAGTAGTAAACCATGATCTATACATTCTTTCTTAATTCGCTGGGCTACTGAATTCAAATACCCGCCCTCTTCTTCGTTTATGATATCCATTGCCGCTATAGTACCTTTAACCCGGAGTCGTTCTAATCGAGGATGACTAGCAAGCTTATCCAAATGTTTAGTGTGAATAGCTTCCATCCCTTTGAAAATGGATTCGTTTTCTTTCAATAGTTTCCAGGATGCAACACCAGCTGCACATCCAAGTGGATTTCCTGTATAACTATGTCCATGCCAAAAAGTTTTTATCGGATCTTTAGAGTTGAAGCTCTCATATATCTCATCGCTTGAAACTGTTACAGATAATGGCATAAAGCCGCCCGTTATCCCTTTACTCAAACAAATGATGTCTGGCTGAACTTGCGCACGCTTACAAGCGAAATAATCACCTGTACGGCCGAATCCAGTCATTACTTCATCAAATAATAACAACGTATCGAACTGACGATTGCTCCAATGTACTTTTTGCAGGAATTCTTCTGAACACATCCTCATTCCACCTGCACCCTGAACTAAAGGTTCCATCAAAATACCGGCATATTTTTCGGGATTATTAGCAAGTAATCCTTCTAGTTGTTCAATTATTTTATCTTCTTTATTTCCACGTTCAGTGTCTCCTATCCACGTTTCTGGATATGGAATGACCTCTACATCAAACATCCAGTCATTAAATACATCGGTAAACATCGACCTTTCACCGACTGACATTGCTCCAAGTGTATCTCCGTGGTAAGCTCCTTCAAAACAAATAAAGGTTTTGCGCTCCTGACCGATATTCTTCCAGTATTGATAAGCGATCTTCATTCCTACTTCAACAGCTGTAGAGCCATTATCTGAAAAGAACACTTTATTTAAATTCTTAGGAAGTTCTTGAGTAATCAACTCAGAAAGTTGTTCAGCAGGATCATGGGTAAAACCCGCAAAAATCACATGCTCCAATGTTTGAGCTTGTTCATAGATGGCTTTTGCAATGTCTGGATGGGAATGTCCGTGCATATTAACCCACCAACTAGAAATACAGTCTAAAACCTCTCTTCCATCTTCTAAAGTGAGATAAGCTCCCTTACCACTTTTTACTTTCAAAGGTGTAGGGGCATCTTTAATAATCGTAAATGGATGCCAAACGTTGTTCATACTAAAGAATTAAAAATGTAAGTTTAAAGGTGAAAAATAGAATTCTTAATTTTCATCAATAATCTTTAATTAAAAGTTTGTTTAAAAGTTTCTCTTAGTGATTCAGGATTAATTTCCTTCAAAGGCTCGACCTCAAATACAGAAATCTCACCAAATTTTTCGATAGTTTCTTTGTTAGAAGGATGCTTTTCACCGTTTAAAATAACCGCAAATACTTCTATTTCACGTTCCTTCAGAGCCTTAAGTGATAGAAGTGTATGATTTAGAGTTCCTAAACTACTTCTTGCCACTAAAAGTACCGGAAGATTGAATTTTTTTATTAGATCTAAAATGGTGTCTTTCCAATTTATGGGTACAATCAAGCCGCCCGCCCCCTCTACTATCAGATGCTTGGTAGTACTTTCAGGTAGCTGAAAATCAGAAAGTTGAATTTCTACACCATCGATATCAGCAGCAGCATGTGGACTCATTGGTGTTTCTAATAGATATCTTTCCGGAATAATCTTAGATTTATCCACATCGGAAACTCGTAGTACAAACTCAGTATCCGTTTCTTCATCTAAACCAGCTTGAATTGGTTTCCAATAGGTAGCGTCAAGAGCTGAAGTTAACATTGCTGAAACCAAGGTCTTTCCAATTCCAGTATCAGTTCCGGTTACAAAAAATTTCTTTGGGAATTCCATTATCCTTCTTTTTTTGCTGCTAAATACACAACATGCCACTTAACTTTAACCTGGTTGTTATCTTTATCATCCCAAAATTTAGTTAAAAGCTTTAATTGTTTAGCAGACAATGCTTTATTGTTTATTGATTTAGATACTCCTATCTCTTTCAAATGTCGGAAAAAGTCGATTGAATGATCAAATTCCTGGAACAAATCATTTTCATAATAATCAATTTGTAAAGGATTCATTGAAAGCTTGATAATTACTTCTTCTACATCTGGTAAAGGGTTTGCTGTAAATGGTAATCCAAGTTCTAAACAGTTAGAATACCATTCACTAAAGGTGTGATTACCAGGAAATGTGCATAATAACAAACCATTAGGCTTCAATTGCTTCGAGAGTTTTTCGAGGCCAATGGCTGTATCAGTAAACCATTGTGGAGCAAAATTACTGATTATAAGACTGTATTTCTCAGTTTCATCTTTAAGTTCATCGACATTTATTTGCTCAAATCTAATGTTATCTGATAATCGATTTTCTTCTGCAAGTCTGGAGGAGCAAAACTTAAGCATCCCTTCTGCTGCATCACTGATTGTGATATCTCGGTCTGGGAATTCTTTAATAAGCTGTTCGGATAGAAACCCGGTACCACAGCCTATTTCAAGAATTGGCCCATCCGGTAGCGTATTCTTCCACGGTAAAAGTGAAGATATGAGTCCATCAGCTACTTTTTTCTGTATTTCTGCGTTTTGATGATACCTCTCAGCAGACTCAGAGAATACATTCGCGATACTTTTTGATGACTTAGTTCTTTCAGCGGTTATTTTCATATCGCTCAAAAATAGGAATGATTGAGCATAGATACGACCAACATTCTTTAGGATTTGTAAAAGGTAATGCATGTCCCTCATTTTCAAACAACTGAACATACTTTTTGTGATAATGCGAATCTGTAATTTCTTCACCTCTTGGTTGAAGCAAAATTCTGTCCTTACCACTATCCATAGCAATCATTGTAGATCCAAAATCAAGATCAATAAGTGGGAATTTTGTATTTCGCAATTTCTTCAGATCATCTAATAGAACTTGTTTATTTAAATGAACTGGAGCTTCAAATCTAACTTCTGAGGGTTCGAAACAACGTTTATAGAAAGTGCTTAGAGTTTGAACCGAGTCAGAATCAAATCCCTTAATCATCGCTTCTAAGCCATTTTTACTGATAGATTTTAGAATTAATTCTTTTGGATGGAAATCACCGAAACCATTGAATATCACTAATAGATCAGCTTTGCTTAGTACCGCTGAATTACTCCAATGTAACCCGAAAGAGTGAGTAAATACTACCCTGAATTTGGTATCAGGATCAAAGCGCGGATAAAAAGGTTTATCGAAATACCCCCGATTTGCAGCTTTAAGGGTTATTGAATCAGGTATTATCGAGTTCAGGTTATCCCAAAATGAACCGTCTGCTCCCCACCCATGATAAGCTAATATTTCTACTTTCTTTTCCATTCTGAAAGCACCTCTAACAGTTTATCGATATGAGCTTTTGTGTGGTTTACTGATAAAGTGATTCTAAGCCTTGAAGCATTTTCTTTAACCGTAGGAGGTCGAATAGCTGATACCCATAATCCATTTTCTTTCAATCTATTAGATAATTCTATTGTCTCACTTTCTGAACCAATTATAATGGGTATGATCTGACTATTTGAATCTAAAGTATCAAATCCAAGTTCATTAAGTTTAATCTTTATGTAACCAATATTTTCGAGCAGTTGTTTTCTTTCCTTATTCATGATTGGGATGATTTCCAACCCTGCTTCAATAGCTCCGATAACATTTGGAGGTAATGCTGTAGAATAGATAAATCCACCCGCAAAATTGATCAAGTAATCTTTCATTTGATTAGAACAAGCAGCAAAGGCTCCGAATGAACCGAACGACTTCCCAAATGTACCTAAAGAGATTTCAATTCCTTCTTTACCAAAGTTTAATCCTAGACCATTTGTACCTAAAACTCCTAGTGCGTGTGCGTCATCAGAATACAATAAGGAATTGTATTTATTTGAAAGAGCAATCAACCTGTCCACATTATTTCGATCTCCATCCATGCTAAATACGGTCTCAGATACAATCCATATCCTGTTATAGTCACGTTTTTGAGCTTTAATCAGCAGTTTTTCAAGATGATCATAGTCGTTATGATCATAACGCTTAAAAGTAGCCCTACTCAACAAAGCACCTTGAATAAGACTATTATGAATATTTTTATCAGCAAGAATCAAAGAATTCCTATCTGCTACAGCGGGTAGTATACTGGTATTAGCTTGATATCCAGAGTTAAATAATATGGCTGACTCAGTACCGAATACTTTAGCTAATTCAGATTCTATGTGTTCATGGATTAAATGAGTACCAGTTACCAATCGTGAAGCACCAACTCCAACTCCATATGATGAAGCAAATGCATTTGAGCGTTCAATCAACTTAGGATGATTACTCAATCCCAAATAATCATTAGAAGAGAAATTAATGTATTGTTTACCATCAAACTCAATTGAAACTGATGAGTCTGCTACACGTTTTAAAGCATTTAAAGATCTAAACCTAGAGTTACCTCTTCGTTCACTAAGCGCTTCGTTTATAAAGCTAAATTTATGTGTTTTTTCACTCAATTAACTTGATGGCTGGTTCCAAGTTGAATCACTTTCAAATGTTCGTCCCATTGCCCGGAACTGACGTATAAATGGAAGTTTATTTTTTACAGATGGTGCAAATTGGGAATATTCAATCATAAATAAACGGCTCGTTGCTGGATCATAATACGTGAAATTTACAAATGGACCACCCATCGCAGCATTTACCATTGTCCACCAACCCTGAGTTTCATACACAATGTACCTACCTTTTTGAAAGTTATTTACTCTCCTCTTTATGCGATCATTATACTCAGTAGTAACATATTTAGTCATATTGCTACCTTTTATATACTCCTTGTTAAGTGAGTCTCTGGTTGCATTTATCCACTCTGTATCTAAAAATCCTATATCACTAACATTATCTTTCCACCATATCCATACCCATCGGTCATTAATTTGAAGATTCCTCCGGAAAGACATAAAGTCTGTTGTATCTATCCTGGCAACATAATCGTGCTGAATTCTAAGTTTAAAGCCATGATCAGCCCACATAGAGTCAGAATATTGCGTCTGTTCCTTTTTATCATACACTTCATAAGTCCAGCGACTTAATTCTCTTTCTAAGATATCGGGTATCAGTGACCGTTCAGAATTTATTATCTTTTCAGCAAGTGCAGAATCTGATGTGGAACTTAAAATCAAAGCATATTGATCCTTATACCATTGATCTTTGATTGGAAATGCAAAACTCTCTCCACTTCTGACACGTGATTCAACTCCAGTATCCAAAAACCCTCTAATTGCACCCGAAACGTTTGTTGTATCATCTAAGACACCTGCAAAAATAACGTTTTTCATTCCTTTAAGGCGATCCAACTGTGAATTTGATCGAATATCTCTGAAAGTTAAATTATAATTCTCCTCAGGATTCAACATATGGAATTGATACTTGCCATAAGTAGACCGTATTGCATCAGCAGTTTTGCTATTAAACTGAGTTGAGTCCATAACTACAAATACTTCATTAATTGCACCCTGTGCTCGTGATCTAAAATCACCTTCACAAGCTGTTAATACCAATGAAGCAAGTATAATGTATAAAAGTGTTGTATTCCTTGAGATCATTTTTAAAAAGATTAATTTCCAAATTTCAATGAATGAACAAACGTATAAAGCTCTTTTTTCCAAACTGGCTTAGGATACGAATTTTTGATGGTATTAATTAAGGCACTTCCAACTATAAAACCATCGGCATTTGATGTGATACGCTGTGCGTCCTCGTAGGATTTAATACCAAAGCCTACCATAACTGGATTGTCAATTATATTTTCTTTCACTCTCTCAATAAATTTATCGACGGAATTTGAAACTTCATTACCATCTCTTGCACCAGTAACACCAGTAACAGAAACGCAGTACACGAACCCGGACGATTTTGAATCAGCCAGTTTCATTCTAATATCTGTACTGTTAGGCGCTACTAAATGAATAATAGGTAAATTATTAATAGAAGCATGTTCTTCGATTATACCATCTTCGTCTACAGGTATATCGGGTAAAATCAATCCATCTACACCACACTGAGCAGCTTTTTCACAGAATTTCTGAACTCCATAACGAAGAACAGGATTCATGTAACCCATAAGTATAATTGGTATCTCAGATTTCTTTCTGATATCGACGACCATTTGAAATATCTTATCAATGGTTATCCCATTTTTTATTGCAATGTCACTTGAATATTGAATTGTCGGTCCATCTGCCAAGGGATCGCTGAATGGCATCCCTAATTCTATCATATCTGCGCCATTCCGTTCCATCCCTAAAACAATATCAACCGTTGACTCCAGATCTGGATAGCCAGCAGTTATGAATAAACTCATTAACTTTTCACCTGAAGGCTTATCCTGAAATTTCTTTACTATCCTGTTCATTAGAGATTCTCCGAGATAGTTCCCATGTCCTTATCGCCTCTGCCAGATAGATTTAGGATAACAACCTGATCCACTTGTGTAGATGGCATTAGTGTTTCTAACCAAGCAAATGCATGTGCTGTTTCAAGAGCTGGTATTATCCCTTCCTTCTTTGATAAAAGCTTAACGGCATCCATTGCTTCTGTATCAGTAACAGCATGGTAGTTCACTCTTCCTGAATCATGTAAAAAGGAATGTTCTGGTCCGATTCCAGGATAATCCAAGCCTGCACTTATGGAATGAGCTAATTCAATTTGTCCGTTCTCATCATGTAATAAATAACTCATGGACCCATGAAGAATACCAGGAGTACCTTTTGTAATAGTAGCTGCAGTTTTTCCTGAGTCAACTCCAAAGCCAGCCGCTTCGATTCCAATCATAGTTACATCTTCATCGTCTATAAAAGGATAAAAGAATCCCATTGCATTAGATCCGCCGCCAACACAAGCAATCAAATAATCAGGGAGCTTCCCTTCGGCCTTCATAATCTGTCTTTTTGTTTCATCACCAATAATACGATGAAAATTACGTGTCATCATTGGGTAAGGGTGAGGACCAACAACAGAGCCGATTATGTAAAAAGTATCATCAACGTTAGTTACCCAGTCACGAATTGCTTCATTTGTTGCATCTTTAAGTGTCTTTGACCCACTTTCTACACTTCTTACTTCAGCTCCTAAAAGATTCATACGGTCTACATTTAACTTTTGACGGACCATATCTTCGGCACCCATATACACGATACATTCCAAACCAAATTTTGCACAAGCTGTTGCTGTAGCTACACCATGTTGACCTGCACCTGTTTCTGCGATTATTCTTTTCTTGCCCATTCTCTTAGCAAGTAATACCTGACCTATAGCATTATTGATCTTATGCGCACCAGTATGACAAAGATCTTCTCTTTTTAAATAAATCTTTGCTTTGCCGTAATGCTCTGTAAGTCGATCTGCAAATGTCAGTTTTGTAGGTCTTCCAACATATTCATCTAAGAGAAGGTCAAGCTTTTTTCCGAACTCTGGATCATTAAGAGCACGTTCATATTCTTCTTCTAAGGCTTTAACTGCAGGTATAAGTATTTCTGGTACAAATTTACCGCCATACTGCCCAAAATAGCCTCTAGCGTTCGGTTGTTGGTATAATGTCTTTGTTTCTAGCATTGTATTAATTAAATAAGTTGTATTGGTCTAACTGCGTGGACAAATTCTTCCATTTTTTCTAAATCCTTTAAACCAGGTTCTTCTTCAATCCCACTTGAGATATCAACCGCAAAAGGATTAAGTTCTCCAATGGCATTCTGTACGTTTTGAAAATTTAAACCACCTGATAAGAAATAAGGCTTAGAAGTAATATTTTTAACGATACTCCAATCAAAAGTCTTTCCCGTTCCTCCCCATTGATCACCAACTTTGGTATCAAAAAGAAAGTAATCTACACAGTCGTTATACTCATTCACTTTTGCCTGTAGTAACTTCTCAGATGTATCTAAAGTTATATGAAGAACCTTTATGATTGGTCTTTCTATCAACTCGCAATATTCTGGTGTTTCTGTTCCATGTAACTGAACATAATCCAGTCCTGTTTGCTTTGCTAAAGAGTTTACCTCGTCTAATGGCTGGTTTACAAATACTCCAATCTTCTCAGGTCCTTCCAGCCAATTAATTATGGCTCCAGCTTTTGCAGGTTCTATGAAACGTGAACTTTTATCGTAGAAGATAAATCCTAGATAATCTACGAATAAACCAGAAGCAAATCGGGCATCTTCAAGATTAGTAAGACCACATATTTTGATTTTTGTTGTATTACTCATTGATCAAATTCTTTTCAAATATTTGCAGTCCCGACTTTATCAAATCATTAACTGCTTTACCTGGATCATCTTTCCTCATAAAATGCTCTCCAATTAATACCGAATGTATACCTTCTTTCATTAATAAGGCCATATCTTCGCCTGAAGAAATACCACTTTCAGATACTAATATTGTATCTATTGGCGCCTGCTGAAGGATATTTATTCCTCGATGAACATCAACTTCAAAATTCTTAAGATCTCTATTGTTTACACCAAGTATCTCTACTTCATTGAAGTCAATACGATCAAAGTCTTCCTGATCATAACATTCTACCAAGGCAGACAATTCAAATTCTTTTGCAGCTGCTAACAACTCGTTTAGCTGATTACCCTCTGTAATTGCTACTATAATCAAAACAGCATCAGCGCCATAAGATCGAGCTTCTTTAATTTGAAATGGATCAATTATAAAATCTTTCCTCAATAGTGGTAGATGAACTCTATTGGAAATTATATTCAGATATTCCAAATCACCCATAAAAAATGGTTTATCAGTCAAAACAGAAATGGCTGAAGCACCACCTTCTTCATATCTAAGAGCTATATCAAGTGCATTAAAATCTTCTCTAATAACACCTTTTGACGGTGATCCTTTTTTAACTTCAGCAATTACAGAAACCCTATCTGATTTACTTATTGCTGATTTAAAATCTATTCTCTTCTTTTCAAAACCTTCCATAGAATGAAGGTCATTAAAGCTGAGCTGTTGTTTCCTCTTTACTAGGTCTTCTGAAGTTTGAGCTACTATCTTGTCTAAAATGGTTGCCATTAGTACTTAAAAACCCCCATTGCGTCATTTGTAGCGTCTATGAAATTGTTAAAAACTTTCCTAGCACTTCCTGATTCAAGACTTTCAACAGCTTTTTCTTTTGCTTCTTCAATAGTGTCGACCAAACCGGAAGCTTTGATGGCAAAAGTAGCATTGATTAAAACGATATCGCGATGTGCATCAGTAGATGTATTAGCTAATATCTTTTTAAGTATAGAAGCATTCTTCTCTGCATCATCACCCATTAATTGCTCAATATCATAAGTTTTAAAACCAAGAGATACGGGATCAAAGCGATACGACTGCGAAACTAATTTATTTTGAAGCTCAAATACTGTTGTTTTACCTGTTATACTCACTTCATCTAATCCATCATCTGCATTGAAGGTATATGCAAAATCTGTATCTAAGTTTGCTAATATTGAAGCTATTTTACCAGCAACCTCTGAATCGAAAGCACCTATGACATACTTTTTTACGCCCGCTGGATTAGCCATTGGTCCAAGAATATTAAAAAAGGTTCTAAATCCTAATGAGCGACGTGTTGGCATTACATATTTCATAGCAGGATGAAACATAGGTGCAAACATAAAAGCCATTCCTACTTCCTTGTAGACAGCTTCTACACCTTCCTTACCTAGTTCAATTGCTGCTCCAAGATGTTCTAAAACATCAGCACTACCACACTTACTAGAAGCACTTCTATTTCCATGTTTAATAACTGGTACACCAGCTCCTGCCACAACAAAACTTGCAGCTGTAGAAATATTAAACGTTCCTGATTTATCACCGCCAGTTCCAACTAAGTCAATTGCATTAGTTACATCTACATCAACTTTAACCGACTTCTCTCGCATAACTTTTACAAAGGCTGTGAGTTCGTCAACAGTTTCTCCTTTCATTCGCATTGCTGTTAAAAAAGCAGCGATTTGGTCTTCGGGCACTTCCCCTTCCATAATCTGAGTTAATGCCCAGCCAGCTTCTATAAGACTTAGGTCTTCAGAGAAAGATAATTTGTTTAGAATACTTTTGAATGTCATGATTGTGATAACCAATTGGTGATCATTTTAGGTCCTTCCGTCGTTAAAATACTTTCAGGATGAAATTGAATCCCCTCAATAGGAAATTCTTTATGCCTGACGCCCATAATTACATCTTCTGAAGTCGCGGTTATTTCTAAAATATCAGGAATAGAATCTGGCGCTAAAACCAATGAATGGTAACGAGTAGCTATGCAATCTTGTTCTACATCTTTAAATACATTTCTACCATTATGTGAAACCTTTGAAACTTTGCCGTGCATAAGTTTAGGAGCATAATCTACTTTAGCCCCGAATACTTCTCCAATGGCTTGGTGACCTAAACAAACACCTAAAATAGGAGTCGTTTTTCCAAGCTCTTTAATGATAGCCTTACTTACACCAGCATCAGCAGGTCTTCCTGGTCCAGGAGATATTAATATTTTTGTAGGCTTTAACTCTTTGATCTGATCTAGCGTAAGTTCATCATTTCGAATTACTCTGTAATCTTCAGTAACAGCAGCAACCAGATGAACCAAATTGTACGTAAATGAGTCGTAATTATCGATAATAAGGATCATTTAAAAACTCCTGATAATCCCCGTTACTTCTCTTATTGGCTCCATAACAGATTCAGCTCTTGTTCTGGCTCTTTTTCCACCTTCATTAAGAACATCTTTCACAAAATCTAAGTCCTGCTCTAACTCTTTACGTTTTTCTCTTGCTTCAGCAAAGTACTCTTCAATCATCCCCAGCAATTCTAGCTTAGCATGACCATAACCAAATCCACCAGCTTTGTACTTCTCTGCTATTTCATCTTGTTTACTTTTGTCAGCAAATAGTTTAATCAAAGCAAATACATTATCTGTTTCAGGGTCTTTTGGGTCTTCCAGGGCTTTTGAGTCTGTTTCTATAGACATAACTACCTTTTTAAGCGGCTTACCTTCACCAAAAAGAGGAATCGTGTTATTATAGCTTTTACTCATCTTTCGACCATCTGTACCTGGAACAATAGCTACAGATTTTAGAATATGATCTTCAGGTATCTTCAAAAACTCCCCGTCATAGGCTCGGTTAAATTTACCAGCAAGATCCCGTGCGATTTCGATGTTTTGCTTCTGATCTTCTCCAACTGGAACTATATCCGAATGATAAATCAATATATCCGCAGCTTG
>Ga0136600_1001209_pt1 | contig 12179 bp, 11 predicted proteins | sample AntRauMFilla2698_FD_104634 | JGI IMG/M metagenome (GOLD analysis project Ga0136600, IMG submission 104634) | Saline lake microbial communities from Rauer Islands, Antarctica - Metagenome Filla 2 #698 | ecosystem: Environmental > Aquatic > Non-marine Saline and Alkaline > Saline | place...
AGAAGAGAGATGGATCCGGGAGCTGTGCATTTATATGATAAGTTTGTGGTGCCTGTATTAAGCAAATTTGAACCATCACGATTTTTACCTTTAGGCAAAAATGTACTCTTGGTTGCTCAAAAATAGAAAGAATTTATTGTTTGTAAGTAGTATTGCGCTATTTACGACATTAATATTTAGCACATTCTATCTAAAATGGATACATCTACAACACGATGTCGGTCGCGAGATGTATCAGGCGTTTGCCATAGCTACACAAGACAAAACACTTTATACTGAACTCACCCACTATTTTGGTCCGTTTGCCCCTTATGCTAATGCACTATTTCTGAAATTATTTGGTGCAAGTCTTTTCAACTTTAGTTTGATTGGTTTAGCTATAACAATTGGGTCAGGCATTTTGCTTTATCTGATCGCGAATAGCATTTTAAAAAAGACTAATGCTTTTCTTTCTGCAATACTATTTATCACATTAGCATCAATTAATAATGGAGGAGGCAGCTTTTTTATGCCTTATTCATATAGTCACAGCTATGGTATTCTTTTGACTCTCTTCGCTCTATGGCTACTAATTAAACTACTTAGATCTAATAAATTATATATACATATTATCCTTGCAATAAGTTTGAGTCTGTTAGTTTTTACCAAGCAAGAATATGTGATTATTTTCATCGGATTAAACTGTTTATACGCAATTACAATTCGTTATCTAAATACAGAAAACTATATTCAGATAATACTATCATTTGGACTTACTCAAATAGCATTAATTCTTTCTTTATATCCACTCCTTTTCATTGATTATTCAGTATTTGATCTATGGATTTCTTCTCATAATATGTTTAGTAATCACAACAACGGTGTTTTACATAACTTTTTGATGTTGTACTCACCCACAACGTTAAAAATTGGCCTTATTACATTAGCTCCGATCTCATTAACTGTCACTTTTCTTTTATTGATTAGAAAAAGGAGCATATTTATAGTTCTCATTCTGATATTTTCTTTTCTTATTACGCTATTGAATCACCAGCTAATTATTGAAGAATTCTCAAATCGTGCATTCATTCTTAATTGGTTATCAGTCTTATTCTTTTCCTACATTATAATTTTTGACTTTAGAAACCTAAAAAAGTGGATTCCCACGGTTTTAATACTATCAACATCAATTCTTCTCTATAGCAGACAACAATCAGCTTCATGGATGTGGCAAGGATTAAATATTGTTATTCTTTTATACTTAATAGAATCAATAAATAAGCAATTTAGATTAAATTTTTTGCCATATGTTGGTTCAGTAATATTTATTTCGTTAGCATTATTAAATATTCCAACCAAGCTAAATCAAGGTTTCAACTCGGGCTATATTATTAACGAATTAAACGAAAAGTTACCTGTAAAAAATTCGTGGGAGAAACCACTGCAAAAAACAGTTGACTACATTGAAAATCTTCCGCAAAATACAACCATTTACACGGGTCAGGAATCCGCCTGGCTGAGTGTTTTTACACGCTCCTTCAATGATATTAAAAATCAACAATGGTGGGGCTATATGGAGGACGATATCATTTCAGAGCTAAAAAAATATCCACCTGATGTTATTGTTACTATTCATTATGAAGACAAAGCAACAGACTTTACCTATTTTACTTTAGAAAAAATACCTGTTTATCTTAATGAGAATTACAGAGTAGTAAGAAATTTTTCGAATAAAGATATTGGAGTACAAGTTTGGGAGGTAGAATAATATCATATTTAACTATTCTGATTTAGAACTTTCTTTTAACGTAATTTCATAGACTTCGACTCCTTCATGATCTGCAACTTTATCGAAGTTTAATAATTTATTATCAGACCAGAAGGGTGTTTCCACGGATGTACGCCTTGTCACTATATAAATACGTTCATACTCTTTTTCAAATATATCTAAAATACTGATTATCTCTTCTCTACCGTTTAGTAGTACCCATTTATTCAAGTTTACAACATATTTTTCTGCATAAGGCATTAAGTAGTAATCGTTTTCTTCTTCTATATAATTCCCGTGACTAAAATAAGAACCAAAGAATATTGCAAATTCTGGTGAAGATGTTGTAAACATTCGAATAACGGCTGCATCTTCACTACCTACAAAATCCTCCACATTCAAGCTAAAAACCATCATCTCATCAAATCTGTTTAACTGTGCTTTTTGGGCTCGTATTAAATAGACAAAAGAGAGTGAAAGTATACCAAGAAGTAAATAAAGAATGATTTTTTGAATTCTGTTTGACTGAAATCTTTCAACATGAGTGAAAACAAGAAACAACAATATAACACTGATATATTTTGTTGGGATAAAATATCTAAACATCTCTTTATAAACAGCTACAGAAAAGCCTGTAGCCAGCAACAAAATCAATCCTGTTATCTGCAATATTTGTAATTTGCTCAAATGAACCTTTCGATAAAATAGAAGTAATCCAATTATTAAGCTATTTAATAGTAGCCATGGTTTATCGTAAAGCAAATTCTTCAGGGCAAAATCTCCAAAATAGGATATGCCTTTTGCCGAGCCTTCATTAGGATCTAATCCGTAACCAAACCCAGGCTGTGAAATAATTGACTTCACCCATAAAATTGAATCTGGCAATTTTTCCCAAACCGGAAACATCAACAGGACAAAGAAAACTACTATTGAAAGTGAGTATTTAAACCAAAGCCGAAAAGGTACAATCAATAAAGAGCTGGCGACCAAGAAGACTGTGGTATATTTAGCTGCAAGCATAGATGCCGAAATTAATGCTACAACATAGATATATCTATCAGGCCTATTCTGTTTGATAAACAGAAGTAAAGATGTTACAAATAATGGCGACAACATTACTACAGTTGATTCTGGTGTTGTGTGGGCAAGTTGATTGATGTTAATTGTGGTTATCATTCCGATAACAAAAATCAACGCATGGTTTGCAGAATACTCTTTAGCAATTACCTTCCCTGAGAAAAGCAACGCTGCACAAAAAATTAGAATAATGAAGGTAGAGCCTGAATAAAGAAATAAATCAATTTGATTAATAAAATCTGATGGCTCAATTGAGAATAGCACTGAATAAACTTGAACAAACATCTGAAATATGTAATGCATTATCATACCCGGATGACCCCACATCAATAAGTCCTTCCCTTGATACCAGTCAAATGCATTAAACAAATAAGGATATGATGGGTCGTATATCGTTGCAATCCACCGGGGCCAGGTCAGATGATTAATTATCAGTAAATAAATCAGTAGTAATCCGGTAATGGCAAAAAAAACTATTCTTTTTCCAGACATATAAAGTAAAACATTCCACTTGCAGAAATCTTATCAAGCAGAGAAATAAATTTAGTTGGTAATATTTGTGGATACGACAAACCGCCACTCAATAAGTACAATAATGGGATTTTTTTTTCAAAAGTTTGAATACTCAACATCGGAAATTTTTTTTTTGTGATCGTTTCCCAATCTCTTTTGAAAACAATCCATGGTAGTGCTCCATTAGCAGAAGACATGGGACCTCCATTGGGTAATTTCCAATCTTTTATAAACGGATCAAATAGTTCATGATGAAAATTTTGATATATGAAACGCCCCCATTTAGTGTTTGCGGGTTCGACCATAAGGACTTTACCACCAGGTTGTAATACCCTAACAGCCTCGTTTAAGAATAATTTCACATCAGGGATATGATGAAAAACATCAATCATACAGATATAATCCAATTCTTCTTTATTAAATGGTAGCTCCATTGCATCAATTTGCCTATCTACAAATGGAAGATCTAGCACATCACTTGTAATACAATTATGTAGATATTCCTTAATAAACCCCGCACCACTTCCCAATTCAACTATTTTTTTATCTGAGATCTCTCCAATTTCATTTTTAAAGAATTGATAACATTGTTTATAAAATAAACGCAATGCTTTTTTCTGTTGAATGATATTTTTAGAAGCTATAGTCGTTTCGGGAGCATCCCAATCAACTTTTCTATTTTCTTTTTTAACAGGTTTTTCAGACACAATATTTTTAAATAAATTTAATCTTTCGCATGGCAAAAAACGTCATCTTTAGAAGTAACCAACCATGTGAAAATCTTGATATTTGCGTTTCACCATATTCTCTGTTTCTATATCGAATTGGCACTTCAACTATTTTTAAGTTTAGTTTAGATGCGCCAAATAACAAATCAAAATCTCCAAAAGGATCAAAATCTCCAAAGTAGGAACGTTGATTTATCAGGTTTTGGTAATCTTTTTTCCATATAACTTTAGTACCACATAATGTATCTCTGAGTCGCTGAGAAAGCAAGAACGTAAATGCAATACTGAAAAACTTATTACCCAGTAAGTTTAATGGTCGCATGGCTTCAGACTCCATATTGTAAACTAATCGAGAACCATTTACAAAATCTCCTTTATTTGAAATAATAGCACCATAAAATTTTGGCAAATCTTCTGGTGGTACAGTTAAATCGGCATCTAAGATCATTAGAATATCGCCAGTTGCTTTGTCGAATCCCTTACGTACAGCATCTCCCTTCCCCTTACCATCTTGCTGAAAAACTTTAATGTCCATTTCTGTGTATTTATTTTGTACTCGTACGCACTCATCATACGTTCCGTCAGAGGAGTTTCCTTCTACATAAATTATTTCAGTATGAGAACCCATTTTCGGAAGTCGCTGTATAGCGCTCTCAATATTTCCTTTTTCATTTCTGCAAGGTATCACAACAGAGACGCTAGCATGGCCCTGTTTTCTTCTTTGTTTTTTTCGGGCAACAACAATAGTGCTTATTGCTAATGATTTAAAAATTGGCAATTGCACTAAAATTTTATTGAACAGAAAAGACATTATTGGTATATAAAATGGAATAATGGTTCTGTTTTCTTCTTTTACTACTTCAAAACCTGATAAATTCAGTAAGTTTATTATATCAGATATCGGCAACCAATGTTTCTCTCTACCAGGCATTCTCAAGCCCAATTTTTCAGCTAACAATAACAATGGCTTCCATAAAAAGTTAAAATAGGTAATCACTAATCGTCCATCTGACTTTAGATTTTTTTCTATATTAGATAAAGCTTCTTGTATATCTGAAAAATACCCAATAGTATTCTGCATATAAATGATATCAAAAACTTTATCTATGGCAGGATTCTCACCATTATCAACGTTAAAAATTAAATGTTTTTTTTCTTTGAATTTTTCACTTGCAATTCGAACCATCTCTTCGCTAATATCAATCCCAACTCCAGTTTTAGGATTCAATGCCGCAAGTGTCTCCCCTGTGCCGGAACCGATTTCTAATACTTCTTTATTTGAAGGAATAATAAATTTTAAATATGATTCTAATTCTGCGTGAAAATATCTACCTCTTTTTCGAAATTTATCACGCCTAGCCGCAAATGAGTTAAAATGGCTTCTCAAAGATTCTCTCATATCAAAATTCAATGGTTATTATTCTCACCTTTAATTGGTGTAGCAATAATATACCTCTTTCACGGTTTTTCAAACCTCCTCTCACACCCTACATCAATTCTTCCCACAGATCTCGCCTTAAGATATCATCAGGCAAACGATCTGATTATTGATAAGATAAATGTGTACCAGCAAACAGCTCATGCACAATATCCCCCATCAACTTTTCTGTTTTTATCTCCCCTTACCCATTTCAGTCCCTACGAATTGATGGATGAATGGTGGGCAATATTGCATATTTTAAGCCTTTTTTTATCTGTTCTGTTGCTAAATAAGTTATTCCCTCAAAAAGAGAAAACATATTTAATCATAGCCTCCTTGTTAGCATTTCACTCTATACCACATGCAATGGGAGTTGGACAGATCTCTGTTATTATGACGGGGTTTTTAATGGGATCACTTTATTTTCTAAAATTTAAATCCGGCATTCTGTACAAAGCACTTGGAATAATATTGTTGACATTTGCGCTTGGCAAATATTCACTGATGATTCCAATCGCTTTAGTTTTATTAATAGATGAAGAGCTACAAATACCAACACTGCTGTCAATTGGCGTCAATATTGTGCTTTCATATCTTGTGTTGCTACGCGTTGATTCCAGTATTCCGGAATACATTCAATTGTTACTATCAAACAGCTCTGAGACACAGCAGCTTGGGACGATAGATATTCAGGCCATCGCCGGCCTACTCAATGCTCCTGATCTATTCAATCTTATTGGACCTTTGATAATTATTGCCGCATTTACCATTATAATTATAACGTATCGCAAAAAATTAACTTTGTGGGATCAGTTAGCGATAGCGTCAATTGTGGCTCGTTTTTTTATCTATCACAATCACTATGATAATATCATCTTGATCTTTGTGATGGTCGCATTACTTAAAAAATATACACTTAGTAAGGATTTTATTAAAAACAGAGAATTTGTTCTGTTTCTACTCACAGTATTCTCATTAATTATTCCCGCCCGTTTCCTGATTTGGGATGCCCCTTTTTACGGATTTTTTCTCATCTTTCAGCTTACCCTTTGGATCGGACTTTCAATATATCTCATCAATTATCGACTGAATGAAACAACATCGTAACGTTTCCATCATCATCCCTGCGTACAACGAAGAAAATACGCTGGCAGAAGTACTGGATAAAATTTGCCGCCTCGAATTCGTACAGCAGATAATTTTGGTTGATGACCACTCTTCTGACAATACTTATCAGATTGGACTCACATACCAGAATCAGTTTCCTCTTCTTGAAGTCTATCGACACGAAATTAATCAGGGCAAAACCGCGGCAATCAAAACTGCCCTGAAGCACCTAAAGGGAGAAATAAGCCTCATACAAGATGCCGATCTTGAATATGATCCCGATGAAATTATTCACATTTGTGATCCTATCTGGAACAACCGGGCTGATGTGGTTTACGGAAGCCGTTTTTTAGTCCGAAAAGCCAGCCGTGTGCTCTATTTCTATCACTATTTAGCCAATAAGTCACTTACATTTCTGTGCAATCTGCTCACCAACAAGAACATGACAGATATTGAAACCTGCTACAAAGCATTCCGCACGCCTTTGCTGAAAGAGATGCCGATTACAAGCTCAGGTTTTGGTTTCGAGGTGGAAGTCACGGCCAATATCTCTAAAACAAAAGCCCGAATTTACGAGGTTCCCATCTCCTACTATGGGCGGACGTATGATGAAGGGAAAAAAATTCATGTGAGCGATGGTGTGGCTGCATTGTGGTATATTTTAAGATATAATCTTTTTTGGAGTAGCGATAGGAAGGAGTATTTAGTTTCTTCAGGCAAATTTTTGAATCAGTAATGTATCAATTTAATAATTGATCATCTCCTCACCGTCTCCAAACTATCCGTCCAATAACCATCCTCTACCCTATCTCCCCGCCAGCGCGGAACATCATTAATAAATGGCAAAATAGAATCAGTGTAAATTCTTGAGGCTACGGGTTGAATATCTGGCAAAAAAGGCTGTTCTCCCATCACTGGCGTATAAAAGATTTCATTCGGATAGGATGAGTGATGTACTTTCTTAAATTCAGTTTCGGGTATTTCTACCCTTAGATCAAAGTTAAGCGGCGGATATCCATCTGTGATGGCCGACCCCAGACTGCTCCATTTTATGAACAGTAAACTCAAAACGCTTAAACCTGCTATTTTCGCAATCGATAACTGTTTTATACTGAGTTTAAATCCGATAGCTGATATTAATAGATAGCTTCCCGACAAAATTAATCCGTACAGCAGGGCAAATCCAAAGCGTGGGCTCGGAGCGGTCAAGAACCATAAAACGGTGGCAAAAGTCATGGTGCTGATTAATGCCACAATTGCTTTTTTTCTAAATTCCTGCTTACCGACAATCATTCCCCAACCGAGGCAGATAGAAATAATAGCTCCATAAATCACCCAAAGTTGGGAAGATTTATCTTGAAACCAGATCGGAACCCATTCAAACAGCGACATGGAATGAACGTCTTTCACGTGCTGCAAACTTCCTGATGATTTCGCAAATGCGGAGGTCACATCCTGCTGATTCTGAACCAAATAAGCGGGCACTTTCCAATCAGGATTAAACAGGTCTATTGCCGTGGATGGGTAGAGCAGCCATCCGGATAGCCAGTAGTTGTGCCAGATCACCAGCGCGACCAAAGCAAAAGTTACAGTGATCCAAACCACGTTTTCTCTGATCTTTAAAACAGATCGATCGTTGATATAGAATAGTATGATGACCGTCTAAAAAATCATACTCATTTTGATACTTACAATGAGAGCAATAGTGGCGGAAATCCACCAAAAAGAGGGCGTCTTTTCTTGTTCAAATAGGCGCAAATAATAGAACAGAAAAACCACCAGCAATATATATGCACCAATATCCTGACTTAACGATGGGCCAATTAAATTTTCGTAAAAAAATAGCCCCGGCAAGCTAAGTAACAATAAGATCGATAATGCGAAAGAGTCTGTTCTTATCAGCTGAAAACAGGCCCAGCTCACAAATAGAATTGAGGCTACAAGGTTTATATATAATGTAAATTCAGGAGAAGAAGTAATCCAAACAACAACCGCACCGAGGTAAAAATAGAGCGAATAAAATCCCAAACGTCCATCAAGATTGGTCAAACCGGGTACATGTCCGTATTCACTCAACCATTGTATTTTTTGGAGGTGGTAGAGTCCGGTGTCGTAGCCGATGGAAGTGTTGGAGAAATTGAAAAGAAGTGCCACACAAAGTGCAAAAAAAGCAACAACACAAATCCCTTTGATATAGTTAGTACTTATAATCAATCGCTATTAAATATTTTTAAATATTCCCTGACTTGTCTCTCTGAACTAAAATTTTCTTCAATACGCTTACGGGAACGATAACTCATCTCCATTTTTACCTCGACTGGCATGAGCAAAAAATCTTTAATTTTCTCAATAAATTCAACTATGGAATACGGAGGAACCAAATAACCCGTTTTTGTGTCTTCAATCATATCAGGCACACCACCGATATCAAACCCGATTACAGGAGTTCCGCTAGCCATAGCTTCTAAGACTGTGTTGGGCAGATTATCAAATCTGGATGTGATGCAAAAAACATCGGCAGCGGAATATAGCAGATTCATAGTCTTATGATCATCGACATAACCAAACTGATTCACTTCATCGCTAAAGCTTTCGTGTTTATTTCCAAAAGTCACGTGAGAAACTATTCTATCATTAATTACGTCAGGAATATTTACTTGAATATTTTGTAATAAGTCTCCTCCTTTCACATAGTTAACAGGATTAACTGATCCCGATAAAATGATATGCTTATTAACTGGTAAACCAAGCTCTTCTCTAGCGTTTTTTTTAGAATATGCTTTCCATTTATCTAAGTTCAGCCCATACGGTATATTGTGAACCTCCTTACCTTTAAATAACCTACTACTTTTAGCAAGATTATAAAGCCATTCACTCGGGGCTATCACCTGAAAGTTTACATCAGCGTACTTCTTTTTCCTTACTTCAAATACCTGCTCAGTTCGATCTCGTATTCCTAATATTTCCGACTGAGGACATTCGAAGCATTTACTAAAAAATTTATCACAGCCTAAATCATAATGGCAACCACCAGTGAAGTGATGCTGATCATGTAATGTTACAATTATTTTTTTATCCGGAAATGAACTCAGAACATTAATTAAAGGAGCAAATTCTGATGTCCAGTGAACATTGATTACATCACATTCTCTTAACTCATTACAATCCAAAAGATTTACATCGCTAAAATTATCCGAAAACCATGGTATTCTATGCTGACTTTTCAAGGAACCCAACCGATTGAATCGAAATTTGTTCTTATTGAATCGTTTCAGCTTTGCAGATATGGATTTATCAGATCCTATTTTTATTACATTGGAGTCTCTTGAATGTTTATGCCGAACAATCATCTTACAGGACAGGTCGGTTTCACTCTCTAGAGCTTTAAATAATCTATAGGCTGATTTTGCTGCTCCACCAAATGTATCGTGTGAACTTAAAAGAACTACATTCATTTGGCATCAACTAACCTTTCGAGATTTTACTGCAAATATATTCAACAAATGATCATACCCTTCAATATTTTTTCTTTTAATAAAAGGGCTCTTAGAATAATTACCTGTTGCTATAAAATATTCTTCAAATTCACTACTTATACCATTGAGTAACTTATGAAGATTGTCTTCAGTCCCGGCTACCTTGTGGTATTCAAAGAATAATCGTTGTACACGCTTTAGTTTAGGAGCTATATGTGGTATTACAGTAGTTTCAGCACCCTCTATGTCTAGCTTAAGTAAAGACACCTCAGTGTTTAAATATTCCGACAAGTCCTCAGACTCTACACGTACTGTTGTACTACTATTTTTAAATTCTATCCTTCCTGAAGCTGATTTATCTGTTCTAAATAACACCCCATCGTTGTTAATCCAAACAGCCTTGTTTATGAGCTTAACATTATCGATTCCAAAGCTTTTAATATTACTTTTTAATAATTCAAATATTTTAGGATCAGCTTCAAAAGCAATGATTTCAGCATCAGGATAAAGTTTCTTAAAATATATGACTGATAATCCAATATTTGAACCACAATCGATGATTTTAACCTTCTCAAGACCTCTTTTCTCAAACTTAAAAATCTCAGTATTGAAGATCTCATTATACTGAGCAATAAATGAGGCAGAATCATTGGCTACTATCTGTGATCCCAAAATGTTGGTAGAAAACTTGGTCCTTCTTGGAATCTTTGTAATTCGTTTGTACTCGAGCTTTCTTTTAATCTTAGATAACATTAAGCAGTCTCGCAATAATTTTTTTATATCCTTTATGGTATCCACGATAGTACCTTTCAAGTGCTACCATCGCTTTAAATGATACTTTTTTTTTAACTCTTTTAACGTCTATTCTTTCAACAATATCTTGTTCTAATAATATGGAGTTTGTAGTACAATTAATGCCAGTTTCATCATGTCCAATATTTCTTATCAATGATCGCTTGGGATGAAGTGCAAGCCCGTTTTTAAAAAAAATACTGGCATACCACTTTACCGCCCAGGTTTTGATCTCTCCATCCATATTTTTTAATAATTGAGCATAGTGATCATAGGTTGAATTGAGGTTAAACTTCTGGATCTTCTTTGAAGTAAAGTCATTGATATAATTATCAATGACAGGATCGTAGTATGACCACGCACGTTTCCATGTTGCCCAACCCCAACACGATGTAACAGGCAAAAAATATGTTTCCGGAAGATTCCCCTCCACCGGGTGCATATACCCGGAAATGTGCATTACATCAGTATCATTCTGATATAGTTGTAAAGCCTTATCGAAATACTCAATTGCCCCTTCTGAAACAATCATATCGTCTTCAAAAACAATTATACTACCATAGATATTCACCACTTTCGATACACCGCGTTCAATAGACTTTGCTAAACCTAAATTCTCAACAGATAACTTAATTTCTACATCATCCGTCCAATTCTCAGAATGAATTATCTCCCTAACTTCATCTATCTTAATTTTATCTTCATTATTTTTAGGGCCGTCTGAGAAGATGATTAATTTATGATGGCTTGCACCCCTGGCATTCTTGATTGACTCAAGAGTTATTTTAGTATGCTTTGGTCGGTTGTACACAAAAAGTACGATTGGTGCTATGGACATTTTATATTGGATTATTTAAACAGAAAGATAGTAACATAAGAAATTATTATACATAATAAATAATGATTTATTGAGGCGAAAAATCATTAAACCGTACACTATTTCTATACAATATATTCCATACATTTTATTATCATTTCTAAAATTTAACTTCATTGATCCCTCAATTAAGATAATTTATTTTGGGGTTTTACTTTACGTAATTGGGCTAGTACCTATTTTTGGGAAATCGGGGCGGTTGATGATAAGATATAAGACTGAAGTATTAAACATTTTCTAAACTTGAGTCAATGGCTTTAATAGTAAGATAATTGTCATAAATATCACGCCTGAAATCGCCAGGGATGAAATGCTTTACCAACGGATGAAGTCTTGTGTTTCTTAGATGGAAATACATGTCCCAAAATTTTCCCATTCTTTTCATCCATTTATTTATGTCATTAATTTCCTGCTCTCCTATTATTGATAGATTTTTTTTAAT
>Ga0136600_1001212_pt1 | contig 12152 bp, 11 predicted proteins | sample AntRauMFilla2698_FD_104634 | JGI IMG/M metagenome (GOLD analysis project Ga0136600, IMG submission 104634) | Saline lake microbial communities from Rauer Islands, Antarctica - Metagenome Filla 2 #698 | ecosystem: Environmental > Aquatic > Non-marine Saline and Alkaline > Saline | place...
CGTCCTGGAACCAGTCCTCGGCCTCGCCGGCCTTCATCCCGCCGGCCAGGCGCACCTCGACGACGCCTTCCAGTTCCAGATCGGCCTTGGGAAAGGCGCTGTCGGCCCGCGCGTCGATCTCCGCCTGCAGCCGCGCCAGCGCGTCCAGGCGCGCCGCCGCCACGGCGACCCCGCGCTGGGCCATTTCTGATTCCAGCGCGTCCAGCCAGACCGTATCGGCACGGCCACCCTCTTCCAGGCGATCCAGCAGGCGCTGGCGCTCCCTCTGGGCCTTGTCATAGGCGGACGCCTCGCCCGCATGATCGGGCGCACCGGCGAGAACCAGGCGATCAAAGAATTTCAGCCGGTCCGCGCGCGGCCCCGCCCACAGCCGGTCTTCACGCGGGGTCAGCCACACCAGCGGGAAAACGCGCGCCAGCTCGGTCTGGGTGGCGGCGATGCCGTCGAGGCGGGTCTTGCGCCGCGAGGGTTCGGCCGGATCAGACCCGGTGGCCAGACTTACCGCACCTTCGCGCGTCATGGCTTGCGCGTAGACCGCCCAGATCGTTGCCGGACCGTCCGGGGTTTTCATGCGCACGGCCTCGGAACCGGCGGCGCGCACACCGCGCCCCGGCCCGAGAAAGCTCACCGCCTCAACCAGATTGGTCTTGCCCGCCCCGTTGGGGCCGAACAGCGTCACCGGCCGTGCATCAAGCTCAAGATCGAGATGCGCGTAGTTGCGAAACCCGGTGAGCTTCAGCCTTGTGACCGCCGGGGTGTCCGGTTCTGACCTGGAAGCAGGGCCTTCGCTCACACCCGAAGCGGCATCAGCACGTATTCGGCGTCCTTGTCCCCGGAGTCCGTAACCCGCGTGGGCGAGCCGGAATCGGCAAATTCAAAGATCGCTTCATCGCCCTCGATCTGGCCGGCCACATCCAGCAGATAGCGGGCATTGAAGCCGATCGCCATCTCCTCGCTGGAATAGTCGGCGGCCAGCTCTTCGCTCGCCGCCCCGCTTTCGGGGTTATTGACGGTGAGGGTCAGCTGGCCTTCTGACAGGGCCAGCTTCACCGAGCGTGATTTTTCCTGGCTGATCGTTGCCACACGGTCAACCGCCTGGGCGAACGGCCCCCGGTCAACGCGCATGATCTTGTCATTGCCGCGCGGGATCACGCGCTCATAGTCGGGGAAGGTCCCGTCAATGAGCTTTGAGGTGAGCACCGCAGCGCCCAGCTGGAAGCGGATTTTGCCCTCGCTCACCGAGATCTCGACATTACCGTCCATATCCTCGAGCAGGCGGCGCAGCTCCTGGATCGGTTTGCGCGGCACGATCACCGCCGGCATGGCGCCGGCACCGTCAGGCAGATCGGTCTCGGCCAGCGCCAGGCGGTGACCGTCCGTGGCCACGGCGCGCAATGTCTTGCGGCCATCGCGCTCGGCGGCGTGCAGATGAATGCCGTTGAGATAATAGCGCGTCTCCTCGGTGGAGACGGCAAAGCGGGTCTTGTCGATCAGGCGTGCGATCTCACTGGCCGGTGCCGAGAAGCTTACAGCCAGGTCCTCGCTGGGCATGACCGGAAAATCACCCGGCGGCAGGACCGGCAGATTGAAGCGCGAGCGCCCGGCCGACAGCGCCAGGCGCGGATCCTCGCCGGACAGCTCCAGCGTCACCTGACTACCCTCGGGCAGCTTGCGGGCGATCTCATAAAGGGTGTGGGCCGGGGCCGTGACGACGCCGTCGCGCTCGGACTTCGCCTCGGCCTCCTCCACGATCTCCATGTCCAGATCGGTCGCGGTGAAGCGGGCAAACCCGCCCTCGGCATTGATCAGAACATTGGACAGGATCGGGATCGTATTGCGCCGTTCCACGACGGCCTGAACGTGTCCGAGGGCCTTGAGCAGCGTTGCGCGCTCGATGGTGAGCTTCATGGTCTCGCCTTTGCCTGCCTTGATGAAGCGAATCGACCGAATGGGAATCGCCTGAATGCTAATAGCAACACACTCTAAACCAAAAAAATCGGCCGCAAGAAGGGGTCTCTTGCGGCCGGTCTCCCAAACAGGTGCGAAAAACGCGGTTCAGCCGCGCAAACGACGCCTCAAAGCATCCACATCCTCGGCCAGAGCTGCATCACTGGCCAGGGCATTGGTGACCTTGTTCACCGCGTGGATCACAGTGGAATGGTCCCGGCCACCAAAGCGCCGGCCAATATCGGGCAGCGAGCGCGTGGTCAGGGTCTTGGCCAGATACATGGCGATATGGCGCGGACGGACCACCGTCTTGGTGCGGCGCTTGGACAGGATGTCATCCACGGCGATATCGAAATAGCTCGCGGTCAGCTTCTGGATGTCGTCGACGGTGACGCGCTTCTCACTGCGCACGGGCAGCTCGCCGAGGGCTTCTTCAACAGTCTCCAGCGTCACCGGCCGGTTCAGTAGCGCCGTGCGCACAATGATGTTGTTGAGCACGCCTTCCAGCTCCCGCGCCGAGCTCGTCACCCGGGCGGCCAGGAAATCGCGAACCTGCTCGGGCACTTCAAGGTCCGGGCAATGGCGGCGGGCCTGGGCGATCTTGCAGTCGATAATCTTGCGGCGCAGATCCAGATCCGGCCCGGAGAGCGGGCAGTTGAAGCCGCCCGACAGAATATCCTTCAGCCGCCGATCGGAGACTTTCAGATCGCCTGGCGCGCAATAGCTGGCCAGCACCACCTGCTTGTCGGCGGCCATGAGCGCATTGATCGTCTGCAGAAATTCCAGCTCGGTCGCGGGCTTGCCGGCGATAAAATGCACATCGTCGATGAGCAGCACATCGCAATCGCGCATCAGCTCCTTGAACGGGCGGGTATCCTTGGCGCGCAGGGCCGACTGGAAGCCATTGAGAAATTCCTCGGCGGACAGGCACAGCGCTTTGCGCCGGGACTCGCCCAGCTCCACCGCGTGGGCGATGGCGGCCATCAGATGGGTTTTGCCCACCCCGTAATCGCCGTGAAAGAAGACCGGATTGAAAGGCGGCGTGCGCGAGCCCGCCACGGCCTTGGCCGCGGTTGCGGCCATGATGTTGGCCGACCCCACCATGAAGGTATCGAAGGTGAAGCGCGCTTCCTTCACCTCTACAGGCGCGTCAGGCGGGCCAGAGTGCGAGCCTGAGTGCGAGCCCGAGTGCAACGCCGAGGGAGAGGCCTGGGAGATCAGCTCGCTGCGCCCGGCAACGCTGGTCGCAGGCTGGGCGCGGCGCGCCGCTGCGGCCATGCCCTGCTCGGTCGAGATCAGGATGTCGCGCGACGATGTTTCGGCAGACGCCCAGAGGGCGCGCAGCCGGACCCCGAGCTGGTCCTCGATCCAGGAGCGGCTGAATTCGTTGGGGCAGATGACAAAAATCCGGCCCGCCTCATCTTCCATCACCCGCAGTCGCGCGATTTCCGAGGCGTAGACGATATCGCCGAACTCTCTGCGCAGGGTCGCGCGGACATCGCGCCAGACCCCTACGGCAGCCTGACCGGTGTTCATGGTGCCGGCCTCGTAGCGAAGTGCTGCTGATGCTCGATTGTCATGCCCCATGAAACCCCAACCTTCGTCGTCCGCCGCACCCTTGAGAGTGCGATCAAGTCTTTGATTTTAAGCGCAAGCCTCCAGCACCGGGACACGCATGTGTGAGCGCTCCGATGGGTGTTTTAAGTCCGTGTGGAGATGACTGGCGTCGATGTCCACACGTTACTCCCGCACTCAGGCGAATCAACACCATTAACCACGCAAAATCACCGAATCAGAGCTTGACAGAATGATTCACGAAGCAGCTTGGGCGTTTGCGCACTGAAAAAAAAATCAGGCATTTTTTCGCTTGAACTCCGACCCTAAATCGGACTCGCTGACCACCAATCCGCGATGTATCAGAATGGGGCAAATCGCCTTTACACGAAAGAAACTAAGCGCTTCGCCCGATGAACGCAGCGCAAAAAAACGCCCGCAGCAGGATGCTGCGGGCGTTTCGAAAATCTGTCCGTTTCGGGACGAAATTTACTGAGCGGCCATCGACTTGACCCGCGCAGACAGGCGCGAAACCGTCCGGGATCCGGTGTTCTTGTGGATGACCCCTTTGGACACCGCTTTCATCACCTCGGACTCGGCGGTTTTCAGCGCGGTACGCGCCTGATCCTGGTCGCCCGCAGCGACCGCCTCATTGAGCTTGCGCACATAGGTGCGCATCCGGGTGCGGCGGCCCTTGTTGAGTATGGTGCGGCGCTCGATTTTGCGCGCCATTTTCTTCGCCGAGCGAGTATTCGCCATGTGTCTTCAAGCTCTCTCGTTCACGCCGGCGGCCCAACATGGCGCTGGCTGGAAAATTCAATAAGGCGCGGCGTATAGCTCCCGGCGGGCGGGGCGTCAACCGCGATCGGCTGAATTAGCCTAGCGATGCTTGAAATGCGCCGCTCTTTTATCAGCGAAGGCGGCCATGCCCTCGGTCTGGTCCTCGGTGGCAAATTGGGACTGAAACACTCTGCGCTCAAAGCGGACGCCTTCGGTCAGGCCCATCTCGAACGCCATATTGATGGATTCCTTGGTCATCATGGCAATGGGAAGTGATTTCGAAGCGATCGACGCCGCCGCTTCCATGGCGGTGTCCAACAGCTCGTCCGCGGGCACGACCCGGCTCACCAGCCCGGCACGCTCGGCTTCCTCGGCGCCCATCATGCGCCCGGTGAGGCACAGATCCATGGCCTTGGCTTTTCCGACCGCCCGCGGCAGGCGCTGAGTACCGCCAGCGCCCGGCATCACGCCCAGATTAATCTCGGGCTGGCCGAACTTGGCGGTTTCAGACGCAATGATGAAATCACACATCATGGCAATCTCGCAGCCGCCGCCCAGGGCGTAGCCGGACACCGCAGCGATGATCGGCTTTCTGAACCGCGCCACGCTTTCCCACGTTTCCGCGAACGGGTCGTGCTTGTAGAGCGAGATGAAGTCCTTTTCCTGGAGCTCCTTGATGTCGGCACCGGCGGCGAAGGCCTTGGCCGAACCGGTGAGCACCACACAGCCAATCTCCTCGTCTTTCTCAAACGCGGCGAGCGCGGCGGTGAGCTCGGTGGTCAGCTCGTCGCACAGCGCGTTGAGCGCAGCCGGGCGGTCCAGGGTGATGACGCCGACGCGCCCTTCGGTCTTGGTCTGGATCGTAGTGTAGGCCATGCGGCCCTCCAAGCGGTCTGGGGCGCGCCATGATCGTCGCCGGCGCGCGCTGAAAAACGACGAAACGCGCGCCGCTATACACGAAGCCCGCGCCGGGGTCGACACCCCGGCGCGGGCCAGATCGGGTGCGGCGAAAGACTATCGGCGCGTGACCGTGTGACCGTTGGCTTCAAGCAGTGCAATGACACCGCTCTCGCCCGGCATATGACCAGCGCCGACCGCCACAAATGCGTCCTGATCAGACGCCAGCGCCGCCTCGATCTGCGGGATCCAGTTCTGGTTCCGCTGCACGATCAGGGTCTGATAGAGCTCGGCAGAGCTGTCGCGCATGTCTTCGTTGAACACCCGGTCCAGGGTCGCCATGTCGCCGACAGCCCAAGCCTGAACCATCTCGCTGAGCAGTTCCGGATTTTCCACCATCTGGGCGACCCCCACCTCGAAATCAGCGATTTGGGTCTCCATTGGCAGATCCGCGAAGAAGCGCAGCTGCTCCTCCAGCGTTTCAAAGAAGCCGAACGCCTTGCCGGCCTCCTGAGCGGCGGCGGTGAGTTTGTATTCAACGCCGGATGCCGGGTCATACCCACCGGCCTGAATCTGCAAAATCGCAAGAGTAAGGTTAGCCAGCCAGGGCTTGAGCGGATCCATCTGAGCAGCAAGGATCTCGGCGGGCGCACCCAGACGCTCGGCGATGGTGGCAATGTGCGCCTTGGCTTCATCGCTGATCAGCGAGCTGAGTGTCACGCCAGGCTCGTTAAGGCCCAGCTGCGGGATCAAAACCTGGGTCTGAGCCTGGGCTTCCGCCGAGGTGGCATCGGCCTCGAAATAGACGATCTCGGCGTCGTCCAGCGCGGCATCCACAGCCGGGGTACGCCAGGTCAATTCAGGCGGCAGGATGTGAACCGTACCGAACAGATAGACCGTGGAGTCCGCGTCGGAGATTGACCACAGGGCGGGGCTCGCCTCGATGGCGGCGTAGTCGGTCTGGGCCGACGCGGTGCCTGCAAGGCTCACCCCGGCGAGAAGTGCGGCACCAAGCGCGGCGGTGGATTTGAGAAGTGTCTTCATGGTGTCCCTCATGTGTCGAACAGCTCAGTGAGCTTTGATGCGGTCAGGCCCGGCGCGTTACACCGGTTGGATGTGATCGTTTGATGGCTGCGCCCGAAAAAAGCGCAGCCTCGCCGGAGAGGATTACACAGGTGAAATCGGCTATGATGCAACCTCACACACCCCCACCTCTCCTGGCGAGCGCTATGGTTATATCCAGCTATTTGTTGTCAGTCTACAACAATATAGGAAGCATGTACAAAATTTCATACTTCGCCCAGGAGCTGGTCAGCGCTGGCATTTCGGGCAGAAGAAGGTGGAGCGCGCCGACTGGACAATCCGGGTGATCACCCCGCCATCACCGCGACGGCACAGCTCACCCTCGCGGCCATAGGCGTCAAAGCTGTGCTGGAAATAGCCCATGGCACCGTCCGCCCCGGCATAGTCGCGAAGGGTGGACCCGCCCGCCTCGATGGCCTCGGCAATGACGCTGCGCACCGCTGGCGCCAGGCGCCCGGCGCGCGCGCCGGGGATGGAGCTACACAGCCGCCGCGGCGAAATCCGGGCGCGCCACAGCGCCTCGCAGACATAGATATTGCCCAGGCCCGCCACGACCGTCTGATCGAGCAGGCCCGCCTTCACCGGGCTCTTGCGGCCGGCGAACGCCTCGCCCAGCGCCGCTGAAGAAAACCCGTTGGAGTCCGGCTCCGGCCCGAGATCCCTGAGATAGGCGTTCGCCCCCTCGTCCGCCGTGGCGAACAGATCCATGAAGCCAAACCGGCGCGGATCATTATAGGTGACCTGCACCCCGCCCTCCATCTGGAAGACGACATGGTCGTGCTTGGGGTTGGCCGCCGGCGCGTAGACGAAATCGCCCGGCTGGCGCTTCACATCCTCGGCCTCGATGGAAAACCGGCCCGACATGCCCAGATGCATGAGCAGCGTCTCGCCCGAGCCCAGCCGCACCAGCAGGTACTTCGCCCGCCGGTCGATCCGCTCGACCTTGGTTCCAGTGAGCCGGGCCTCGAACCGGTCCGGCAGCGCAAACCGGAGATCGGGCCGGTTCGCCCGTGCGGCCAAAATGCGACGCCCGGCCATGGCCGGTTGCAAACCCCGGCGCACGGTCTCGACTTCCGGCAATTCAGGCATCACCCTTCTCCCATGATCGTGGATCGAGGGGAATTCTAACGATGGCGCGCGACGGTGCGAGCCCGAAGGGCGCCGAAATGGCGGCCGGCCTGGCCGTGCGCGCCCTGCACGCCACGGCGGAGCGGCGCGCCGGCGCGGACCATCCTGCGCTCTATGGACCCGGCGATAATCCCTGGACCGACCAGATTGCCCGCGAGCTGCGCGACGCCATCGCCGACATGCTGGATCCCGATCACGCGCGTTGCCACGCCGTGGCGGCGCACTGGCGCTTTCCTACCATGCTCAGGGACAGCCCGGTGCTGGCTGCAAGCCATCCGCTTTATGACATCGCCTGGCGGATCTACGCCGAGGACGGCGCGGCGCTGCTGGCCCAGACGCTGATTGCCGAATGCCCCTGGCGCGGTGGATGGCGCAGCCTCTCCGGCGCCGCCGACCGGCTCGCCCAAGGCCGGGCAGATGTGAAGCTCCTGTGCGCCATGGATAATCCGGCGCGCGCAGTGGGCGAGATGACGCTGGCCGAGGCTTGCGCCTTTCGCATCGCCGCCTTCGCGCCGCCCGGCGACGATGTGATGCTGGCGTTCTACGGCCAGGCGGGAAGCTGGCGCGAAACGGCCGGGTTTTCCATCTTCACCTATGTCACCGGGCGCGACCGGATCGACGCGGTTGAGATGCAGATCTGATTGCGGGCGCATGGATGCGTAAGCGCGCCGCACCCGGAAGACTGGCGCTCGCGCCCGGCCCGATCTAGTTTCACGTCCATGAGCAAAGACACCGTTTCCTTCGGCTTCAAGGACGTCGCCCGCGACGACAAGCAGGGCCTTGTCCGCCAGGTCTTCGATTCCAGCGCCCGGCGCTATGACCTCATGAATGATCTCATGAGCATGGGCGTGCACCGGGTGTGGAAGGAAATCGCCATCACCAAGGCCGGGCCGCGCCCGGGCGCGCGCCTGATCGACGTGGCCGGCGGCACCGGCGATCTGGCGCGCGACTTTCTGGACCGCGCCGACGCCATGCAAAAGCGCCGCGGCGGAGCGCTGGCCGAAGCAGTGGTCGCCGACATCAATGAGCAGATGCTGCGCGCCGGCCTGAAGCGCGGTGCGCGTGACCGGCTGGACTGGGTCACCGCCAACGCCGAAACCCTGCCCTTCGACGATGCCAGCGCCGACGCGGTGACGATCGGGTTCGGCATTCGCAATGTCACAGACCGCATCAAGGCGCTGGGCGAAATGCGCCGCGTGCTCAAGCGCGGCGGGCGATTTGTGTGCCTGGAATTTTCGCGGCCTACCACACGGCTTCTGGAAAAGGTCTACGACGCCTGGTCGTTCAACGCGATCCCGGTCCTGGGCCAAACAATCGCCAGGGATCGCGACAGCTATCAGTACCTGGTGGAGTCCATCCGCCGCTTCCCCCACCAGTCGGCCTTCGCGGCCGAGCTGGAGGAAGCCGGCTTCAAACAGGTGAAGGTGGACAATCTCTCCGGCGGTGTCGCCGCCATCCACACCGGCTGGAAGCTCTAGTCCTTCCGATTTATTGCAGTATCGCCGCGCCACGCCGGCGTTAACTCCAGGCGGAAATGCTGCAGCTTTCCAAGTGCAGCATTTTTTGCGGCAGGGACCAAATATCGTTAATACGTAGCCGCTTAGGTGGCCGCGCTGATGCCGCACCACAATTCTATGGCGGCTTGGTGTTTGCTGAAAATGCTGCAGGCCCGGCGGTATCGTTCGTAAGGCCGCAAAGCTGGGTCGCGCTCTAGATAGCCCTAGCCGCGCTCGACGATGTTCACATGGCCCATCTTGCGGCCGTCACGCGCCTCGCGCTTGGCATAGAGATGGAGCACCGCGCCGGGCTCTGTGAGCCAGCGCTCCCAGTCATCGGCGTCCGACCCGATCAGATTGATCATGCGCGCGCCCGCCATGGGCGCGGGATCGCCCAGCGGCCAGCCGGCCACCGCGCGCATGTGCTGCTCGAACTGATCGGTGAGGCAGGCATCCTGGGTCCAGTGACCGGTATTGTGCACGCGCGGCGCGATCTCGTTGACCAGAAGCTGGCCGCCCTCCAGCGCGAACAGCTCCACCGCAAGCACGCCCACATAATCGAGCGCCTCCAGCAGGGCCGTCACGATGCGCAGCGCCTCGGCGCGCACCGCGTCATCGGCTTCGGCCGGCGCGATGGTCTCACGCAAGATGCCATCGGCGTGCCGGTTCTCACTCAAGGCAAAAGCCTTGATCGTGCCGTCCACCGAGCGGGCGGCCAGGATGGACAGCTCCCGCTCGAACGGGGCGAAGGCTTCAAGAATCGCGGCGCGCGCGCCAATGGCCTCAAACGCGGCTTCGGCGTCTTCTAAACGGCGCACCACCTGCTGCCCCTTGCCGTCATAGCCAAAGCGACGGGTCTTCAGGATGCAAGGCACACCCAGCGCCTCGGCCGCGGCGCGGGCGTCGGCGCGGGTGTCCACGGCGCGAAACGCCACGGTGGGGGCGCCATGATCATTGAGGAAAGTCTTTTCGGTGAACCGGTCCTGCGCCGCCTGCAGCGCATTGGCGCCGGGGCGCAGAGGCGCATGTTTTGCCGCCTCCAGAGCGGTCTCCACCGGCACGTTTTCAAACTCGTAAGTGACCGCATCGACGCTTTTTGCAAATCGCGCCACAGCGGCCAGATCGTCATAGTCGGCGGTGATGGTTTCAGCCGCGACCCGGCTCGCCGGGCAGTCAGGCTCGGGATCGAAGATCACCACGTCCAGACCCAGGCGCGCGCCCGCAAGCGCCAGCATGCGCCCCAGCTGTCCGCCGCCCAGAATGCCGATGCGCGAGCAGGGCGTGAGGCGGGTCATCTAGTCCTCGACAGAGTCAGGCACGGAATCCGTGAGCGCAGCGCGATAGGTTTTCAGCCGCTCCATCAGCGCAGGATCGCCCAGTCCGAGAATGGAAGCCGCCAGGATCGCGGCATTCTTCGCGCCGGCGTCACCAATCGCCAGCGTGCCCACCGGCACGCCGCCGGGCATCTGAACGATCGACAAAAGGCTATCGAGCCCGGAAAGTGCCTTTGACTGAACCGGAACGCCAAGCACGGGAAGGTGGGTCATGGACGCAACCATGCCCGGCAGGTGGGCTGCGCCCCCGGCCCCGGCGATAATCACCTGCACGCCGCGATCAGCCGCAGTCTTTGAAAACTCCACAAGCCGGTCCGGCGTGCGGTGCGCGCTGACCACCCGCGTGTCGTAATCAGCACCCAGCTGATCAAGTAGATCAGCGGCGTGCTTCAAGGTGGGCCAGTCGGACCTGGAGCCCATGATGATGGCGATGGGTGCGGCGGCGGTGGATCTGGCGCTTTCGGCCATGGGTCACAAACCCTTCGGGCGCTGGAAAGCGCGGCACAGTACGCACGGCGGACGCGCCGTCAAGATAAAGCGGTAACATCGCCGACCCGCGCGGCGGAGCCGTGATCAAGCGCCTGAACCCTTCTTTAACCCCGGCACGCCATGGTTAGCGCAGCGTTCACCATGGCGAAGGAGACGCCCCATGCGCATTCGGCCCGGAGATACGGTCGGCGCGACGGCCCGGCGCGAGTCGGCCGGACGCGCAAAAGATGCCGGCGCAGCCTCTGGCGCGTCCCAGGCAAGCGCGCCACGCGACACCGCCTCGATCATGGGCGTGCCGGAATCAGAGCTAACGCCCAACGTGCAGCGCGCCTTGCTGACCCTTATGGGCGAGGTGGACCAAATGCGCCGGGAGACTGAATCCCTGCGCGCGAAAATCCGCGATCTTGAAACCCTTGCCGACCGCGATGTCTTCCTGCCGGTGCTCAATCGCCGCGCCTTCCTGCGCGAGGTGTCCAAGGCGCTGTCGCTGGCCGAACGCCACGATGCGCCGAGCGCGCTGGTATATTTCGACCTCAACGGATTCAAGCAGATCAACGACACCTATGGCCATGCAGCCGGGGATGTCGCCCTTGAAAAGGTTGCCGAGTTGCTGATTGCCCATGTGCGCGAAACCGATGCGGTCGGTCGGCTGGGCGGCGACGAGTTCGGCGTGGTGCTGACGCTGACACCCACGTCCGCCGCCGAGCACAAGGCCGCCGAGCTGGCTCAGGCCATCGCCGACACGCCCATCCTCTATGATGACACGGAGCTGCGCCTAGGCGCGGCCTGGGGCGTGCGTGCCCTGGAACGCGGGCTCGCCGTGGAGACCGCCATGGCCGAAGCCGACAAGGCGATGTACGCGCGCAAGACCCGCGCCGCCTAGGTGCCGGGCGCGCTTCTAACCGGGTTTGGCCCGTTTCCCGGTGTGCCGGTGAACCCCACCATTGCCATCATCGCGAAAGCCGCTGCGCCAGACTTGGCGCGAACCCTTGTGTTGAGCACGCAATACGACGCCGTACCCGGCGCTCTGGACGCGGCGGCGCGCGAAAAGCCTGATGTGGTGATCATGACCGGCCTCGCCGCTTCGGCGGACAGGATTCGCATCGAGATTCTGGCGCGCAATGACAGCCCCCCCGGACGCCCCGATGCGTCAGGCAAGGGCTGGAGCGGCGGCGTGATCGAGCAAGGTGGCCCGAAGGCGCTGGAAACCACCGCCGACCTGCCGGCCCTGTTCGAAGCGCTGCAACGGCTCGATATCGATTACGAGATCAGCCGGGACGCAGGCGGCTATGTCTGCAATTTTGCGTACTTCCACGCGCTGAGGCGGTTTGAGGCGGCAAGGATCGTGTTCGTCCATCTGCCCCTCACCGAGACCGCATTGACGACGCAGGGCCGGGCCGGCTTTGCGGATGGGCCGGCGCGTCAGCGCATCATCCCAGAGGCC
>Ga0136600_1001215_pt1 | contig 12138 bp, 15 predicted proteins | sample AntRauMFilla2698_FD_104634 | JGI IMG/M metagenome (GOLD analysis project Ga0136600, IMG submission 104634) | Saline lake microbial communities from Rauer Islands, Antarctica - Metagenome Filla 2 #698 | ecosystem: Environmental > Aquatic > Non-marine Saline and Alkaline > Saline | place...
CGCGCGCTGGAGCGCAGATCTCGCCAGCACGGTTGCCATCGACACGGTGGAGATCCTCGTCAATGGCGAGATCGTGGCGCGCCTGGACGGCGTTGAGGCGGGCGAGAGCCGGACCCTCACCGGCGATATCGACCTGCCCGAAGGCGGCTGGATCGCCGTGCGCGCCTACGCCAGCGAGCCAGGCCCCGACAGCTGGCCCACCATGCATGCGCGCCCGTTCGCGCATTCATCGCCGATCTGGATCGGCGAAGTGGGATCCACCGACCCCGATGCCAGCGCAGCCGCCGCAGCAGACCTGATCGCCGCCATCGACGTGGCAGAGACCCGCGCCCGCGCCGCCTATGGTGATGTGCAGACCCCGCGCATGCACGCCCGCTTTGATGAAGCGCGCGAGCGGCTGCGGGCGATGATCCCCGACGCCGGCCTGGAGGACCCCGCTCCATGATCCTGTCTCGCATCACCCAGGCCCTGAAGACCCAGAACTGGTTTGCCGTAGGCCTTGAGTTTTTCATCGTCATCGCAGGCGTGGTGATCGGTTTTCAGATTCAAGCCTGGAACGCGGGCCGGTCGGATCGGACGGATGAAAGCCGATACCTGCTGCAGGTCGGCGCGGACCTGGCCCATGATTTGAGCCGGGTGGACCACTTTCTGGAGCTCTACGTCTCGCAGACCGCAGCCGCGCAGCGGGTGATCGGCTATCACGAAGCGCAAGGCGACGTGAATCTGGCGGCCTATTACGGCGACGTGATCGCGGTCTTGTATTTTGAGGAGCATGTCCCGCGGTACGCATCGCTCGATGCGCTCCTCGGCTCGGGAGATGTGGGTCTTCTCAGAGACGAGCGGATCGTCACCCAGCTTCTTGAAATCAATCTGCGCTACGAGGAGATCGCCAAGCTCCAGGCGCACAAGTATGACGATGTGCGTGAATTCCTCTACGCCACCTATGGCGACACCCTGGACTACGCCGCCGGGATTGACGCCTGGCTGGGGCATCCGCCCTCGGTTCTGTCGCCGGAGGTCGTGGAGCAGTCGCGTGATGATCTGCGGATCAAGAACGGCCTCACCGTGGTCATCTTCAACAATAATCTGCTGGTCGAGAAGCTGCAGGCCATCCGCGCGATGATCGTCGAGGCGCATGGCTTTGTGACGGAAACGCTGTGATCAGGCGCAGGCCTGAATGGAGGGGCGCATTATGACGATCGAGGAGCTGAGCCTTGTCGCCCAGACCCTGGCAGCGGTTGCGGTCGTGGGCACGTTCGTATGGCTCGGCCTGCAAATCCGCCTCGACGCCGCGGCGAGCCGGGCCTCGGCCGTGGCCACGCTGCTGTCCCAGTACGACAGCCCTAACGCTGCGGTCGCCTCGAACAAGCAGGTCGCGAGCGTCTTTCGGCGCGGCTTTTTCGGACGCGAGCCTCTGGATGAGGACGAGCAGATACAATTCCAGCTCATGTGCACGCAGTATCTCACCGTACTGCACGCAGCCTTCAAGTTCCGCGAGGACGGCATACTGAGGCCGGAAGTCTATGCGGTGTTTCGCAGAGACATGGTGGACTTTACATCCTATCCGGGACTCGCGCCCTATCGCGAATATTTCTTGTCCTATTACGCCCCGGACCCGCGCTGGCGCGCCGAGCTTGAAGCGACCTGGGATGAAACGCTCCCCGCTTCCGCCGCGCCGTTCAAGCGCGATGAGGACCAGCCATGACCCTTGAAACGATCTACTATATTGGTCAGACCATCGCGGTTTTCGCCATTCTGGTCTCGCTGATCGCCCTCTGGGTCCAGCGCCGGCAAACCTACAGCGTGGAGAAATCGAACGCGCAGCGTCAGCTGCTGGACGGCTGCCGGTCCTTCTTCTGGAGCCTGAGCCATGACCAGGCGCTGTTTGAGGACGTTCGCTACTGTCTCCACCGATACGGCGAGGCGGATGATTTTCAAAAGCAGCGCTTTTCGGGCTGGGCGTTCGACATCCTGATGATGACCGAGCAGGCGTTTTACCAGCACCGCGAAAAGCTCATCAATGAAGCGCAATTCAACGGCTTCACCACCGGCATGATCATGGTGATCAACACGCCCGGCGGCCGGGTGTGGTGGGAGGAAGCGCGACAGCTGGTCAGCGCGGACTTCTCCAAATTTCTTCACGGACGATACGAGCGCGACGGGGCGAGCGTGCCCCGCTGGGACGAGATCCAATCCCACCTGCGGCGCCCGGCCGGGCATGACACAGGGCTTCAAGGATCCGCGCCATGATCCTTCGCCGCGTCACAAAACACGTGCGCGAGCAGAACTGGTTGGCTGTGGCGCTGGATTTCCTGATTGTGGTCTCGGGCATTCTGATCGCGTTTCAGATCACGAGCTGGGCCGAGGCGGGGCAGGACCGGCGCGATGAGCGGCGTTATCTGGCGGAGCTGTTCCGTGATGCAGGCGTGAACGTGACCCGTGCACAGGAGCATCAGCTCTCGACCCTGCAGCGTCTCGCCTTTGCGGAGCTGATTCTGAACGAGGTTGATCCGGACTACGCGCGGCCCGCGTTCTGGCCCGTGATTTCGGGGCCGACGTCTCCCAATCCTGACTTCGCCGATTATCCTTATGCGGCGCTCACAACCTCGGTCTATCTGGTTGGGGCTGACAGCACATTCGAGGAACTGATCCAGACCGGGCGGATCGGCGTCATCTCCAATCGCCAACTCGTCAGCGACCTGACGGAATTCTATAACCAGTTGGAGCAGTACTCCAACGAAGACGATATCGTCTTTGCTCAAGTCCAGCCAATGCTCGGATATCTGCGAGCCAATGGTCTTGGCCTGGGGGACCAGCCTGATATTGCTGACGTAATCGAACGCGCACGCACCGACCCGGAGTTCCTGGGCTACGTGAAGATGGCCGCTTTCATCAGCCAGTGGCAATACGTCAATATGAGCCGGGTCGAGACCCGTGCGGAAGCGTTGCGCGCTACGATCAACGCCGAGCTTGGTGTGGCGGATCGGGAGACGACCCCATGATCCTCGACAGCCTCACCGGGCAGGTCGACACTGAGGGTTAACAAGTTGGGAGACGTATTCAGTTGATGACCGAGAACGACCAGGCTGAAACTGCGCAGGGCTCAGCATTTCAGCGATGGGTGAATACCGGCAAGTGGCTTACCCTCGCGGCCAATCTGGGCGTATTGCTCGGCCTGGTCGTCCTGATTTTCGAAGTGCGCCAGAATGCTGCGCTCAGCCGGCTGACGGTTGAGGTCAATCGCGCAGAGACCGCCGTGACCATTGAGATGGGGCTGACCGACGCCGACGTTGCCGAGGCCTGGATGGTCTCCGTCCTGGCCCCGGAAACGCTCACCGACGCCCAGCTCCGCATGGCGGAGACCCAGTTGGTCATGGTCATGCAGCAATGGGATATGCTGTTAAGCCTCGAAGCCGAGGGGCTTACGACTCGCGAGCGGGTTCAAAGAAACATCCGCAACCAGGCTCCGTTTATCTTCGGGAGCGCGTTCGGCAAGCACTGGTGGACGCTTGAAGCGGTCGGCTGGCAGGGCACCCCCATGTTCGAAATCGCCGGCCCCATCATTGCCGAGATCGATCCCGATTTTCTTGAAACCCGGTACGCCAATTTGAGGGCGCCGTTCGTGGATGGGTCGCCAGCGCCTGTAGCCGGGCCAGAAATCGCCCCTGAAACCCCATGATCCTCGACAACCTCACCCGCGCCTTCAAAACCCAGAACTGGCTCGCGGTGGCGACCGAGTTCGTCATCGTCATCGCGGGTGTGGTGATCGGTTTTCAGGTCAATGGCTGGGCCGAGGATCGCTCGGACCGCTCGCGAGAGGCGTTGATCCTGTGCCGGCTCGCCGATGATTTCGATCTGATCGGCCAGGATGTGGCCGAACATCTCGCCGATGCGCGCGCGTCGGTTACGGCGGCTGACGCCCTTGTGGAGGCGGCCGGCCGGGGCATGACGCCGGCCGATCTGGACACTGGCCTGCTGCCCGTCGCCTACGCGCTGCGCATTACGCCGGCCGGATCGGCGACCTATGGCCAGCTGGTGGCCAGCGGCGAGATGAGCCTGATCCGGTCTGAAGACTTGCGCGCGGCGCTGACCGATTTCGGCGAGCACCTGAAACGCCACGAGCGCGCCGAAGCCGGCATTATTCCCATCATGGTGAGCGCCCGCCCGCTGTTTGAGTTCGGCGGCCTGACGAGTGAGAACATCGACGCCCTGCCCGAGGCCTTGCGGGCCGATGTGATGGAGCGCCTTGTGAGCCGCGACTTCTATTTCGCCATGGTGACGATCCGGGATCTCGCAGGGATCAGCTTGCAATGGAAAATCACGACCGCTGAAAAGCTCGCCGTCGTCGAGGCCGCGCTGGCGCCGGTGACGTCAGGCTGCGCGGAGCCCGCCCCATGATCCTTCAAAATTTATCCAAAGCCGTGCGCGAGCAGAACTACTACGCCGTGGCGCTGGAGTTTGTCATCGTCATCGCCGGCGTGGTGATCGGGTTTCAGGTCAGTCAGTTTGCGCAGGAACGGTCACAGCGTGCATCTGCGCTTCAAATCCTGACGCAGGTGGAGTTTGAAATCCGGGAAATCGCAACGGTGAGAGAGAACACCCTGGCGGGCCTGGACCGGCACATAGACGCTTTCACCGGCGCAAGCCTGGTCATCGCGGGGCGTGTCGAAGCCGATTTTCTCACCCCGGACCAATGCGAGGCGGTTGCAAGTTCCGGCAGGATCACCCTGGCGCCGGACTCGTTGCCCGCCATCGAAGCGCTTCTCGACACTGGCGTGCTTTCCGCCATCGGCGACGACGACCTGCGACTGGCGGCCAGCCGGTTCGTCACCAAGCAAGAGGCCGTCCGCGAGTGGGCTCGCCTCAAACACACAGATCTCTACGAACTGGCCGACGTCTTTCCCGAGCTGGTCAGGTACGAGTTCTCTCAAGCGCCCGACGAGACTGGCGTATGGGCTCCGCGCGCCCAGTGCGAGCTTGAAGCCATGCGCGAGTCTCGAAACTTCCAGGCCCTGATGATGAGCAATCTGGCGATGGATCGTTCAACACGCAGTTTTGTCTACGCCTTCATGGATGACGCGTTTGAGGAGCTGCACGCTGCGATCAACGCTACGCTTCCCGGGTCGACGCCCGCAGAGCTCGCGCCCACCATGGTCCGTGACCCATCTCTTTGATCCGGGCCGGCGCGCAAAAACCAACCCGGTCGCAATTAAGGTTTGCAGTACATCCCACGCACCGCGATGCTGACCATCGGCATTAAGGGGTGGGGTATGACTTCGAAGACGATTTTCGGCGCTGCGGCGCTCGCATGCATCATGCTGGCCGCTTGCGGCTCGCGGCAAGGCGAGGACGACGGACGCACGCTCCATCGCGGCAACGGCGCCGAGCCGCTGACCCTGGACCCGCACAAGATCGTTTTGTCGCAAGAGTTGACGATCATACACGATCTGTATTCCGGTCTGTACGACCGCGATGCAACGGGCGCGGTTATCCCTGGCCTGGCCGAAAGCGTCGAAGTTTCTGCAGACGGCCTGACCTGGACCTTCACCCTGCGCGACGCAGAATGGTCAGACGGTGTCGCAATCACCGCCGAAGACGCGGCGCTTGGCATCCGGCGGTCCATAGACCCCGCCACGCTCAACAATCTCGCGATCAATCTATTCTTTATCGAAAATGCGGCCGCCGCCAATCGGGGCGAGCTTCCCGTCGACGCCATCGGCGTGGAGGCGATTGACGACAGGACATTGGTGATCCGGCTTGCGTTCCAGGCCCCCTATATTCGCGACGTGCTTGCGGCGTTCGCCTTCCCGGTTCCAGGCCATGTGATCAAGGCCCATGGAGAAGACTGGCTCGCCCCGGAAAACCTTGTCACGAGCGGCGCCTATACGCTCACGCAATGGCGATCGAACCAGTTCGTGCGCCTGGACCGCAACGCCCTGTTCCACGACGCCGCCGATGTCTGTTTCGAAACGGTGTTCTATCACCCCATGCCCGACAGTCAGGCGGCCGAGCGCCGCGTGCGGGCCGGGGAGCTCGATCTGAATCCGGGCGTCAGCATGTCCGGTGTTGAATTTCTTTCAGAAAACGCACCTGAACTGTTGCGGCGATCCAGCTCCTATCGGACCTGGTTCCTGACTTTCAACACCCGGCAGGCTCCATTCGACGATGTGCGGGTGCGCGAAGCTCTGTCCATGGCCATCGATCGCCGCTTCCTGAGTGAAGACATTCAGCGCGGGGTGACCCAGCCGAACTGGCGCCCCATGTCGCCCCTGCTGCCATCCGCCGACGGGGCGTTTGATCTTTCCTTCCGGGATGAGGATATGGAGACGCGCCGGGATCGCGCCCGCGAGCTTCTGGCCGATGCGGGGCTCGGTCCTGACCAGCCGCTACAGATCGCGCTGAGCTTTTTTCCACACTTCGCGCGCGCCGCTCCGGTCATCCAGCAGGATTGGGCCGCAATTGCGCCCTGGGTCTCGGCCGAGCTGTATCAGACCGACGCCCAGCTGCATTATGCGTCGCTGCGCGCGGGTGACTTTGATGTGGGGTATTCTGGATGGATACCCGACTTCGCCGATCCGTACGGCGTTCTGTATGGATGGGAAAGCGCATCGGGCGACGCCAATTATAGCGGCTGGACCGATCCGGAGTTTGACGCCTTGCTCGATGCGGCGGCCCAGGAGCGCGACCCTGACGCGCGGCTGGCGCTTCTAAGCCAGGCCGAGCGGCTGGTGTTGAACGCCCACCCCCAGGCGCCCCTGTTCACCGAGGAAAATTACGACCTCGTGCGCCCTGACATCACCGGCTGGGTCGCCAATCCCACCGGCCAGAACCCGAGCCGCTGGCTGTGCCGCGAGGGGCTGGAGCCGATCCAGTGATCCTGCAAAACTTATCCAGAGCCGTGCGCGAGCAGAACTATTACGCCGTGGCGCTGGAATTCGTCATCGTCATCGCCGGCGTGGTGATCGGCTTTCAGATACAGGGCTGGGCCGAGATGCAGGCGGACCGGCGGGCAGAGGGGCGCTTGCTGGAGCGGCTGCATCAGGAGGTCCAGGGGCTGCTGGATATCCAGTCTGCGGAATCCGCCGAACATCTGCCGCGCGCCGAAATCCTTGCGGAGGTCCATCCGCTTTTGTTCGACGCTGCGCCCGAGCGCATGCTGACGGACACCGAATGCCGCATGATCGGGATATCCCACTGGCTGCCGGCCCCTACCGATGAATTGCCCGTGCTTGAGGAGACGATCTCCACGGGCCGCTCCGATCTGATCGCCAGCGAGAGGGTCCGCGCCAGCTTGCGGGAATTTGCAATTGTGAGGGATCGCGCGCGGCGCCAGTACGCAGAGGCGGTCAACGAGCTGTTTCGCCTGACCGCGCGCCACCCCGAGGCGATCTGGTATGTCAGAACCGCGCTGGCCGAAGGCCAGACGCAGCGCCCGCCCGAATCCCACGGCTCGTTGCGTGGCCCCCTGCGCGCCGGAGACGGGTATAAGTGGGCGTATCAATGCGATCTGGCCACCATGCGCCGCGACAGAGCCTTCCAGGCGGAATATGTCGATAACGTCTCCCGGCTCAATTCATTCGTAGAGCGGTACGAACAAATGCTCGCCGTCCTCACCGATCTCGAAGAAGCGCTCGCCGGCGAGCCTGGCGCAGGTGGCCAGTCATGATCCTCGACAATCTCACCCGCGCCTTCAAAACCCAGAACTGGCTCGCCGTTGCGACCGAGTTCGTCATCGTCATCGCCGGCGTGGTGATCGGCTTTCAGGTCAATGCGTGGAATGAAGGGCGGCTACAGGCGCAGCAACAGCTTGTTTATTTAGATCGCCTTCAGGCGGACTTCGTTGGGATTGATGACAGGTTGAGCGAGCATTTCATCGTCTATGGCGAGATGATCGAAGGTGCGGCCTATCTACTCTCCCTGTTGCGAATGAGCGATAATGAATTCGGCGCTGTAGAAATCGATGAATTGCGGCTGTCGCGCGCATTGAACGCGCTCTCACAACAAAGGGTGCCGCCGCAGAGCTCGGCCACCTATCTTGAAATGCGGTCGGAGGGGCATTTGAGCGCGCTACAGCACTCCGAACTCCGCGACAAGCTGGCAGAATATGACCAGGCGCTCGACATCATGCGGGACATATCGCGGATGTCCATCGACACGCATATCCGCCAGTTTCCGGCTGTTCAGCAGCATTTCTCCGCCGAGGCGGTCTTCGACGAAAGCGCGCTCTCCGGCATTCGCAGGGAGCTGACGACAATCGATCTGCAGGCCATGCGCCTTGATCCTGCCGTTGAGACCGCAATCGAGATATTGGAAACAAATGCTCGTAATTCGCTAGCGCAGCGCCGACTACAGCGCCAGAGCATTCAGGCCGTTCTGGGCCTCATCGAGGCACACGCCCTTACATGATCCTCGATAATCTCACCCGCGCCTTTAAAACCCAGAACTGGCTCGCCGTTGCGACCGAGTTCGTCATCGTCATCGCGGGCGTGGTGATCGGCTTTCAGGTTTCGGCCTGGAACGAGCAGCGCGAGGCCGTGGCGCGCGCTGAAGTCCTGACCGTGCGTCTGATCGAGGATCTGCGCGCCGAGCGTTGGCGGGTGGACGGGGTCGACGTCTATAACGGCCAGGTCGCCGCCAACGCCCGGCGTGCCATTGAGGCGCTGGAGGGACGGCGAACGGTCGATGATGAAATGCTGGTGATCGAGGCGTTCCGCGCCACGCAGATCTATATCTTTCCCATCATCCGCCCGACCTATGACGAGCTGGTGGCCACGGGGACGATTAGTCTCATCGCCGACCCGGCGCTGATCGCCGTTGCGACCGAGTATTACAGCACGGCCTTTGAAGAAATAGGGACGCTGGACCCGGATCGGCCCTATCGGCGCGCCTTCTTCGAGCTCGCAGACCAGGCGCTCTTCCTCTCGCTGGCTGACTCATGCGGGGAGTCGCCCGATATCATGATCGGAGACTACGCCGCCCTGCCGCAGATCCTGGATTTTCCCTGCGAGATCGACGGCCATGACGCGGCGATCGCGGCCCTGGCGGAGCGCCTGCGCGAAAGCGATGTGATCTTGCCGCTCTTGCGCCACCGCGCCATCGAAGCCGCCATCGAGAGCCGTAGCCAGCTCTACTGGCAGGACATGTTCATGCGTGTTCTGGGTCCGCTGGAGCAAGCCCCATGATCCTGTCTCGCATCACCCACGCCTTGAAGACCCAGAACTGGTTCGCCGTGGCGCTGGAGTTCGTCATCGTCATCGCGGGCGTGGTGATCGGTTTTCAGGTCAATGCGTGGAATGAGGGGCGAACAGCCCGCCTTCAGGAGGCGATGATTCAGGCCAATCTGGCCGAGGATTTCCGCGTCCTGGTCATAGACATTGATGCCACGGTGGGCAGGACCGTCGACATTGCGCGCAACGTCACGGTTGTCGTGGAAACTCTGGATCGCGGCAGCGTCGAGGCGGCCCGCGCCGACCAGTTCGAGACCGGGCTGATCTCTCTGGTCTGGGCAGTCCCTCCGCCTCAATCGCCAAGCACATTGCAGGAGCTTGTCAGCTCCGGCGGCCTGTCGCGATTGACCGACCCATCTCTACGCGCCTTGCTCGCTCAATTCCTCGAACAGCGTGAAACCGTGAACGGAATGGCGACCGTGCTCATTGAGGCGCGCTTCACAAACGCCCAGCGGCGCGACCTGCCGATCTTTCTGGAGCCGGGCAGCGTGGCGGACCTGGAAGCGGCGTATCAGTCCGGGGCCTATGAAAGCGTCGCGGCGTTTCGAGACCACCAGGGCACAAGGCGCACGCTGGCGCGCTATGACCTGGACGCCATGCGAGCCGATCCGGCGATCCGCGACATGTATGTCACCAGCCGGGATCTCAATAACACCTATCTCAGCTGGCTGGTGTCGCTACGCGACAGCGCGAAAGCGGTTCTCGACCACCTTGATGAGCAGGACGCCAACCCATGATCCTGTCGCGCATAAGCCATGCGTTACGCACCCAGAACTGGTTCGCGGTGGCGCTGGAGTTTCTGATCGTCATCGCCGGCGTCGTGATCGGTTTTCAGGTCACAGCCTGGAACGCCGACCAGGCCAGCAAGGCGCGCGCAGACGCCTATCTTGAGCGTTTCCAGCTCGATCTGGCCATCGACACCGGGCTCTATGAGGGCGATCGAAGGTTTCGGTTGCTGGTGCTTGAAAACGGCGAGCAGGCCCTGACCGCCACGGGCGCCACCGGGGCGGTGGAGGCTGACTGGCGGCTGGTCCGGGCGTTCTGGAACGCCAGCCAGATGAGCGGACGGCCGATCATCAACAGCACCTATCTGGAGCTGACCAGCGCCGGAGAGCTTGGGTTGATCGCCAACCAGGATTTGCGCAGTGCGTTGACCCAGTATTACACCAACACCACAAACCCGGCGCTCTCCGACACCTCAAGCTACCGCACCCGCGTGCGCGGGATGATTGCCTTGCCCCTGCAGCGTTATCTCTGGACCTCTTGCTTCCAGGCCGACGGCGACGCGATCCAGACGTTTTTAGAATGCGCCCCCCCGGCGGATGCGCCGGATATCGCGGCGACCCTCCAGCGCCTGACCGGCGACGACCGGCTGCGCGAGGACCTGACCTTCTGGATGTCGACCCAGGAGGTGGCGGCCCTCGTGCTGGAGAATCGGGGCCGCAACGCGCGTGAGCTTGTCGCCGCCATTGAAGCCGAGCAGGGCCGGTAAGCCGTCCTTTGGGACCGGGCGTTGAAGGCCCCGTACGCCGGGCCTCGGCGCTGAAATCGGAGAGAGCCCCATGATCCTGTCGCGCATAAGCCATGCCGTGCGCACCCAGAACTGGTTCGCGGTGGCGCTGGAGTTTCTGATCGTCATCGCCGGCGTGGTGATCGGTTTTCAGGTCAACGCGTGGAATGAAGGCCGCCAGGAGCGGGCGCTGGAGGCGGACATTCTGGTGCGCTTGCACGGAGAATTTACCCAGCTGCGCGATGTTGGCGACCGGCATCTGGAGGCCAAGACCAGACAGCGCACCCTGTTGTCAGCGTGGATCGAGGCGGGCGACGCCAATGGGCGCCTCGATGTTGAGACGTTCAGAACGCTGACGCTGGACTTCTATCGCCAGAGGGACGCCGACCGGGCCGAAAGCCTTATGGACGCGACCGTGAGCGAGCTGCTTCTGGCTGGGCTCAGCGCAAGCCGCGCTCCGGAGCCCTCGATCACGTTCCAGCAGCTGGTGGCGAGCGGAGACCTGAGACTTCTGCGATCCCAGGCCCTGCGCGCGGCCCTTGGCCGCTACGACACGAGGCGGGCGGCGGCCGCCAGCGCCCTGCAATCCAATGAGGGGACGTCAAGCCTCGCCATGCGCAGAGACATTCTCGCCTCGACCTGGAACGCCGCCGCGCCAGGCGGAGAGGCCGGGGTCGCCGCGATCATCTCCGATCCTGGATTTGTCGACTGGCTGCGCACCATGTACGCGCTCAACGCCTATAATTCGAGCTGGTATCAAGGCACCCAGGATGAAATCGCGCCAGTGATCGCGCTTCTGGAGCAGGAGATGGGGACGTAGGGGCGGGCGCGAGCGCCGGTCAGGTGTCGTCCTCGTTCGGGTGCGTCATACCCAGCGCCGCGTCCACCAGGGCATGGACCTCATCAAACTGCTCGCTCCACGGCGCCAGCGCGTCCCGGCGAAAGGCGTCATTGCGATCGGTGGCGGCGCTCAGATCATTGAGGAAGCCCTGATCGGCGCGCATGGCCGCCACGTCGCACTGGAAGCGCTGCACCACCTCGCCGGACGCCTCGTCAAAATACGGCTCGGCCTGAATCAGCGCCGGATAGCGCGAGGGCAGATCAACTGCGCCCATCGCCTGGATCGAAATCATGTGCATGAGCGAGTCGCGGGTCTGCTGAAGCGCGACCAGCGCCGTTCTCAAAGGCTCGTCGCGCAATATCTTGATGCGTCCGGCGCTGACCAGTTCGGTGACCGTCGGCAGTTCAGGCGCCGCGAAATTGTAATAGTGTGACGAGGCGATCACGGTGCACTGACGCTGGCTCAGCGCACCGTGATCGCCTCGTCACACTATTACAATTTCGCGGCGCCTGAACTGCCGACGTCGCGCAAGCGGCTGGTGAGCGCATCGCTCTGGACCA
>Ga0136600_1001219_pt1 | contig 12099 bp, 10 predicted proteins | sample AntRauMFilla2698_FD_104634 | JGI IMG/M metagenome (GOLD analysis project Ga0136600, IMG submission 104634) | Saline lake microbial communities from Rauer Islands, Antarctica - Metagenome Filla 2 #698 | ecosystem: Environmental > Aquatic > Non-marine Saline and Alkaline > Saline | place...
ATTATGGACCTGAGTATGGAAACCAATTTCAGGCCATGTTTAAGGACTTATCAAAGAAAGAAAAGATCCCATTAATGCCCTTTCTTCTAGAGGGTGTCGCTGGTGAGAACTCTCTAAATCAAGAAGATGGTATTCATCCTAATGAAGCCGGACACAAGTTGATGGGTAAAAATGTTGCTCTCTTCTTAGAACCTCTCTTAAAAAAGGAATAGCAATGCTTGCCATCAATAATCTTTCAAAGGCTTTTAAGCAAGGGGAGCGTATCATTAATGTACTTGAGAATCTTAATCTCAATGTTACTGGTGGTGAGACCGTAGCGATTCTTGGCCAATCAGGAAGCGGTAAATCGACTTTACTCTCTATCTTAGCAGGAATCGAAAAGCCAGATAAGGGAACGATTGCCCTGCAAGGTATCGAGTTACAAAACCTTTCAGAAGAAGAGCTGACCAGATTAAGGGGAAAACGTATTGGAATTATCTTTCAACAGTTTCATCTCTTGCCACATTTAACTGCCCTTGAAAATGTCGAACTTCCTCTAGAGATTAACGATTCACCGAATAAAGAAAAAGCACTGAAGGCCCTCAAAGATGTTGGGCTTGATCATCGTGGCGATCACTTTCCAAGTCAATTAAGTGGTGGGGAAAAGCAAAGGGTTGCCATTGCGAGGGCGATGGTTCTTGACCCGGAGTTGCTTCTTGCAGATGAGCCTTCTGGTTCTCTTGATGAAAAAACGGGAAAAGCCGTAATGGATTTGATTTTTGATCTTACGGTAAAAAAAGAGAGAGGACTTATCCTCGTTACCCATAATAAAGAATTGGCAAAAAGGTGTGAAAAGATTTTTAGCCTAGAGGGCGGAGCCCTTCATGAACAAACCTTTGGGAAAGAGGGGTCTTAGGTGGCCCAAAGCATCCGCTTAGCTTGGCGAGAAATTCTTCATAATAAAGTTTTTAGTATTCTTTTTTTGGTTAATGTTGCCGTTGGACTCCTTGGCCTTATCACGATTGAAAACTTTAAAGTTTCCTTTCAAACGGTTCTCGCAGGACGGGCAAAGAATCTTCTTGGAGCTGACTTGGCTCTTTCAAGTCGTTTTCCCATTAATGATTTAAAGAGATCTCAGATTAAATCAAAACTCTCTGACAAGGGCGGCGAGTATCGTGAAGCTGATGGTATGAGCATGTTTTCTATGGCCAAAGGGAATAAGAGAAGCCGTCTTGTTTTCCTTGAAACCTTAGGGACAGGACCCGCTCCTTATCCTTTTTATGGTCACCTTGAGATTGATAAACGCTTTAAATTTCCTATTGATCAAAAAACATTACCGCAAAAGGGCAGTATCTGGGTTTATCCGGAGGTGATCTCTCAACTTGGTGGAGAAAAACTAGAGAAGCTTAAAATTGGCTCTATTGAATTTAAAGTTGCGGGTGTTATTACTGATGATACCCAACAGACATTTGAGATGGGATCAGTTGCTCCCAAGGTTTTTATTCGTGAGGATGATGCAAAAGAGGCGGGCCTTATTCAAAAGGGAAGTACTATCCGCTATTACTATTATATAAAGACGAATACCCAGATCACCAAGACTGTATTAGATGAAATTATTGATCTCGTTGATGATAACGCCGTTAGGGTCCGTACGCCTGAGAAAAGCTCTGAGCAAGTGGGAAGGGTTCTCGCTTATCTTTCTGATTTCTTGGGGCTGGTTTCCCTCGTCGCACTATTCCTGGCAAGTGTTGGTCTGTTCTACCTCTACCGTTCTCACTTAGGAAGTAAGAGGCTCACCTTTGCTATCTATTCCTCAATTGGGCTCCCAAGAAGTTCCCTTTTTAAAATTTACCTAGTTCATGTTTTCATTTTGGGAGCTTTAGGTAGTTTACTGGGGTTGGGTCTTGGTGCTCTTATTATTCCAGGGCTCAATAGTATTATTACTTATGTCCTGCCATTTCCTCTTCCCGATACCATAAGTCCTAAGGCCTTCCTTATGGGAAGTGGAGTTGGTATTTTTGGAGTTCTTCTCCTATCTTACCCTCTTATCCTTTCGGCCATTCGCTTAAGACCTGCGTCATTGTTTCAAGAGGTGGCTGAAATGAGAAGCGGTGAATCTCGCCTCTCCTTGATTCACTTTATTCCTTATGGACTTTTCTTTTGTGGCATGACTTTCTATGCCTCTAACTCGCTTAAAGTGGGGGGAGCTTTTTTAGGTCTTTTCTTTGGTGCCGCACTTCTTTGTTTTCCCATCGGTGTTTATCTTTTAAAGCTTGGAGAAAAGCTAAGTTATAGCGCTTCTTTAAAGTGGAAACTCTCTTTAAGGTATATGAACCGCTACCGGGTAAGTACCATTAGTATTTTTCTCAGTCTTCTACTTGGAAGCATGCTCTTGAATCTCATCCCCCTGCTTCAGCAATCGATCCAAGCAGAAATCAGTATGGAGAAGAAAGACCAACTTCCAAGCCTCTTCCTCTTTGATATTCAAGACGAACAAGTTGAGGATCTTCGCTCTTTCTTTAATGACTCCAGTGAACAGGGGCTACTCTCTCTTTCTCCTTTTATCCGTGCGCGCATTGTTCGCATTAATGAAGAAGAGGTAAAAGTAGAAAAAGAAAAAGCTCTCACAAGAGAAGAAGAGAGAGAGCAGCGTTTTCGTAACCGAGGAACCAATTTAAGTTATCGAGATACCTTAAGTGATGCCGAAACTCTTATAGAGGGAAAACCTTTTCCAGGAACTTATGACAAGCTTAGAGATGGGTTACCTCTTATCAGTGTTGAGACCCGCTATGCACAACGTATGGGAATTGAGATGGGAGATGAATTAGAATTTAATGTTCTAGGCATTCCCATTGTTGGTCAGGTTTGGAATATCAGAAAGGTCCGATGGACGAGCTTTCTGCCCAACTTCTTTATTCAATTTCAAAGTGGTGTTCTTAATGATGCTCCCAAAACATGGCTTGCAGCGGTGCCTAGACTGAAAGCTGAAAAGAAAGAGAGCATTCAAGAAACTCTCTATGAAAAATTCCCTAATGTTAGCGCTGTCGATATCAGTCGAGTGGTGGATAAAATACTCTCTGTCATGAATCAAATGGGCTGGGCCTTAAAGGCCATGAGTCTTCTTTGCTTAGTTGTGGGCTTCTTTGTGCTCTACTCACTTTCCAATCATCAGATGAACCAAAGAAAGATGGACCTCGTTCTTTTAAAAGTTATTGGTATGGATTTTACTTCTCTTAAGTCCATGGTCAGGCTCGAATTTACAGGGCTTGGTTTCATCGCTTCACTTTTAGGAGCGAGTTTTGGCATGGTGATGAGCTTCATTGTTAGCTCTCTTTTCTTTGACGGATTATGGGTCTTTGCTTGGGGCTGGCCTTTAGGCTCTACGATTGTGATTACTCTACTTTGTTATGTCACTTCAAGTTGGGGCACAAAAAAAGCCTTGGAGGCCAAGGCTTCTGCATTTCTTTAATAGAGAGTTTAGTTATTAACGATTACCTCTTACAAAGAAGACGTCTAAAAATAAGGTAGTAGTGATAGTTCTGAACCCGGCCTCTATTGCTATTACACATAATAGAAGAGTGCGAACAATTCTTCATAGAACCACCAAAGGGATTGTTTGAGTATTCATCATCAAGACCTAAGAGGTGACCAAACTCATGAGCAACTGTAGAAGTTGTCCAACTCAGAGACCACTTTGAAAAGTAGGGGCCACGAGTAAACTTTCTCTTAAGTTTTGCTGAAATATGAGCATCAGAGCGATTCTTAGTAATTTTCAAAGAAAAACGCACGGGATAGTCAGAGTAGGTATTATTACTAGTCCACTTTTCAGCGGCCCTGTTCATTTTACTTTGCATCGACTGAATTTGAGCAGCACTATAATCGTCAAGATTTGAAAAGTGCATTCGTGATTCAATGACAAGAGTACCTGTTGGATCGACAAAAGTGTCATAACCATAAGTTCCAGGAGCAACACCGAGGTAGCGAATGGCGCCACTAATATCCATAGGATCTCTGCTATCTGCTTGAACATAGTTACTGGCAATATCTACATCCATTGGGTTCATTTCACAGTTATTAGTATCGCGAATAAGGTGACGTCTAAGCATGCGACAACTTGTATTTTCTTTGCACTCATCATCTGATTGGATGTTAAAGAAGTGAGTGTAAAGTTCCTCACGGCTTACTTGCTCAAAGGGCAGGGCAAAGCTTTGAGAGGCCATGAGTGCGGCAACGCCTAAGCAAAGTCCTTTTAAAAAGCTGGAATTCATAGCACTATCCTCTGTCATTTTGGTTTGGGGAGGTAAGTGGTATCAAGCAAATGGCTTATTTGCAATGCACTGCGTAAAGTATTTAGGAATAGTCGTCTAAGAGGCCTTAAAGTGCTCTATTTCGTCTTTGACTTGAGTAATGATCCAGCCAAGAAAAGCGGCATCATCCACAAAGCCACCGACCAGAAGGTCAGGGATGAGATCGAGAGGATTGATAAAGTAGAGTAGTCCTAGGACCATAAGCAGCAGAGACCTCTTCGATTTTACTTTGTATTTACCAGTCGCCGCAGCCTTGAGTAGGGAGACTAGGGTTTTGAGATCATCCCAAAAAGCTTTGAACTGTTCTTTAAAGTAATCCATGGAAAGTTTAGATTCCACCACATCGAGAAGCTCTCTAAGTTTCTTAGGGTCTTTTAAGATGGCCTTGGCCTTAGGAAAGAGGCGTTCTTTGGCCCATGTAAAGGGCTTCTTCTCTTTCATAAGGTTCTAGTAAGAACGAGCGGGAGCATTTTCCACATCATCAAGAAAGTCCTCACTCTCTGGGGTGATGGTCTTTCCCCATGCCATAGGGGTTTGCGATTTCATCGAAGCAGGGCCGCGATCTGTCCGTTGCGTTTGAGGAGCAGAGGCGCAACCAGCAGCAGTGAGGAGAGTAAGAAGAATAAATGTTTTGATTATTTTGTTTTCTCTTTTCATGCATTTATTATAGCGCGAGTGCGTGATTTTAAAAGCTAGGAAAACTTGACCCCATCACTCTGAATTCAAAGCTTTATCACGCCTTGCCTAGCCGAATCGAAGCAAATCCGAGTAAAATAGCGTGGAAATCTGTTTAGAAAGCAGGAACTTTATAAGGAAAGTCCATGAGCATCAATGACAAAGAACAAACTCCTCAAGGGGAGTTAATGGTGAGGGCGATGGCGATGCCTCGTGACACCAACCCTATGGGGGATATTTTTGGAGGTTATCTCCTCTCTCAAATGGATATTGCTGGTGGCATTTATTCTCAAAAGCTGGCCCAAGGGAGAACGGTCACAGTAGCGGTTGATTCCATGACATTTCATAAACCTCTTTTCGTTGGAGATGTCCTTTGCTGTTATTGTGAAACGATAAAAATGGGTAAGACAAGCATCACGGTTAAAGTTGATGCTTGGACCATTCGTAAGTTTCAATCCGAGCGAGAAAAAATCACCGAAGGTGTTTTTACCTACGTGGCGATTGATGACAATAGAAAGCCTGTTCTTATAAAGGATGCGCAATGATTATCACGGCAAAGAATCTCACAAAGAAATACGGTCAAGTCTTGGCCCTCGATAACTTTTCACTTGAAGTCAGTGAAGGGCGCTGCTTTGCTCTTTTAGGCAAAAATGGCGCCGGTAAGACAACTTTTGTTAAATCGTTATTGGGTTTAGTGAAATCAAATTCAGGTGAGCTTAGCCTTTGTGGGGAGAAAGCTGGCACCAAGGAGTCGCGAAAAGAGATTTCTTATTTGCCAGAAAAGTTTAGTTTCTATCCTTATTATACTCTTGAAGGGGTATGCGAGTTCTACGGAAAAATGAAAGGCCTTGGCGGATCTGAATTAAAAAGTGAAGTGCAAAAATCTCTTGATCGTTTGGGCATTGGGAATCTTGCCCAAAAGAAAGTGAAGGAATGTTCAAAAGGTCAGTTGCAAAGAACAGGGATTGCGGCGACTCTCGTGGGCTCTCCGAAACTTTTGATTCTTGATGAGCCCTATAGTGGGCTTGACCCGGTTGGAGTTAAAGAACTTCAAGACCTTATTATAGAGCTTAAGAATTCGGGCATTACGATTTTCTTAAACTCTCATGGTCTCGATTCCATTCAAAAAGTCTGTGACGACTTTGCCATCGTTGATGACGGCAAACTTTTAGTTCAGGGAAACCTCAAAGAATTGGTAGGAGAGGGCAGTCTTCTGGATTACTTTTATGAAAAGGTAGGAAAAGCATGAATGCAGTAATACTCGTTTGCCAAAATACCATTCAAAAAGAATGGCGCTCAAAGGCCTTACTTTTCTTATTTGTTATTACTTTTATTATCCTAGGCATTTTGACCGCAGGTCTTAGTTACTTTAATGATAATATTCTGACTGAGTACAGTATGGAAGCTGTGGCCACAAAAGCTTTGAGTATGTTCTTTATTTTTCTCAATGTTTGGTCCTATCTTATTTCGACTTACTTTGGTGCTGGTACTGTACGCTCTGATAGTGAGCAGGGAGTGATGGCCCAAATGCTGAGCTTTCCCATTTCCCGCTTTGAATATCTTTTGGGACGCTTACTAGGTTCGTGGTCACTTGTGATGGCCTACTATCTTATGTCTCTTATCCTGGCGGTTATTGGCATTAGTTTAACTGTTGGAAAGTTGATTCTCTCTTTCAAGCTTTTTATCGGTCTGATGTTAAATGCCATTCCGATTCTTGTGGTGATTGCTCTGGCGATGACCTTTGCCCTCTACCTTAATATGATTCAGGCTTTTATCTCGACCTTTCTCTTAACACTCATCCTCGTTTCTGCGAATGGCTACTTTCAAGAAACAACGGTCAAAGTAGCGATAGAAAATCTTGGAGTAATGAAAGGTCTAGGTCTCATCCTTTATATTATCTTTCCCCACATTTCTTCATGGGGTGACTTGGCCAATAGCTTTATCCTCGATATAGAACATAAGGTTCCTGTTTTACAGGAGGCCTTGCACCTGGCCGTTACCTTGCCTCTGCTCTTGGCCATGATCTGGGCCCTTTTTCGAAAAAAGGAAGTTTAGGGCCAATTGCCCAAAGAAGTGGGCTAAATGAGATTCATTTTTATATAGAATTAATACCTGAAATCAAGGTATTGGCCTCTGATTAGCTAAAGTAGTGTGTTTTACTCAAGAAAACTCGCGAATTGGTCGATAATAAGACTATGAAACGTCTACTGCGAGCTCCTGTTATGAAAAATCTCTGTACCTTCTCTTTGGTAAGTTTCCTTATTTACTCAGCTCCTGCTTTTTCAAATCCCTTTGGGGATCCCGGCATTTCAAGAACCGTAGCGGGCGCAGGAGGAGCTCCTGAAAGTGGTGGCCAACGGACCGCTGGAGGAGAGCATCCCTTTAATGAAAGTCAAAGGTTGACCAATTGTGAATTAATGGCCCAAACAAGCTGGCCGGATATTGTTAATAATGTGGAAGCAAACGGTGATTATGCAACTTCCGCAGGTATCGATTGGAATAGTGAAAATGGTTTTATTGTGAGAGGCCTTGGTGGAACTGCAAATGAAAAAGTTAATTTCTCTGAGTTAGATCAAGCTAAGAAAGATAAAATCTTTGAGATTGGTGCTCGTATGGTGGAGTGTAATGCTTATGCCGCGGGTACAACGAGATCAAACTACACACCTGAAGGTGACCTTGAAGAGCTTCAAGGCGAGGGTGAAGCAACTTCTGCTCTAGGCGGGCAAGGTTTAGAGTGTACGAATCAGCCGACACCTCAGGCCCAACAGCAGTGTATGGCCCAAAGTCAAGGCCAAGATGAGCTTAAGTGTGTAAAGGTAGGCCCTGAGACTCACGATTATATGGCCTGTAAAAGAGTTATTAACTACATCGATGGCTTTGCTATAGGCAAGCAAGCAATGCAAGTTCAGCAAACATATAGAGCAGGTGCAAACCAACTTGACCTTCAAGGAGAGTACCTTGAAAAGCAGCGCTCCGAAGAAGGTGCAAGAATCACTGATGCGATGAATGTCCAAAGAGAAAGCTTACAACAACAAGGTAATCTCGCTTATGAGATGGCCGCCTTTGATGCTGCACAAGCAGGGACATTGCTGGCCATGTTGAATAGTTTTCCTTTACCAACGACTCATATATCACAATGTGAACAAAACCTAAGTGACACCCCGTTAGATACATTGATCTTACTCACGGCTAATCAAATTGCGACAAATGTTATTACTGTTAGTGCTGAAAACACGAGACAAGATGGAAGTGGCGCAGAGGTTTCAAGTGATGCAGTACTTTCTGAATTAAGTGAAGGAATTCGTTCAAAGGTATTTGGTAATAGAGATTTAAATGACCTTTGTGAAAAAGCAATATCTTCAAGATATAGCAGTGGTAATAAAATGTTCCTCAATACTGAAGTGAGAGACAGGATGAAGGCCATTGCCATTAGAGCAGGTCTTGAGGCCCTGGCCAATGGAGCGAAGGGTGCACTTCTTCATGACCAGGCAAATTTAGTAGAAGATGCAATGAAAGATGTTGAAGAGTTTGAAGCACCAGACTTTCCCATTACAGAAGTCCCTGAAGCGACAGTGAGTGAGTGTTTGGCCAACCCTGAGCTTGAAGGATGTATCCCTCCGACAGGAGCTGGTTTTGAAGGCTTTAGAACCCAAGGTTTAACAGGCTCTTTTGGTGGGGCAGCAAATCTTGGTGACCTGAATGGTGGCAGGTTAAATGACAGTGAAGATGATAGTTCTAGCGGTGCTGCGCGAACAGATAGAGGACTGATTCCAGAGAATTTTGGAACCGTTCAAAATGAGGCACTAGCAGATACAAGTTTTGAAGACCAAGTGCGAGCTGGCTCTATCAAAGCAGGAACTGCTGCCCCCGGTGGTGGTGCTGGCGGTGGTGCCGCTGGTGGTGGTGCAGGCGGCGGCGGCGGCGGCGGCGGTGGCCGAGGACCTGCTTCGAAAAAGAAAGCCCCTTCTGGCACAAGAGATATCAATGTGAAAACCAAAGGGACAGGCTTAGGCTCTTTTGGTGGGCGAGGATCAATTGGTGGTAAGAAATCAAAGTCATCCAATCCATTTTCTAAACTTCTCGGTAAGAAAAGCGGAGCTGGAAATAAAACGTTAAACTTTAGAGGCCCGGCACAAATTGGTACCAAGAAAGGCTCTCTCTTTGAGATGATTACGAATCGTTACAATGTTGTTCAAAATAAAGATCGCCTTCTCAAATATAAGGCGAAGGAATAGTCTAAATCAAAAATTATAACCAAGACTTTAAGGCCCGCCTCATGAGCGGGTCTATTTTTTTTGTGACGATTATCGACACTCCAATAATGACCACACTTAAAATAAAACAATAAAGATAGCCACTATTATAAGGGTAACCTAATACCTTACTTAGAGTTTGTTGAGTAAGAAGCTTAAGCGGGGCCTGAAAGATGTACATCGCATAGCTTGCTTCACCAAGCACTATGAGCTGAGGATGAGAGAGCCAAGAGTTACTTCGATTGATAGGACAGCAGGTTAGGATGAGGAGGCAAAAAGCGAGTTGGAAAAAAGGATTGAAAGAAGAGTAGAAGGATATAGGGGCATCTAAAGAAAAGAGAATTATTAAAGAAATAAAAGCCAGTGGAAAAACAAGAGGGCTCATTTTCTCCAGTGCTCCTGAGAAGTACTGATAAAGAGGAGAAAGTAGCGCTCCCATAAAAAAAGTTGGTATGTATTGAATGCTCCAGTAAGAAGATGGAAGCCATGAGGATTCATAAAAGGCTGCCGCAAATAGGATGGTATTAATGATGAGGCAAAGAAAAAAGATAACTAAAACTTTTGTTATCGAATTGAGACTTTTAAGAAAGATAAATAGTAGTGGAGAGATAATATAAAGAGTCATCTCAACACTGAGCGACCATGAATGGACATTCCACGAAAATAACCACTTTTTGACGGGGAAAAGTGCTTGGAGAAAAGTGAGATGCATGGGAATGGCAATAAAATAGTCACTCACTTCCAATGGGTTCTGGCTTTGATTATAAAAGATCAAAGGGATGGCGAGTCCCATGGCCATATAATAGATGGGTGCGAGGCGAATAAAGCGAGATTTAATATAAGAGAGAGAGTCTTTTCTAAAATTATAATCTTTGTAGTTATGAAAGAGAACAAAGCCAGAGAGTAAGTAAAAGAAGGGAACTGAAATGTAACCTTTTTTAAAAAAGGTATTTAATAGTGGGGCATCTTCAAAAGAGAAATAGTGGAATCCAATGACAAAGAAAGCAGCAAAAAAACGTAAGGCATTGAGATTAGAGAAGTATTCCTTTTGCTTCACTTATCAATCTCTTTTTTAAATATTCTTTCTTCACCATCCTGTTGTTCTAATTCAATGTCAAAGGCAAGACGACCAATTTCAAGCTTTCCACCAGTCTCAACCATGACCCGCCACTCGCCCTCTGTGAAGTTCGACTTATGAGTATATCCTCTAAAGCCATCTTCACGACCACCAGTTATGGTGAGGGGTATACGGTCACTCGTGGCCCAACCATCTTCAGTATACTTTTGCCAGTGGACAAAAACCTTATCGTTGAAGCCTCTTGGAGCAAATATACGTGTGAAGAAATAAACCTTATCCTCTGGCCGCGCTCTAAACCACTCGTCGCTATTATGCCAAAAGCGCCACCATGGCTTTTGATGATAGAGATGGTATTCTGGGTATTGTTTTTCAATATTATGATACACACCCGCTTTTTCCAGGCTGAGGGGAACTGGTGGCATCCAGTGCATAAGTCTAAGAAAGAGAAAAATAATAAAGAGACTAATACCTGGAGTAAACCAAGATTTCTTAATGAGCTCTCTGCTTATTCCTTTTTTGATAAAAAGAAGTCCAAGCCCTAGAGAGAGAATTAGGTAAGCTCCAAGAGACATAATAAAGATGAGCAATCCGATTTTTCCTACCATGAGAGGAATATAGACCAGGAAGAAAGAGAGAAAGGTCAGGTTAAGAAAAACTCCCTTTATCGCTAAGCCTAGCTTTTGAACAAAGGGCAGCTCATTGATGAGGAGAAGAAGGACCATCAGACCTAAGAAAACTAACGAGGTTGAGAGGCTAGCGCTTTTAAAATAAAAGAGAGTAAAGGCCGAGAGCAGGGCACCTTGTGAAAAGTGAAAGACCTCGTCTTTATAGTTTTTAAAATAGGAAATAGCAGACTTTGGAGAGTATTCTTTGGTGAAAATGAAGCCCAAATCGACAGCTAAAACAATAAAGGAGAGGGTAAGATAAAATGAAAAAATGAGCACATTGCTGATTTCATCAATCCGACCCAGAGTAAAGATATCAAAAATAAATCCTACGGCAAAAAATAGTGGGGATGCTAAGTGCTCCCAGCGTCCGTAGTATTCTTTTAGCTTTTCCAATTCCATTTCTCTATTATGAGGGTTGATCTAAAAATGGAAAGGAGAAACTTTTTAAACAGAAATTGAAAAGAGCTCACTCTCTCCGGAACAAAAAAGAGTAGGATCTCCATCATTTCTTTTATGAGAATTTCTCAGAAGTTTCTGTACTGCGAATTCGATGATTGTTCTAGACGTGTTTAAAATTAAATTTCTTAAAATGGTCCACATAACATGACCCCAGTTTGGTCCTATTGGTTTAGGCAATAGTTGTTTGTAAAGCCATGACAACTGCAACAGTCCAGGTCATCATCAGCCAAAATACTATTTTAATCATTGCTACATCCTTGTTCTTCACGCCTCAGTCCATAAGGCTCAATAAATCCTACCCAATAAAATTACATGAGGGTGTACTATTCTGGTTAGATTTCTATTGGGAGGCAAGTAAAAAATCCTTTTTTTTAACCCTACTAAATCACTAGGTTTTGATTCTTTTCTCTTTTTCTTTACGAGATTATTGTTAAAATAGGGGAAATTCTATTCAAGGAAGTATTTCATGAAATTTATTATACTCTCACTTTTGTTATCCTTCTCTTTTGGGATCTCTGCAAAAGGATTAAAGATAAAGGTTAACCTTTCGCCAGCCGGCTCATTTGATATTGAAACAAAGAAAGTGAAAGGTAAGGCCGTTCGCAAAGGTGGAGGTTTTGTAGCCAGTAAAATTTATGTCAAAACAAAGGATCTCAAAAGTGGCCTCGACCTTAGAGATA
>Ga0136600_1001220_pt1 | contig 12080 bp, 7 predicted proteins | sample AntRauMFilla2698_FD_104634 | JGI IMG/M metagenome (GOLD analysis project Ga0136600, IMG submission 104634) | Saline lake microbial communities from Rauer Islands, Antarctica - Metagenome Filla 2 #698 | ecosystem: Environmental > Aquatic > Non-marine Saline and Alkaline > Saline | place...
ATCATTGCTGGCATTCTTTTGTTCGGAACAGGCTTTGCTTTTGCTTTCGTATTAACTACTAAGGGAAGCAATTTATACAAAGTCGGTATGGGAATTGCACTTGCCGCTTCCTTTTTGGTTGTATGGATTAATGGTGCGGTTGGCATAGTTGGGCACGAAGGTGAGTCTATCAATATGCTCTATTATGGTGTGCTGGCAATTGGTCTTATCAGTACTTTTATTACTCGTTTTCAAGCAAAGGGAATGTCCTATACTTTATATACGATGGCAGTATCCATTATAATTATTACAATTATCGCATTAATGGGTTATATGCAAGAGCCGCCATACAATGCAACCATGCAAATTCTTGGCGTTAACGCCTTCTTCGCTATTCTTTACTTATTATCAGCTATAACATTTCGGAATGCTACAAAAGATGCTGATTCTGAAGAAGTTCTAGCGTAATCATAGTCCTCTTTATTAAGAGTTTCATGAGCATTCTTTCTACAATTAATTATATCTCAATTAGCGATTTTTATAATCGTTTTTTGTTTTGTTCAGGGGTAGTAATTATTCTAGAATAACTATAAAGAAAATTTGAGCCTTCTTTTTAACTCATTTGATTGTACCTTTTCCGCACTATGAATTCACCAAGCGGGCAGCCCTCTATTGAAATTTTTGGTGTTCTAATTATGGAGCCAATTGTCACATTAACGGACCTTTTGGTTGCTGCTGTATGCTTTTATGCTTATTTGATGTTGAGAAAAAAAAATCGAATTGGCCGATCTCATCAATATTTCCGCTTATACTTTTTGATAATGGCCTTGGCTACTACTTTTGGAGGAATAACAGGCCATGCTTTTCAATATGCACTCGGGCTCGAGTGGAAACTTCTAGGTTGGCTGGTTGGTATGCTCGCTGTTTCAGCTCTCGAGCGTGGAGCTATAGCTTTTCTGTACCCAATCGTACCTAAAAGAATCAGTAACTTTTTAGAAGTTGCCAATATAATTGAGCTTTTAATCTTCGCTGCCGCCTCTTTTATAACACTTAATTTTTTGTTTGTTCAGATACATTCTGCTTACGGTTTAGCTGTTGTCCTTTTGCCCCTCTGTTTCTACGCCTTCTGGAAAACTGGTAATAACGGCGCTAAGATTATCTGTATTTCAGTGCTATTCAATTCATTTGCAGCTTTTTTTTATACGAGCAAAATTTCTATCAGCCCGTGGTTCAATTACCTTGATATAAGTCACTGTATTATGGCTGTAGGCGCTTACTTATTTTATAAAGGAGTAGATGAAATGGGAGATATTTCCAACTTAAGCATAAGAAAGAAGCGTATAAGTGTAGGAAAAGCATGGAGAGAACTCTTTAAATTCTCCTAGTTAATTACAAGTTTTCACACCCGTAAAAATACATAAAATCGCTTCACTGAGGTTGTTTTAGGACAAAACAAGTCTGTTATTAATCTTGTATTAAACTCCTATTAAATTATGAAGTCTTCAGTAATATTTGCGCTAGCTTTTTTAGCTAGTCTTATAGTTTTAATTATTTTTCAAAATTGTTCATCAAGTGTTAAAACGGTTAATGGCAATGTCACTGCCTTTACTCATGTAACCGTTTTGCCCATGTCCAGTAATGTGATTCTTGAAGATCAGACCGTAATCGTTACTGGTGATAAAATTTCCTGGATATCAAATTCTGAAAATGTTGAACTTGGTGATGAGGTCAACATCATTGACGGTACAGGAAAATTTCTTCTTCCTGGTTTGTCTGAGATGCATGGTCACATTCCTCCCACTGAACCTCCACCTAATGCTCCTCGATATATGAATGAGGAATATGTTAAAAACACATTGTTTCTATACACTGCTTCTGGAGTAACAACCGTAAGGGGAATGCTAGGCTGGCCGAATCAGCTTGGATTAAAAGACAGCGTGGCATCTGGAGAACTAATTGGTCCTAATTTATATTTAGCCGGACCTAGTTTTAATGGCAATTCTGTTAGTTCAGTTGAAGAAGGAATTCAAAAAGTTATTCAGCAGGAACAAGAAGGATGGGATTTACTTAAAATACACCCCGGCCTCACATTAGAAGAGTATGACGCTGTTGCAATGAAGGCAAATGAACTGGGTATAACTTTTGGTGGTCATATACCTTCTGATGTAGGTATAATTCACGCAATTGAAATGGGTCATCAAACAATAGAGCATATGGACGGCTATGTTGCCTACTTAGATGACTATAGCGGGGAAGAGTTAGATGCCAAAATTCATCAATTAATTAATCTAACAAAAGAAAATAATGTTTGGGTTGTTCCTACACTAGCCCTTTGGGAAACAGTTATAGGCGCCGCGGATTATGAGGCCATGCAGAACTATGATGAGCTAAAATATATTCCTAAAAACCTCGTCTCTGGTTATGATTCTTGGTCTAAAAGACTGCTGGGGAAATCTAATTTCAATATTGAAAACGCACGTGAACATGCCTCTCTTAGAATAAGATTACTTTCTGAGATGAATAAAGACGGGGTTAAAATCTTACTTGGTACTGATGCTCCTCAGCTCTATAGCGTACCGGGTTTTTCTATCCATCATGAATTAAAGCTTTTATCTGAAGCCGGTATGTCTCCATATGATATACTTGTTGCCGGAACTAAAAATGTCGGCGATTATTTTTCTTCTAAGGCAAATTTTGGTGTAATCGCCGTAGATAAAAGAGCTGATCTTATTTTGGTTGATAAAAATCCACTGGAGGATCTTTCTAATCTAAAAAAATTATCCGGCGTTATGGTATCTGGTAAATGGATGCCTAAATCCATGATTGATGAAAAGCTTGCTTCTATTGAAGCTACTTATCGGGATGAGAAAGAATAATAGTACCCCTAATGGGAATTATATCTTTCGGTTTTTATAACACCCCCTAGCTGAACTTCGGCTATTCTATTCCTTTGTTTGTATAAATTAACTTTTAAAAATATAGACATAAAAAAAGGCTTTAAGTTTTAACCTAAAGCCTTTTTTCTTTTTCGCTTAATTAGTTTGCTGTACTTCCACTTATAGTGTTACCGAAGAATATAGCATTGGCGAACAATTTATTAGTTCCATACCAGAATGCTCTGAAATTCGGGTTATCAGTCATCGCTATTACCTTACCTGAACCATAACGGCTAATGATTACTGCCGCTGTGTTTTTTAATTTTTCAAGGTTTTCATCTGATATATAACCGCTTGCAAGAGGCGAGTCAGTATAAACAACAGGATTAGAATAGACGTTTTCTCCTTTTTGTATGAACTGTGTGCTATTTCTAAAAACAGTTAAGTTTTCATTGTTAAATCCATAGCCCATTGGATGAGTTAGGTCAATCTTTGTATTAAATATTGCCCCTCCAATAACTCCTGCTCCAGAATCATTTCCTTGCATTACGTACGGTCTGGCCTCGTTATCTTCGTCCTCTGTGTTATCAGATGTAACATATTCAACTTTTGCCAGTCCTTGTTGTTTTGCCCATGAAACGCCAGACTTATAAGCTATAAGAGTTCCTCCATTTCTTACCCATCGTTTTATTTCATCGACTGTTGATGAAGAGAAGTCTCCATATCCATATCCTGACATAACAAGTACGTTATACCGATCTAGACCTGACCCTCTAACATCACCTTGTTCAACAATACTTAATGGCATCTTGTAACGCTGATCCATCAGATGCCACGCTTCTCCAATCTCATAAGAATTGGTTCCACTTCCTCCAATAAAAGCAACTTTTGGCTCTCTTAAATTCTCAAAATTACCACTTCCAAGATCTATTCCTTTTGGTGTTAATCCTGTTGAAACTGCATAAAATTTAATCCCACTTTCTTTAGCTGCTTCTTGGACTAGTTGATAGGTTTTACTCTGATCCGTTTGAACTCCGACCGGAATCATAATTGTACCATAATCAAAGTCTTTCGTCCCCTGAGAGGTTACAGCTGTAAATGGTCTGGATGCAACTTTTGCTCTTATACCATTTGAAAGTAGTTTGTATGCAGCTTTTGGGGCATAATATTCATCCCATTCAAATACATATGCATAGTTACTTTTACCGCCAATTACAGCGCTATTATCTTTCATTTCTCCATTAAACAAAGCGCCCTGCATATCTGTTTTGAATTCTCTGTTGCCTAGTTCTACAAAAGGAAGATTAAATGCATACGGCATCGTCCATGCAGATACATCATAGAATAAGCTATCTGTAAATTCTGTTCTTCGTTCAAATATCGCAGTTATTAATTGGTACTGTTGTTGATTTGTAGGAATAACATAAGCCTTTCCTTTCTTGAAACTCTTTCCATCCGAGTTTAAGTCATTATTTAATTCATACACTTTTATTTGATGGCGATTAAGCATTTCGGCGAGGTGGTATGTTCTTGCCTGATCAGCTTCTTCTCCAAAAACGTACGCTTTGATTGATGCAGCTTTAGCCGCGTCCGCTTTTTCTAAATAAAATTCTCTCATATGAGATAGTAATTCTTCTCTCATTGCCTGAGTGGCCTTTATAGTTGAAAGCGCCGCAGTAAATTGGTTTCGAATCGTAAAAGGGAACTTAAGTACGCCATGAATACTCTCTTGAGCATGTCCTCTAGAACTGGCTTGTTCAAACAGAATTCCAACTGACCCATTCACATCTGGATATGTTGAACCTTTTCCATAATAAAAATCATCATAACTCTCTTTAGAATAATAGAGCGACTGTATCTTATCTAATTCTTCAGCGTGGTATTCTCCAATACTAGCTGTTAGTTGCTGATTTCTTTCTGGTGTTAATGGATGAGTTCTGGAAGGTATTCCTGGTTGAAAGAAAAATGTTGAATTGGTTCCCATTTCATGATGATCTGTTAAAATATTTGGTTTCCATTCATGAAATTTTGCAATCCTTCCTTTACTCTCCGGGTGTTGAACCAGTAACCAATCACGATTAAGATCGAACCAATAATGATTCGTTCTACCGCCAGGCCATACTTCATTATATTCTCTGCTAGCTGGATCTGTAACAAGTTTGTTCAAGCTTTTGTGCTGATTTGCCCACTGTGCAAATCTGCTTAAACCATCTGGGTTGATACTAGGATCAACTAAAATGATTGTATTTTTTAATACGTCTTCTATCTCTTTTCCCTGAGCTGCCGCTAGGTGATATACTGTTACCAACGATGAGTTAGATCCACTTGGCTCATTACCATGTACACTATTGCTCAGCTGAATAACCGCCGGCATATTTGCAATATCAAGCTTGCCTGAGTTGGTAGGGTCGGTGAGCTGGACATGCTCTCTTTTTAACTTCTCAATATTTTTATGATTATCAGGTGATGTAATTGTTAATAGAAGAAGAGGGCGGTTCTCATACGTTCTTGCATATTCGGTAATCGTAACCCTATCGGATGCTTCAGCAACTGCATACATATAGTTCACAAGCTGATCATGGCGTACGTGCCATTCCCCTACTTCAGTTCCAAGAACCGATTTTGGTGTTGGTATTTTTGCATCATATTTAACATTTGCAGGTAAAAAATAATCTAATGTTTCTTGAGCGTTTGCATTATATCCGATTAATAATGCACAGAAGAGCAGTAATGCTTTTTTCATAAAAGTAGTTTTAAGTTATTTATATAATCGTATAGTAGTCTTACTATATGAAAAATGCTGAAAAAAGGTTTCTTGGTCTTTCAATACTTTAATTTAACGCCTCTTTATTATTTATAGAGAAGGAAATTTTTTTTGGTAACATCTTAGAAAATAATTTGTACTCTTTTGGATATAAAAATTAGCCTTATCTATGGAAGCTGAACGTCCATCGCGTTTCTCCACATTGAAGTATGCTATTGGCCCAGGCATCATTATGGCCGCAGCAGCAATTGGTGTCTCACACCTGGTTCAGTCAACACGAGCCGGAGCAGATTATGGTTTTACTCTTATTTGGGCCGTTATATTGGCTAATGTGTTCAAATATCCTTTTCTGGAATATGGACCCCGATATGCTATAGTTACTCAGGAAAGTTTAATTGAAGGATATAAGAAACTTGGCAACTGGGCTTTCTGGATTTTTGTTGTTTTCACTATTGGAACAATGTTTACCGTTCAAGCAGCAGTTACAGTTGTAACCGCAAGTTTGGCAGCAGAATTGACCGGTCTTACGTTAACTCCACTTATATGGAGTGCTATTATATTAGCTATCTGTATTATTATTCTGGCTGCAGGTCAGTATTCCGCGTTAGATGGGGCTATTAAAATTATAATGTTTGTTCTTGCGGTTTCAACACTTATAGCTATAATTGTTGCTTTCATAAACACTGATGGCTCTACCACTCGTGAGGCACCAAGTATTTGGACTGTTTCAGGGGTTTCATTTTTAATTGCCCTTATGGGATGGATGCCCATTCCCATTGATGGAGCTGCATGGCACTCCTTATGGTCTTTAGAGCGTATTAAACAAACTGGAAAGTCTCCTTCTCTAAAAGATAGCTTATTCGATTTTAAACTAGGTTATATAGGGGCGGGTTTACTCGCCGTCTGTTTTCTTGTTCTTGGTGCCCTTGTTATGTTCGGAAGCGGTGAAGCGTTTGCTTCCACTGGGGGGGCTTTTGTCAAACAGCTGGTAAATATCTACACTTCCAACCTTGGCGACTGGGCTTATATAATAATTATTATTTGTGCCTTTACAACGATGTTTAGCACTACTCTTACTGTCACTGATGCATATCCAAGGGTTTCAAGAAGAATTATTTCCAACATTAATGCAAACTATGATGATGATTCAAAAAATAACTATCGAATTCTCATCGTAATAATTTCATTACTATCTTTGGGAGTGTTATATCTTGCAGGAAGCCGTTTTACTTTTATGGTAGATCTTGCAACAACACTTTCATTTTTAACAGCGCCAGTATTAGCATTCATAAACTATCGTTTGGTTATGTCTAAGCATTTTCCCGATGAACATCGTCCACCAATATGGTTACGCATACTAAGTTGGTCTGGAATTCTGTTCTTAAGTGGATTTGCTTTAATTTACGCTTATTGGATTATCAGTTTTTAATTTGGAGATACATTTTGGGTAACTTTTTTTTCCCGCCTAGAGAGTCGTTCAACGCTTATTCGCATTTAGTTGGTGCAATAGGTTCTGTAGTTTTACTTTTATACTTAATTCTTAACTCAACTGAAGATCCTGGATGGGCACGGATTTCTTTTATTCTATATGGAATAACTGTTTTTCTGATGTTTGCTTCAAGTTCCATGTACCATGCTCTTAATGTTACTTTTGAAACAGAAGAGCGATTCAGGATGATTGATCATATCATGATTTATCTTGTTATCGCAGGAACCTATACACCCATATGTACTATTGCTCTCGATGGAAACTGGCGCATATGGATGCTAATTGTAGTATGGAGCTTTGCTATCGTCGGTTTTTTTAAAAAAATATTTTGGATGTCGGCCCCACGATGGCTTTCAACTATACTCTATTTATTAATGGGTTGGCTGGCAGTTATTTTGTTTCCCATACTCTGGGATCAATTACCGCATGGGTTTTCTTATTGGATAGCTATTGGCGGGTTATTCTACACAGCTGGAGCTATAATTTATAGTGTTAAAAAACCAGATCCATTTCCAGATAAATTTGGCTTCCATGAAATTTGGCATTTGTTTGTTTTAGGGGGCGCTTTTTCTCATTTTTGGGCTATCTATTATTATCTACCTGGTTATATAATTTCTGGCTAATGAAAATGCTTCCGCATTTATTTATCGTTTCTTTGTTCAGCATTTTATGCTCAAGTATCTCTATAGCACAAATTTCTTATCAAAATTTCTATTTCCCATTAAACCGGCCTGCTAGTTTAGATTGGCAGGAACTAAAGACTGACCATTTTAGAATTATATATCCAGCTACTGAAGATTCACTAGCACTTAGAACGGCTTCCATTCTAGAAAATCAGTATCCCAAAACTGTAGCTTTATCTGGCGGTAAATTAAAGGCGTTTCCTGTTATCATTTCAAACTATAATGATCTCTCAAACGGTTTTGTAACCCCTAATAACTTCCGTTCAGAGTTTGATGCCGCTCCCTTTAAAGGAAAATCTATAAATCCTCAGTCTGGTGATTGGCTCGAGGCTGTTCTTCCGCATGAGCTTTTACACGCCACTCATGGTAGCGTTTTAGTACCCTGGTCTATTCCTGCTGTCTATTCTATTTTTTCACCTGACTTAGCAAGAAGCTTCAATTTCTTTCCTCCCGTTGGCGTTCATGAAGGATTGGCTGTACATCATGAAAGTGAGAATGTTGCTGAAAATGGAGGTCGTAACAACTATACCTATTTTAATAATCAATATAATGCTCGTATAAGCAGTAATGATCCATGGAGTCCCGGTCAAACTTTTCAGGTATCTGGCTACTCGCTTCCTTTTAACCGACATTATATATCAGGTACAACATTTACAGATTGGTTACATGAAAACTATGGAGAAAATGTCTCAAAAGATGCGATTCGCTATCATAACAAATTCTTCTTTCTCGGCTATGGTTTTGCTCTTAAACACGTAACCGGAAAGTGGCCTGGTGAACTTCACTCTGATTATATTAATGATGAAAAATATCAAGAAAAGACTCGTCAGGAGAAAATAAGTTCCAGCACTTCTTCAAAACAAACGCTTATAAATTCACCTTTTAAAGGTGTAACTCAAAGACGACCAATTTGGGTGTCTCCAACAGAGTTAGTCTTTTTTAGTTTGCAATACAATGCACCAAGAGGATTCTATAGCTATGATCTTAATTCTGAAAAAACAGAACATTTAGCCGAGGTAAATACTGTTGGTGATTATAACATAGATTATGACAGAGCTTCCAATTCTCTTCTTTTTTCTGAATATGACGCAAATTTACTTTACTTATCTGCTTTCAGGACGGAGCTAAAGAAATTAGATATTGATACCAATAAGCAATTTGAGATTACGGAAAAAGATAGGGTATACAGCCCAACATTTTCCGGTTCTGAAATACTAGCTCTTCAAACTAATAGCGCAAGCGCCGATGTTATATCTATTGGTAGTGAAAACATTAAAACGGTGCTGGCTACTTTTGATGATGCTACACCTATTTCTATAAAAGCTAATCCAAGCACGCCAAATCAATTAGCGGTAATCATTAATAGACGCGGTGTTCAGGCTCTTTGGATTACGACTATTGAAACCTTAGCGCAGGATATCTTACAAGCACCAACCATTGCTTTTAAAGATGCTTCTATATTTGATTTAGATTGGCACCCAACCGAACAAAAGCTTTTGTTTACAGCAGACGCGTATCCCGCCATGAACATTTATGAATTAAATCTTACCAATGGGGAAATTCTTCAATTAACAAATTCTCTTTTTAATGCATTTGAAGCCTCTTACTCGCCCGATGCATCATCTATAGCATATGTAGTTCAAAAAAATCAAGAACAAAAAGTAGCCGTGCTAACCGGGGCAGACTTTTATAACAAAAGAATTACCTCAGATGCTTTACTTACAGGCTCTGATTTAAGAAATAAACTTAACAGACCGTTACTGGGTTCAGAACTTTTAACTCAATCAGACACCTGGACTACTGGTAAATATAGGGCAGGAATGAATTGGTTAAAGCCCAGAACCGTGCTTCCAATTATTCGCGAAAATTCAGGTGCAAATCAATTCGGCGCTAACATTCAAAGTATTGATGCTTTAAGTAGTCAAAGTTATTCTGCCGAAATTACTGGTATACAGAACAGATTATGGTACGATGTTAGTTATACAAATAAGACTTTTTGGCCCGGTTTCAGGTTTAGGACTTATAGCGATCCTTCCTTTGGAGTTCAAGGCTTTAGAAATAGTGAGCCAAGACCTTTATTATTACAAGAACGAGGGTTTGAATTAAGTTTACCGCTAGAATTTACGGTCAATGGAACCACAAGGGCCAAGTCTCTTTTTATTTCCCCAAGGATTAGCGCAGAGCAGCTTAGGTATTTTGACCTTGCTCCTAATCCTGTTTCTGATTTTGAAACTCAATATAAAGCAGGCGGTTTTACTCAATTAAGCTGGAATGTGTTAACTCAACGCAGAGATATACAGCCAAGCTCCGGGATTTCTATCTTTGCATCTATAGATAAAGCACTTAATGATCCCATAATAAGTATTCAAAATGCTAATGGTACACCAGAACGATTCTTGTTTTCAAACAGATGGGCTGCCTATTATGGGTTAATTGGTTATATCGCTCCGTTTAGAAAATTCAATCAATCACTCCGTTATGATTTTCAGTTTTTAAATCAAAGTCAGTCACTATTGTATAGCCAAAATACAATTATACCAGAAAGCTTTACAGATAATGCATTTTTATTCGATAGAAACATAAGTAATGAGACTTTCAATAATCTTGGCCGATTCAGCACTCGTTACACTATTCCTGTAGTCTATCCTGACGATGGGGGGATGTTACTTCCTTTATATCTGCAAGCCATTTATATATCTACCTTTTCTCATACTATCACAAATCTCGAGCAAAATAATGTTACTGATTTAATTTCTGCAAGCCGAAGTGTCTTTGGGGCCGGGTTGCATTTCCAGTTCAACGTAGCTAACATTCTGTTAGATTTTGGTTTTGGGCTTTCTTTTGAACCTACTCGTAATAACACAAAGTTTGTATTTGGTACTTTTTAATGACTAAAAATCAGTTTCGTTTTTCCTTTTTCATATTTCTATCAATTATTTTATTGGCGAGCTGTGGTGAAAAAAAATCAGTTGTTCCTCAGGATACACCTATAGGTAACCGTAAAAGTCCTATTGCCATTTCTAGCATTAAGCATAAAAATACATATGTTAAAGTTGTATATGGACAACCATATCGTAAAGGGAGAGCTATTTTTGGGGAATGGGAGCCATATGGTGAAATCTGGAGAACCGGAGCAAATGAAGCAACAGAAATAACAATTACTGAACCTATTCTAATGAATATGGAAGTTATTGATCCAGGGACTTATTCTTTATTCACTATCCCAAATGAAGATTCTTGGACCATTATTCTAAATAACAGTGTCGGGCTTTGGGGTGCTTTTGATTATAACCAACAGCTTGATGCTTTTCGGTTTGATATCCCTGTAATAAACTTAGAAACACCTATTGAGGCTTTCACAATATCGTTCTCAGATCTTGACAGATCCGTAACTACCATGTCCCTTTCCTGGGATGTTGTTAAAATAGAGATTCCTATTCGTTTCTATTAGAAAGTTGCCAAATCAATCTTGTTTAAGTATAATTGAAACTTAATTCAAAATTGTTCTTATGCGATATCTTTATACTTTCTTTACGCTTCTCCTCTTAATCTTTTTAAATAATAACGCGGAAGCTCAAAAGAATTTTATGGCAGGTGATTGGTCTGCCTTTTCAACTCCATACCATGCAGAAAACCCAAGTGGTAATATCATAGTTGATTCATTTGGCGAGGCTCGCTGGGTACACTCAGAGGGCTTCGCTTTGAGTGAGATTAGAAAAGAGTATACTGGCTGTAATCCTGAGCAGAAATCTTTATCAAATTACTCCTCGTTTACATTAGCGCTTACTATTGAGTGTGCTAATACCGATACAGTACAAACATATAATTTAAGCACTCTTAGTATTGGTAATCCGCATTATTTTCTAGGCTTTGGAGATTTTCTGAAATCTCTTAAAAACAACTCCAATTTAGACATCAACTGTTTTCAACAAGGGGATTGCATATATAGGGAGAGCGTTAATTACTATTTACGTCGAAAGGCCAAAAGAACCGTTTTGGAAGATGATATTTTTGTTGGATCAGCAACAAATGATAACATTGAATTTGAAGAAGTTCGATTTACTGATCAGACACTAGAGATTGTTATAATGTTTAAAGAAATGCCCTATGACTATACCGGCACTTTAAATTCTCCGGGTTCTGATAATGCTTTTTTCATTCGTGATGAGTTTGGCAATCGGTATAATTTAATTTCTCAACAAGGCTGGGGTGGTCAAGAAAAAAAGGGGTTTGGTTCATACGTTATAGAAGCCGAGACCGAAAACCATATTCTCTTATTCTTTGAACCC
>Ga0136600_1001221_pt1 | contig 12079 bp, 8 predicted proteins | sample AntRauMFilla2698_FD_104634 | JGI IMG/M metagenome (GOLD analysis project Ga0136600, IMG submission 104634) | Saline lake microbial communities from Rauer Islands, Antarctica - Metagenome Filla 2 #698 | ecosystem: Environmental > Aquatic > Non-marine Saline and Alkaline > Saline | place...
ACGGTTGCCCTCGTGCTCGATCGTCTCGAGCGCTTCGGTGAAGGCCTCCCACTGCAGCAGTTCGCCGTGCGCTTTGGCCGTCTCGATGAGGGCGTTCTGGTGGCGGTTGAAGAGGGCGGCCGCTTTCGGCTTCGAGAGCTTGGATGCTCCGCGCAGCTTGCCCGCGAGCTCCGCCACCATAGTCTCGACCCGGTCGGTCAGCAGCTGCCGCTGCGAGTCGGTGTCGCGCACGTAGCCCACCGATCGTGCGGTCGAGCCGAAGTCGGCGACCGACTGGGCGAGTCGGCGCAGGCCCCAGCGGTGCACGACGGTCTCGTTGACCTGGCCCGCGACGTAGTGCGCCATGACGCCCGCGTCGGCCTTGGCGAAGCTGCGCGAGTAGTCGGTGAGGAGTCGCTTGGCGACGAGCTGCAGCAGCACGTTGTTGTCGCCCTCGAAGGTCGCGTAGATGTCGAGGTCGGCCCGCAGCTGAGTGAGTCGGTTGGCGGCGAGGAAGCCCTGGCCACCGCACGCCTCGCGCGCTTCTTGAATGATGTCGAGCGCGTTCCAGGTGCTCAACGACTTGAGCGCCGCGGCGAGGGTTTCGAGGTCTTCGCGGTCGGCGTCGGTGTCGGCGGCGCCCGAGAACACGGCGTCGAACTTCTCGAGGAACACCTCGTGTGCGAACGACATCGCGTAGGTCTGCGCGAGGCGCGGCAGCAGTCGACGCTGGTGGCGCTGATAGTCGAGCAGCACGACCTCGTTGTGGTCGCCGCTGTTGAACTGGCGGCGCTCGGTGCCGTAGCGTACCGCGACGGTCATGGCGAGCTTGCTCGCGACGACGCACGCACCATCGAGCGAGACGCGGCCCTGCACGAGGGTGCCGAGCATGGTGAAGAAGCGGCGGCCGGGGCTCTCGATGGGCGAGGTGTAGACGCCGTTCACGTCGACATTGCCGTAGCGGTTGAGCAGGTTGGTGCGCGGGATGCGCACTTGGGTGAAGTGCAAGCGGCCATTGTCGATGCCGTTGAGCCCACCCTTGAGCCCGTCGTCTTCGCCGCCGATGCCGGGCAAAAATGCACCGGTCTCGTCGCGCAGCGGAACGTAGAAGGCGTGCACGCCGTGATTGACCCCGCGCGTGATGAGCTGGGCGAACAGCACGGCGGCCTTGCCGTGCACCGCGGCGTTGCCGAGGTAGTCCTTCCAGGCGGCGCGGAACGGCGTGTGGATGACCCACTCATCGGCAGCGTCGTCGTAGGTCGCGGTCGTGCCGACGGCCGAGACGTCACTGCCATGCCCGGTCTCGGTCATCGCGAAGGCGCCCGGCGTGGTGAGGTTGAGAGCGTCGGGCAGCCAAGCCTTGTGGTGCTCGGCCGTACCCAGGTGCAGAATCGCGGAGGCGTAGAGCCCCCACTGCACGCCCGACTTGATCTGCATGCTCGGGTCGCCGAGCACGAGCTCTTCGAAGCTCGCGATAAACCCGCCGTGGTCGTCGTCGCCGCCGAATTCTTTCGGGAACGCGCGGTGCACCGAGCCGTGCTCGACGAGGAGCTTCAGCTGGCCGAGGACTCGCTCGCGGTGCTCGTCCATGCCGAGCGAGGGATCGCGGTGAAAGTCTTCGCGCCGCATGAGCTCACGCGAGGCGCGGCGGTTGACCGCCCAGCGCCCCATGAGCTGCTCGCCGAGCGCGACGATGTCAAGCGTCGGGCCGGCCTCTGCGGCGTGCTGTTCTGCGGCGTGCTGCTCGTCGACGGGGGCAGCCGGCGCGGGTGCGGCCGGGTCAGCGTGCGTGTCGACGGCCGAAGCGTCGACAGAAGTCTCGAGAGTTGTCATGACGCTGACGTTAGGCGCTCGCCCGCGCGGAGGGGGTTTCGTGGTGTGGGGTGCACGAACCGAGGGCCGCGCATCCGGGTCGATTTTGTGGGCTTCCGCACATTGCTGGGCGTCTGCTCTGTACGGAACCTCACGAGACAGGTCGTTCGCTCTGTGCGAATACCCCCCTAGGTATCGAGCCGTTCTGGCACACTGGAGTCATGGCTACCGTAAACCTGACTACTGCTGACTTCGAACAGACCGTCACCTCGCCGGGCATCACGCTCGTCGACTTCTGGGCCGAGTGGTGCGGCCCGTGCAAGCAGTTCGGGCCCATCTACTAGAAGGTGAGCGAGCAGCACAGCGACGTAACCTTCGCGAAGGTCGACACCGAGGCCGAGCAGGCGATCGCGTCGGCGGCGAACATCCAGTCGATTCCGACTCTCATGGCCTTCCGTGATGGCGTGCTCGTCTTCGCCCAGCCGGGTGCGCTGCCAGCTCCCGCGCTCGAGCAGATCGTGACCGCGGTCAAAGAACTCGACATGGACGACGTGCGCAAGCAGCTCGCCGAGCAGCAGGCTCAGCAGGAACAGCCGGCTGAGAACACGCCCTAGTCAGACCCCTCAGTAATCGTCCGGCGGCGGCTCGTCATCGGGCGGCGGCTCGTCGAAGAACGGGATGCCCGGCTCAGGCTCGGCCGAACTCACCGGCCCCCTGGCCGCCGCAGGTGACTCGCCCGTGCCCGCGCCTGAGTCTCTTGCCGCCTGTGCGGGCGGCTCGTCGCCGCGCACAATGGCGAGCAGCGCATCCCCGTACTGGTCGAGCTTTTTCGCGCCCACGCCGCTGATCTGCCCCAGCTCGGCGAGGCTGCTCGGCTGAGTAAGGGCGACGCCGCGCAGGGTCGCGTCGCCGAACACGATGTAGGCGGGCGCGCCGAGTTCGCGCGCGGTCGCCGCGCGCCAGGACCGCAAGCGCTCGAACAGTGGCGCCGCCTCGGCGGGCAGGTCGGCCGGTGCCGAGCGCTTCGAGGCGCGGGGCGCGCGCTTGGGCTCGCGGCGCAGCCGCACCTCGCGGTCGCCCGTGAGCACCGCGGCACTCGCCTCGGTGATGACGAGCGTGCCGTAGCCGTCGCCGTGCACCGCGAGCAGCCCCTGAGCGAGCAGTTGCCGCACGACGCCGCGCCACTCCTGGTCGGTCAGGTCGTCGCCGATGCCAAAGGTCGACAACGAGTCGTGCCCGAGCTGCTCGACGCGCGGCGTGCGCTTGCCGGTGAGGATGTCGATGAGCTGACCGGCGCCGTAGCGCTGACGCCGTTCGCGGTCGAGTCGCACGACGGTCGAGAGCAGCTTCTGCGCGGGGACCGTGCCATCCCAGCTCTCGGGCGGGGCGAGACACGTGTCGCAGTTGCCGCACCGCTCGCGCCCCAGCTCTTGCCCGAAGTAGGCGAGCAGCTGCACCCGCCGGCACTCGACGGTCTCGCACAGCGCGAGCATCGCGTCGAGCAGTTGCGACTGCCGGCGCTTGTGGGCGGCGTTGCCCTCGTTGCGGTCGATCATCTGCCGCAGCTGCACGACGTCCTGCAAGCCGTAGGCGAGCCACGCCGTCGAGGGCAGCCCGTCGCGACCTGCGCGACCCGTCTCTTGGTAGTAGCCCTCGACGCTCTTGGGCAGGTCGAGGTGGGCGACGAAGCGCACGTCGGGTTTGTCGATACCCATGCCGAAGGCGATCGTCGCAACCATGACGATGCCCTCCTCACGCAGGAAGCGCGACTGGTGCTCGGCCCGCACCCGGGCGTCGAGCCCGGCGTGGTACGGAAGCGCGGCAATGCCCTGCTCGGCGAGCGCCGTCGCCGTCTTCTCCACGCTGGCCCGAGAGAGGCAGTACACGATGCCCGCGTCGCCCGGGTGCTCCGAGCGAATTAGCTGCAGCAACTGCTGCACGGGCTGGTTCTTGCCCTCAATGCGGTACTGAATGTTCGGCCGGTCGAAGCTCGCCGTGAACCGTCGCGCGGCGCCCAGGTCGAGGCGCGCCACGATCTCGTCGGCGGTCGCCTGGGTGGCCGTAGCCGTGAGCGCAATGCGCGGGATGCTCGGCCACCGCTCGTGCAGCATCGACAGTGCAAGGTAGTCGGGCCGGAAGTCGTGGCCCCACTGCGACACGCAGTGCGCTTCGTCGATCGCGAAGAGTGCGACGTCGAGGCGGTCGAGCAGCTGCCCCGTCGCGGGCACGGTCACGCGCTCGGGGGCGAGGTAGAGCAGATCCACCTCACCCGCGAGCAGAGCCTGCTCGACGCGGCGGCGCTCGTCGGGCGATTGCGTCGAGTTGAGGAACTCGGCGCGGGCCCCGACGGCGGCGAGGGCGTCCACCTGGTCTTTCATGAGGGCGATGAGGGGCGAGATCACGACGCCGACGCCCTCGCGCACGAGGGAGGGGATCTGGTAGCAGAGCGACTTGCCGCCACCCGTGGGCATGAGCACGAGAGCGTCACCGCCGCCCACGACGTGGTCGATGATGGCCTGCTGCTCGCCCCGGAAGGCCGGGTAGCCGAAGACAGACTCGAGCACCTGCTGCGGGGTCGTGGTGGTCGCGGTCACTCGCACCAGGCTAGTCGGCACCGCCGACCCGCGGCTCGCGTTCGCGCACCACGTGAGAACGCGCGTGCTCGACGGCGTCATCGAGGGAGGCGATGAGGTGGCGCGGGTGGCGCAAGTGGCGCGTGACCCCGACGCGCTCGATGAGGCCGAGGTGCCGCGGCTGCACGCCCTTGACGATCGCGGTGACCCCCCGCCGCTCGAGCGCGTCGATGATGTCGGAGATCACGCGAGCACCCGTGGCGTCGAGCCCGCGCAGTTGCGACAGCCGGATGATGACGACCGACACCTCGTCGATCGCCGCGATCTCGTCGAGCACACGCTCGGCCGCGCCGAAGAACAGCGCGCCCTCGAGTCGCACGACGGCGATGCGCTCGTCGCCCGCTGTCGCGGGGCCCGGCAGCGGCTCGCGCGTGACGCTGCTCGACCGGGCGAGGTCGCGCAACGCCATGAGAGCCGCGGCCGCGATGCCGATGAGCACCGCGATGATGAGGTCGAAGGAGATCGTCACGATCGCGGTCACGATGAAGATCGCAGCGTCTGATCGCGTCGAGCGCACGATCGCGCGCACCGTGGTCGGTGCGACCATACGGGTCGCGGTCACGATGAGCACGCCCGCCAAAGCGGCAAGCGGGATGCCCGAGACGAGCCCGCTCGCGGCATACACCACGAGCACCAGCACGAGCGAGTGCACGATCGCCGACAGCCGCGACCGGCCGCCACTGCGCACGTTGACGGCGGTGCGGGCGATCGCACCCGTGGCCGGCATGCCGCCGAAGAACCCCGAGGCGATGGAGGCAAGGCCTTGCCCGACGAGCTCCCGGTCGGCGTCGACGCGTCCCGTCGGCGCGAGTGAGGCGGCGACGCGCGCCGACAGTAGCGACTCGATCGCGGCGAGGGCGGCGACCGCAGCAGCGGGGCCGATGAGCACGAGCGGGTCGATGCCGCCGAGGGCGGGCAGGCCGGGCGCGGGCAGACTCGACGGCAGTGCGCCGATGACGGCGACCGGCGCCTCAAGCAGCCTCGCGAGCACCGTCACGACGATGATCGCGATGAGCGAGCCCGGCAGCAGCCGATGCACCCGCGGCAGCACGACCATGATCACGATGACGAGCAGGGTCAGGCCGATCGACCAGGCAGCGACGGGCCACTCGAGCTGCCCGAACGCGGCGGCCGCGGCGACGAGAGCCTGTGGGTTGACCGTCGCGTCCACGCCCAGCGCCGCGGGAATCTGCTGTGCCGCGATGATGATGGCGATGCCGAGCGTGAAACCCTCGATCACCGGCCAGGGAATGTAGGTGACGGTGCGGCCGAGGCGCAGCATCCCCGCAACCACCACGATTGCTCCCGCCATGAGCGAGACGACCGCGACGACCCCGACCCCGTACTGCACGACGATGGGGGCGAGCACGACGACCATCGCGCCGGTCGGACCCGACACCTGCACGTTCGAGCCGCCGAAGACAGCCGCGGCGATTCCGGCGACGATCGCGGTGATGAGCCCGACCTCGGCACCGACGCCCGAACTCACCCCGAACGCGAGGGCGAGCGGAAGAGCCACGATGCCGACGGTCACGCCCGCGAGTAGGTCGCCACGCCAGGTGCGTCGCAGCATGCTGTAGTCGGCGCGGTTTGGCAGCAGGGCGCGTGCCCCGCGGGCGATGCCCCCTAGCTGGCGGCGCAGGGCCGCCCTCGCCATTAGCCCACCTCGACGGGCGGCAGTGCCCGTGCGGCGTCGAGCATCGAGCGCTCGTCGTCGGCGATGCGCATGAGCAGCTCGCGAGCCGTGACGAGCAACTGCGCCGTCTCGCGATGCGCGAGTCGGTAGTAAACGAGGCTGCCCCGGCGCTCGGATGCGACTAGGCGGTGACGCCGCAGCACGGCGAGGTGCTGTGAGAGATGGGAGGGCTCGAGGCCGGTCTGCTCGAGCAGGTCGGCGACGGTGCGTTCGTCGGCCGAGCTCAGCAGTTCGAGTACGCGAATGCGGAGGGGATGCGCCAGCCCTTTGAAGAAGTCCGCCTTCACTTGGTAAAGCGGGCGCTGGTCGGTCGCGTCATACTGGGCGGTCGCGTCAGGCTGCGTGTCTTCCTGGGTTACTGACATGATGAAGTCATCATATCACTGAGCATCAGAGGCGGACCCGAGAACTGCAGCCCTCCGTGCTCGGCAGACTCGCCTTTCGGTTCGCCCTAAATGTGGATGGCCGGATCGATATAGAAGCCGTCGGGGCCCGTACCCGAACCCTCGCCCCGATCGAGCGGGCGGGAGGTCGCCGGGATGCCGGTCGCGACCGAGTCGGGCGGCACATCCCTCGTCACAAGGGCGAGTGCGCCGACCTGGGATCGCGCGCCGATCGTGATCGGGCCGAGCACGGTCGCGCCCGCCCCCATGAGTACGCCATCCTCCACCGTGGGGTGTCGCTTGATCTTCTCGAGCGTCCGACCGCCGAGCGTCACACCGTGGTACAGCATGACGTCGTCACCGATCTCAGCCGTCTCGCCGATCACGACGCCCATGCCGTGGTCGATGAAGAACCGTCGGCCGATCGTCGCTCCGGGGTGAATCTCGACACCCGTCCACGCGCGAGCGGATTGCGCGATCATGCGCGCGAGCAGCCGCCAGCGCCAGCGCCACAACCGGTGGGCGATGCGATGCCACCAAATGGCGTGCAGCCCCGCCGAGGTGAGGAACACCTCGAGGCCCGAGCGCGCAGCCGGATCACGCAGCCGCGCCGTGGCGATGTCTTCCCGCAGTGGCATCTAAGAGCGCAGATCCTCGTACAGGACGCTCGAGAGGTACCGCTCGCCGTAGCTCGCAAGAATCACAACGATCGTCTTGCCGGCGTTCTCGGGCCGCTTCGCGAGCTCGACCGCGGCGTGCGCCGTCGCACCCGAGGAGATTCCCCCGAGGATGCCCTCCTCAGCGGCAAGGCGCCGTGCCATGCTCACCGACTGACCGATGTTGACGTCGATGATCTCGTCGTAGATCTCACGGTCGAGCACGGCGGGCACAAAGTTGGCGCCGATGCCGGCGATCTTGTGCGGGCCGGGCGCGCCGCCGTTGAGGATGGGGCTCTCCTCCGGCTCGACGCCGACGATCGACACGTCGGGCTTCTGCTCTTTCAAGTACTGGCCCGTGCCGGTGAGCGTGCCGCCGGTGCCGATACCGGAGACGAAGATGTCGACGGCGCCGTCGGTGTCGTTCCACACCTCGGGGCCTGTCGTGCGGCGGTGAATCTCGGCGTTGGCCTCGTTCTCGAACTGCTTCGCGAGCACCGCACCCGGCGTCTTCGCGACGATCTCGGCGGCCGCACCTACCGCGCCCTTCATGCCCTCCGAGCCGGGGGTGAGCACGAGCTCAGCGCCGTAGGCCTTGAGCAGCATCTTGCGCTCTTCGCTCATCGTCTCAGGCATCGTCAGGATGACGTTGTAGCCGCGCGCCGCACCGATCATCGCGAGCGCGATACCCGTGTTGCCGCTCGTGCCCTCCACGATCGTGCCGCCCTTAGTGAGCTCACCGCTCTTCTCGGCAGCCTCGATGATCGCGACACCCAGGCGGTCCTTGACGCTCGACGACGGGTTGTAGAACTCGAGCTTGGCGAGCACCGTCGCGCCCGCGCCGTCGGTCACGGCGTTGAGCCGCACGAGCGGAGTGTTGCCGAACGCTTCGGTGATGTCGTTGTAAATGCGGGCCATGGAGTGTCTCCTCGATGAGTGGCGGCAAAAGTCTCAAGAGGTCAAGGCTACGAGAAATCCGCCCTTCGGCGGTGAATGTGACGCCTGACCCCTGAAGTGCAACGACGCCGCGCACAGCGTCATTCCCCAACGATGAAAGAATCATCGGCGGGTTGGCAGTGCTCGAACGACGATGAGGGAGGTGCGCGATGCTCACAGTGGCACTCGGGCTCGCGGGCGCGCTCGTCTACGGCGCCGCCGACTTCCTCGGCGGGCTCGCCTCGCGCCGCATCTCCGCCCTCCGAGTCACGGCGCTCGCCGCGCTCTCGGGCGTCGTGCTGCTCACGGTTGCCGCCGTCGTCGTCGACGGCGAATGGAGCCGAGAGGCTCTGTTCTGGGGGGCACTCTCGGGCGTGACCGGGGCCGGGGCGATCGCCCTGCTGTACGCGTGTCTCGCGATCGGGCCCATGAGCATCCTCTCGCCGCTGACGGCCGTGATCTCAGCAATCGTGCCCATGACGTGGGGCCTCGTGACGGGCGAGCGTCTCGGAGCGATCGCCTACCCCGCGCTCGGCCTCGCCCTCATCGCCGTCGTGCTCGTCGGCTTCGTGCCCGAGAAGGGCGCCGTGCGCCCGAGTCTGCGCGGGCTGCTCATGGCGACCGGCTCGGGCATGCTCATCGGTACCTTCTACATTCTTATCGACCAGACGCCCGACGACTCGGGCCTCGTGCCGCTCGTCGCCAACCGGGTCGTGAATGCCTCTCTCATGATCACGGTCATCGTCGTTCTCGCGATCGTTGCGGGGCGGCGACACATTCGAGCGGCGGATGCCCCGCTCGCCATTCTCGAGGGAACCCACGGCGCACCGCGCGCCCTCGGCAGCGAAGCGCGCGCCACTCGCACGGGTCAGCTCGACTCTGTCGAGGCCGCCACTGCCGAGCCGACCCCCGACGAGCCCGCCCCCGCCAAGCCCGCACCCGCATCTGTGGCGCCGGGCACAACCCTGCTCCGCGCGAGCGCGGCTGCCCTCACCGGCGGCTGGCGCGCGGGCTTCTGGCTCGCCGTCGGCTGCGGCGTGCTCGACGCGCTCGCCAACGCGATCGTTCTGATCGGGTTGCGGCTCGGCGACCTCACGGTCGTCTCGGTGCTCACAGCGCTCTACCCGGCGGGCACGATCCTGCTCGCGGCGATCGTGCTGCGCGAGCGCATCGCGAGGCTGCAGTGGGTCGGGCTCGCGCTCGCACTCACCGCGAGCGCGATGCTCTCCCTCGCCTAAGCTGCCGCCCGCGCCGCGCCTCGCGCGCCATAACTGTGCCCGCAAGTATCAACTGTGCCCGTTCGGGGGAGCACAGTTGCCACTAGTGCGCACACTTGTCGGGCGACGTTGCGTGGGGGTGTTCCTACAGTGCCGCGAGCTCGTCGAGCAGGCGGTCGCCCGCGCGCACGTCGTGCACCTCGGCGTCGATTTCGGCGCGCCCGAGCAGCTCGTCGAGTCGGCGACGACGCTGCCGAGTGATGAGCGTCACGACCGTGCCGACCTTGCCGGCGCGACCAGTGCGCCCCGCGCGGTGCAGGTAGGCCTTGTACTCGTCGGGCGCGTCGGCCTGAATGACGAGCGAGATGTCGTCGACGTGGATGCCCCGCGCAGCCACGTCGGTGGCGACGAGCACGCTCACCCGACCGCTCGTGAGCTTCTCGAGGTTGCGGCTGCGCCGCGCCTGGTTGAGGTCACCGTGCAGGCTCACCGCCGCAATGCCGGCATCGTCGAGCTGGTCGGCGAGCTCCTCGGCGAAGGCGCGGGTGCGCGCGAAGACGAGGGTCTTGCCGGGGCCGGCGGAGAGCTGCTCGATGATGGCGCGCTTCTCGCGCTGCTCGACCACGAGCACGCGGTGGTGGATCGTCGAGGATTCCTGGTCTTCGCCCGCCACCTCGTACACGCTCGGCTTCGACAGGAACTCGGTCACGAGGCTCGCCACTCCCGAGTCGAGCGTCGCCGAGAACAACAGCTTCTGGTTGCCCGTGCGCGTGCGCCGGATGATGCGCTGCACGGGCTCGAGGAACCCGAGCTCGCACATGTGGTCGGCTTCGTCGAGGACGACGATCTCGATGCGGCTCAGGTCGAGTCGACCCTGCTCGACGAGGTCTTCGATACGACCGGGGGTGCCGATGATGATGTCGACGCCCCGGCGCAGCGCTCCGACCTGGCGGGCCTGCGGCACGCCGCCGTAGATCTGCGTCGTGAAGAGGCCCACACTGCGGGCGATGGGCTGCACGGTGCGGTCGATCTGCAGCGCGAGCTCGCGCGTCGGGGCGAGGATGAGCGCGCGCGGCGCGCGGCCCTCCTTGCGATTCTTGCCGCCGCCGTGCTCCATGAGGCGTTCGACGAGGGGCGCCCCAAAGGCGATGGTCTTGCCGCTACCGGTGCGGCCGCGGCCGAGCACGTCTTTGCCCGCGAGGACATCGGGGATGGTCGCTGTCTGAATGGGGAACGGCGTGATGGCGCCCTGCTCCTCGAGAGTGCGAGTGATGTTGTCACCCAGCCCGAGGTCGCGAAAGGTCACGCCCTCGACGTCGCGCGCCTGCACGGCCTCGGCCTCGAGGCGCTCGAGCACGACGTCCTCGACCGGCCCGCCCGAATGGGGCTTGCTCGGGTAGAAGCCGGCGTCGCGGTGCTCGGTGCGCGTGTGCTCGGTGCGTGCCGGGCGATCGTTGGCGCGCGCCTCGCGGGCGGGACGAGCATCCCGACCAGGGCGCGTGTCTGCAGCACCGACACTCTTGGCACCCGTGCGGCGCGGCGCACGAGGCTCGCTCGCGCGCTCGCCGAACTGTCGGTCCTGCGGACGGCCTCCGCCACGGGCGGGGCGCTCATCGCGGCCGAAGCGACGCGCGGGGCGCTCGCCCGACTGCTCGGTCTTCGGGCGCCACTCGGGGCGGTGCGCCGTGCGACCCGTGCCGGTGCGCTCGACGGTGACGTCCTTGCCGCGCGGCTTCCGGTTGGGCCGGTCGTCGCGCGCCGGGCGGCCATCGCGGGCGGGGCGGTCATCGCGCTTCGGGCGATCGTCGCGCGAGAAGCGCTCATCACGCGCCGTGCGGTCGGGGCGCGCCGTGCGGTCGGGGCGCGCACGCTCGGGTGCGTGACCGCGCTCGACACGCTCGTCGCGGCTCCAGCGCGCCTTCTTCTCGGGCGCCGACGCCTCCTCGGCACGGTAGCCGCGGTGCTTGGGGCTGCGGGATCCGCTCGCGGCGGCGGCGCGCCCACCGGCGCGACCCCCCTTCGATGAACCGCGGGCGGGAGTGCTGGAGCGCGCGGGGCGCCCCTTCTTGTTCTCAGGCATGGTGAAACTTTCGGATAGTGCAAGGTGCATCGTCGGCGCATGATCCGCGCCGCTATCCCAGGCAGTCATCGACTGGGGCCGTCACAACTCGAGGTGTCTGTCGCACCGCCGATCGGCGGGGACATACCGGCCCTGGAGACGCACACGTACTGTGGCGAACTGCTTCGCCCGTCTCAAGCCGACACCTGAGGGTACCCGACCGGGGCCCGTCCGTGGCTATTCTGGGCGCATCATGACCGACTCCCGCCTCGCGACCACCGTGCGCCCCGAAGATCCGCGCCAGCCGGAGGTTGAGGTGATGCTCCGTGCAGGGGAGGCGTTCGCCCGCGAGCTGTACAGCGCCGAAGAGTGCTTTCTGCTCTCCGTCGACGAGCTCGCCACACCCGGCACGACCGTGCTTGTCGCGCGGGACGAGGCGGGCGGCGCGCTGGGCATGGTCGCGCTCGTCGAGCAGGAGGCCGGTCTGGGTGAGCTCAAGCGCCTGTTCGTGGACGACACCGCGCGTGGTCGGGGCGTCGCCGACTCACTGATGGATGCTCTCGAGCGGGCCGCGCGCGCGGGGGGTATCCGCACCCTGCGTTTGGAGACCGGCACCCGCAGCGATGCCGCCCTGCGCTTCTATGCACGGCGCGGCTACGCCTCGATTCCCGTGTTCGGGCCGTATGTCGGAAGCGCGACGAGCGTGTG